>Ga0209801_1001314_pt1 | contig 15429 bp, 8 predicted proteins | sample GraSoiAngelo_127_FD_185884 | JGI IMG/M metagenome (GOLD analysis project Ga0209801, IMG submission 185884) | Grasslands soil microbial communities from the Angelo Coastal Reserve, California, USA - 14_0927_09_40cm (SPAdes) (version 2) | ecosystem: Environmental > Terrestrial > Soil > Grasslands ... | reverse complement strand
AAGGAGCGCACACCGGTCGTCTGGTACGTCGATGGCCACGAGTTCACTTCGAATCCGTTGTACACGGTGCCAACCAGCTTCGTTCCAGCGGCGTTGAATCTATAGCCGCTCTTGGTGTTCGGAGCGACGCTCAAAAGCGAGTCGATCAGGCAAGCTGCGGCTGCACTCGCTACGTTGCAAGGAGCGGCTCCGCCAAGAGAAGGCAAGTCCACGGAGAAACCGCTGCCCCAACTGGAAGAATACGTCACTTCCGCGGTGCCGATGGTGCGAACCGCGCCTACAGCGGAGGATTCATTGGCTGCAATCTTCGAACGCAGCAAGTTCGGAATGGCGATGGCCGCGATGATCAGAATGATCGCTACGACGATCAGCAATTCGATAAGAGAGAAACCCTTTTGCTTCTTCATGCTTTCTCCTTGAGAAGTTATATGGTGCCAGAGCACGCGGGGGTAACGTGCAAACCTGAGGCCAATCCGGGGATCAGCTTTGGAGATGGTTCGATACCTTGTATCTATATAAGACATAAAGGCTTAGATGGATTTAACCGTTTTGACACTGGTGTTCACGGCGCCAAAATAGGCTTTGACCATTTGCGTCGACCTTTTTTGTCCATAGGAAGAGCCATAATCGGTCACGCACCCAAGGCTCAAGAAAATGAGTCTTACCCCCCAATCGTTATCACCGTTGCTAGAGACTGTGCTTCTTGGCGTAATGCCGGAAAGACCGGTAGCTGATCTTAAGAAGTTCGGAGGCGCGAGTGCGGACTCCGCCAGCCTTCTCCAATGCGGCCTGCAAGTAGCGGCGCTCCGCCTCAGCGATTTCCTTTTCGAAGTCGACGCCTTCGGCCGGAAACTCCGCCGCAGTGGCCCCTGCCGCTGTGGAAGCTGCGCCTGAATAACGGGCGATGCGATCGGGTAGCACCCTCAAGGATATCTCCCTGCCGGACTCCAACGCGACGGCGCGTTCCATAGTGTTTTCAAGCTCTCGAACGTTTCCGGGCCAATCGTAGGATTCCAGGCGAGTCATCGCCTCCGGCGAGACAGCCTCGATTGGTTTTTCCATGGTTCTGCGGAAAGTCTCGAGGAAGTGGCGCGCGAGCAGCGGGATATCCTCACGGCGCTCACGCAAGGCCGGTACCTGAATCGGAATAACGCTAAGGCGATAATAAAGATCCTCCCGGAACCGGCCTTCCGCGATTTCTTTTTCAAAATCTTTGTTTGTGGCCGCAATGATGCGGACGTCGACGTCCGATTCCTCGGTGCTGCCGATCGGCCTGACCTTGCCTTCCTGGAGAACGCGATAGAGTTTCACTTGCATGGTCAGGCTCATGTTGCCGATCTCGTCCATGAAGAGAGTTCCTTCATGGGCGGCCTGAAAGAGCCCTTGGCGGTTCTCATTTGCGCCAGTGAAGGCTCCTTTCATGTACCCGAAGAGCTCGGACTCCAGAAGGGTTTCCGGGAAAGCGCCGCAGTTAATGGTGATAAAGGGGGCCGTAGCCCGGGCGCTGTTTTCATGGATGGCGCGTGCGACCAGTTCTTTACCAGTCCCACTCTCTCCAGTAATGAGAACGCGGCTCGATTGAGGAGCAACGGTTTGGATCATGTCGAAGATGGCGCGCATTTTCGGGCTTTGGCCGATGATGTTGTCGAGCCCGGTGAGCCGGCGGATTTCGCGCCGCAGATAGCGGGCCTCTTTCTTCCACTTGAGGTTTTCCGACACCTCACGCACGGCAAGGCGCAGTTGGTCGATTAAGGAGTCTCCCTTGACGACGTAGCGGTCAGCGCCGGAATTAAGGGCCGCGATGGCAGTATCCAAAGCGGGCAGCGCGGTCATCAGGAGGAAGAATGACCCCGGGGCGATTTCCTTGGCGAATTTGAGAAGGTCAACGCCACTCTCCCCGGGCATACGGACATCGGAGATAATGATGTCAAAAATCTGCGATTCGAGCTTGCGCTTGGCAGCCTCCACGCTGTGCACAACTTCAACGCGGTGACCTTCCTTCCGAAACGTGATCTCCAACAACTCTCCGATCGATTTCTCGTCATCGACAACGAGGATATGGGGCATCTCGCGTCCGGCTTCCTTGATTGCGGCTTTTGTTCCCTGCATAACACCTCACCCAACTCGCGGGAGCTCGACGATAAACTCAGCGCCGCGGTCTTTCTCGGATATCACGCTGATTTTTCCACTGTGTGCTTGAACAATCTGATAGACAATAGAAAGCCCAAGACCGGTGCCTCCTTCGAAACCTGATTGCAGCGGCTCAAAAATCTTGGCCCTTTGCCGTGGATCAAGCCCGATGCCCGTGTCCTGAAAAGCAATGCGCAACCAGAAGGGACGTTGTTCCATTTTAACGGTCAGCGTCCCGCCATCCGGCATGGCCCGGAGCGCACGCCGGTGTCCCGAAAACGGATCCGGACCCAGAACGGCGCCAGCTCGAGCCCCACCGTGAGCGTCCCGCCAGCGGGCATGGCGCGCAGCGCGTTGTCGCACAAATTCCAGAAGACCTGCTTGATTTTGTTGGGATCCACGCGGGCTTGCAAGGCATTTCCATTAAACGCACGCACAATCCGATACTTCGAGCCTATCTCCGGCTTCTTTTCCACGAGCATCAGCGTTTCGTCCACAAGCGCGCGAACGTCGGCTTGCTGAAACTCGTAGGTCTTCTCCCGGGAATAGTTGAGAAAGTCGGTGATGATGTTGTTGAGTCGCTCGGATTCTCTGCTCACAATGTTGACAAGATGCTTCTCGTCGTCTTCGAGAGGAACGAGGCGTGCCAGCTCCTTCACTGCACCGGCCATAGCCGATAAGGGCTGCCGAATTTCATGGGCGATAGCCGCGGAAAGGCGCCCCAGAGCGGCCATACGTTCCTTCGTGGCGACTTCCTGCTCGAGGCGGCGAAGATCCGTCAGGTCCTGGAAGTTGAAAACGTAGCCGTCGCGTTCCGAATCGCGTGAACGCAGCGGCGAAATACTAATGCCGAGATAGCGGACGTCTCCGGAGGGCGTTAGGAAGTCAATCTCCTTCCGGAGCGAGAGCCTCGCGCTGTCTTCGTAATGACCGGGGAGCCAGAAATCATCATTCAGCTCCTGTAGTTTCATGCCGCGCACTTCTGCGAAGCGATGTCCAAGGATTTCCTCGCCGGTACGATTCAGCAGCAAGATGCGTCCCCCCAGGTCCGTGGTAATCAGCCCGCCACGCATGGAGTGAATGATGTCTTCGGTGAAGTCCTGAAGGCTGAGAAGCTCCTCGCGTTTCTCTTCGAGTTCCACGCCCTTCTTCCGAAGAGACTGTGCTAGCAAGCTCGCCAAATAGGCAACCGCAAGAAAGCCGAGGAGGTTCATGACAAGCCAGGTACGAAGGCTCGCGGTCGTCGGCAAGGTGGAGAATGTTCGTGGGATCCTGCCTGCGTAGGCAAACATAGTCATCCCCGCAAGGAGCGAAAGACAAGTCCCCGCAGTTAGAAATGCGATACGGCGCGGGAACAAAATGCTCGCGACAATGATCACCAGCAGGTAGAGCGAGATGAAATAGCTTTCCTGCAAGCCGGTGGAATAAACCAGCAGTGAAATCATCACCACATCGCCGGTGACCTGCAGTCCGCCATGCCACTGAGCCTGCGGGAGCGAGCGCAGAAGGATGAGGTGAAGGATTCCGAGGGTGAGCCAGAAGATAACCAACGGCAGAAAGAAACGGTTGGTGCTGAAGCCGGGGATATATTGCGGCCAGACAACTCCGACGGTCAGGATGAGCGTGATCGTCAACAGACGAACACGCGTCAGCCAATCCAGCCATTCCCTTGTGGCAAAGCTTTTATCCATTGCACGCCCGCACCATTATCCGGGAATCCCCGAGTCCTGGCAGGAAGCAGTGGACGGGGGTGTCTCCCGTCCTCCATAAAAGAATAACGCCGTCCGGGCGAAAACAGATTAGTGATTGGCCAGCTTGCCGATGAGCGAGAACAACGGCAAATACATAGAGATGACCACGCCGCCTACCACCAGGCCGAGAAATACGATCATGATGGGTTCGAGAGCGGTGAGCAGGTCTTTTACCGCCGCGTCCACTTCTTCTTCATAGAAATCGGCGATTTTCGAAAGCATAGCGTCCATGGCACCGGTCTGTTCGCCAACGGCGATCATCTGCGTGACCATACCGGGAAACACTTCACTTTCTTTCAACGGCTCGGTGAGAGACTTGCCTTCCTCGAGAGACTTTCTCACTTGTTGCAAGGCTCTTTCGACCACGGCGTTGCCGGCCGTCCTGGCGGTGATGTCCAGTCCTTCAAGGATGGGCACGCCGCTGGATATCAACGTGCCAAGAGTCCTGGTAAACCGGGCGACGGCGATCTTTCTCATCAACATGCCCAGTACCGGAAGTTTCAGGACAATGGTATCGAGCACAAGGCGGCCTTGCGGGGTGCCATACCAGACCTTCAGGCCGAAAATGCTTCCGCAGAGAGCCACGAGAATGAGAAAACCAAAAATACTGCCGATGAAATTACTCATGGCAATGACAATTTTGGTGGGCAGGGGGAGATCCACACCCAGACCGGCAAACAACGTGGCGAAAATCGGCACGACTTTCCACAGCAGCAACGTAATAACACCGCCGGCCACGGTCAAGACGCCTACCGGATAAACGAGGGCGGACTTGACGGCGCGCTGCAACTTGACGTTCTTTTCGATGTAAGTCGAGAGCCGTTGCAGAATGGTATCCAGAATACCGCCGGTTTCGCCGGCCTCGACCATGTTTACGTATAAAGCGTCAAAAGCCTTCGGCGAACTGCGCATCGCGGCCGAGAGCGTCGCACCTCCTTCGACTTGCGCGCGCGTCCCCGCCAGGATCTTTTGAAAGAACTTATTCTCCTGCTGGCTGGCCAGAATTTCGAGACACTGGACGAGTGGCAGACCGGCGTCGATCATGACAGAGAACTGACGCGTGAAAATCGCCAGCTCTTTAGCATTGACGCCTCCGCCAAAGGTAGGAATGTTGAATTCCTTCCCCTTCTCAGTCATTTTTGTCGCGGTAATCTGCTGACGCTTTAGCAGGGTCGCCAGTTCCGCCTTGTTCGAAGCGGTCATTACTCCGCTGACGCTGCCGCCGGAGCGGCTGGTTCCTTGATATTTATAGTCCGGCATTTTTGTGCCTCCTCAGTCTTTCAATTCCTTGGGCGTATGGCCATTCAGCCAATCTTGTTTCTCCTAGCGTTTGGTGGCAACCGGGGCCTTGGCTCCGGCCCCGGGCATCGAAACGCCGCGGTTGATCATGTCCTGCAATTCGTCGGGATTCGACGAGCGCGACAGAGCCATATCCAGAGTGATCATCTTTTGAAAGTAGGCGTTCGCCAGTCCTTGGTTAAAGGTTTGCATGCCCGTCTGACCTGTACCGGTCTGCATCGCAGAATAAATCTGGTGAATCTTGTCTTCACGGACCAGGTTGCGGATGGCGGGCGTGGGCACGAGCACTTCCATAATCATGGCGCGGCCGCGTCCGTCGGAGCGCGGAAGAAGCGCCTGACAAAGAATGCCTTCGAGCACCATGGAAAGCTGCGCGCGAATCTGGGGCTGCTGGTGCGAGGGAAAAACGTCAATAATACGATTGATCGTGGAAGACGCCGAATTGGTGTGCAGCGTCGCAAAAGTCAAGTGTCCGGTTTCGGCAATGCGCAGCGCCGACTCAATCGTTTCCAAGTCGCGCATTTCGCCGATGAGCACGACGTCGGGGTCTTCGCGGAGCGCGGCGCGAAGCGAATTCGCGAACGAATGCGTGTCGGCATGGACTTCGCGCTGGTTCACGAGGCACTTCTTGTGATTGTGAAGAAACTCGATCGGATCCTCGATCGTGATCATGTGCTCTTCGCGTTCGCTGTTGATCTTGTCGAGCATGGCGGCAAGCGTGGTGGACTTACCGGAACCCGTTGGCCCAGTCACCAGGACAAGCCCGCGGGGCTTGTCGCACAAGCCCTTCACGACGAGAGGCAATCCCAGGGCGTCGAAGCCCTTGATTTCCCATGGAATCGTACGGAAGACAGAGCCAACGGCTCCTCGCTGATTGAAAACGTTGCCACGGAAGCGCGCCAGGTTTTTCAAACCGAAAGAAAAATCTAATTCCAGATTCTCTTCAAAACGGTGTTTCTGGGCGTCCGTCAAAACGCTATAAGCAAGAGACTTGGTGTCCGCCGCAGTCAGCGGGGGCATATCGAGAGGCCGGAGCCGGCCATGAACACGCACGCGCGGCGCGCTGTTCGTCGTGATGTGGAGGTCGCTGCCTCCCATCTCGATCATCTTCTTCAGCAATTCACTCAGCGTGATCCCAGGCATCAGTCACCCTCAGTACTATAAGACCGTCTCGCGCAACACTTCTTCCATGGTCGTCTGTCCCGCGGCTACCTTGATTAAGCCGCTGCGCCGCAATGTAATCATTCCCTGTTCGATCGCTTTCTTCTTCAGCTCCAGCGCCGAAGCGCCGACAAGAATCAGTTCGCGGAGCTCGTCATTAATTTCCATGACTTCATAAAGTCCCGTGCGGCCCTTGTACCCGCGCTTATTGCACGTGGTGCAGCCCTTGCCGTGGTAAATCTTGGTGGTCTTGGCCTCTTCCGACGCATAACCGGCGTCGATCAATGCTTGCTGAGGAACTTCCAGCTCTTCCTTGCAATTCGAACAAATCCGGCGGACGAGACGCTGGGCGCAGATTAGGTTCACAGACGTAGCTACAAGAAACGGCTCGATACCCATGTTCATCAAGCGGCTGATGGTCGAAGGCGCGTCGTTGGTGTGCAGCGTGGATAACACCAAGTGCCCGGTGAGCGCGGCCTTAACGCCGATTTCGGCCGTTTCAAAGTCGCGAATCTCGCCGACCAGAATAATGTTGGGGTCCTGACGAAGGAAAGCGCGAAGCGCAGCGGCAAAGTTCAGGCCGATCTGCTCCTTCATCTGCACCTGGTTGATGCCCGCCAATTGGAACTCGACCGGGTCCTCCGCAGTCATGATGTTGGTGTCGACGGTGTTTAGCGTTGCGACAGAGGAATACAGCGTGTTCGTTTTGCCCGAACCCGTCGGACCGGTCACCAGCACCATGCCGTAAGGCTTCAGGATGTTGCGTTCGAATTTCTTCAGCGACTCGGGCTCAAACCCGAGCTTGGTCATGTCCAGCCGGAGGTTTTCCTTGTCCAGCAAGCGCATGACGACTTTTTCGCCGTAGAGCGTGGGCACCGTGGAAACGCGGAAATCGAGTTCCTTCTTCTTGCCGTCGGCTTTGTACTTGATCATGATGCGGCCGTCTTGCGGCAGGCGCTTTTCCGCAATGTCCAGCTTGGCCATAATCTTCAAACGGCTGGTAATGGCGTCCTTCAGGCGCAGCGGCGGAGTCATTACCGTGGCGAGTTGTCCGTCAATGCGGAATCTGACGCGCATTTCCAGTTCATAAGGTTCAATATGGATATCACTCGCGCCACGCTTGACGGAGTCCGTCAGGATTAGGTTGACGAGCTTGATGATGGGAGCTTCTTCCGCCGCCTTCTCGAGAGTGGCAAGGTCCATCTCTGATTCTTCGGCGGCCAGCTCCAGCTCGTTCTCTTCATCAACGAGGTCCTTCATCAAGTTGCTGATCTCTTCTTGATTCGTTGATGTCCCGCCATAAAAGCGCGTAATGGCATCGCCAATGGCCGATTCCGAGGCCACCACCGGCTCAACGTTGAATCCGGTCATGAACTTGATATCGTCCATGGCAAAAACGTTGGTGGGATCCGTCATGGCGATGGTCAGCACGGAGCCGACGCGGGAAAGCGGGATCACCTGGTAGCGCGATGCAGTGTCCTGGGGGATGAGCTTGATGACGTTGGGGTCGATTTCGTAATACTTCAGGTTAATGGAAGGAACGCCGTATTGGCGGGAGAGCACTCCGGTGATGTCATCGTCGGTTATAAAACCCATCTTGGTCAGGCAGCTTCCCAGCTTGCCTCCATTGGCGCGTTGAAACTCGAGCGCCTTTTGGAGCTGGTCCTGCGTGATCAGGCTTTCTTTAACCAGTATTTCGCCCAGACGGACGGACATCCACAGTACTCCCGGCGGGTTTGCACCCAACGCTCACCATAGCAAATGCCGAAGGGGATGGTAGCCAGAATTTCGCGTCCCGTTCTGAAATGGCTAATACCTGCCCGCAAGTGCAGGTTTCGTAAAGATGGGACAGGTAGAAATCTTGACTTGCTTCCGTGCGCTGGCTATCGTGCCAAAGAGATGCCTGCGCGAACAACGGGGACACATTCTGACCAGCAACCGACGCCGCTGACGAAAAATGTCTGCGGGGCGCACGGCGCATGCGCCTTTCCGTCCCCGGTGTGCGCGTCAAGACGCAATTTGACGGCAAAGAAATCATGAGCCGATTGGACAACAAGCAGCGTTGGGGGCTCGCCATCGGCGGAGTCCTTCTGACGTTGCTCCTCGCCGCCGTGTTCACCTTCGGTTCGCTCAATGTCCCATTTGAGCCGAAGAGTTGGCGCGCGGTGATGGTGCTTTACGCTGTATCCAGTTTTATCACTGCTGCTTTTCTTGTCTTCGGCCTCATCCTGGCGCGCACCATACTGCGTCTCTGGGCAGAACGCGGAAGAGAGCAGCTCGGTGCTCGGTTCAAGACAAAGATGGTCGTCGGCGCGATGGCCATTTCTCTCCTGCCGATCATCTTCATGTTCATTGTTAGCTATTCATTGATCAATCGAAGCCTTCTGCTGTGGTTCCCAAAGCCACTGGAGATTGCTTCCGACGAAACGCAGAAACTTCTGAACGATCTGGGACGCGCGCAATTGCCACGACTTCACGGGATGGCTTCGCAAGCGCAAGCCGAGGCATCTCGGCACAGCGCGGACTTTCTACAACATGTATTCGAGAAGGGCGCGGATGCCGTCTGGATTCTGGATCGAGACGGCAAAGTGGTGAAGGGCGGTATCGTCTGTGACAATCAGCCAGAAAATCGCACCGACGCGATTTGCGTGCAGCCGAATGTTTGGGGAAAGTATTTGCGATCGTTGCCAAGTGGAGTGGAAATTTGGGCAGCGGGCGGAAGGAGCTACTTCGGCGCTCGTGTCGCGTCTTCGCTGGAAGGCCAGCCGGACGGATTTGTCGTTGCCGCGTATCGCACCACCCCTGACGTTCTCGAACGGTTGACAACCATTCAATCCCAGACGCACGAGTATTATCAGGGAAAGCAGGACCTGCGCGCGCTAAAGCGGCAGATGCTCCTGATTCTTCTTTTTTTTACTGTGCTGCTCTTGTCTGCAGTCATGTGGGTGGCCTTGTTTCTCGCAAAGCAGGTCACCATCCCCATCCAGGCTCTCGCGGAAGGCACTCGGGAAGTTTCCTCCGGCAACTTTGACTACCAGGTTCCGGAGCAGGCTCAGGATGAATTGGGAATCCTGGTGCGTTCGTTTAACACCATGACCACGCAATTGCGCGACAGCCGCTCTCAAATCGATCAGTTCACCCGAAACCTTCAGCTGGCGGTGCAGGAGCTCGAGCGCCGGCGCCAGCTTATGGAGACGGTTCTGGAGAGCATTCCCACGGGAGTTATTTCGCTCGACGCTGGGGGCGCTATTCTTCGAGTGAATCGTTCCGTTTCACGAATCTTTGGATTTAGCAGCGCCATCCCCGAATCTCACACTCTCGAAGGGCTCCTCGGAACAGACGCGGCCCGGATCGTGCATTATCTGATGCGCAGATCCTTGCGCATGGGAGTCGTCTCCCGGGAGATCGAAACGGTCGCCGCGGGACGCGTGCTGCATCTGGCTGTCACCGTGAGTTCCCTGGGCCCGCGGCGCGCAAACACCGGCTACGTCCTGGTCCTCGACGACCTGACGGAAGTCCTCCGAGCGCAGAAATCAGCGGCATGGCAGGAGGTCGCGCGGCGAATCGCTCATGAAATCAAGAATCCTCTGACTCCAATTCAGCTTTCAGCCCAACGGCTATTACGATTCCTCGATCGCCACGAGCCCTCCCAGCCAGCTGCCACTCGTTACTCGGAATTGGCTAAGCTCGTCCAGGAATGTTCGCGGCTAATCGAACGTGAGGTCTCCACTCTCGCTGCTCTGGTTAACGAGTTCTCGCAATTCGTACGCTTCCCTACCGCCAAGCTTGTGCCGACGAATGCCAACACCATTGTTCATCAGGCAGTGGAAGTGTTCTCCGGACGCCTCGATGGCATCACACTCAAGACGGCGCTTGCTGAGAATCTGCCAGCGATTCGCGCCGACGGCGGGCTGCTCCGAAGCGTGGTGGTAAATCTCATCGACAATGCTGCGGAAGCGCTGGAGAACTCGGCTTTCCGGGAGATCCTGGTGGCCACAAACGCCCATTCGGATGCGGAGACCGTCGTGATCTGCGTCTCGGACACCGGCACCGGTATTTCTCCGGAAGATAAAGACAAACTCTTTCTGCCGCAGTTCTCAACCAAGGATCGCGGAACGGGACTCGGCCTGGCCATCGCCGCCCGCATTGTGGCCGAGCACGGCGGCAGCATCCACGTCGAGGACAATCTTCCGGTGGGGTCACGCTTCCTCATTGAGCTCCCGGTCGCGGAATTGACGCCCGCTTCCCTTGCCGACCACAATGGATCGGACGCGACTCGATGACCGCTGGACCGCATCTCCTTGTCGTTGACGACGAGGCCGGCATTCGTGAATCTCTCTCCTCGATTCTCCAGGATGAGGGCTATCACGTCGTAGCAGTGGGCTCCGCTGAGGAGGCCCTGGAGCGCGCCACCGGCGGAGATTTTGAGGTTGTCCTGCTAGACGTCTGGCTGCCGGGGATCGACGGCCTCGAAGCACTGAGCCGCTTGCAGGCGTCGCCACATCCGCCAGCGGTTATTATGATTTCTGGACACGGCACGATCGAGACAGCCGTGCGCGCCACAAAACTTGGCGCCTTCGATTTCATCGAGAAGCCCCTTTCGCTCGAAAAGATCATTGTCTTAGTCCGGAACGCCATTCAACAGCGCCGCCTCGAAGAACAAAACCAGTTGCTCCGCAGCGAACTGGGTTACCGCAACCAGGTTATCGGCGACAGCGTGCCCATGAAGGCGCTCCGCCAGCAGATTGCCGTCACGGCGCCAACCAACGGGCGCGTCCTGATCTATGGTGAGAGCGGCACAGGCAAGGAACTCGTTGCGCGCGCGTTGCATGCCGCGAGTCTTCGGAGCAAGGGCCCCTTTGTGGAAGTCAACTGCGCGGCGATCCCGGAGGAACTGATCGAATCCGAGCTTTTTGGCCACATCAAGGGCAGCTTTACCGGTGCGACGGAAGACAAAATCGGCAAATTTCAGAAGGCCGACGGCGGTTCTCTGTTCCTTGACGAAATCGGCGACATGAGCCTCCGCACGCAATCGAAAGTGCTGCGCGTGCTTGAGGAGCAGCGCTTCGAGCGCGTAGGATCCAACGAAACATTGAGCGTGGACGTGCGCGTCATCGCCGCGACAAACAAGCATCTCGAACAAGAGATAGCGCGCGGCGCCTTTCGCCAGGATCTTTTCTACCGGCTGAACGTGATCCCCTTTTACGTGCCGGCTCTGCGCGACCGCAAGGAAGACATCCCCACGCTGGCGAGATTTTTCCTGCGAGAATTCAGCTCCGCATATGGAAAGAAAATGCGCGAGCTCAGCGACTCCGCCACGGAAATTCTTATTCGCTATCCCTGGCCCGGAAATGTCCGGGAATTGCGCAATCTCGTCGAGCGCCTGGTTATCGTATGCCCCCAGGCGCGCATTGAGCCGCATCACCTCCCTCCCGAACTTTTTCGCGGAGTCGCCGAAAGCCCGCATCATCCTTACTCAACGCTGCATGAAGCACGCAGCGCTTATGAGCGGGAATTTATCCTGCGGAAATTGCAGGAGCATCGCTGGAACATGACGCAAACAGCGACGGCTCTCGGCCTGGAACGCAGTCATCTCTACCGCAAAATGAAGTCTCTCGGGATCGCTGCCCCTGATTAGGATGCGTGTTAACACCGCCGCCGCCCCGCCAAATTTCTTCCTTTCCCGTGGCGCATGAAATTCATGTAAAATCCGTTGCACCGGTGCCTTACACTTCGCAGCACTGACTGGATCAGCGGTTCTCGCCTCGGACGCTCGCGGTCCACCGCCGCTTCATTCACTGAAATCCTGAACGCTCTTCACCGGCCGGCCAATCGTTTTGGGACGCACGTCGGAAACTAGGAGAGCCCGATGAAGCGAGTCTTTGTTTTTTTGACCCTATCCACGACCGTCGCAGCCTTTGCCACCCACGCGCAGACCACTACCGGCGAGTCGGTCAGCGTATCGAATTTAGAAGCGCCCGCACGGACATTTTTTCCCCACAACTGGGTTCGTGGTTATACCGATTTTTCCGTGGCGCCGTCGCACAACGAACCGGACCTTGGACGTTGCATGTTCCCTCAGCCGGCCAATGCAGGCGGGACGGCTTCTATGTGCACGGCCTACGCTCGTTATCTTTACAGTGGCTACATTGAGTTTCAGCCCATGGGACGTACTCTGGCGCGGCATTTCTTTCTATTTTTCGAGCCCAAATTTAGTTTTGGAAGAAATATTCCCCAGCTCACCTACACGGCATCCATGGCGCCGATTGCTTACGACCGCTCGATTGGAATCGGTTTCCAATTGCCCAGAAACTTTGAATTGCGCGCGACGCAGCATCAAGTGGACTGGCTGGGGCGCTATGGCAGGTCACTGGGTACCGCGGACCTTCACACCAACGGTTCTTATGGTCTCTATGCGACTTTTGGGGTGCGATGGTCTTTCGGCGGATATGGACGCCAGGGAGCCCCAACAGCCTATTAACTCTGCTATCCAAGAGCTCTGCGCTCTTCCCACTGGCAAGAACCAACCGTGGATGACACGTCTCCTCATTCTTTTTCATCTACTTCGCCGGCAAGCCCTTCCAGTTGGTAGCGCCAGTCGAGTTCACGCACCTTCTGAGGATTTTCGCGCCAATCTGGCGCGACCTTAACAAACAATCCGAGGTAAATCTTGCTGGCGAGGATCGACTCGAGTTCCTTGCGGGCCTCCGTTCCGATTTTCTTGAGCATCTCGCCCTTATGGCCGATCAGGATTTTCTTCTGCGAATCGCGCTCCACGTTCATGACCGCTTCGATGCGCAGCAGCTTGGGCGTTTCTTCGTACTTTTCGACCACGACCGCCAGCGCATACGGAACCTCGTGGTACATCCCTTGAATGGCCTTTTCGCGAATAATCTCCGCGGCCAGAAATCGTTCCGGCTGGTCCGTGACCTGATCGTCCGGAAAATACGGTTCCCCCTCCGGCAGCTTTTTCAAGATTTCGCCCAGCAGTTCCTCGCATCCGTCTCCTTGCAACGCGGAGATGGGCAGAATCGCAGCAAACTCGAAGGCTTTCGCAAACGCTTCGATCAAAGGAAGAAGTTTTGGCTTCGGCAATCGATCGACTTTGTTCAGCGCCAGAATTGTTTTTCCGCGAAACCGCTTGGCCTTCTCCAGCAGCAAATCATCCGCATGCGGATGCATCCGGCTTGCGTCCACCATCAGCAGCAGCACATCAATTCCTTCCAGGGCGGCCGCCACTTCCTGCATCATTTGCCGTCCCAGCGCAGACTCGGCCTCGTGCAGACCCGGCGTGTCGATAAAAACGACCTGTCCCTGCGGCTTGGTGACGATTCCCTGGATGCGGTTGCGCGTGGTCTGCGGTTTGGACGTAACGATGGCGATCTTCTGCCCGACCAGGCGGTTCACGAGCGTGGACTTCCCCGCATTTGGCCGGCCGACGACGGCTACAAATCCGGAACGAAAACCGTGCTTTTCCTCGATGCTTTTGTTCTCAGACATCAAGGCTTCACAACCGGCAGCTCCAGCGCGCTGGCGTGCTCTGCATCGTGCATCAACGTGATGTGAGCCGTCCTGGCATCCTTGCCCGTTTCTGCCGCGACCACGCCGCCGCTGTTGTAATTCTTTTCCGCACCGGGCGAGTTGATGGTGCGCACCACCAGCCGCAGGCGGCTGCCTTTTCCCACACGCCGGGCAAAAAAAGTGAAATTGTCGAACACGTATTTTTCAAGCTTTCCCGCAGGCACCGGCTTCGCATCGCGCAGCGACTCGCGGTATCTGGCCCGCATGGACGCTCCCGTCAGCGCCACCGATCCGCCGTCCGGCAAAATTTCGCAGAGATCCGCTTCCAGATCTGTGTCCGGCACGTCCATCTTGAGCCACACCGTCAGCTTCGGGAATCCCGCGATCTCCGTGGCTTCCGCGAAGGGCTCGCTGTGGTATACCACTCCTTCGCCAAAAAGATTCAACGCCGCCCGCTGCGAAGTCAGCGAATTGTCATCGTCTTCGGACTCCGCAGTGCCCGGCCTGGTATCCAGCGGATCATACGTCCACGAATCCATCGCTGCGAATGCGCCGGGCTTCCCCTCCGTCAGAGTTCCGGATCGAAACACGTCACTGGCTTCGCCGTTCGACCCGAGAACCAGTGTCCTGGTCGCGTTCGATATGCTTTCGAGACGGTCCGCGTACTTCCACTCTTCCGCTCCAACCAAGTAGTAGGCCACGCGCTTTTTTAGGAATTCCGGTTTGGCTCCGCCCTTCATCGCCCAGTCATACCATTCCGTGTGCAGCTTGTTCAGGTCAAGGAGGCTTGCCTGGCCGAATTTCAGTCCGCCCACTTCCGCCTTCGGCGTACGCGTTCCTGCATGGTCCCATGGTCCAATAATCAAGTAATGATTCGCTTTCGCTTCTGCCGCCCCGTACAGCATGTGCCGCTTGTAGAAGGTGAAGGCGCCTGGCTGATCTCCGTCATAATGTCCCGTGATCGTCAGGATCGGAACACTCATCCTCTTGTACTGTTCCGGACTCGGCACCATCGCGTCGTAATAGGCATCCGGCGTCGGATGCTTCAGCCATTTCTGAAAGACGGTGGAGGTGTTCCCAACCACCTTGTCGTAATCCTGAAACGCTGTGTGCGCCATATACATCTCGCGCGATTTCGCGGTCCAGTAAGCGGCGTTCCCAAAGAGATTCGAATTGCCGGTCACGCCGCTCGTAAAACTCAGCCATTGCATGTCATACGGTCCAAACATGTTGAACTGAAAGGGAAAATCTACGCCAGGATGCGCCGCAGCCGCGGGAACAATCGTCGCGAGGTGGGGAGGAAATTCCTTCAACACCGTCCACTGGTCGAATCCCGCGTACGAACCGCCCCACATCGTGACCTTGCCATTGCAATACGGCTGCTTCGCCAGCCACTCCACCACGTCATATCCGTCCTTGCCCTCGTTCACAAACGGCTCGAACTCTCCGCCTGAATTCCCGCGCCCCCGAACGTCCACAAGCGCGTACACGTAGCCATGTTTTGCGAAATACACGGCCCGGTCGGTGTAGGAATCTCCGATGTAGGGAGTAAACGTGAAGATGACTG
>Ga0209801_1001313_pt1 | contig 15455 bp, 14 predicted proteins | sample GraSoiAngelo_127_FD_185884 | JGI IMG/M metagenome (GOLD analysis project Ga0209801, IMG submission 185884) | Grasslands soil microbial communities from the Angelo Coastal Reserve, California, USA - 14_0927_09_40cm (SPAdes) (version 2) | ecosystem: Environmental > Terrestrial > Soil > Grasslands ... | reverse complement strand
TCGAACGAAACCACCCTCGTCTTCAACTCCGCATCGTACAACGGGATCGGCTGGGCGTGGGGAACTCAAAACCTCGCCTACGAAACGGAGGCGTCGCGCGGTCTCTCCGACGCGACGGACCTCGCATGGGATCCGGTTCGGTCCGTCGTTGTCGCCACGTACGATATCTCCCGGACGAGCCGGTACGGGATCATCCAAATCGACGCAAGCGGATCGAAAGTTCACGCCGACACGCCAGACCTCAAGCTGACGAACAACGAATGGGGAGTGTTGGAAGTCGATCCGCAGACCGGGGACTACTACCTCTTCACGATGGACACTCCGCTGAGCCCACCCTGGGGCCAGGAGTACGGAAACGTGACCTACACCCGCCGGTCGAACGGGTTTTGGTCTGCGACGCTGACCCTCATCGACGGGGGCATCGACAACATGGGGATCTCCCCTCTGCGACCGACGTTCGGGACCGGAGCGGACGGTGCCCGGGAAATCGTCTACGCGAAAGGTAAGACGGCTCCGGCCACGCTGAATTTCGTCCGGTTGGGTCCGTGACCTGGACCGGACGTTCGCCAGAGGGCCCAGACCACCCAGCCAACGCTACGCGAGGAAGTGCTCCAGCTCCGGGTTCAGCTTGCTTGCGTGCGTCCAGGTCAGGCCGTGGGGTGCCCCCTCGACCGTGATCAGCTTGCTTCCCTTGACAAACTCGGGCATGCGCTTGCCTGCAACGGGGTATGGCACGATCCGGTCCGCATCTCCGTGGATCACCAACGTCGGGACGTCGATCTGTTTGAGGTCGTCCCGGAAGTCCGTCGATGAGAACGCGGTGACACAATCGACGCTGCCCTTGGGCGAAGCGCCCGCCGCGATGTTCCAGTTCATCTGGACCGCCTGGTCGCTGACCAGTTTGCCCCCGAGGACGTCCACGTTGAAGAAGTCCCGAAGGAAGGCGGACAGAAACGCGGGACGGTCGGCAGCGATACCGGCCTTGATTCCTTCGAACGCGCCTGCGTCCACTCCCTGCGGATTGTCGGCCGTCTTCAGGAGGAACGGTGTGACGGCGGCCATGAACACCGCCTTGCGGACGCCCTCTGATCCGTACTTCCCGAAATACCGGGCGACCTCGCCACCTCCCATCGAGAAACCGACGAGGGCGAAATCGCGGAGGTTGAGCTTTGTAACGAGCTTGTGCAAGTCCTCCGTGAACGTATCGTAATCGTAACCGGTCGACGGCCTGCTGGATTGGCCGAACCCGCGGCGATCGTACGTGATGACCCGATGACCCGCCCGGAGCAGGTCCGTGACCTGCTTCTCCCACGAGGCGCCGCTGAGCGGCCACCCGTGGACGAGCACGACGGGCTTGCCCGAGCCATGGTCCTCGTAATAGATCTCGATCGGCGCCGAATTCTCCTGTCCTACCGTGACGGTGCTCATCTCTCTCCTCCTGGTTTTCCGAACGCCGGTACACTGTATATAATGAGTGTGCACGAGAAACCCGGAGACAACCGGTGTCCGGTTGATCGGCTTGGGCGGAGAGAGCTCGAAAATTCCGGCTGGCTCTCTAGCCTCGAGGAGCCGAGCGTTCTTGACCATGAAATCGCCTGCGCGGACCGACCGCACGAGGAGTTAGATACCAAGAGACATCTTTCGGACCACGTTCGGTGACACGATGACCGGGAGGGCCCAACATGGACTGGTCATGATTCGGTCGAGCCACGAGGATCTCTCGGATCCGACATCGCACCTCCTCATGCCGACCGCCGAGCAGGGTGCGTTCCCCCCGTTCGATCGTTTCGCCGAAACTGTTGCGACTCGAAGAATTCAGGTGGGGCTCCATCCCCACTTGGCGGAGGAGGTCGTCGCCTATGTGCTGGACGGGTATGTGCACCACGAGGACGGCCGCGGCACGCACACCGTGCTTTCCCCCGGCTCCGTGCTCGTCGTCACCGCCCACGACGAGATTCGTCACGAACTCACGATGCAGCCGTCCCAGGAAGGCCGAAGCGCGCGGTGGCTTTCCATCGTCCTCCGCTTGCCGTGGCACACGGAGGCGGCGCCGACGACGATTCAGATCAAGGATGCGGGAGATGCGACCGAATCGCTCGACGGAACGGTCCGGCGCCCGGTCATCGGTCCGCTCGCGCGAGCCGTGACCTTCCTTCAACTCGAATGCACGGACATCGAGTTCACCCACGAGGCGGACGTCTCGATCCCGATCGATCGCAAACGACGGGGCATCGCGTACGTCCTCCGAGGGTCCGGGATGATTGAGAAGAAGTCGGTCGAGATGGGTCACGGCGCGTTGTTCGAAAATGTTTCCAAGGTCGCTCTGTACGGCTCGCCGGGACTGCGGGTATTTCTCGCGACCGTTCCCGTCGTCGAGGGTCGGGAAGACACTGATCCCGACGCCACCCGGGGGGATCGAGGAGTCTGAAGGTCGGGGAAGTCACCCTCAACCCAAAGGAACGACGACACGAACCGCCGATCGGAAGCCTGCGTTCGACCCTTCATCCCGTCAGGTGGGACCTCAGCATCCATTCCTGCTTCTCGAGCCCGCGGGCGATCTCGATGTACACATCCTGGGTCGGAAGGTCGTCTTCGCTCCCGTCGATTCCGTGTCGAATCTCGACGATCGCCGTGTTGGCGCGCTCGACGAGCACCGTCACGAGAAACTCCTGCCGATGTTCATCTAGTGGGAAGGGCGAAAGCGTCGTTTCCTTCACGGCCCCCTCGATGGTCCCGTGCGACGTCCCGTGGAGCTGAACCGCGCGTTCGGCCACGAGGTCGGCATACTCTCGCGTTTGGTCCGCGAAACGATCGAACAGTTCATGGAGCTGGGCGAATCCAGATCCTTGCAAGTTCCAATGGGCCTGTTTGTAGGCGGTCGCTAAGGACGTCATGTTCGCCAGATTCAGGTTCAGTCCACGAACGAGTCGTTCCTGGATGTTCCGGTTCAGTGCGGCTCCCTCCTTGCTGCGTTTGGCGCGTTCCATGATTCCACCCAACGGCCGTCGTTATGGCAGAACGCCGCATCAGGGTTGTGTTCCGCCGGTCGGGCCCTGGAACGAGTGACGATTCCGGCGCATTGGTCTCTTCTCGGCGTCCGGAATGGCACCCTCCTCCCGGTGGGAAGTGGGTCCGTCCGGATTTGAACCGGAGTCGCCAGCACCCCAAGCTGGTAGGATTTCTTGTGAGCGGGAAGACCGGAGGTCCCCGCGCTCAAACCAAGCTACCCCACGGACCCGCCGGGAGCTCTCGAATGAGTGAGGCCCTAAAAACCCTTCCCCGCAAGCGGGGCGGACGGCCGCGGGACCTCTCATCCGAACGGCAAGACTTCGTCGATGAGTTCCGCGTGGGAGAGGATCATCCGGCGGCAACAGTACCGCTTCAGGCCGAGTTCGTCCAGCACCTTCCGGGGCGCTTCTCCGCCGCGCGTTCGTTCTATGAACGCAGGGAAGGCGCTGCCGACGACTTTGCCGCACGTGAAACATCGGACGGGGATGATCATGAGCTCACCGGTACGACTTTTGCCGCTTCTTGCGCGCGCCGCGTCCGAGCGGTTTCTTCGGGAGCTTGCGGCGTGTGTCGGGGACGATCAACGTCCGATCGTATTCCCGGAAGAGGGTCTCGAGATCGTTGTCGTTCAGATATTGGACGAGGCCGCGCGCGATCGCGGTGCGGACCGCGTCGGCCTGGCCCATGACGCCGCCGCCTTGCACGTTCACGTCGATGTCGATCGAGTCGACTTTCTTCCCGGCGAGCTTCAACGGCTCCAGGATCTTCAGGCGCCCCAGCTCGAACGGATAGATCTCGACCGGCACGCTGTTGATTCGCACGACGCCCCGCCCCTTCGTGAGCGTCGCCCGCGCGACCGCGGTCTTTCGCTTTCCGCTCGCGACGATCTCCTTCATGGGGACACCTCGAACTTGGAACCCAGGAGTTTCGAGATCTCGCCCAGGCTCATGAACGGACCTTGGGGCGGTCTCTTGGCGACCTCGACGATCTCGAGGGGCTTGTCCTTGTACGCCTCGGGGACGGAAAGGTACACGCGGAGGCGTTTCAAGGCTTCTCGTCCGCGGGGCTGCTGATAGGGCATCATGCGGGAGATCGTCCTTCGAAGCATCAGGTCCGGTCGGCGCGGATAGTTGGGCCCGATCCCGCGCATGCGGCTCGTGGTGCTGCCGCGCTGGTGGCGGGTCCGGTACTCGTTGAATACGACGCTCCGCTTTCCGGTCACGATCGCTTTCTCGGCATTCACGACCACGATTTCTTCTCCGTTGAGGAGTCGCTTCGCGAGGATGGACGCCAATCGGCCCACGACGTGACCGGTCGCATCGATCGTCGGCATTGTCACCCCATGATCCGGACGCCGGATCCTTTCGGGTTCTGGACCGCGAGTTCGAGGAGGGTGATTGCGCGACCTCCGGCGGCTTCGATCTTCTTTTGGGCCGCACTGGACGTCCGGAAGGCCGCGACCGTGAGGGGCGTCGTGATTTCGCCGGTGGCCAGGAGGACCCCGGGTACGACGATTTGCTCGCCCTTCTCCGCGTACCGGCTCAGACGGGAGAGGTTGACCTCCGACCAGTTCTTGCGGGTCCGCTCGAGGCGCTCCGCGACATCCCGCCAGATCGGCGCATCGGCCTCGCGGGAGACCTCCCGGAGTTCCCGGACGACTTGCTGGAGGTGAGGGTTCGTTTTAGGGGTCTTAGCCATGAAAATGGGGCCTCGGACGGACGCCAAAAGACCTGAGCGATTTAAACGTTTGGGGGCGCCAAAGAGGAGGCAGCCACAGACGATTGGGGCCTCGCGGAACCACTGCCGGTTCGTCGGGCACCGCGCCCCGGCCCCTTCCGAAGCCTGGCGCCGAGGCAAAGATATTAATATCAGGCAGGCCAGAATAATAGTCGAGTGTCGCCTTCTTCGTCAGGGGTGAGTTCGTGATTCGTTTTGGGCCTTCGGGAATCCCACTGTCGTGCAAAGGCCGGACGCTGAGGGACGGGATCGAGGACATCCACAACCTTGGCCTCACGGCGATGGAGGTCCAGCTCGTCCGCGTGAATCTCAATGAGCGCTATGCGGGCGACGAGGACCTCGGTCGAACCCCGCGGGAGATTCCGGGGGAGCTCGTCGTTCAAATTGGCCGGAAGGAAGACCGCAAGGAGGTCCTGATCTCCTCCCTCGACGCGAAGATCGAGAAAGGGGACGTCCTCTACAGCCTGGCTTCCGGGATCGCGAGCGATTACCACGAACTCGAGGAGCTCGGAGATCTCGCCCGGGAGATGGACATCGAGCTTTCGCTGCACACGCCGTACTACATGGACCTGGCCGACGCCGACGGGTTGGCGGAGAAAAGCGTGCGGAGCGTGATCTGGGGCGGCATGCTCGCGGCCGCGATGGGCTCGCCGATTGTCGTGACGCACCTCGGCATGTTCGGGGAGCTCGAGCCGAAGGAGGCGATGAACCGCATCGCGAAGAACCTGCGTCTCATCCGCGACGCGTACAAGAGAGGCAAGATCCGCTCCCGGCTCGGGATCGAAGCGAGCGGACGCACCGAGGTCGTTGGGAGCCTCGACGAGCTGCTCACCCTGGTCAAGAACGCGAAAGGCGTCCTCCCGGTCCTGAACTTCGCGCACGTCCATGCGCGCGGCTTCGGCCTGTTCAAGCGGCCGGAAGACTTCGACGACGTGCTGACGAAGGTCGAGAAAGTCTCGGATGGCGGCCACATCCACGCGCACTTCAGCGGCGTCGAGCATGCGGACGGCAACGAGTTGCGGTACACGCCGATCAAGAAGGGAGACCTGCGGTTCGAACCGCTCGCGGAGTGCCTCCTCGATGAGGACTACGACCTGACGATCGTCTCGTCGTCCCCGCTGCTCGAGCACGACGCGATGTACATGAAGGTCATCTTGGAACGCGTGCTGGCGAAGCGCCTCATGCGGCCGACGAAGCCGGAGAAAGAGGAGAAGGAGGAGCGGGGGGCCAAGCGCCGGTGAAGCGCGGAACGCCCGCAGCGCCGGACGCCACCACAGCGGTTGCCTCGACCGCCTATCTCTTAGACCACCTCGCGAAGATCCTCTCGATAGACCGGTCGAAAGAGATCGCCGAAGCCGTGGCGATCTTGACCTCCGCGAAGAAACTCTTCGTGTACGGCGTCGGTCGGAGCGGGCTCGCCGCGCGCGCCTTCGCGATGCGAATGGTCCAGTTGGGCATCGACTGCTACTTTATCGGAGAGACGATCACGCCGGTCGTCAGCGACGGCGACGCGGTCCTGATTGTGTCGAACACCGGCTCGACGATGAGCGCGATTCAAGTGGCGAATATCGCTCGGCGCGTCGGGGCGAAGGTGATCGCCGTTACAGGCCACCGCACCTCCAAGCTCGGGCACGCGAGTAATGTGGTCCTCTTGATTCATTCCGAGGGAGACGGGCCCGAGACTCGGCTCGCTCCACTGGGGACATTATTTGAAGACGCGACGGTCCTGTTGCTGGACGGTGTCGTCGCCCAAGTCATGGAACGACTCGGACAGACCGAGTCGGACATGCGGGGCCGCCACGCAATCATGGTCTGACCGAGTAGCGTGTGCGTATTCGCCCACGCCTGCCGCCCCTTCGGGAAGGTGCACATCGTCGCGGTCGCCGACGTGGTCGGGCTCTCGCCATGGTCCCTGGACTCCATCCCAGCAAAGACCGCATGATACGCGCGAGTCTTTATCTACGGGCCGGAATACGCGGTCGAAATGCCGGACGACTTTGTCGTCACCCCCTGGGAAGTCAAGGGGTCGGTGGACTACGACCGGCTCGTGACCCAGTTCGGGACGGAGCGAATCACCCTCGAAATCCTGGAGCGGATTCGGAAGACGACGGGCGAGCTCCATCCGATGTTGCGGCGGGGCGTGTTCTACAGCCACCGCGACCTGAATTGGATCTTGGACCAGTACGAGAAGGGGACGCCGTTCGCGCTTTACACGGGCCGGGGGCCTTCGAGCGGCATCCACATCGGGCACATGCTCCCCTGGTTCTTCACCAAATGGCTTCAGGAAAAGTTCCACGCGAAGCTGTACTTTCAGATGACGGACGACGAGAAGTACCTCTTCAAGGACTTCGATAACCTCGAGGATGCGACGAAGGTCGGTTACGACAACATCCTCGACATCATCGCGATGGGGTTCGACCCGAAGCTGACGAGCATCTTCTTGGACACGGAGTACATCCACCGTCTCTATCCGATCGCCGTGGAGGTCGCGAAACGGATCACGTACTCGACGACCCAGGCGGTCTTCGGGTTCCAAAACGCGAACAACGTTGGCGAGATCTTCTACACGAGCATCCAGGCCGCCCCGGCATTCCTCCCGACCATCGAGGCGGGAAAAGAGGTTCCTGTCCTGATACCGTGCGGCATCGACCAGGATCCCCATTTTCGCGTCACTCGCGATGTCGCCCCCAAGCTGGGGTACCCGAAGCCAGCCTTGATCCACAACAAGCTCCTCCCGAGCCTCCTCGGCCCCGGTGGGAAGATGTCCGCCTCGATTCCGGAGTCGAGCATCTTCACGACGGACACCGAAGCTCAAGCCAGGAAGAAGGTGATGAATGCCTTCACAGGAGGACGAGCAACGGTCGAGGAGCAACGCCGGCTCGGGGCGAACCCGTACATATGCTCGATCTTCGCCCAGTACAATTACATCTTCGAGCCGGACGACGCACATCTCGCGGTCGTGGAGCGGACGTGCAAGTCGGGAGAACGCCTGTGCGGCGATTGCAAGGCGGAGCTGTGGGAGAAGGTGAGGCCATGGCTCAAGGCTCATCACGCGGCCCGGGAAAAGGCGAAGGACCACGTCGAGGAATTCGTGGTCCGAGACTGATGAGCCTTACTCGCAGGAATTGGTGTCCCTTGTAGTGACAATCGGCAGCCCACCGGTCATCGACACACAGGACGCCGCTGCCGGCTCCTGGTCCTCCCAACGGAACGTTCAGAGTAACACTATTAAGTAGGCATAAGGCGATTTGCCACGCGAAAGGGCGGGGAGCCCGTGTCCCACGGGGCGTTTGGTGTCCTCGGATTCACCGCGATGATGACGGTGGTCGGGAGTCGCTTGACCATCAAGATTTACTATGACATCCTCAGCGCGATCCACCTGATCCAGAAAGCGGGCGAACACCCGACCCTGTCCAACATCGGTCACCGCGCGCAAGTGCCGAACAATCGGCTGGAGGAGCGCCTCCGCGAGCTCACCGACCTAGGCCTCATTGATCCCAGGATGCAGGTAACGGAGCGAGGATTCGAGTACTGCATGGACTACAAGAAAGAGGTTGAGCCGTTCCTCCGCCGATACGGCCTGAGCGGCAACGGATGAACGGGGCAGCGGATCCGGGTTCCGCATCGCAGGCTCCACGAAATTTCTCTCGATCCACCGTCCTGACGGTGGGTCCGGACCCTGGGTCCCGACGGTGCGTCCCGACCCTGCGTCCCGACGCAGGGTTCTGAACGGTTATCCCTTCGGACTCTGGTGCCTTCGCCGCCCCCGAAGGAATCCCCCATGAACGAGTCTTCTCGCAACACCTCCGTTTGGTCGTTAAGAATCGTGGTCACTCAATCCGGAACGGCGGGGAACGCCCAGGCTGAGACGATCGAGGGAAGCCCGGCACCGGCGTCTCGCCGCTCGGACCGATGGCCGCTTCTCTCGCGGCCGTATCGAACCCGACGCCTCTTCGCAGGCTCCGCCGCCTTGCTCATGGTCTTGGTCGTCTTCGCCGTGATTCCTCGGGACGTCCGAGCCGGGACCGTTCAACCGCTCCCCCAACCCCTCGCCTCGCAGTCGGTGACGTACGGTCCCGGTTGGGAACGAATCGCCAATCCGGACGGAACCGTCGAGATGCACCAGTTGCCGACGTTCCAGCGATACGACGGCGTGTGGAGGCCCGTGAGCGCGTTGAATCGATCGAACGGGGATTGGCCGTACCTCTTGACGGAGACGTCGACGAGTTTCTCGGCGAAGCGGTTCAGCCGCCTCTTCGAGCAGACGAAGGTGTCCGGGGCGACGTACGACTTCCGACCCGAGACGATCAAGGAGACGGTCAAGATTCCGATGGCTCCGCAGAGTCCGTTGATTTCCGTTCCGCTTTCCACGACCGGCTTGACGGCGGGCATCGCGAACGGCACCGTCACGTTGAAGGACTCCTCAGGCACGACAATCTGGACCACGAGCGGATTCCACGCGTGGGATTCTTCGCCCGACCCGCAGATGTGGCCGAACCCGATTGCCTCGATCGCAATCGCAAACGGCATTCTGAATGTCACGTTGAATTCGGACATGCTCGCCCATGCCCTGTACCCGTTGTATGTCGACCCGACCTGGACGTTGAGCTCGACCCTCGGGTGGGGCGCGAGCACGTTCCAGGACGCGGTCGTGGACCAAGGCGACCACATGATCAAAATCGGCTGGCTCGCGGACAACTTCAACGACAACGTGAACGAGATCTGGACGATCGATGCCGGCCCGGTCGCCTTCACGGGCGGGGTGATGCAGTTATCGCCCGGCTCGTCGGTCCACGCGGGTGGACCGTGGTACAACCAGCGGGACGCATTCACGGTCAACTTCGTGACCCTCGGCACGGCCGGCTTCGCTTTCCGACGCGTCGACGTGAACAATCGATACCACCTGTTCATGGACCCGAGCACCGGATACGTCGCGCTGGAAAAGTGGATCGGCGGGGTCGCGAGCACACTCGGCAGCTTCACGACGACGATCACGGCCGGGACGACGTACTCGGTCAAGATCGTCGCCCTGGTCAATTACTTTGAAGTGTGGTGGCAGGGCGTCCGGAAGATCGCCTTCACGGATCCGTCACCGCCCGCGCAGCCGATCAGCGGCTACATCCAATTCTGGACTCATACGACGACCACGACGCTTAATGTGGACGACGTCCGCGTATGGAACACCAGCTCGGGCACGATCACGTCGGCGGTGCGGGACGCCGGTGCGACGAACCGCCCGCTGCTCGAGCACATCACCTACGCGGGCGGGACGTTCGACTGGGCCGACTCCCAGATCCTCGATTCGACGGACAACGTCAAGTGGTCGGACCCGCACTACGTGAAGGTCGGCCCGAAGTCGGCGCTCGACTACGCGGTCGCGGAGGGCGACCAGACCCGCTACTACAAGGTCAAGGTCGAGGTCCGGTCGACGGACGATAGCACGCCATCGCTGAGTGAGATCACGACGACGGAGGGGACGCCGACGACGCCCGCCCCGTCCGTCGTCCTAGGATACGAGCGCTGGCAGTACTATGTGGGAGGGCTCGCCCACGTCGTCGACGGGAACCTATTCCTGTCGGCAAGGGACTTCGGGTTGCCTGGCAAAGCATTTCCGATCGAATTCACACGCGCATACAACTCCCTCCAGACGTACAGCGGGACCCTGGGACTCGGATGGACCCACAATTACAACGTATCGCTCTCCGGCACCACGGACATCACGATGTACGACGGCGACGGGTCGCGTTTCGTCTACGGAGCCCTGGGTGCCAACCTGTACTCGTCGCCAGCGGGCTATTCCGCTTCGAAACTGGTGAAGAACGGCGATGCGACGTATAGCCTGTTCGGGTCCGACGGGAAACGATGGAATTTCACGTCGGCAGGGAGGCTCGCTCTGATCACGGATCGGAACGGGAACAAGCTCACGCTGACGTATGACGGCAGCAGCCGGCTCTCGAGGATCACGGACGACTCGGGCCAGTATCTCGAGCTCCTGTACGATGCGAACAGCCGGATTACGACGGTCCGCGACGAAACACTTCGCGCGTGGACCTACCAGTATACGTCGAATCGGCTCACCTCGGTCACGGACCCGCTCTCGAATTCGACGTTGTACATCTACGACGCGAGCAACCGGATCTCAACGGTCGTCGACCGGGCGAACAAGATGACCCGGATCGTGTACGACGCGTCGAGCCGCGTCACGGACCTGTTCCTCGGCCTGTACAACCGCACGACGTCGTTAATCACGTGGCAGTACCGTTGGTACACGATCTCCGGGTACACGAATACGCGAACGCGGACGGTGACGGATGCGAACAACGTCGCGTCGACGTTCACGCTCGACGAGCGAGGCACCCCGAAGAACGTCACCGGACCCCTCGCGGGAAGCTCGGTTGCCTGTTGCGGACGGGCTGGCAGCGAGAGCGTCGCGAGCCAGTGGGACGCGGAGAGAAACAAGGTCGTGGCGACAGACGCGAAAGGCTACGCGTGGCACTACACCTACGACTTCCGGGGGAACGAGAAGACCCGGCTGGATCCGATGGGCAACACGAGCTCGTCCGTGTGGAACAACGTCGACACGGGGACCTTGTTCGTCTCGTTGTTAGTCCAGTCGTTCAATTTCCGGGGTTATCCCACGAACTACACGTATGATGCCAAGGGTAACTTGGTCACTATCGGCGCGTTCTACGGCGCGACCTCGCCCCGGACGTACGACGCGTCGGGTTTCCTTAAGACATCGCAGGATTTCCGCCACTTTCAGACGAACTACACGTACGACAGCCATGGCTGGCTCACGCAGGTGAAGAATCCGCTCGGCTTCGTCACGACAGACGGCTACGATTCACTGGGTCGACAGACTAACGTCACCACTCCATTGGGGTTCCGCACGCTGTACGTGTACGACTCGCTCGACCGTCGTACGAAGATCACGGACCCCATGGGCAATTCCGCGAGCTACGTGTACAATGCTCGAGGCGACCTGACCAAAGTGACCGATTCGAACAACTACGTGACCCAGTTCCTGACCAACGTTACGCTGGGCAGCAAGTCGAAGACCATCGAAGCGGGTGGCAATTCTACGGTCTTCGTCTACGACACGCGGGGCAACCTCATCACGGTCACGAATCCCCGCCTCTTCGCAACGACAGACCAGTTCGACGCGTACAGTCGTGGGACCAACAAGACGACGCCCGGAGGGAACGTCACCCGCCTCACGTACGACCGGAACGGGAACGTCGCGACCCGGGCCGACGCGAACGGAAACCTCACCACGTACGTGTACGACAAGCTGAACCGGCTGACGAAAGTCACGTATCCCGGCTCGGTCGTTGTGACTACGGGATACGACGCGAACGGGAACGTCGTCCAAGTCGTCGGCTTTGGATACACTCGCACCGAGACGTGGGATGCCCGTGACCGGGCGACATCCACGGTCGACAACTACGGCTCGTTCACGAAAACCCAAGGCTACCAATACGACGCAGACTCGCATCGGACCCGACTGACCTACTCGGACAACACCTACGCTACATACTTCTACAACGCCGCTGGCTGGCAAACATATGAGAACCACAGCGACGGTCCGTCGTGGTCCTTCGGCTACGACAACGACGGCCGACGCACGACGGAGACGTATCCGAACGGTGCCGTCACCACGACGAAGTACGACACGGCGAGCCGCGCCACGAACATCTGGACGAATCGGAGCGGGAGCGTCCTCGAGTCGTTCGCATACACGTATGACAAGGCAGGCAACCGGCTGAGCATGACGGAGGCCAATGGCTCGTGGGCGAAATACGTGTACGACAACTTGTACCGGCTGCTGAACGAAAGCTATTCGACCGGCCGGTCGATCGGCTACACATACGACGCGGACGGCAATCGGCTCACGTCCCGAGAGGTCAAGGTGGGCGGATCCCTGGTCGTCACGACGTACACCTCCGGGAAGGACGATCAGCTCCTCAAGGCCGCAATCACGAGCGGAGCAACGACGACATACTCGTACGACAAGAATGGTAACGTGAAGACGAGCGTTACAGGATTGGCCACGACCACGTACGCGTACGACATCGAAAATCGTCTCACGTCGGCGGCGACCTCGTCCAGCACGACCTCGTATGCTTATTCGGCGGACGGCCGACGTCTGAAACTAGTGTCGGGCGGGGCGACGACCTTTTTTGGTGACGATCCGGTAACCCCGAGCGGGTACGACGACAGAATCGAGGATTATAGCTCCGCTGGCTCCAAGACGGCTACATACCTCCACGGGACCGAAGTGGACGAACTTCTCGGCTACAAGACGGCTTCTTGGTCCTCCTACCAGCGGGACGCCCTTGGGAGCGTGACACGGCTCACGGACTCTGCGGGCGCGACAGCCTCGACATACCGCTATGACGCCTTTGGGGCAATTCGGGCCCAGAGCGGATCGGGCAACACATATGGCTTCACGTCGAGGGAGAACGAAATCGCTCTCGGCCTCGATTACAACCGGGCTCGATTCTATGATCCTGCCCAGGGTCGCTTCCTTAGCTCGGATCCAACTGGACTTGCCGGAGGGATGAACGGCTACGCTTACGCCGGAGCCAACCCTGTGAACCGAGTGGATCCGTCCGGGCTGTGCACAGAGCTCGCGTGGTACAGTCAGGGTAGCCTTGGGTGGGCGGTGAGCGCCAACGAGTGCCTGACCCAGCACATAATCAACTACTATAATGGAGGAGTAGCCGTCGCCGGCGTCATCGCGGCGGCGCTCCTACTTACCGGTGTCGGGGCGCCCGCAGCGGCCATTGCCGGCCTAGTGGCCGCGGTTATTTATGCGGCTGGGTGGTGGGTAGGCACGATCGACATTTGGGGCGGGAACATCGGCATTTACGCCGCGTGGCGCGTGGCCACGGTGTGCTTCCTCTGGTGGTGTTCGCAGCAAACTCTTTACAGTTGGTTATGGTACAATCCCGTACCCGGGGGATACTGAGTGATGGCAAGCGAAGCTGTTCCGAAAGCCTATCGGATTGCCGCGGCGCCATTTGTCGTCGTGTCAGCGATCTTGCTCTACTTCACTTTGGTCACACCTAGCGCCGCATGGTTGCACGCCGCCCTGCTCGCGGATGTGGCGGGGATCCTGGCTCTAGCTTTGCTTGCCTGGCGGAGTGCGCACCACGCCAAACCTCCAGGACCGTGAACGATGCTAGGCAATGTTGGGTTCGCATCCCTCCCAACCGAACGGACTGGGCGGTTCGGTCACGCTCAGAGAGGGAACGATGCTCCACCTCAGCGGACGCGCTGCTTAACACTGAATGGCATCCATGACCAGTGCCGAGGCAAGGGAAGCGAAAACATCCAGAGCGGACCGTCGGCCTACCAACTGTCATAGCGACTCCTCTATACCGTTCTTGGATGAATCGACGTCGTTTGTCTTTCATATGGCTATGCGAATCCGCGTGTGACCCGGAAGCCGTTGTCGAAGACGAGCGCGTGGTAGCCCGTGTCGTGCCGCGTGCCTCGCATCTTGACGACCCGCAACTGTCGCTGCATGCCGAACTCGCCCTGTCGCGCAAGCCGGAGGTGCAAGATCCCGTCCGCGAGATAATCCTCCTTGTGCTTCGCGTACGCGGCCCGGCGTGGATCCGCACCACCCGTGCGGTCCGTCGGCAGCTCTCCCAGGAGGAACGCCGTGCACCTGAGATCCCGAAGCCAACGGATGAGGGAGAACATCTCCCGTCGAGGCTCTCGGAACTTCGCGAGGATTTCGAGTGCATCCAGCGAGTCGAGGACCAGGAAGCGGTAGTCGAACGACTTGCGGATGCCTTGCGTGTAGAGCTTGAACAGGTCCAGCCACGGTTGTTCTGCCGAACCCGTTAGCTTCTTCCGGAGCGTGCCGAGGTCTAAGACGCTCAGGTTCCCGCGGGTGTCGTCGAGTCGGTAGCCGAGGCCTTCCGTATGGTCGATCAAGCTCGCCCGGCCTTGCTCGAGCGAGACGTACAGCCCGCGGGAGCCGTCGAGGGCGCTCGAATGGAGGATGTGGTAGGTGAGCGAGGTCTTCATCGTGCCCGGCGCTCCGGAGACGAGGACGACGTTGCCTTCCGGGATCCCGCCTCCGAGGACCTCGTCGAGCCCCTCGATGTGCGTCGAGAGTCGCTTCATTTTTCATCCTCCACGATGAGTTCCGCAGCCGCGAAGAGCTCCTCCATCTCCTTGCCCTTCCAATACTCGGCGGCGGTGACGAGGAGGTCCGGATGCGCTTCGGACCCGATCCGGGAGGGCCACTTTCCGCGGGCCACCTCCTCCGCACCCTGGGCCGCGAACGAACGCAGGCCGCTCGCGGCGGCTTCGAGTTGAGTACGCAGACCGTGACCCGCGGTCCCCCCGACGATGCCGGAGAGTTCGGTGAAGGCGCGCGTGAGGAAATCCAGGAGGGCAGGCACGTGATCGGTGGTGAGTTCCTCCCGCCGAAGACCGTGGGCCCGGCTGAACGACTCGAGGAGGCGAACCGCTCCGCTGCCGAACGATTGCTCGAGGATCGCTTCGATTTCGCGCGCCGGATCGGGGAGCGACCACCACGTCAACCTCAAGTCCCTCAGGGCGCGACGCTCCGCGTCGGTGAGGAGAGACGTCGAAAAGATCACAGTGGACTCCGTGCCGCGGGCCACATGTCGCAGCCGGACCACTGCCTCAATCGTGGGCGGCCACTCGGAGAGGGCCGAGAGGTCGGC
>Ga0209801_1001311_pt1 | contig 15467 bp, 10 predicted proteins | sample GraSoiAngelo_127_FD_185884 | JGI IMG/M metagenome (GOLD analysis project Ga0209801, IMG submission 185884) | Grasslands soil microbial communities from the Angelo Coastal Reserve, California, USA - 14_0927_09_40cm (SPAdes) (version 2) | ecosystem: Environmental > Terrestrial > Soil > Grasslands ... | reverse complement strand
GATGCGCTCGAGCAGCGCGGTGACCGAGCGGGCATGCCGGGGCTCTGTGGTCCGAATCCAGTCGTCGTAGCGGCAGCCGAGGCGGCGCCAGTACCCGGCGAACGTGTCGGCCATGCGATCGACCCAGGCTTGCGGCGTCATGCCCGAGCGGGCGGCGGCCTGGATGACAGACTGGCTGTGCTCGTCCATTCCCATGAGGAAGTGGACAGCGTCGCCGCGCAACCGATGGTAGCGGGCGATGCAGTCCGCGCCGACCTTCTCGAGCGCGTGTCCCAGGTGCGGCTCGCCGTTCGAGTAGTCGATGGCCGTCGTGAGGTAGAACTTAGGCAACGGGGGGCTCCACCCGCGCCAGTTCCGCCGTGAGCTTCTCGAGCGCCACCACGCGCGTGTCGCCGCCCCCGCCTTCCCCTTCCACGCGGAGCGTCACGGTCTCGCGGAAGATGTCCACGGCGAGCACGCGCTCGGCGCCCGCGGCGGTCCGCAGCACCCTGCCCTCTTTGGGGAAGCGCTTGCGGGTCTGCACGTAGAAGTCGTGCTCGTAGCGCAGGCAACAGAGCAGGCGCCCGCAGCCGCCCGAGATTTGCGACGGGTTGAGCGAGAGGTGCTGATCCTTGGCGAGCGACAGGCTCACGGGCCGGAGCTCCGGCAGCCAGCTCGAGCAGCAGTACTGCCGGCCACACCGGCCCACGCCGTCGAGGCGTTTGGCTTCGTCGCGCGCCCCGATCTGGCGTAGCTCGATGCGCGCGTGGAACAGGCTCGCCAGGTCCCGCACCAGCGCGCGGAAGTCCACGCGCTGCTCGGCGGTGAAGTAGACGGTGAGCTTCTTCTTGTCCCACTGCCACTCGGCATCGGAGACCTTCATCGGCAGGCTGTGCTGTCGCACGCGGTCCATGGCCTTGCGGCGCACGTCGGTTTCTTCGCGCTCGAGTCCGGCGGCGACGGCGGCGTCGCCGGCGGTGGCGCGGCGCAGCACCTTGCGCGTGACCGGCGGGGGAGCCTGGGCGAGGCTGCAGCCGCTGCACCCGGTGCCGCATTTCTTCGCCGCCACGGGCCCGAGCGCCGACACCCGGCCGAGGTCTTCCCCCCGCTCGACCTCCACGATCACGGCCTCGTGCAGGGCGAGCGGCTCGGGTGAGGGCCAGGTGAAGTATTCTTTGCGGTTCCCTTTGAACCGGACTTCGACGACCTCGATCAACGGATCAACTCACTTCTCGCTCAGCGCACCCATCGAAAGGTACTTCTCTTCGCGCCGTTTGAGGAGCTTATCGATCTTGATCTTGCGCAGCTGGCGCACGTGGCGTCGCAGCGTCTCGCCCAACGCCTCCGCCGCCGCTTCGGGATCGGCGTGGGCCCCGCCCGGGGGCTCGGGAATGATTTCGTCGATGACACCGAGCTCCTGCAGGTCCTCGGCGGTGATCTTGAGCGCCTCGGCGGCGCGCTCCCGCTGGCTCGCATCCTTCCAGAGGATGGCGGCGCAGCCCTCGGGGGAGATGACGGAGTACACCGAGTTCTCGAGCATCACCACCCGGTCCGCCAGCCCCACGGCGAGGGCTCCGCCGGAGCCGCCCTCGCCGATCACCGCGGTGAGGATCGGAGTCCGCAGCGTAGCCATCTCGACCAGGTTCCGGGCGATCGCCTCGGCCTGGCCGCGTTCCTCGGCGCCGAGCCCGGGGTACGCGCCCGGCGTGTCCACGAGGGTGATCACGGGGGCGCGGAATTGCTCGGCGAGGTGCATGAGACGCAGCGCCTTGCGGTAGCCCTCCGGATGGGCCATCCCGAAATTGCGCCGCAGGTTCTCCTTGGTGTCGCGACCCTTCTGGTGGCCGATGACCATGACGCTCACGCCGTCGAGCCGCGCCCACCCGGCCACCATCGCCGGATCGTCGCGGAACAGCCGGTCGCCGTGCAGCTCCACGAAATCGGTGAACACGGTGCTGAGATAGTCGAGCGTGTAGGGCCGCTTGGGATGGCGCGCCACCTGGACGCGCTGCATCGGCGTCAGGTTCTTGTAGATCTCGGTCCGCAGCTCGGCGAGCTTTTTCTCGAGCGGGGCGAGCTCCTTCGAGACGTCGACGGCCGTCTCGCCGGCGACGCGCTTCATCTCCTCGATCTGACGCTCCAGCTCGAGCAGGGGACGCTCGAAGTCAAGCGTGTGCGTCGCCATCAGGTTGTCCGCACCAGGTGCACGTGCTCGGGGCCGAGCAGGTCCCGGAGCGCGCCGAGGAGCTCGTCGTCCACCCCGGGCGCAAGCCCGGGGACGCCGCCATGCCCGTTCTCCTCCTCCCACCATTCGACCAGCACCGGCGCGGGTCCCGGATGCGCGGCGCACAGCGCCGCCACCGCGCGGCTGGCCCCGGGCGGGGGCGGCGCCAGCGGAGACCAGCGCAGCGCCACGCCGATCGCGCCGGCCGTCTTCAGGTCGTCGAGCGGCTGCGCGACCTCCACAATGAACGGCGCCTGCTCCTCGTCGCGGTCGCGCCCGCTGTAGCCGCCCGACAACAGCAGCGCCGCATCCGGGCGGATCACCTCGTTCAGCTTGGCCCACGCCTCGGGGAACACCAGCGCCTCCGCCGTGCCGTGAAAGTCCTCGAGCGTGAGTCGCGCGTACTCGGCGCCCGACTTCTTGGAGATCTGTCGCTTCACCACCGTCACCACGGCCCCGATCCGGACCTTCTGGTCGCTCCACTGGCTCAGGGTGGCGGTGGTGCGGGTCCCGAAAAGCTCCACCTCCGCGCGGTACCGCGCGAGGGGGTGCCCGGAAATGAAGAAGCCGAGCACGGCCTTCTCGCGGGCGAGCCGCTCGTGCTCTGACCGGGGAGGGACCTCGGGGAGCGGGGTTCGGGGCTCGGGGCTCGGGGTGTCGCCGCCGAAGAGGGCGTGCTGCCCCGAGTCCCGCTCCGCCTGGCGGGCCTGGGCCTCGGCGAAGGTGTGCTCGAGCGCCGCCACCAGCTGGGCGCGGTGGCCGCCCAGGGCGTCGCACGCGCCCGCGTCGACGAGCGCCTCGATCACGCGCTTGTTGCAGAGCCGCAGGTCGATGCGCTCGCACAGCTCCACCAGCGAGCGGTATGGTCCGGCCGCCTGCCGGCCCGCGAGAATGGACTCGATGGCGCCCTCGCCCACGTTCTTGATCGCGCCCAGGCCGAAGCGGATACGCCGGTCGCCCACCACCGTGAACTTGAAGCCCGACTCGTTCACGTCGGGGGGGAGGACGTCGAGACCCAGCTCGCGCGCCTCGTTGATGTAGCGGACCACGTTGTCGGTGTTGCCGATCTCCGACGACAGCAGCGCGGCCATGAACTCCGCGGGGTAATGCGCCTTGAGCCACGCCGTCTGGTAGGAGAGCACGGAGTAGGCGACCGCGTGGGACTTGTTGAACCCGTAGCGCCCGAACGTCTCGATCTGCGCGGCGATGTCCTCGATCGCGTGCCGGTCGTGCCCCAGCGCCAGCGCGCGCTGCACGAAGCGGCCGAGTTCGTGCTGGATCAGCTCCTTGTCCTTCTTGCCGACTGCCTTGCGCAGCACGTCGGCTTCGGCGAGCGAGAAGCCGGCGAGCACGTTCGCGATGCGCATCACCTGCTCCTGGTAGGTGATGACCCCGTACGTCGGCTTGAGAATCTCCTCCAGCGCGGGATGGGGGTAGCGGACCGGCTCGCGGCCCAGCTTGCGGTTGATGAAGACGAGATGCATCCCGGTATCGAGGGGTCCGGGCCGGAGCAGCGCGTTGGTCGCAACCAGGTCGTCGAACCGGTCGCATTTCATGTTCCGGAGACAGTCGGTGGCGAGCGGCGACTCGAACTGGAAGACGCCGGCCGTCCGCCCCGATCCCAGCAGCCGGTAGACTTCGGGGTCCTCGAGATCCAGGGCGTTCATGTCGAGCGTCGTGCCGTGCCGCGCGGCGACCATCGCCACCGCGTCGTGAATCACGGTGAGCGTGCGGAGCCCGAGCACGTCGATCTTGAGCATCCCCACCTGCTCGAGCGCCACCATGTCGTACTGGGTGATGATGGCGTCCGGCTCCTGGGGGGCGAGGCATACGGGGACGTAGTCGGTGAGCGGGCCGGGCGCGATCACCACGCCCGCCGCGTGAACCGACGCGTGACGGGCCAGTCCCTCGATCCGCGTCCCCAGCTCGAGGATCTTGCGCAGCCGCTCGTCCTGGCGGACGAGCTGCTTCAGCTCCGGGGATCGCTCCGGGGCGTCCGCCAGCGAGGTGGTCACGCCCGGCCCCGCGGGAATCAGCTTGGTGAAGCGATCGACCTCGCCCGGCTCGACGCGCAGGGTGCGCGCCACGTCGCGGAACGCGGCACGCGCCTTGAGCGTCCCGAAGGTGATGATCTGACCGACCGAATCCCGGCCGTAGCGCTCGCGCACGTACTGAATCACCTCGCCCCGTCGCTCGAAGCAGAAGTCGAGGTCGATGTCCGGCATCGAGATGCGCTCGGGGTTCAGGAACCGCTCGAACAGCAGGTCGAACTTGAGGGGGTCGATGTCCGTGATCCTCAGCGCGTACGCCACCAGCGAGCCCGCCGCCGAGCCGCGCCCCGGCCCCACGGGGATCGCGCGGTCCTTCGCGGCTTTCACGATGTCGTAGACGATCAGGAAATAGCCCGCGTACCCGGTATGCGAGATGACGCCCAGCTCGTAATCGAGCCGCTCCGCCACCGGGCCGGGGAGGGGATCGCCATAGCGGGCCCGGGCCCCCGCGCGCGCCAGGTGGACGAGCAGGTCGTTGTCGGAGGCGAATTCCGCCGGGCGCGGGTACTGCGGCAGGAAGTAGCGCTTCTCGAAGTCGAACTCGCACAGCTCCGCGACGCGTGCGGTTTCGGCCAGCACATCGGGGCGGTCGGGGAAGAGCGCGCCCATCTCCGACTCCGACTTGACGTAGCTCTCCTGGCCGAAAAAGCGAAACCGGTTGGGATCGTCCAGGTCCTTGCCCGTGCCGATCGCGAGCAGCACGTCGTGCGCCTCGGCGTCTTCCTTCTTCAGGTAATGCGCGTCGTTCGTGGCGACGACCGGGAGACCCAGCTCGGCGGCCAGCTGGAACATGCCGGCGGTGACGGTCCGCTCGTCGGCGATCCCGTGGTTCTGCACCTCCAGCCAGAAACCGTCCGGCCCGAACAGGCCGGCGAAGTACTGGGCGCTCGCCTTGGCCGCCTCGTAGTTGCCCTGCCGCAGGTAGAGGGCGATCTCCCCCGAGAGACACGCCGCGAGGCCGATCACGCCCTCGCGATACTGCTCGAGCACCTCGCGATCGATGCGAGGCCGGCGGTAATAGCCTTCGAGGAAGCCGATGGACGAGAGCTTGACGAGGTGACGGTAGCCGGTGCGGTTCCGCGCCAGCAGGACCAGGTGGGAATAGGCCGCGGGCGCGTCGGGCGCCCGCTCACGCTTGTGCCGGCTTCCGAACGCGAGATAGGCCTCGAAGCCGAGAATCGGCCGCAGCTTGCGCGCCCTGGCCTCGGCGTGGAACTGCCACGCCCCGTGCAGGTTGCCGTGATCGGTGATGGCGAGCGAGTCCATGCCCAGCGCGTGGATCCGGTCGAGCAGCTCCGGGATCCGGTTGGCGCCGTCGAGGAGGGAGTACTCGCTATGCGTGTGGAGGTGGACGAACGCCATACGGCTAGCGGAAGATATCGGCGCTCACGTGCATTGTCAAAACCGCGCCGCGCCGGATATTTTGCGCCCGATGCGAGGGCTGGCGAGCCTGTTTGCACTGGGCCTGATGATGGCCCTTTTTCATCGCGTGACCGCGGGCGCCGCGCTCGAGGCGCGGGCCACGCTCGCGCTCGGCTTCCTGCTGCTCGCCGCGTTCGTCGGCGGCGACCTCGCCGCCCGCGCTCGGCTGCCGCGCATCACCGGCTATCTGCTGGTCGGGTTCGCCGTGGGTCCGTGGCTCGGCCTGGTGCGGCGCGACGAAGTGGACGCGTTGCGCTTCATCGGCGACGTGACGCTCGGCCTGATCGCTCTCGCCGCCGGCGCGGAGCTGGCACTGCCATCGTTGCGCGACCAGCTGGTCGCGCTGGCGCGCCTCGTGGGTGGCGCGATCGCGTTCCCGCTACTCGTGGTTGCGACGGTACTCCTGTCCGTGAGCCCGTGGTTCCCGCTCACGGCGCACCAGTCACCGGGCGACGCCGTGGCGGTGGCGTTGGCGCTGGGCGCGCTGTCGGCCGTGTCGTCGCCGGCCGTGGCGATGGGTATGCTCAGCGAGCTCGGGGCCCGCGGCCCGTTCGCTCGGACGCTCCTGGCCGTCACGGTGTTCAAAGACATAGCCGCGGCGATCCTGTTCACGCTGCTGCTCGCCGCCGGCAAGGTATTCGCCAGCGCGGGCGCGCTGAACGCGACGGTTGCCGGCAACGCGCTGCTCGGGCTCGCCGCCTCCCTCGCGGTCGGCGCCCTGCTCGGCTACGGCGTGAGTCGCTCCCTCGGGCTGCTGCAGCGCCATGCCGCGCTGTTCCTGGTGGCCGTCGCCGTGGTCGCGGCCGAGGTCGCGCGACTGGCGCAGCTCGAGACCACCTTGGTAGCGCTCGCCGCCGGGCTCTACCTCGCGACCTTCTCGCCCGTCGCCGGCGAGCGGGTGCGTCACGAGCTGAAACGCGGGGGGCCTCCCGTCTACATCTTATTCTTCGTCCTGGCGGGTGCCGGCCTGCGCGTGAGCGTATTGGCCGAGCTGTGGCCATGGGTGCTGTTGCTGGTCGGGCTGCGGGCCACGAGCCTGCGATACGGCCTGCTCTGGGCCGGGCGGCATCCGAGCGTGACCCCCGTGCTCGCGCGCGAGGGTTGGCTCGGCCTGGTGCCGCAGGCCGGGAGCGCGCTCGGGCTGGCACAGGTGGCCCGACGCGCCTTTCCCGAATGGGGGGTCTCGCTCGAGACCCTCGTGGTAGCGATGATTGGAGTGCACGAGGTGGTCGGGCCGATCTGCTTCCGCCGGGCGCTCAGGCGCGCCGGGGAAATCACGGAGGGCATCGCGGATGCCGAAGGGTCTCCTGGTGGGGCTGTTGGCGCTGTTGGCGGTCGCCTGTAGCTCGAGCAGCACTCAGCCCAAGCTTGCGCCGTGCACGGCCACCAGCGCGGGGCAGGTGAGTCTCGCGGTCGCTGGAGATACGGCGATCGATCCCACGCAGTCGGCGGGATGCGCGGTGTTCGGCCCGAACGGCTCCGCGTCGGTGCTGCAGTATCTCCTGGTGCCGCAGGCGGTGAGCGGCGTGCCGGACGACGAGTCGGCCTTCCTGCTGCACGGTGCCACCGTGCCGGCGGCCGCTCCCCCGCTCGCTGCCGCGCTCCGGGGCCCAGCAGTCCTTCCGGCGCAGCTGCAGTTTGACCTGACGCTCCGGCGCGCCGAGCGGGAGCTGGCGAGCCGGGTGGGCGCGCTCAACCGGCCCCAAGCGGCGGCGCCGCTCGCTCGCGTGCCGCCTATGGTGGGTGACAGACGCGTCTTCAAGGTCTGCGGCAATGCCGACTGTACGACGCATCCGACCGTCGTCGCCTTCGCGCGCAACGTGGGAACCCATATCGCGGTGTTCCAGGACAGCGTGGACGAGGCCAACGGACGAGCGCTCTCGACCGCCGATCTCGATACCCTGCGGTTGCTGTTCGACACGCTGCTCTACGCGGCCGACACGTCCGCGTTCGGGCGGGAATCGGACATCGACGGCAACGGCGTCGTCATCGTCCTCATGACCGGCAAGGTGAACTCCCTCGTTCCGAGTCCCTGCACGGGAGGCTACATCGGGGGATACTTCTACGGCGGAGACCTGCTCACGGCATTCACGGGTGGTAACGCGAGCGAGATCTTCTATTCGATTGTTCCTGACCCCAGCGGGACCCTGAGCTGTCTGCACACGGCGGCCGGCGTCAAGCACACCGTACCGGCCACGTTCATCCATGAATTCCAGCACATGATCAGCTTCAACCAGCACGTGCTGCTGCTGTCCCATTACGCCGAGGAGCTGGGTGCGCGCCTGTTTCTGCCCGGAGACAGCACGACCTTCTGTTACTTCATCTTCGGCGACCTGTACAACTCCGCCCAGTACCTCGCGACTCCAGAGAGCAACTTCCTGGTGGACACGGCCGGGATCGGCGGACTGGCGAACCGGGGTGCCTACTGGCTGTTCGTGCGCTTCATGGTGGACCAGTTCTCGAGCGATACATCGCGTGCGGCGAACAACGTCGTGACTCGGGCGCTCGACCTGACGACCTTCACCGGGGCGGGGAACGTGACCCACGCGACGGGTACGCCGTTCGCGACAGTCGTCGAGCGGTGGGCACTCGCCAACTATGTGTCGGACTTGCCGGCATTCACGGCGCCCGCCGCGCTGCAGTACAACCGGTGGCACTTCCGGACGGATTATGGGAGGATCCGGAGCTCGTGCATCCCTCGTACCTCTCCCAATCCGCCCCCGTTCCCGAGTGCGTACCCACTCTTCCCCCTCTCGGGCGACGGCAGCGCGATCAACCTGGGCGGCACGTTGCACAGCGGCTCGGGCAGCTATTACGTCGCTCAGCAGGCAGCCGGCGCCGCGGGCTTCACGCTGCTGTTCTCGAACAGCACGGGATATCCCTTGCGCACGTCCCTGGCGCCCCGTTTGAACGTTCTGCGTCTGCAGTGAGGGCGCCCTACGGTGTTCCGCGACGCTTGTCCGTGACGTTTCTCTGCAACGCATTCGTCGCATTCGTCGCACCGCCATTGGCCACTCAAACCGGAAGCGTGCTTGCTGTGGTTCCCGGCTCCGCCCGCGCGGCGGGCATGGGAGGCGCCGGCGCGGCCATCGTCGGCGATGCGGGGGCGGTGTTCACGAACCCGGCTGCGCTCGCGACGATTCACCGCCTGGCTGTGGAGGCCTCGTACGAGGCGTATCCCTCGGGCGCGACCCTTTCCACCGGGGCCGTGGCGCTGCGCGCGGGGCGGTTCACCTGGGGCGCCGGCGCCGCGGCGCTGGGGCCGGCTTACACGTCGGCGGATCTCCTGGGCGTGTCTTCGCTCGTGTTCCGTACCGGACTCGCCGCGATCGGCACCTCGGTCAAATACGTGCGCGAGGCCGTGGCGGGCACGCGGGCAGACGCCTGGGCGGGCGACGTCGGATTCGCGATCCCGATCTTCGACCTCGCGGCGCTGGGCGCGAGCGTGCAGAATATCGGCGGCGACCTGGGCGGTGGGTCCCACCTGCCGCGGCGCACCCGCGCCGGCTTCACCCTGAACTACGTGGATCCCCAAGGGAGCTACCGCCTGCTCACCACCGTCGAAGGCGAATGGCCCTCGCAGCGGACGGGGGGAAGCCCGTTTCTCGTCCTCGGCGTCGAGGGTGGCGTGGTCACGCCCGCTCTCGGCCTCGTGGCGCGGGTAGGTTACGTGGGCCACTCCGTCGCGACCGGCGCCTCCCCGTTCACGTGGGGAGGGAGCCTGGAGCTCGGCCGCCTCCACCTCGACTACGCCTATCGGGCGGACGACACCCTCGGCGCGCGTCAGCGCATGGGACTGCGATGGACTCCATAACCGGGCAGACCGGGCCGATCGAGCGGCGGCCGCCCAACTGGGGCCGGGTGGCACGGCGGCTGCTGGCGTGGGTGGGGATCGGCGTTCCCACGGCACTGGTGGCGGCGTTCGCGACGAGCGCCGATGCGCGTTACCTCGGGCGGGCCGGCGTGGAGGAGGCGCGGATCCTGCTGAAGCGCCACGCGATCGCCAAGTTGGTGGCCGATCCCCGGACGCCGGCGGTGCTGCGCCAGCGGCTGGCGCTCGTGCTCGCCGCCCGCGCCTTCGCCGGCGACTCGCTCGGCCTGCTGGTGGGTGAGACCTTCACGAGCTACGTGGATGTGGGCCGGGATACCCTGCTGCTCGTGTTGTCGGCCGCGCACCGCGACCGGTTGCACCCCTACACGTGGCAATACCCCATCGTAGGGACCGTGCCGTACAAGGGATTTTTCGCCTTCGCGCAGGCGCGCGCCGCCGCGGCGGATCTGGAGCGCGAGGGATACGACACCTACCTCCGTCCCGCGGGGGCGTTCTCGACGCTCGGGTACTTCGCGGATCCGCTGCTCTCCACCGTGATCGAGCGCGACACGATGGAGCTGGTCGCCACCGTCATCCACGAGCTGGCCCACAACACGCTCTATCTGAAGAGCCAGACTCCGTTCAACGAGAGCTTCGCGAGCTTCGTGGGGTACCGCGGGGCGGAGGCGTTCTTCCGTTCGCGTCACGACTCGACGGATGCCAAACGCGCCGTGGCGCGGTGGCGCGACGAGCGCACGCTCGACGTGCTGTACGCCGAGCTCGCCCGGCGCCTCGACTCGACCTACGCGGCGGGGCCGGTCGGTCCGGCGCTCGAGCGCGCGCGCGCCACCGTGTTCGGGTGGGCGCGGGCCCAGCTCACGGGGCCCGTGGGGCAGTCGCTCGAGACCTACGACTGGCGCTGGTTCGCCAGGGCGCGCCTGAACAACGCGGTCGTGATCGCGCAGCGCCTCTACCGGATGAACTTGAACCTGTTCGAAGAAGTCTACGTGCACGCGAACGCGAATCTGCGAGAGGCGGTCCGGGCGATTCAGGTCCGCGTGTTCACGCAGCCGGGGCAGGATCCCTATCAGGCGCTGTATTCGCGCCCGGGCCTGGCGGCGGACGACTGAGAGGGACCGGCGGACGGGCGGCCTGCCGGACGGTGAACTCCTCGGTCAATTCCCCGCACGTCGTCGTGCCTCCTTCGCTCGGCGGCTCACTGTCTTGTACAAACCCCACGTCAACCGTCCTGCGCGTGAGCGCAGCTCCTCGAGACCCTGTCCTTCCTCCCGCGACAGGAGTCCGAGTTCGGTTACAAAAAGAATGGCGTACGAGAGCTCGCAAAGCGATCCTACAGCGATATCGAGGAAGCGACGGAATTCGACGCTGCCTCGCTTCGCCGAACCTTCAGCGATGTTCGCAGCGACCGAAAACGCCGCTCGGCGCATCTGTGAAGTCAGCCCGAACAGTTCTTCTTTCGGGAAGGATTGTGTCGCTCGATAGGTGGCCAGGGCCAGTTCGTGGGAGGCCTTCCAGGCCGTGAACCGCTCGTAAGGCATCACGGCCCGAACCTACGTGGGTTGGTCGTGAAGCGATAACCAAACTCTTCCCGCTCACATCATTCGATTCCGTTGTCTCTCGGTCCGTCCGTCCATCTGTCCGCCCGTCCGCCCTAGTTCCCCCGCAGTCTCTCCGCCTCCGCGACTCTCTGCAGCGCGATCGCATACGCCGCCGTCCGGAACGTCACGGCCTTCTGCTTCGCCAGGTCGCGCACCCCCACGTAGGCTTTGGTGATCGTCGCCTTGAGCTCGTCGTTCACCTGCTGGTGGGTCCAGCGGTACTGCTGCAGGTTCTGCGCCCACTCGTAGTAGCTCACGGTGACGCCGCCCGCGTTGGCCAGGAAGTCGGGGATCACGGCGATGCCGCGCTCCTCGAGGATCCGGTCGGCGGTGGGCGTGGTGGGCTCGTTCGCCCCCTCCACCACCACCCGGCAATCGACCGTGTGCGCGTTCGTCTCCTTGGTGATGACGCCGCCCAGGGCGGCGGGGACGAGCCAGTCGCAGGGGACGGTCCAGAGCTGCTGGTTCGTGATCGGCTGGCCGTGCGGCCACTCGGACACGCGCTTGCCGGCGGCGGTGTGCGCGAGCAGTGCCGGGACGTCCAGCCCGTGCTCGTTCGCGACGCCGCCGGACACATCCGAGACCGCCACCACCTTCGCCCCCGCCTCCGCTTGCAGCAAGCGCGCGAGGTGCCCACCGGAGGGGAATACCGAAGTCCCGCGCGTACTCCGTCATCACGTACATCACGCCCCGACCCGTCGCCTCCTCGCGGCCGAGCGAGCCGCCCAAGGAAATGGGCTTTCCGGTCACGGCGGCTGGTGTATACCCGTGGCGACTCGAGTACTCGTCCAGGATCCAGGCCATCACCTGCGCGTTGGTGTTGACGTCGGGGGCCGGGATGTCGCGGTAGGGGCCGAGCACGATCGAGATGCGCTGGGTGAAGCGGCGCGTGAGGCGCTCCAACTCGAGCTTGGAAAGCTTCTTCGGGTCCACCGTCACGCCGCCCTTGGCGCCCCCGAATGGGATGTCCATGAGCGCGGTCTTCCACGTCATGATGGCCGCGAGGCCGAGCACTTCGTCGTGGTCCGCCTCGGGGTGGTACCGGATGCCACCCTTGCATGGTCCGCGTGCGCCGTTGTGCTGGATGCGGTAGCCGGTGAACACCTCGATACGGCCATCGTCCATCCGCACCGGCACTTCCACCTGGACTTCGCGGAACGGGTGCATCAGGACGTGCCGCATGTACTGCTCGAGGTTGATCAGGTTGGCGGCGCGCTCGAACTGGCTCGCGACGATGGACTTCCCCGACATCGTGCGCGACGCTTGGCCGGTGGGGGGGGCGGTCACCGCACCTCCGCTGGATTCAGGCGATCTTGAGGCGGCGGCCGGCCAGGCGACTCGCCGGGTGGAGTGCTTCGGACAGGGCGTGGCCGGCGTTGACCTGACGGGGGCGACGCCCACCGGCGTCGGCGAGCACACCGATCACATCGGCGCCCGCGCCGGCCGGCTCGGTCGCCTGCTCGAGCACGAACACGAGGCCGGTGGCGTGCTCTGCCACGGCGCCGGTGATGGTGCTCCACCCGGCGTCCGCGGGTTGCGGGCGCTGGGCGACGACGAGGGGACAGGCGCCGGGGTCGAAGCCGGTGCGGGTGACGAGCGGAGCGCGCAGCGCGTCCGCGAGGGTGCGCCAGACGGGGAGGGCCGGGCCGAGCGCGACGATCTGGCCGAAGCGCCACCCCGAATCACGCGCCAGGTCGAGGAACGCGGCCGCGAGGGTCGCGTCATCCGGGGCATCGCTGGCGGCGTCGGACGCGAGCACGACCGTGCCGGTCTCGGCGAACCAGCGCTCCGCCGGCGTCAGCTCGTCCGGGCGACGAGGCGCATAGAACGCGTAGCGGCGCGTCGCGGCGATCTCCCGCTCGGCCGACGCGCGCTGCTCGGGATGCTCGGCCGCCTGCGCCGCCCCTTCGTACGCGACCTCGGCGGCCTGATAGCGACCGGCGTCCCGCAGGATCCGGCCGCGCAGGCGCAGGGTCTCGGTATGGGGCTCGAGCCCGAAGGCGCGATCGAGCGCCAGCAGCGCGCGGTTCCGGTCGCCCAGTCGGAAGGCGGCGTACCCTAGCTCGTGCCAGATCAGCGCCAGGTCCGGGTCCGCCTCCACCGCCTGCTCGAGCGTTGCGAGCGCCTCGCGGTAGCGCTCCAACTCGATCAACGCGGCTCCCTTGAGCGCCAGGGCGAATGCCGAGTCCCCGAACTGGGCGCGAGCGCTGTCGGCGAGCCGGAGCGCATCCTCGCGCCGCCCCTGACTGCGCAGCAGCTCGAAGCACTCGGCCCAGCCGCCCTTCAGCTCGGGATGCTCGGCGAGCACATCACGGTACGCCCGCTCGGCGTCGACGAGCCGTCCTTCGCGTACGAGGTAGCGGGCCCGCGCCATGACGCGCTCGCTCGGTGCGTCCGGAAACAGCTCGAATGACGCGGTCGTCCGCATGGCGTGCGAATATAAGACTAGACGGCGAGACGGCTAGACGGGTAGACGGGTGGGACCCTCGCCGCTACCCGTCTATCCGTCTGACCGTCTACCCGTCTAGATTGTCGCGCCATGGATACCGACCGTCTCCTCCGCGAGCTCAATGACTTCCTCCGTATTCCGTCGATCTCCACCAGCCCAACGCACGACGCCGACTGCCGCGCCGCGGCGGAGTGGGTCGCCGCCGAGCTGCGCCGTCTCGGGTGTGACGACGTGCAGTTCCTGGCGAGCGAAACCCATCCCGTGGTCTGGGGCGTCGGCCCCGACGTGCCCGGAGCACCCACGCTGCTCGTGTATGGTCACTACGACGTGCAGCCTCCCGACCCGCTCGACGAGTGGACCACGCCCCCGTTCGAGCCGACCGTGCGTGGCGGCAAGCTGTTCGCACGCGGCGCCGCGGACGACAAGGGTCAGATATTCTGCCTGCTCAAGGCCATCGAGACGAACCGCACCCGGACGCGGCCTCGAATCAATTTCCGCTTCCTGATCGAAGGCGAGGAAGAATACGGCAGCCGGGTGTTGTTCGAGCTGCTGCGGCACGAGCCCGAGCGCACGCGGGCGGACGCGGTCCTCATCGCCGACATGGCCTATATCGCGCCCCACTGGCCCGCCGTGTACACGACGCTGCGCGGCCTGTGCTACGCCGAGATCACGGTGCGCACGGCCAAGTCGGATCTCCACTCCGGAGAGTTCGGCGGCGCGGCGCCCAATGCCCACGAGGAGCTGGCCCGCCTGCTCGGCCGGCTCAAGACCCCCGACGGCAAGATCCACGTGCCCGGCTTGTACGCGGCGGTCCGACGCCCATCCCAGCGGGAGCGCGCCTCGTGGAAACGCCTTCCCTTCAAGGAAGGCGAATTTCTTCGGCACCGCGTGCGGGCCAAGGCGTTGACTGGGCTCAAGTCCTATTCCGTGTTGGAGCGGCTGTGGGCCCTGCCCACGTTTGAGATCCACGGCATCACCGGCGGGTTCACGGGCGACGGCGCCAAGACCGTCATCCCCGCGGAGGCGACCGCCAAGGTCAGTCTGCGACTCGTCCCCGACCAGAAGCTCAAGGTCGTGGAGCGTCAGCTCGCGGCGGCCGTGAAGCGCCTCGCGCCGAAGCATGTCCAGACGAGTGTCCGCTTCCTGCACGGTGCGGATCCCGCGACCGTCGCGGTGACGCATCCGGCATTCCACCTGCTCGACCAGGCCTTCAAGGACGTGGTGGGTCGTGGCACCGTCCCGGCGCGAGCCGGCGGCTCGATCCCCGTGGTGCCGGCGCTGGGGAAGGGCGGTGCTCCCGTGATTCTGACGGGCATCGGGCTGCCGGACGACCGGCTGCATGCGCCGAACGAGAAGCTCGACCTCAAACAGCTGTGGGACGGAATCCGCGTGTTTCGGAGATTTTACGAGCTTCTGGGAGCCAGGGCATAGATACGTCACGGAGAGGCGTCACGGAGAAACGTCGCGGAAAACCGTAGATTGGGCAGATGACGAATCGCATCCCGCCAGGACAGGTCGAAACGACCAAGTGGCCGGTGCTGCACTACGGGGACGTGCCCAAAGTCGACACCACAAAGTGGACATTCACGGTGTCCGGGCTGGTGGAGCATCCGTTCACGCTCAGCTACGCCGAGCTCGTGGCGTTACCGCACAAGACGGTCAGTTGCGACATTCACTGCGTCACGCGATGGAGTCGCCTCGACAATTCGTTCGAGGGCGTCCCGGTCCAGGCGCTCTTGACACGGGCCGGGGTGCAGGCTGCGGCGAAGTTCTGCCTCGTGGTCGCCGAGCAGGGCTTCACTACGAACCTGCCCTTGAGCGATCTGGACCGGCCGGACAATCTCGTCGCGCTCGGATGGGCCGGTGAGCCGCTGACGCCGGAGCATGGCTGGCCAGCGCGGCTACTCGTGCC
>Ga0209801_1001310_pt1 | contig 15468 bp, 17 predicted proteins | sample GraSoiAngelo_127_FD_185884 | JGI IMG/M metagenome (GOLD analysis project Ga0209801, IMG submission 185884) | Grasslands soil microbial communities from the Angelo Coastal Reserve, California, USA - 14_0927_09_40cm (SPAdes) (version 2) | ecosystem: Environmental > Terrestrial > Soil > Grasslands ... | reverse complement strand
GGCCGGATCGGCTTGGAGGTTATTGGCCGCAAGAACAATGAAGGTTGCAACGATTTTTTCTGCTGTCCGCCATGTGCCCATTACGTATCTCCGTTTTGCCCGTCAGAGCTGCCCAACCCATTTTTTTGTGTGCGTATTTGTGCGTAACTGAATTTCCAAGCGTCGATTATACGAGGGAAATTTGGATTTTTGAGCCAGCTTCGAGTCCTAGCGAGGCAGCCAATTTCCGATTCGTGCTCCACGATGTCAGCGAGCGCCACATCGCGCCAAAGCTCGTCAATTTGAATGATTTGCGCCGGAGCGAGCGTTGGGGCAGGAGTGGCAGATTGAGACTCGCCGCTACCTGCAGCGCTTGAATTTAGTAAGTCCGTGATGACGACAAAACCCCTTTTCACGACATGCGCGCTCACCGGCTGGCGAGGCTCTCGTTAGGCTACTGGATGATCTGAATCGATCTTATGGCGTGGCGCCGTGATCAGCATCCACTTGAAAGCCACCACCGGCTCACGGAGCGGCGTCGTCCTCCATCGCCCCGCGTTTTTTGCGGAAGAAATCCTGCAAAATTGAAGCGCACTCGGTCTGTAAAACGCCGCTGGTGATCTGACTGCGGTGATTGAGCGCGTTGTGTTGGAGCAAATTCATTACCGTGCCTGCGGCCCCGGCGCGAACATCCGTACAGCCAAAAATCACCCGACGAATTCGGGTGTGGACAATCGCCCCGGCGCACATTGGGCAAGGTTCCTTTGTCACGTAAAGATCGCAGTCAGTCAGGCGCCAGTCGCCGACGGCTGCTTCGGCTGCTGTTAATGCGAGCATCTCGGCGTGAGCCGTCGCATCTTTGAGGAGCTCGACTTGATTGTATCCGCGCGAGATGATTTTGCCTTGCCGGACAACCACCGCGCCGACTGGAACTTCGTCGGCGGTACGCGCCTTCTCTGCCAGGCGTAACGCCTCTTGCATGAAGGTTTCGTCCAATTCCATCGTCAGCGCCGTTCGCCTAACAATCTCGGAAGATCGACATCTTTATTGAAAAGACACGTCCACGCACCTTTAAGCTGGCGAAGTACTTGTACTGCAATGAAAAAGCTATTCTTCATCCTAACGATCTTTTCTTTATCACTAATTGGGGCGAACGCGACTGAGCAAGACACGGTCGATCGCTCGGCGGTCACGATCCGAGAGTTCCGCCACATGCCGGAGAAAGGCATTCCGCCGCGTATTCTCCGGAATGCGCGAGGTCTCGCCATTATCAGCGTCGTGAAAGCCGGCCTTATTTTTAGCGGAAAGGCCGGCGAAGGCGTAGTGGTCGCGCGAACGGGACACGGCTGGTCGGGGCCGTCTTTCATCGGCACCGGCGGCGCAGGTTGGGGACCCCAAATCGGCGCGCAAGTGACCGATTTTGTGATCGTGCTTAACAACGAAAGCGCTGTTCGCGCCTTTTCGAAGGGCGGAAATGTGACGCTCGGAGCGGACGCAAGCGTTGCCGCGGGACCAGTGGGACGCGCGGCTGAGGCCGATGTGACTCCGAGAGCGGCAATTTATACCTACAGCAAAACGAAAGGTCTTTTTATCGGCGCGTCGCTGGAAGGCGCTGTGATCGGCACACGCAAAGGCGCGAACGATCATTACTATGGGCGCCCCGTCTCTGCTTACGACATTTTGCATGGGCGTGTCGCCGCACCGCCGGGCGCTGCGAATCTGCGGGCAGCTCTTGCCCGTTGAGGCGGTCGAGCCTAAATCGAGAAGGACGGCCGGCTCCTCCTCCCCGGTTGGAAATCGTCTGACTGCCGATAATTTGCTTTACAAGCGAACCGCCGCTTTACGAGTTTAAGAGGCGTGCGCTGGTTGCGGACAATTTATCTAACCTGCCTGTGTGTCTCGGCAAGCTGGGCGCAGCAGCAAGAGCCCAGCCTGGTCGATCGCCTGCTTAGGCCGAACCTGGAGCTGCAGAACAATGCTCAGGGTAAAAAATACGTCGCCAGTTCTGCTGTGGTCAAACATCGAGGCAGCGTGGGAACATTTTTGCTGCAGCCGAACCGTGCGGAAAAATCATTCGTCAACACGCACGCGCTTACCACCAAGGAGTATCCTTCTCGCTCGGTCGGGACCGAACCCAAAATTTCCTCGACCCAGAATCGAACTGCAAACATCCCCGAACCGGTAGGAACATCGTCCGTTCGCGACATTCACAGTGCGAACAATCCTCACAACGTGACCGCGAGCCGAATCTTCGCCGATCAACATCAGTTTCGAGACCAGGGTAAAAGTCAAAAATCGTTAGACCGGCAGAATCCGCCAATGACCATCGACCAAGTTCGGGACCTGCTGAATAAAAATAAATAGCGCGCTTCGGCAGGACGGCTGTCTTCAGCCGCAATATTGGAAATCTTTGCCGCCGAGGACGGCGGCCACTACAGTTGCGAATCATGCGACCGGATGAAGCCTTGGCGTTTCTAAAAAAAGGCGCCGCGCAAATCATTAGCGAAGCGGAGCTGCGTGAAAAACTGGCGCTCGACCGCCCCCTCCGCGTCAAGCTCGGGGTCGATCCCACGACTGCCGACATTCACCTTGGTCACGCAGTTGTGCTGCGAAAGCTTCGACAATTTCAGGACGTCGGACATCAAGCAGTTCTCATTATCGGTGATTTTACCGGGATGATTGGCGACCCGAGCGGTCGGTCCGCCACCCGGCCGCATCTCACGCACAAAGAAGTGATGCATAATGCGCAAAGCTATCGTGAGCAGGCCTTCAAGATTCTCGATCCGGCTCGGACGGAGACCGTTTGCAATGGCGATTGGTTTCGCAGCATGTCCTACGAAGATGTACTTCGCTTGAACAGCCGGGTCACTCTTCAACAGATGCTGCAGCGGGAAGATTTCCGCGGGCGGATCGATAATCAACAGGCAATCCACGCCCACGAAATTCAATACCCGATCATGCAAGGCTGGGATTCTGTAATGGTGCGGGCGGACGTGGAGCTCGGTGGCACTGATCAACTTTTCAACATTCTAGTCGGACGCGGTTTCCAAAAGGAGGAAGGTATGCCGCAGCAAATCGTTTTTCTTCTTCCGATCCTGGAAGGTTTGGATGGCTCAAAGAAAATGAGCAAGAGCTTGGGCAACTTCGTTGGCGTAAGCGAGCCGCCCACGGACATGTTCGGCAAACTCATGAGCATCTCAGATAAATTAATGGTGCGTTATTATGAGGTTTTGCTCGGGCGGGAGCTATTGAAAGGCGCGGACCCGTTTGAAGCAAAAAAGCAACTCGCGTTTGAGATCGTGCAGACCTATCACTCGGCCGACGTCGCGCAGAGAACACTTACCGATTGGAATGCGCGTTTTAGCAAAAAGCGTTTGGACGAAGCGGAGCTTCCGGCAATTCCAGCGATGGCCGATGGATCGGTGACAGCGGTTACAGCAGCTTACGCCCAAGCTTTCGCGCTCAAGAAGTCACGCGCGGAAGTGAGTCGATTGATCAAACAAGGCAGCGTACAAATCGACGGCAAGAAGATTGTCGATCCAAAATCAAAAATCTCATTGCGACCGGGGCAGATCCTGCGTCTCGATAAAACTCACGCCGTGCGAATCAAATAAAAAAGCACGGAGCGGAAGCTCCTTTCTTTTCATGGAGGTCTGCTTTGGAAACTTTACGCGGCGGCAGCGGACTCAAACAACGGCAGAATAGGCATACGTTCAACGTAGGAGGTGGCGATGCCTTCAAAGTGCGCGCGAATGCTGCGCAGTTCCGCATTCACAAATGTATCGACGAAGTGCAGGCGCTGATCGAGCCAAGCGAAGAGCCGATTCTTTATCCGATAGTGGATCGCGAGCGTGATCTCGGTGCAGGCTGGCCGGATCTCGGTGAAGTCGACCAACCCCATCACTTCGATATTTCCGCCCGCTGATTCAAAGGCGAATTGGTTGTCTGAATCGCCATCCACCGCCAGCAGGACGGTGCGCGCCTCAAAACCGAGTGGACCGCGAAAACTGAATTCCACCGTTTTTGAAGAGGTCACCATCGCTTTCGTGACCATCAGAAACTGCCGTTTATAGGATTGAATGCTGGTCAGCCGGGCCTTGGATTCAGCCAGCGGCTGGCTCATATGAAACGTTTTTTCTAGGAGCATATTAATACGGTTGTTGCCAGAAGGTTTAGCAACGCAGGTGCCACCCTGATTTGCCCGGGGAGAGCCGCTATGGGCTCGTGATTTGTGTAGGTTTAATTTACACTTATGTCGAATTAATTTACAGATACGCTTACCCGCCAAGACCCAAAATTTGCCGCCATGCTGGGGGCAATTCTTCTGCATTTCCGCCAATTCGGGCAGTAGCGGAACATCAAGAACGCCTGCTAAAATGTCAGCATTGGTGGTTTGGGCGATATCCGGGTCTCTAGAAGGACTGTTTAAGACCACGCCCGCGCAGCGCAAGCCCGCGGCCTGAACACTGCGAAGTGTCAAGAGAGTGTGATTCAGGCAACCCAATCGGTTCTGAGCCACAACCAGCACCGGCAGACCAATCTCAACGGCCAGATCTTTGACAAAGTAATCCGACCGCACCGGCACCATCCAGCCGCCGACACCTTCGACAAATACGTTGTCAACTTGGGCTGCCAGTTTCCGAAACGCATCGAGCAACCGTTCGATATTGATATTCACGGCTTCGATTTGCGCCGCGGTCAACGGGGCGGCCGGTGTTCGTAGCCAAAGCGGATTAATTTCATCTATGGTCAGACCATTTGCGCCTGCCGACAACAGAAGCTCGGCGTCCCGACGATCACCACAGCAAATCGGTTTGAATCCGGCGCACGATCTTCCATTTGTGCGCAACCGTCGGAGCAATTGCACGGCAGTGTGCGTTTTTCCAACACCGGTGTCGGTGCCGGTAATGAAGAAGCTCACAACGCCGATCTTATGCTGCGCGCGCGTGCTGAGCGACGACGGTCTCCATCATCGAGCGAAAAATCTTTGCGCCGTCAGCGCTTCCGAGCCGCGCGTCGCAGGCACGATCCGGGTGCGGCATTAGCCCGAGCACGTTTCCTTCGCGATTGCAGATGCCAGCAATGTTCTCGATCGAGCCGTTCGGGTTCGCCTCGGGAACAATTCGGCCCCGATCGTCGGCGTAGCGCATAATGACTTGCCGGTTGTGATTCAGCTCATGCAGTGTCTTATCATCCGCGAAATAACAACCCTCGCCGTGGGCGATCGGCATTCGGAGCAGAGTTCCTTCTGTACACCCATGGGTGAACGGCGAATCCGGGAGTTCTACTCGCACTGTCACCATCTCGCAGACAAAACGAAGCGATCGATTGCGGACGAGCGCACCCGGGAGAAGGCCGGCTTCACACAAAACCTGGAAACCGTTGCATGTGCCAAGAACGAGTTTCCCCGCGCGCGCGTCGCTGATCACCGCCTTCATGATCGGTGAGAAGCGTGCGATCGCGCCGCAACGTAGATAGTCGCCATAAGCGAATCCGCCTGGCAAAACGATCGCATCGTAATCGCGGAGCGACGTTTTTTTGTGCCAGACGTAATCAGCCTGCAGACCTTCGACGCTGTTAATACCCGCGACGCAATCCTGATCGCAGTTAGAGCCGGGAAATTGGATGACGGCGAACTTCATCTCGATCTAATGAGCGATCGCCCGCGCGCGTTGTTCCTCATGATAATCGTTCACGACCAGTGCGGCATGAATGACTCCCGGTATCCAGCCCAGCAAGGTCAGGAGGATGCTCAGAAAAAAACTCGCGATCCGTCCGGTCATCAGTACCGCCAGCGGCGGGAGCACCACACAGAAAAAATACCGCAACGATTTCATTTCTGTTTTTTTCTGATCGCTGACGTCTTGCGCGCGCCGTTGGTCTTCACCAGTTCGTAGTCTTCAATTACCGGATTGGAGAGAAGGTCGCGACAAAGGCGGTGCAGCCGCTTCTCAAGATCGGCATCTTCTCCTTCGACATTGATTTCCATATATTTGCCGATCCGAACGCTGCGGACTTCCGGCATGCCAAGGTGACGCATGGCATCGCGAACCGCATTTCCCTGCGGATCGAGCACAGCCTCTTTCGGTTTGACGATTACGTTAACTTTCACGTGTCACACGCTAACGCGGATTTTCTCCGCAACAAGCCCAAGGCCGTGCCTTTACGGCATTGACGATCCGCGCGAGTATCGCGGCGAATGCAACGCATCGGTTGGCGGATTCCAGCGGCGTGGCTCACTCTCTGCATCGTTTGGAGCTCTACCTGGCTCGCAATCAAAGTCGGGCTGCGCGATCTGCCGCCGATTTCCTTCGTTGCGATTCGCTTCCTGATCGCAATCATCGTTCTCACCGCCGTCTCGGCCGGTCGGGTGCGACTTCTGCCGCTGCATCGCGCTGATTATGTTGCGCTTGCGTTTACCGGTATTCTAATGTTCGCGATCAATTACACACTCCTGTTCTGGGGCGAGCTTCACGTTTCTTCCGGCCTTGCGGCTGTGTTACAGGCCACTATTCCGATTTTCGGGATGATCTTCGCACATTGGATGTTGCCGGATGAGCCATTGCGTTTGCAGAAACTGATGGGCGCATTGCTCGCCCTCGCCGGCGTTGCGCTGATCTGTGCGCGTTTGCTCACTTTCAGCGGTCTGCTCGCGTTTTGGGGCGGCGTTGGAATTTCGTTAGGCGGCGCGGGCGCTGCTTTCTCAAATGTCGTCCTCAAAAAGCGTGCGATTCAAATTGCGCCCGCAATGCTCGCCGCCTGGCAAATGATTTTCGGAACGGTGCCGCTTCTCTTTCTTGGATTCTTTGTCGACGGTAACCCAACGCGATTTCATTGGACGATGGTGTCGATCTTCTGCTTGCTTTATCTTGCGGTCATTGGCTCGGCCCTGACATTTCTGCTTCTCTACTGGCTGTTGCCGCGCATGTCCGTAACAAATTTGCAAACCATTTCCCTGATCACGCCGCCGGGCGCGGTCATGCTTGGCTGGTTAATAGGCAGCGAGACCTTTCCGCCTTGGTCTTTATTCGGTGCCGCATTTGTCCTTCTCGGAGTGTGGATGATTTTCCGCCGGACAAGAGATCAGAGACTGGTCGAGGCCGCAGCCGGCTTTCCCGATCGCGGGTGATGCAATCGGCCATGGCTTTCAAAGATCGCTCCGGCGAGGGTCTGAGTTACGGTCCGTGGCTCGTCGGTCTCGGCGCGGCCCTTTGGGGGACGGAGAGCGCGTGGCGAATTCCACTGAACGAATTATTCGACGCCGAGGTGATCGTTTTTTGGGAACATGTCCTGATTCTGCTAATGTTTCTGCCGCTCCTCCTGCCGAATCTCGGCGAGCTTCGCAAGATCAACATCTCGACGTGGAGCTATTTGCTCTTTTCCGGTTTCGCCGGCTCGGCGGTCGGCACGATCTTTTTCACGCTCGCGCTCAAACACGGAAACCCAACTGTTGTTAACGTCATTCTGAATATCCAGCCGGTGATCTCGACGTTGGGTGCGTTTCTCCTTTTCGGCGATCGCCTCGCGCCGCGCTTTTTTCTCTATGCCGCGATCGCCGTCCTCGCCGGTATTTTTCTTTCGGTGGAATTTCCCACGCTCATTACAGTTTCGTTTGAGCGCGCTGGGCTCACTCTTGGCACCGGCTACGCTCTCATCTGCGCTTTTTTTTGGGGCGGTTCAACCGTTGCTGGTCGCGGTGTCATGATCGGCATGCCGCTTCGGCTTGCAGCCAGTATGCGCGTTGTGGTTGGACTGATCTGCATGACGTTGATCCTGTTCGTTTACGGCAAACTCCATGGCGCCGCGCTTTGGCCAACTGCTGCGCAAACTCACGCCTTCAAAGCGATCGGTTTGCTCATTTTGCTCGCCTCAATCTCGGGCGCTATCCCGCTTCTCATTTACTTCGAAGGATTGCGTCTCACTCGCGCTTCCACCGCCGGGTACTTCGAGATGATGCAAACGCTCGCCGCGGTCTGTGTCACATGGGGATTCTTTCACGCGACACTGCGGGCCCATCAGATCGTCGCCGGCGTCGTGCTCATGGCTGCCGTTGCCATGGTCCAGCGCGTCCAGGCAAACGTCGGAAACTAAATAATCACGCGGCGGCGCGGCGTTTTTGTTTTACCAACGAAGATGTCGATCTCCGCCGACCGGTTGCACCATTGCCTCCGCGCTTTACCCGCCCAGATTGCGACCGGTTGATGCTTTCTTGTAAAACTTTAACAAGATCGACCACGTTCGTGCTCCGCGGCGCCGCAACCGGTGCAGCCGGCAATGCTTTATTTTTCGCCTTTGTCTCGATCATCTCCATCACCGCATCGCGATACTCGTCGCGATATTTTTCCGGCTGCCACTCCGAAGACATGCTCTCGATCAGCGTATTCGCCATCTTGAGCTCCTTGTCGTTCAACTCCGTCTTTGGGCGATTCAATTCTTCCGGGGTCAGCACCTCGCTCGCGAAATGCATCAGCTCGAGAACGAGAAACAATCCGTCCGGCTTCACCGCCGCCAGGTACTCCCGATTTGCGATTACGACTTTGGCAATGCCGATCTTACCCGTTCCGCTCAACGCCTTGTGCAGGAGCGCGTACGCTTTTTCGCCACCTTTCTGTGGCTCGAGGAAGTACGGCTTGTAGAAAAATTTCGGGTCCACCAGCTCAAGATCGACGAAGTCGGTAATGTCGATTGAGTGGGTGGATTCGATCCGTCGCTTAAAACGATATAGCGGCCGCGCTCGTACTCGAAACCTTTTACGAGTTGATCGGCCGGCACTTCTTTCATGTCCGCCTCGGCAACCTTTTTGTATTTGATCGGGCTGAGGTCGCTTTTGCGCAGTTGTCGAAAACTGAGCTTTTCTTCGCGGGTCGCCGGATAAACCGAAATTGGAATATAAACGAGACCGAAGCTGATACTGCCCTTCCAAGTTGGACGCATAATCAATCTCCTTTTGTTGTTAGACTGGGCGCGGGACTGTCGATTTCCGCCAATTGTGAACAATTGTCAATAACTTCCGCGTTCGAAGCACGAAGCGTTCCGACCTTCCTCAGCTAGCCCGCTTCCCGCCTTACTTTGGTGGCTTCTTTGTCTTCGCGCATGCCGAGGAAGACCGGTTGGCGAAGTTTCCCGTCGCGGGTCCACTCCGCGAACTTGATTTGAGCGACGAATTTAGGATTCACCCAGTGCATTTTTTTCATCATCGACGGAGTGATTCCCTGCACCCATTCACCGCCATGTTTCGACGGAAGATCGACAAAGGGACAGTCTTCGTGTTCTTCTTCGCGAAATTTCTTGGACAAGATTGACAAAGCCTTTGCCGTAAAACCGCTTCCGACCTTGCCGGCAAATTTGAGACAACTGTCCCTTTTTTTGTTCTTGTCTTCGTAGTAGCCAACGAGGATCGCACCGAAGTGTTTGCGCGAGCCGCCGGGCGGCGTGTAGCCGCCAATTACGAATTCCTGCTGGTTGAGACATTTCAGTTTAATCCAGGTCCCGCTGCGCCGCCCCGGCTCATAGACGGATTTGCGCTGCTTGCCGATCAATCCTTCCAGTGAGCGGCGTTTTACTTCGGCAAGCAACGATTTCACATCGCCGCTGATTTCGCCGGAATAGCGGATCGGGTCGCCGGCGTTTTCGCACACTTTGGCGAGAACTTGCTTGCGATGTTCGAGCGGCAGGCCGAGCAAACTTTTGCCGTCGAGTTGGAGCAGATCGAAAACGTAAAAGCGCAAAGGCGCTTTTCGTCCTTCCATTTCGAGCGCCTGCAAGAGTTGAAACGAGGAACGCCCCTCTTCATCGAGCGCGACCACTTCGCCATCGATCACGCAGTCGCGCACGGGCAAATTTTTTACCGCTTCGGCAATTGCAGGAAAACGCGCGTCTAATCTGTTTCCATTGCGTGAGATTAACGAAATCTTGCTCTTGTTCTTAACGGCGATGGCGCGGATGCCGTCGAACTTTAATTCATAAAGCCAATCGCCGTGCGTTGGAGGATTATCGACCAGACGCGCTTTCATCGGCTCGATGAAGCGAGGCTTGGCCGTTGGTACCTTCTTCAGTAGCTCGGGTGCGGCCTGCGCGCTTTCATTTTCGGCGTCGTCGCGTCCTGCTATTCCTTGGTCTTTTTTTTTAAGCGCGGCCTTAATTCGCGCCTTAAATGTCGATCTCTCGCTCGGATTTTTATCTTTGCGATTCGATTCCCATTCTGCATCGCGCTCTTCCGCGATCTGTTTCATGGTCCGACCTGTCTTGACCGACTGGTCCTCAGCTTTCTTCGAGGGCGGCTTGGCGCTTCCGCCGGTTTTCAATATCAACCACTGGTTCTTTTCCCCATCCCGGCCGCGAATTCGCACAAGCGTCCATTCGCCTTTCGCTTTCTCCCCGGCCAGAACGAGATGAAGTTTGCCCTCGTGCAGTGATTTCAACGGCTGCTCGCCGTAAACATAATAGGCGCCTTGATCCCAAACCATGACCGTGCCGCCGCCGTACTGGCCTTCAGGAATGATGCCTTCAAAGGTTTCGTATTCGATCGGATGGTCTTCCACTTCGACCGCGAGATGCTTCTCTCCTTGATGCCAGGGCAAGCCTTTTGGCAGCGCCCATGATTTGAGAACGCCCTCCATTTGCAGCCGGAAATCGTAATGCAATCGGCGCGCGTCGTGTTTCTGAATGACAAATCGGGAAGCGCCGCGGACTTGCTTTGGTAACGGCTTCCCGCCTTTCGGCTCGGCGGTCTTCGAGAAGTCGCGCTTCGCTTTGTATTTCTTCAGGCCCACCGCTTCAACTTACCCGCGGATTACGCGGATGAAACGGATTTTGCTCAGGATGACAGAACGATATTACGCTTCGGCGGGAAGCGGCTCGCCGACGAGGTAACGGGTGAAGCGGCGGATCACAATGTTCTCGCCAAGTTCTGCAATTTTTCCCTTGAGCAGATCTTTGATCGTGACGTCGGGATTTTTGATGAAGCCTTGCTCCAGCAAACAAACTGTGCTGTAGAATTTATCGAGTTTTCCGTCGACAATTTTTTCAGTCACGTTTGCGGGCTTGCCTTTGACCTGCGCCTTGTAAATCTCGCGCTCGGCCTCGATCAATTTTCCGGGCACGTCCTCGCGACTGACGTAAAGCGGATGCGCGGCCGCGATGTGGAGCGTGATGTCTTTGACGAAACCACGGAAATTTTCGTTTTTCGCGACGAAATCGGTTTCGCAATTCACTTCCACCAGAACGCCGACCTTGCCCTGCAAATGAATGTAAGAAGCAACGATGCCTTCCTTGGTCGCACGCGACGCCTTCTTACTCGCACTCGCGATCCCTTTGGTTCGCAAAATCGTCTCTGCTTTCGCAAGATCTCCCTCTGCCTCGGCCAGGGCGCGTTTGCAGTCCATCATGCCCGCGTTTGTTTTTTCGCGGAGCTGTTTAACTAATTGAGGGTTGATGTCGGTTGTCGCTTTCATTGAAAATCTTGAACGTTGAGCGTTGGGCTTAACGTGTCGCCGGTCAGGCAGAAACGCCAGCCATCTCGATTTGCTCGCGAATCCGTGCTTCGCCGCTTGCCGAAACAATCGCATCGACAAGTTTCTGCAACACGATTCGAATCGCGCGAATCGCATCGTCGTTTCCCGGAATCGGATAATCGATCATTTCCGGATCGGCATTCGTATCAACGATCGCAACGATTGGAATGTTCAGGCGTTTTGCTTCATTGACCGCGTTCTGCTCGCGAGTCGTGTCGATTATGACTACGGCATCGGGTAACTGCGCCATTTCGAGAATTCCCTCGAGGTTGCGGCGAAGCTTGGCCGCTTCGCGGTTCAGCGCCGCCAGCTCCTGCTTGCCCATCTTTTTGTATTCGGGCGATTGCTCGATCTGCTCGATGTATTTGAGCCGGCCGATGCTTTTCCGAATCGTTGCCAGATTGGTCAAGGTACCGCCAAGCCAGCGCTGATTGACGTAGAATTGGCCGCACGCAAGCGCCGCTTCCTTGATCGCTTCCTGCGCCTGCTTTTTGCAACCGACGAAAAGAATTTTGCCACCACGGCGCGCCACTTCCTGAAGAAACTCGGTTGCGCGATGAAGTTGCTTCACCGTCTCATCGAGATTGATGATGTAAATCTGATTGCGCTGCTCGAAGATGAACGGCTTCATCTTCGGGTTCCAGCGCTTGGTCTGGTGACCGAAATGCACGCCCGCTTCCAAAAGCTCGGGCACTAATTCAACTGTGTTTGCCATACAAAAAATCGCGCCGCAGAGGAGGGGGAAACGGCGGACGTGGAAGATGCTACAGATAGGCGACCGTCGCAACTGCAATCTCTGCCTTCAACCCCTAGCCTCTTGCGCTGGAGGCGCCGCGATGCAATCGCTCGATCAGGACTAATCCAGCCAAGCAAATCGAAGCCGCCGCCGAGGCGAGGCAGTAATTGCAAAAGGCATGGATCACAAAGGCTTGGAGATAGAGCAACCACAGGCTGACCAGCGCCATCGTCGTCGCCATAACGGCGAGAATCTGTCGTCCAAGTGTCGAGCCGCTTGCCGCGAACACGGCAGCGACAATCACAGCCATGTAGGCCATCGCGCCAAAACCGGCCAACGGCACGCCCGCGACTCCTTCGGCGTACTTACTGCCGAGAACAGCGGAGCAGTCGTCCCCGCAGCGAATGTAGCTGCCTTGAAGATGTTTTATCGTCAGGTAACCGCTGTCTACTAGGCCGAAGCAGGCGACAACGGCAGCGACGATGGCAATGCGCCGCGACCAGGTCATTGACCGGTCTTAGCCAAGGCCGCCTTAATTGCGGCGCGAAAGCCGTTCTCGTTGAACTCGGTGTTCGGAACATTGAAGCCGTTGATAAGCACCGACGGCGCGGTCTTCACGCCGAGCGCTAGTCCGTAGGCCCCGTCCGCGTCAATCCGCTCGCGACATTCAGTACCGTCCAAGTCCTTTTGGAACTGATCCAGGTCCAATCCTAGGTTCTTAGCCTGGTCCATGAGGATTGTGCGCGGTGCAGGAGCGCTCGCCCACATCCATTGCGTCTTGTAAAGAGCTTCGGCCATTTGCCAAAACTTGCCCTGGTTTGCTGCTGCCTCGGCAGCGCACGCCGCGAGCACGGCGTGCTCGTGCGTGTTTAACGGGAAATGGCGCAGCACCATTCGCACTTTGTCGCCGAACTCAGTCTTCAAGCTCTTGACGATCGGTTCGTAGCGCGCGCACTGCGGACACTGCAAGTCGCTAAAGAACTCAATGGTCACCGGCGCCTTAGCCGGGCCTAACACGTTGGCGGGCCGAGTCGCATCGGACGGTGCCCCGGCTAACTGCATCGTACTAAGAAGAAGAGCCATTGGTGTGACGGACAGTTTTGCCGAGGGAAAATTCTTCATTGCCGCCACGTTATCACACTCTTGCCCGTGCCTCAGTTGCACGCGCGAGAATCCAGCACCAATCGGAGAGACGGTTGAGATAACGAAGAATCTCGGGGTTCGGATCCTTCAAAGTCGCGACCTGCCTTTCCGCCCGTCGGCAGGACGTTCGCGCAAAATCGAGAGCCGCGGAAACGCCATTGGCGCCGGGGATGACCCAATCCTTTGGGTAGAGCGATTTATCCTTTTCAAGATCGACAATCACTGCGGTAACCCGATCGACCATTTTAGCGTCAGTTATGTGGAAGCCATCCTTAGAATATCGTTCTCGATCTTCCGGCAAGGTAGCGAGTTCTCCCATGATGTTGATCAGATCTTTTTGGATGGTGAAAATCTGCTCAGCCACAAATTTGTCATCGGAAATGGCGCGGGCGAGTCCGAGCGCGGCGGTCAATTCATCCACCGAACCGTAAGCTTCAACGCGCGAATCGTTCTTTTGCACTCGCCGGCCGTACATGAGCGACGTTTCGCCTGTATCGCCGGTCTTGGTCACGATCGACATCAAACGAATTGTAGGGCGTTTCTGGCTGCCACGCCATAGCCGCCAGAAGGCGGGGTGAAACGCCAATCCGTTAGTTACCTGTTCGAGATGTCGATCTTAGCCGATCGCCGGTTGCAGTTCGGCTTCGTCCATGGCCGGTGCGCCGATTGGCTCGCCTTTTTCCACGAGTCTGACCTCGCGATGCGCCGGGAATCCCGTGCCCGCCGGAATCAGGTGACCCATGATGACATTCTCTTTGAAACCGCGCAGGCGATCGACCTTGCCGAGTGTTGCGGCTTCGGTCAGCACGCGCGTCGTGTCTTGGAACGATGCCGCCGAGATAAAGCTGTCGGTTTCAAGCGATGCCTTGGTGATGCCAAGCAACACAGGCACGGCTTCCGCTGGTTTGCCGCCCTTATCGACGACCTGTTTGTTCTCGTTCTCGAAGTCGAGCTTATCGACCTGATCGCCCCAAAGCAGCGAGGTGTCACCTGGATCGGTGATTTTAACTTTACGCAACATCTGACGGACGATGATCTCGATATGTTTGTCGTTAATCTCAACGCCTTGGAGCCGGTAAACTTCCTGCACTTCATTGACGAGGTGTTCCTGTAATTCCTGCGGACCACAGACCTCGAGAATTTCGTGCGGCACAATCGGACCTTCGGTCAATTGCTGGCCTTTCTTCACGAAATCGCCCTTGAAGGCAATGATGTGTTTGGTGAGCGAAATCAGGTGCTCCTCTTCTGCGCCCGTCTCAGGGTCCTTCAAAATAAGTCGACGCTTGCCGCGAACGGTCCCGCCCATTTCGACAACGCCGTCGATCTTTGCAATCTCGGCCGCGTCTTTTGGACGGCGCGCTTCGAACAATTCGGCAACGCGTGGCAGACCGCCGGTGATGTCTTTCGTCTTGGCGACTTTTCGCGGCGTCTTTGCCAACAATGCGCCTGCTCGAATTTTTTGGTCCTCTTCGACAATCACGTGCGCGCCCGCTGGAATCGAGTAGCTGGCCAGCACTTCCTTTTTGTCGCCGACGATGACGATTTGCGGATGCAAATCTTCCTTGTGTTCGATAATCACGGTGCCCATCAAGCCGGTTGCTTCATCGACATCGCGCTTGATCGTGACCCCAGCGATCATGTCGCGGAATTCAATCTTGCCGCTCCTGTCGGTCAGAATCGGGACGTTGTAAGGATCCCATTGAACGAACGTCTCGCCTTTTTTCACATTCGCGCCGTCGTCCTTCGAAATCATTGAACCGATAACGACGTTGTAGCGCTCGAGCTCACGACCTTCCGCGTTGTGCACGCTGATCGAGCCATTCTTGCTCAACACGATCCAGCTGCCATCGAGCGCTTGCACTGTGCGCAAATCGTTGAAGCGCACCGCGCCGTCATTCTTCGCTTTAATGATCGGCTGTTTGAAAGTCTGGCTCGCCGTTCCGCCGATGTGGAATGTTCGCATCGTCAGCTGCGTTCCTGGTTCGCCGATCGATTGAGCGGCAATAATTCCAACCGCTTCGCCCATTTTCACGTACTGGCCGGTAGCCAGATTCCGTCCGTAACACATTCCGCAAACGCCGCGACCGCATTCGCAGG
>Ga0209801_1001305_pt1 | contig 15499 bp, 13 predicted proteins | sample GraSoiAngelo_127_FD_185884 | JGI IMG/M metagenome (GOLD analysis project Ga0209801, IMG submission 185884) | Grasslands soil microbial communities from the Angelo Coastal Reserve, California, USA - 14_0927_09_40cm (SPAdes) (version 2) | ecosystem: Environmental > Terrestrial > Soil > Grasslands ... | reverse complement strand
CGGCTACGGCTCGTACTGCGGCCCCGCGACGTTCTGCGGCTCGCACAGCCATCACGTGCGGAGCGCCTCGGCGAGCGCTGCACCGACCGCGTCCACCTCGGCGTCGGTGAGCGACGGGTAGCACGGGAGCGAGAGACAGTGCGTCCACAGCCGATCGGCCTCGGGATAGCCGCCAAGACCGAGGGCGCGGTGGATCGGTCGGAAGACGGGACGTCGCACCGCGATGCCCCCTCGCGCGAGGCGCTCGAGAAGCGGACCGACTGGCCGCTCGAGCGTCACGACGAACCGGTGGAACACGTGACGCTCGCCCGCGTCGCCCGGGGGGCGACAGCCGGCAAGGGACGCCAGGCGCGCGCGGTAGCGGGCGGCGATCGCCCGCCGGCGGGCGATGAAGGTGTCCAGGCGGCCGAGCTGGCTCCGGCCGAGCGCGGCCTGGACGTCCGTCAGCTTGAAGTTGAACCGCGGCACCAGGTCCTCACGCTCGTCATAGTCTCGTGCGTCCCGGACGCGGGCGACACGCGGAGCCGCGCCGGCGACGGCACCGCCCTCCCCCGTCGTCAGGAGCTTGGTCGCGTAGAAGGAGCAGGCGGCCAGGGCACCGCGTGATCCGACCGGGTGCCCGGCGACGCGGGCGCCGATCGCCTGGGCACAGTCCTCCACGACGGGCACGCCGAGCGCGAGGAACGGGTCGAGGTCCACGGCGAGGCCGAAGGGATGGACGATGACGATGGCGCGCGCCCGGCGCGTGAGCCGGCGCGTCACGTCCTTGGGGGACGGTCCGAGCGTCTCGGGGTCGGCGTCGGCGAGGACTGGCGTGGCACCGCAGCGGGTGACAGCGTGATGGAGCGCGTCGCAGGCGTAGGTGGGAACGACAACCTCGGCGTCGGGTCCGACGTCGAGCGCGCGAAGCGCCAGCTCCAGCGCCGCGCTGCCCGAGCTCACGACGGCGACGGCCGTGACATCGAGCCGCGCCGCGAGCTCACGCTCGAATCCCTCGACCTCGGCACCCTGGGCCAGATGGCCGGAGCGCACGACACGCGCCACGGACTCGGCGTCCTCCGCGCTCACCGTGGGCCTCGAGTGCGGGATCATTGTAGCGGGGGCCGCGGGGCCGGAATATTCCGTGGGTGGCCTGAGACAAGGTGCGACCCGGCTGCATCCCGCAAGCCGCTTTTCATTCCAGCGTGAGCACCCTTCAAAGATTCAGGAGCAGTCGGACCGACTGGAACGCCTCGGCGTACTTGACCCGCGCCTGAATGCCGCGGAAGTTGGCGCACGACCGCGCCAGCTCGAGGATTGTCAGGTCCTCGATGTTGGTCTTCGATACCTGCGATCGGTGCGCCTCGAGGCTCGCGAGCTTCAGGTCGAGCACATCCGCGACGTCGGTGTAGCAGTTCGGCGCGAAGTTGACCGTCGTCGGCACCTCGAAGAAGAGGAAGTTCGGCACATACCGCGTCGCCGACATCGCGCCCTGGGCCAGGTGGCGGTGATCCTGGTGGGTGTCCTCCGGCGAGTTGACGAAGATCATCCGCGGCTGCACCTCCCGGATCACGGCCTCGAGGCGGACGATGAGGTCGCGCGAGAGCGGCACCTCCGTGTCGGGGTAGCCGCCCCAGAACACCTCGCGCACGCCCAGAATGCGCGCCGAGTCCTTCTGCTCCTGCCGCCGGACCTCCCCGTCGCCTCCGAGCGCGCCGTCCGAGGCGACGAACATGAAGACCACGTGCCCGCGGCGCACGTACTTGGCGAGCATGCCCCCGCAGCCGTACTCGATGTCGTCGGGATGGGCGCCGATGGCGAGGATGTTCACTCAGCGATTCTCAAGGCGAGAGGCACGACCACGTGCTTCCTCCACAGAGGATCGGGAGGGCCTCATCTCCGTGCATCAATAGTAAGTCAAGCGCCGAGAGAAACGGAGCGAATTCCCCATTGAGCTGGGCGTAGACCGGGTGCTCGTAACGCTGTGCCTGCACGGTGATCCCGGCCGCCGCGAACCGGCCCGTGTCCATGTACCGCGCGCCGTCCTGCCCTGCGAGATACGTGTCCGCGCCCACCGCCCGGCAGAAGGCGACCAGCCGCGCCGTCGCGTCATCCGCCGGGCCCCTCTCCTCGACCCCGAGCTCGGAGGCGAGGACCACCGGCGTCACCACACCGAGCGCCGCCGCCAGCCGTCGGCTGCTCGCCACCGCCAGCGGAGCCAGCCGGTCCCAGTCCTGACGGTAGAAGGCGACGAGCGCGTCGCGGTACCGCTCGAGGTGCGGCGCCTTCGCGTACGCCTGCTCGATCACGCGGCGGTGGCGCTCGCGCCACTGCTGCGTCGTGTCGATCGTGACGTCGCGGATCGGTGTGCCGAGGTGCGCGTGGACCGGCACGGTCAGCCAGCGCGGACCGCCCGCCGTCTTGATGCGGTTCCGGTTCTGCCAGCCGTTCTTCTCGTACTGGACGGTGTCGAGGAAGATGAAGCGGTCGGCGGCGGCCCACTTGGCGAAGTACCCGAGCCACGGCAGGTAGTGCGGCTGGTGGATCGCGACCTTCATGGCCGCTTGAGGAAGATCGGGTTGGACAGCAGGCGCCCTGGACCGCGGGCGTCGAGCCGGTAGAACGCGGGCCCGCCGTCGTAGACCTCGCGATGGACGACGCGGAAGGGTGTCGTGGCGGTCCAGGCGCCGGCGAGCGTCCCGTTCCTGATGAGCGTGACGCGCACCGGGCGCGCCGCGCCGTCCACGGCGTCGATGCCCAGGCGGACCTCGAGCAGTGAGCCCTCGCGCGTGCTGAGCGTCTCGCCCGAGATCGCGTTGCGCACGCCGTCGGTCACGCTGAACTCCGCGAGGGCGAGCCCCGGATCCTCGCCGCGGGAGAGCGCGTACATACGCCCGCGCTTCAGGGCGTCGAGCGCGGCGCGCTCCGTTCGCTCGGACACGAGGAAGACGGTCTGCACGGGCCCGATCCTCTTGCCCTCCGTGACGCCGTGGAACCCCGACTCACCCATCGCCCACGCTGGGCGGCTTCGCTCGCCGGCCGCGTACTGGCGGAGGAGTTGGTCCCAGCCCCCGCCCCCGAGGTCGAAGCGCGTCGTGTCCTCGTACACGGCCCCGAACGCCGTGTAGCGAAAGGTGCGCAGCAGGTCGTCGGGATACGGGTCCGTCTGCCACGCGACGCGGATGGGGCCGAGCCACTGCTCGCCGCTGTCGCGCGCCTCCGGCAGCGACCACACGGTCACACCGCCAAGCCGGTCGATATAGTCGATGAGCGCCTGGTGCGGCGCGAGGCCGAGGTCGCTGTAAGGCGGATAGGGATCGACCGCGAAGGGCCACGCGCGCGCGAGCGCGAGTGCGCCCACCGCGCAGAGGAACCCGCCCGGGAGCCAGCGCCGGCGGCGGACGAGGACGACGGCGTGGCCGACCCGCTGAACCGCCCGCCGCTTGGCGACGAGCAGGAGGGCGCCCGGGATGAGGAGGAGGCCCGGGACGAGGTCGAGCGCGACGGTCCAGGCGAACCCCCCGGCGGCCATATTCCCGGTCACCGGAAGCGCCTCGAGCGCCTCCCTGGCGAGGCCGAAGACGAGCAGGTTCTTCTGGGTGTTGTGGGCCGTCATCTCGAGCGCGAGCGGCGAGCCCGTCCAGTAGTAGTGTGGCACCACCTCCACCCCGGCGATGAGGAGCACGCGCGGGTTGCGCCGCCGCGCCTCGGCGACCGTGTCGAGGAAGCGCCCGACCCCGCCGTCGAGGATGGAGCGTTCCTCGCGCGCCACGCGCGTGAGGGCGCGGAACGGCGGCGGCCCGTACTCGACGCGGAGGAGATAGTTTTCACTGAGCAGCAGCGCACCGACGCCGCTCTTCTCCGCCAGCGCGGCCAGCTCGTCGAGGGAGAAGTCGCCCGTCGAGAGTGTGGAGTGCACGTGGAGCACCGCAGGCAGCCGCTCGAGCTCCGCGGCGCCCGCCGTTGAAACACCGCAGAGGAGTGACACCAGGATCGCGACCACACGCGCCTGTGGTAGGCCCACCTTCGCAGGGGCCGGGCTCACGGTCCCCGCTCCAACAGCGCCGCGCCGCTCCGGCGGCAGGCGACCCACGGCGGGAGCCGGCCTCGCTACAATATCCGCTTCTCCCGCACGAGCGCCTCGTACACGGCGCGCATCTTGGCCTCGGCCACCGCCGTCGAGAACGCCTCGGCGCGGCCGATCGCCGCCTCCCCGAGCTTCTCCCGGAACGGCTCGTCGCGCCCGAGCTCCACGAGCGCCCGGGCGAGCGCCTCGGGGTCCTCCGGCGGCACGAGCCGCCCGCACTCGCCGTCCACCACGACGGCTGGGATCCCGCCCACCGAGGCGCCGACAACGGGAATCCCGAGCGCCATCGCCTCGACGAGGGCCCGTCCCATCCCTTCGTTGCGCGACGGGGCGGCGACGACATCCGCCGCCGCCAGGGGCGTCACGACGTCCGTGACGATGCCGGTCACGTGCAGTCGGTCGGCGACGCCGAGGACTTCGGCGCGCCGTTCGAGCGCCGCGCGCTCGGGCCCATCACCGACAAGCAGCACGCGCGCGGTCGGCACGCCGGCGCGGAGGCGTGGCAGCGCCTCGACGAGGAGGTCGAACCCCTTGATCGGCACCAGGCGTCCGAACCCGACGACGAGATACGCCTCGGCCTCCACCCCAAGACGCGCGCGCGCCACCGGCCGCGACGGCGCCGTCGCGCGGAGCCGCGCCGTCGGCACGCCGCTCGGCACCGTCACATACTGCGCCGGGCTTCCGATCCCACGCGCCAGGTGCTCGTCCGTGCCACGCTCGGTGAGCGTGATGATCCGGTCGCACCACGCGGCTGCCCGCCGCTCGAGCGCCGTATAGACGGCGGTGCGCCGCGGACCAAAGTACCCGTAGAAGACGTGGCCGTGCGGCTGGTGGATGACGGCGGGCACGCGCGCGATCCGCGCCGCGAGGCGCCCGACGAAGCCGGCTTTCGAGGTGTGGGTGTGGACGATGTGGGGCCGGTCCGCGCCGATGAGGCGGAGGAGCCTGTAGATCGCCGCGACATCGGAGGCCAGCGCCACCTCGCGGCCGAGCGACGGCACGTCGACGAGCCGGCATCCGCGCCGTCGAGCGTCCTCGAGGACCGCCTCGACGGACTCGCGGAAGGAGACGGCCAGCGTGCACGCGTAGCCCGCGCGCGCGAGCGCGACGACGGTTGCGACGGTGTTCTCCGGGGAGCCCCCGACGGTGAGGCGCGTGATCACGTGGAGGACGCGGATCACGGGCGCGCGTCACCCCCCGCCCTGCACGCGTACAGCTCGATCGAGGGTGCCAGGAGCCATCGGCGACGCGAGAGCGTCGCGACGACGCGGGCGCCAGCGGCGAGGAGCCCGCGGAGCCACCCGGGAGGCTCCCCGGGCTCGGCGCCCGACCCCGCAAGGCCCTCGGCCGTCAGCGGCGAGTTGCGCATCTCGAGCACTCGAAAGCCCGCGCCCGCGACGAGACGGCGGAGCCCGCGCGGGGTGAACGAAAAGACGTGGAGGACGGGGCAAACGTCGAGGCCCGTGCGGCGCGCCAGCGGACCGGCCCAGCCCAAAAGGCGCAGGCTCGGCCGCTGAAACGCGCCATTCGGAACGCGGATCACCAGCGCGCCACCGTCGGTCAGCACCCGGTGCGCCTCGGCCAGCACGCGCGCCGGATCGCGGACGTGATCGAGGACGTTGATCAGTGTCACGGTCGCCACGCACCGCCCGCGCAGCGGGATCTCGGCGCTGTCTGCCTGGATCACTGGACCCCCGGACGCCTTGCGGGCGACGGCACAGGCCTCGTGAGCGACGTCGCTGCCCACGCTACGCCAGCCGAGCTTCGCGGCCCTCACCAAGAGCTGCCCCCCGCCGCAACCCAGGTCGAGCAGCCGGCGCCCGCCGCCGGCGGGCCCCAAACGGGCGAGGAGCGCCGTGAACAGCTCGACGCGTGGGGGAGCGATCCGACCGGGAGGGAAGCGGACGGGGTACTCGAGCTCGTAGCAGGCGCGAAGCTCGGCGGCGCTCGGCAACGTGAGCCTCACCGCCGTGTGACAGCTCGAGCAGACCTCGTACGCCTGACGGTGGTAGACGCGAGCCCGCCTCGTGGGCGCCCCGCAGACCGGACAGCGCCGCGGGGTGCCGGCGGCCTCCTGCCGCTCGACGAGCTCCCGCAGGGTCGCCTCGAGGGCGCCGATCGAGCGCTCCCAGTTGTACCGCGTTTCGACGTGCCGGCGGCTGGCGTCGCGCAGCCGCCGGGTGCCGGTGGGATCGCGCGCCAGCGAGGCGAGGAACCACTCGAGACCCTGCGCCATCGCCTCCGCCGACGCGTCCCGGAAGAGGAGCGCCGGGTCCAGAGGCGCCAGAATCTCCGGCGTCGCGCCGACCGGGGTGCCGAGCACGGGCGTGCCGCAGGCGAGCGCCTCGACCGTGACCAGACCGAACCCCTCGAGCGCCCGCGTGGGGAGGACGAAGGCGTCGGCCGCCCCGTAGTAGCGCGGCAGGTCCCCATCGGGAACAAAGCCCAGGAACCTCACGTGCTCCGCGAGATGGAGCGCGGCTGCCCCGGCCTCCAGTTCCCGACGCAGTGAGCCGGCGCCGCCGATCAACAGGAGGACGTCCGGGACGCGGCGGCGGAGCAGGTCGATCGCCCGCATGAGGTTGTCGAGCCCCATCCGCGGCTCCAGGTTCCGGAGCGTGAAAAGCAGCGGCCGACCGACCGGCAACCCCACCTCGTGACGCAGCGCCATCCGGTCCCGGGGTGGGTGGAAACGATCGAGATCCACGCCGGCCGGGATTTTCACGATCCGGCGGCTCGGGACCCGATAGAGCTTCCGGATGAGGCCCGCCGAAAAGTCGCTGAGCACGTGAATCCGCGTCACGCGGGCCAGGCTCGCGCGCTCGACGAGCCAGAGCAGCGCCGCGCCGGCGTGCCCGACGAGACCCCCGCGATGTCGACCCGTCGTCCCCCGACGGGTCTGGTACTCGAGCGGCGCCGGGGAGTGAAACGTGTAGAGGCTCGGCAGCCGCCGGCCGGCTGGTGAAGTCAGCGCTCCGAAGGCGGCGAGTGGCTGGTGGAGATGCAGCACGTCGGCGCCGTGCGCATCGACCTCGTCGACGACGGCCCGCCGTGCCTCGAGAATCGACGTTCGAATGAAGCTCCGGAGCGTGCGGCGGTCGACGGCAAAGTGCCGGACGGGAACGTCACGATGGACGACCCCGCCCGGTCCGACATTCTCCGGCGCGCGGCTGACCACGCGGACCCGGTGCCCGGCCGCCACCAGCCGGGAAGCCTGCTCCCACACGACGCGCTCGGCGCCGCCGAGCACGACGATGGGCGAGACGTCGGCCACGATCAGGATCCTCACTCGCGCGCGCTCCAGAGCCCGGTCGCGTCCAGGTACTGCCGCATCCACAGCTCGGCCATCATGAGCGTCCAGAGCCGGTCGGCGTGGCTCTGCGTGCGCGCCAGGTGCTCCCGTTTGAGCCCCTCGACCGTGGCGACGTCGAAGAGACCGCGCGCGCGCACGCGATCGGGCGACAGGAGATCGTCCACGAGCGGCCTCAGATCGGTGCGCAGCCAGCGCGCCAGCGGGATCATGAAACCCTGCTTGCGTCGAGCGAGGATCTCGCGGGGCAGGACGTCGGCGAACGCGGCCTTGAGCAGGCCCTTCAGGCGGAGCCTCGGCAGCTTGGCCGCCGGCGCGAGGCGATGGCTCAGCTCGATCACGTGGTGGTCGCAGAACGGCGCGCGCAACTCCAGCGAGTGGGCCATGCTCATCCGGTCGGCCATGACGAGCAGGTCGTCGGGCAAATAGGTGCTGAGGTCGATGCGGAAGGCGCCGTCGACCGGGTCATCGTGACCGAGCCCGCCGAAGGCTCTGCGCTGGGCGTCGTCGACGCTTTCCCTCCAGCGACAGCGGAGCGCCGGCGTCGCCAGGCGCTCGAGGTCCCGGTCGGAGAAGAACCGCGTCCAGCCGAGATAGCGGTCGGGTAACGGCTGATCGGCGGCGTCGAGAAACCGCCGGATCCAGTTCCCCCAGCTCCGGCTGGCCTCGGACTCGCGCACGAGGCGCCGGGCGGCGGCGGCCGGCACCATCCGGAGCGGCCGGGGCAGCGCCGCATAGAGCTCGGAGAAGCGGAGCCCGAGATAGCGCGGGTAGCCAGCGAACGTCTCGTCGCCCCCGATGCCCGAGAGCACCACCTTGACGTGCCGGCCCGTCGCCTGCGCGACGACGAACGTGGGGATCGCCGACGAGTCGGCGAACGGCTCGTCGAAGTGGTAGGCGATGGTCGGCAACAGGTCGGCGACGACGGGCTCGAGGATCTCCTCGTGATGATCCGTCTCGAACCGTCGGGCCACCATCCGCGCGTAGGGCAGCTCATCGTACGAGGCCGCACTCCCACCGAACCCGACGGTGAAGGTGCTGATCCGCTGGCCGGTGACCTCGCGCATGCAGGCCACCACCGCGCTCGAATCGATGCCGCCGGAGAGAAACACCCCCAGCGGGACGTCGCTCTCAAGCCGCAGGCGCACCGCCTCGCGCAGCTCGTGGCGCACGAGTCTCGGGGCCTCTGCGGGCGCGATGCGCGCGGCCGTCGCCGCATTCCCGGCGGGGAGCGCCCAGTATCGCGTCAGCGCCAATCGGCCATCGGCGAGCACGGCGGTGTGACCCGGCGGCAGCTTGGCGATCTCGGCGAAGATCGAGCGCGTGGACGGCGTATAGCCGAACGCCAGGTAGTGATGGAGGGCGTCCCAGTCGACCGTGCGTGCGACGGCCGGATGACAGAGCAGCGCCTTCAGCTCAGAGGCGAAGAGGAACAGCCCGTGACGGTGCCAGTAGTAGAGCGGCTTCTTGCCCAGACGGTCCCGACCCAGCAGCAGGCGCCGCCGTTGCCGGTCCCAGAGAGCGAAGGCGAACATGCCGCGCAGCCGCTCGACGCACGCGTCGCCAAACGCCTCGTACGCCTGGAGAACGACCTCGGTGTCGCTGCGCGTCCGGAAGGCCCGCCCCCGCCCCTGGAGCGTCGCCCGCAGATCGCGGAAGTTGTAGATCTCGCCGTTGAAGACGACCCACGCCGACTCGTCGGCGTTGGCGATGGGCTGGTGCCCGGTGTCGAGATCGATGATGGCCAGGCGGGTGGATCCCAGGCCGACCTCCGGCTCGACGTGGAGCCCCTCGTCGTCGGGTCCGCGGTGCTTGAGCACGCGCAGCATCGAGGGAAGCAGCTCGCGGGGCGCGACTCCGACGTAGCCGGCGATGCCGCACATCGACGCTAGCCGGCCGGACCCTTGCGACACACGGCGATGAGTGTGCCGCTGTCCGCGACGCCTTCGAAGTACTCGACGTCGGTGGTCGACAGCGTCTCCAGGCCGGCGCCGCCCCGGCGGCGCAGGATCCAGCTGCCGAGCCGATGGCGGACGCCCGGGGGGACCAACAACCGCCGGAGGCCGAGCGGATCCCACCGCCGCACCGCGTTCAACCCGGTTTCCGCCCCGCGCATCCTGGCGGCCGGACGTCGGCCGAAGAGACGGACAGAGCCGAACCGTGGGCGGAGCAGGGCCCGGAGCGACTCGGCACTGTACTCGCGGACGTGATAGGGGTTCGCCGGAGCGAGCGTGTGTACCGGGGCATGGGGCGTGAAGAGCACGAGAACGCCGTCGCGCGTCAGCACTCGCTCGAGGTCGGCGACGAACCCCGTATCGTCCTGGATGTGCTCGAGCGTGTCTTGCGAGACCGTCAGATCGAAGCTCTCGTCCCGGAAGGCCAGCCGTACGGCGTCCATGCGGAGAAAGCGCGCGGCCGGGTACGCGGCCCGCGCCCGACTCAGCACGGCCGCATCAAGATCGACTCCGACCACCGTCGCCCCGGACGCCGCCAGGAGCCCGCTGCCGTAACCCTCGCCGGAGGCTACGTCGAGCACCCGCCGCGCGCGGAGCGGGCCAAAGATTTCGGCGGCCCAGCGGTAGCCGGACAGATGCAGCAGGAACTGCGTGTTGGTGGGATCCGCCGGTGGCCGCTCATCGACGCCCCGGATGCGCGCCCGAAGGCGGAGCGTCAGCACGCCGAGGTGCCGACTCACGCCAGATGTCCGGTCCCGACTCCGGGCCGAGGTCTGGTGCTCCTGCCCCACGCCTCGGCCTGCGGGAGCAACTGAACGTAGCCGGGATGAAGATCCATACGGACGTCCTTCCAGCAGTATGCGGGAAAACGCGCGCCGGTGCCTAGTGGATCGTGGTCCCGGTGCGGCCGCCCCGCCTGTAGGGGGGAGCGGTGCTCGACGCGCACCGGTCAGGAAGAGCGAGCCGCAGGGCGACCTCGGCCCGAGGCGCCGTCGAGAGCCAGACGCGACGCTGCCGACCAGTACAGCTCCTGCAGCGCTCCGATGCTCCGGTCCACCGAGAAGTCTCGGAGCACACGCTCGTGCCCCCGTCGTCCCATCGCCTCCGCCTCGGTCGGATGATCGAGGAGGAATCGGACGGCCCGAGTCAGGGCGCCCGGATCCTCGGGCGGAACCAGGAGGCCGGTTCGCCCGTCCTCGACGACTTCGGGATTGCCGCCGACCCGCGTGGCGACCACGGGTCTCGCCAACACCATCGCCTCCAGTAGCGCGAAGGGCAGCCCCTCGGAGCGCGATGGCAGCGCCACGATGTCCGAGATCGCGACGAGGTCCGCCACGTCCGTGCGGGGGCCGAGGAACACGCAGTGGGAGGCCACGCCGAGCGCCGCGGCCCGGAGACGGAGCTCCGGCCCCAGCTCGCCTTCCCCGATGAAGAGGCAGCGGAGATCGGGCCACGCGGTCACGAGAGGAGGGAGCGCGGCCACCAACAGATCGGGGCCCTTCTGCCGCGTGAGGCGACCAACGAGCGCGACGAGCCGCGATGCGGGCCCGAGCCCCAGCTCCGCGCGCGCGGCCGCCGGGCCGCGCTTCGGGACGAACCCCCCGGGGTCGATTCCGTTCTGGATGACGACGACCTGCTCGGCTGGGAGCCGGTAGCGCGTGACCAGGTCCCGCCCCACCGCCTGCGAGACCGCCACCACGCGATGGGCGAGCGGGGCTGTGAGCCGTTCGGCGGCGACGTAGAGCCGCCGGCGGAGGGCGCCGATCTCGTAGTCGAAGAGCGAGTTATGGACGGTCGCCAGCACCACCGGCACCCCGACCAGGCGGGCCGCGAGCTTGGTGTAGACGTTGGTCCGGGCGCCGTGGGATTGCACGATCGTCGGCCGCTCTTGGCGGAGCACGTGGGTCAGCGTCCACAAGGCGCGCGGGCTCAGCAGGCGAGCGTTCAGCGGGACGACGAAGGTGGGAACACCGAGGGCGGCGAGCCGCTCCGTCAGGGGGCCGGTCTCCGGCACGACGACGGCCATCGTGAAGCGCCGCCGGTCGAGGGCAGTCGCCAGACGCACGAGGTAGGCCTCACCGCCGGCCCAGCCGGCGCTCTCGGCCACGTGCAGGACGCGGATCGGCGGCGTCACGGCCGCGCCTGGCCCAGCGCGCCGGTGCGGCCCCGTAGTCCGTCCCACAGCCCCTTGAGCGAGGCCGCGGTCTCGCGTGGCGAGCACGTCACCACGGCGTGGGCCGCGATCCGGGCCGCGGCGCCGGCGGTGGCCGCGAAGGCGGCGAGTGCCGGACTATGGAAGTAGCCGCTGGTCCGGATCACCAGCAGCTTGTTACGATAAAGGTAGTAGAGGCGCTCGGGAGATCGGGTTCCCCCCGGCGCGATCTTGTGCCGCGCCACCGCGCGTGGCTCGTAACGGATCCGCCAGCCGCGCTGCTTGAGGCGCAAGCAGTAATCCACCTCCCAGTGGTTGATGAAGAAGCGGGGATCGAATCCACCCACCTCGCGGAAGGCGCGGCGGGCGAGGAGCCAGCAGCAGCCGATCACGTAGTCGCAGTCGATCGGCTCGGCGGGATCGGCCTCGCCGTAGCGGGCGCTCCAGCGCGCCACGAAGCCGGCGCCGTGCGCGGTGTGGTCCGGTCGATCGAAGTAGACCGAGCGCGCGCCGACGACGCCGACCCTGTGCTCTTCCGCCACGGCCACCAGCCGGGTGAGCACATCGGGTGCGATCTCGACGTCGGCGTCGAGACCCAGGATGTAGGCGCTCTCGCCAGCGAGATCGGGCTCGGCCAGGTTGTAGGGTACGTAGCTCCCCTCGTTGCGCGGGCTGCGGCGCAGGCGGAGGCTCTGCCATCCCTGGCCGCGCATGCGGCCGAACGCCTCGGCCACGCGCCGCCCGGTGTCGTCCCGGGAGGCGTTGTCCCAGACGACGATCTCGACCTGCCCGCGCGGGTAGTCGAGCGCCTCCAGTGACGTGAGACAGGCCGCCAGGACCTCGGCATCGTTGTACGCGGGGATGAAGATCGAGACCGGCGGCGCGTTCTGCGCGGTCATGGCGCACGCCGGGCTTTGACCACGCGCTCGAATACCTCGGCGGTGCCGCGCACCATGTGCTCGGCGCTGAAGGCGCGCAGCACCGTGTCGCGGGCGGCGTGCGCGAGTCGCCGGGCCAGGTCTCGATCGGCGAGCAGGCGCATGAAGCCCTCGGCCAGCGCCGCGGGATCGCCGGCGCGCACGAGCACTCCGTTGACACCGTCGCGCACCACCGACGTGACCCCGCCGACGCGAGACACGAGCACGGGCTTCTCCGAGGCCATGCCCTCGAGCAGCGCGAACGGCAACCCTTCGTACCGCAGCGTGGGGAGGACGAAGATGTCCGAGGCGGCCAGGTACTCTGACGCTCGCGCGTGGGGCACCTCGCCCAGGAAGGCCACGTGCGGACTCACCCCGAGGCGTTCCGCGAGCGCCTGGCCGTCGGCGAGATAATCACCAACGCCGGCAACGACCACTCGGACCCGGGGCCAGGTTTCTCTGATCCGGGGCAGCGCGCGCAGGAGCACGTGGAGCCCCTTCTGCCGTGTGACGTGGCTCAGGAACAGGGCCATCACTTCGTCGTCTTGGAGGCCAAGCACCTTCCGCATCGCCGCGCCGCGATCCGGGTCGGGCCGGAAGCGCTGGGTGTCGACGCCGTTGTAGACGACCTCGATCCGCTCATGCGAGACGCCGAACCAGCGCCTCAGCGATCGGGCGATTTCGTCGCTGACGGCGATGATCCGGTCGGCGGCGCGCAGGAGGGGACGCTCCCACTGGGCGTGGTGATAGAGGAACGCGGCGGCGCGCCGCGGCAGGATCCCGAGCCCGTTCTTGTGACTCCACGCCTGGCGAAGCTCCGAGATGAGCGCGAGCCCCTCGTGCCCCTCCATGATGACGACGATGGGCACCCGATGCTGCCGCGCGAAGCGCAGCAGGCTTGGCGGCGCCACGGCTTGCTGGCAGCAGAGCACGTCGATCGGGGCCTCGCGGTGGAGCGCCATCACGAGCCGCGTGCACTCCTCCGCCCAGGCGCCACGCTGAGAGCCGAACTGCCCCGCTCGGGCGTAGCGGAGCCGGACTCCGTCGCGCGTCTCGGCCTCGACACCCGCTGGATGCCGCGACGCGACGACGACGACGCCGTGGCCCAGTCGGACCAACCCCTCGTTCAGGAGCTGGCCGTGGACCTCCATCCCGCCCTTGACTCCGTGCCGCACGGTGACGAGCGACACGAAGCAGACGTTCATCGCTCTCCGCCGCCGAGCCAGGCCGCCTTGATCGCTCGCCCCCGGCGCGCATAAAGGACGAGCACCAAGAATGCGTGGAGCGCGTAGAAGACCAGGTACGCGGCGAGCAGGACGTCGATGGCGTGGATCCACCAGGCGATCAGCAGGAGGACGTAGTGGGTCTCGCGCACGCGCAGATTCCGCAACAGGTGGCGCGCCACCAGGATCGGCCCTGCTTCCTCGCCACCCGACGCCCCGGCGCCGGGGCGCCCGGGGTGGAGCCGTTCCCACGCCTCGACCAGCAACTCGACGTACGTCCGCTCCAGGTAGCCCAGCGTCACCGCGAGGAAGCAGGTGCCGCCACCGACGCCGAGCCAGAAGAGGGCGCCCTGACCGAAGCCATCCGGGTAGCGGAAAAGCTCCGGATGACGGAACCCCAGAATGGCGACGACGGCCCAGAACCCCAGATCGATGATTCCGCCGCACACGGAATCGAGAAAGGCCCCGTACGGGTTCCTGGTCTTCAGCGTCCGGGCGAGGTCCCCATCGACGCAGTCGAGGAGGTTGAACAGGAAGAGCACCGCGAGCCCGGCTGGCTGGAGGGCCTTGACGCCACTCACCAGGGCAGCGCAGCCGATGAGCCCGACCATTCCAGAGAGCCAGGACACCGCCTCCGACGTGAGTCCCACGTGCACGGCGACCCACGTCAGCACGAAGCCCACCGGCCGGAAGAGGAAGCGGTTCACGACCAGGTAACGCTCGTAGCCGTGCCTCTCCCGGTGGGCGTGTCGAATGTCGCTGAGCGTCGGCGCGGCCCCGCCCCTCACGACTTCCTCGCGACAGCGAGGATCCCCCCGCACATCCACTCGCCGAACCGCTCCGAGCCGATGAGGCGGGCGAGGACGCGCCGCTTCCAGGAACGCTCGAACTGCCGCGCGTTGATCAGGAACCGCGGGGGCTCGAATCCCGCGCTGACCAGCAGCCCGGCGAGGTCGCGCCGCGTGAAATAGTGGAGATGCCCCCCGCCCCACACGAAGGTGTCGGTGGTCGTGTGGGGGAACTCTCCTCGCCACACCAGCCGGGCGACGTTCCGAAAATACCGGATGTTCGGCGTCGTCAGGATCAGCCGCCCAGCCGGTCGCAGGACGCGGTGGAGCTCCCTGAGCAGCTGCAAAGGATCGACGACGTGCTCGATCACCTCGAGGCACGTGGCCCGGTCGAACGCTCCACTCCGGTAGGGCAAGGCCCCCGTGTTCAGGTCCGCACAGACCCCGATCACACCACGGCCGCAGGCCTCGACCACCGCGACCTCCGAGACGTCGCAGCCGTGGACGGTCTGACACCGGCCGCGCGCGACGCCGATCAGGTTGCCGACCCCACAGCCGACGTCGACGAGCCGCTCGGCCCTGTCGAGCGCGCTCTCCACACCCTCGAGGATCTCGTCCGGTCCGAGGCCGGCGTCGCTGACGCCACGTCGCCGCTCCTGCCAGTACCGCTCGTAGAGCTCCTTGGTCGTCGTACCCGTCCCGAGGGCCCGTGCCACGCTTTCGTCCCTGGCCGGCGTGAGAATCGCATCCCTCGATGGTTATTTCTTGATGACGAACCCTTGTCCAGTCGGCAACGCCACGATCTCTTCGGGCTTATCCGAAAAGAACGAGTCCATCGCTTTCTTTTGTCCTGGACAGGTGATGAACGCGTAGTCGTCGGACAGGATGATCCCGCCCGAGGTCGTGCGAGGGTAGAAAAAGGCCAGCGAATCGAGGGTGGGCTGGTAGAGGTCGACATCGATGTGGACGAAGGAGAATCGCCGATCCTTTACCTCCTGGAACTTCTCGGGGATCCAGCCTTTGTGGTACACCACGTAATCGAAGCCTCGCAGGGTCTCCCTGATCATCGCTTCATCGCTCGCCATCGC
>Ga0209801_1001300_pt1 | contig 15514 bp, 10 predicted proteins | sample GraSoiAngelo_127_FD_185884 | JGI IMG/M metagenome (GOLD analysis project Ga0209801, IMG submission 185884) | Grasslands soil microbial communities from the Angelo Coastal Reserve, California, USA - 14_0927_09_40cm (SPAdes) (version 2) | ecosystem: Environmental > Terrestrial > Soil > Grasslands ... | reverse complement strand
CGCCAAGCGCCGCAAGTGTTGCACCGAGAATGCCACGTCTGTGGACTGTTGACGTAGGCTTGGCCAAGCGAGGTGGTCCAATCAATCTTGTCGGCCATCATTCCGATTACCGTCGGATAGTGGGCGATGGCTCTTACGCTGACATCCCAATCCTGCTCATCCACTCCATTCGGGCCGTTGCCGCGAACGAAGCGGGCGGCTTCTTCGACCTGGTCCGGGAACGTTGCCGCAACAAACAGCTGGGCAAGAAGCGGGTCGGGATACAGGGCGACGGGGGATAGAAGATTGTCGAGCTGGTCGCGTGAAAAGTTTTCGTAGGCAGGCCCCTGGTCCTGCTGCTGATACTGCTGCTGTTCCTGCTGCTGTTCCTGTGGAAAGAGGCTTGCTAGGGCCGGAGCAGCTTGGAGGGCAGGAGGTGAAAGAAACAGAGAGTGAATAAGACGGTCAAAGCTCTACTTATGAGTGGTAGTTCCTCAAGATTAAGCATGCCGGAAGTGGAGGGGCGTGGATGTCTCAAAAGAGACAGTTGAGGCGGAGCGACCCGAAAACGAGTTTTCTGAAGGTTTGGTTGTGGGGCCGGCAAGGCCAGGACAGAAAGATCGCTACCGATGCTTTTGATCGGCGGATCGAGGGCTGACCGTCAGCCGGAGGAAGTCAGAACTGGCACCCTCCCGGACCGGGTCGGTGAGCAGGTACCACCGGCACCCAGTTCAGAAGCCAGTCCCGAGCGCCAATCTACCTGGCGATGAGTCCCATGAATGACAGGAGGAACACCAACGCTGAAACAGGTATGGCGACTAACAGGAATGCGACTCGGACCCCAGGCCGCTGCCTGATGCGCCAAGCACCAGCGGCTACAAACGCCAACTGAGCGAGGGCGTGCAAGAACACAAGCGCATCGTTGCGCTGTGCTACATGAAAGCCTGCATTTGGATCGGAATTGCATTCCTCCACGGAAACCGGGCGATTGATCCAGTCCATCACCATTAAAAATGTAAGAGCCATCACAATAGGCGTAATCACTGCTGCCAGTACAACTAGCCAAGATGGAAGGCCTGACGACATGGCGATCATTATAGCCATTTTCATTTTTTTGGATTCTCTGCAACTCGTCGCATGAAAGAGGAAAAATCAAAGGCCCGCTGCGCAAGAACCGAAGCCCAAAAGCGTCTACGGGATAACGTCCGGGCCACCAGTCCCTTGAAAGCCCGAAGCGAAGAATAACCCCTCGTTGCAAAAGACAAGACGGCAGGGGGTAGGCCACGCAAAATCGTCCTACTGCTTTAAGGGTGCGGTACCCGCCCGTATCCCTCCTCCAGGATAATCCGCCAACAGATTACAGGCTTCCCCTTATATGGAGTCTCGAGGCCCGTACCCTTGCTCACAGAAGGAGGCGACATGAACTTCAAGTCAAGTCTTGCGAACAAAGTCATCGAACGAATACTCGAACTCTCGGCGGATGCGCACGTACGAAGACGGGGAACGGTTAGGGATTCTGCTGAGTTTCACAAGCTAACCGGAACGATTGCCGCCTACGGAAAGGCGCTCGCGCTTCTCACCGCGCTTCAGCAGCGGGAAGAATTCTACGCAATGATCGGTCGGCATGACGAGCCCGCCTGCGTGGCAACCGCATCGTTGAGCAAAAGGCTGATTCCCTATGTGGCATAAGCATTGTCCCGTCTGCCGGCAACCGCTGGCAAAGAAAGATCCCACGGAGACGGTTCCTTGCCCCTGCGGGAAGTACGTCTGGAAGGGCTAGGCACCTTACCTACGCGAACTTCGGCAGCCTGTTCCCAGGATGGATGGGCATCGTTGACAGGTCAGCGACAGCTAGGGGCCAAGCCATGGTGGTGATCTACCAGTTTTCAACCGCGGCGTACGAGCGCAAAGCGAAGGCGCGAAAGGAATCGCCTGAAGTCGGCCCCATCGTCCTACAGAGGCGGCTCGGCGCCGCCGAATGTAGGTCGAGTCCTGCTCTCGCCAACCGCTTGTTCGCCGGCAGGGCGAGCGTGGCCTCGATCAAGGCGCCTCGCTTGTAGCTGGGTCTCCAATTTCAAGCTCGACACATGAGGCTGGTATTACTTTCTCCCGATTCCGAACTGATCTCCGGCGCGAACCGGCCTACCGTTGGCGAAGACCAACTCCAATAACTTCTCACTCTGGACCGGCCTTCCAGCTTCGTCTTCGAGCGTAGCCACCACGCGTTTGCTGTGAGTGTCAATCACGTCTCCCGTTGATGGATAGGCGTGTCGTCCATCTATGCTGAAGGTGATCCAGCCGGGTTGGTCTCTTAGTTTGATGCTAGCCACCTGTTTTGGCGGCATCACTGTCGCGTCGAATACGTGAATGCTGCTGTTGGCTGCATCGGCGAGCCACAGTTCTCTTTCATCGGGCGTGAGTGCTATGCCGTGGCTTGGACAGCCATGTCGCTTCGTGGGGCCTGTTTGATAGCCAGCCACTTCCACGCGATGCAACACCTTTCCGGTTTTACAGTCTCCGACTTCAAAGCCGAGCAACTCGTTGACGTTGACGAAGCAAAGCGTCTGGCTCCCATTGATGGTGAACGGACGAATCGAATGACTGAATGGCCCGATCTCCTGCACCACCGTGTGCGTCTTGGCGTCCACCACAGAAAGAACCGGAGAGTGCAGGCCCGCAAGATAGACGCGTGAGCCGTCCGGTCCGTAGATCGTGTTGTGCGCACCAGATCTGAGCTCGATCTTCGCCTCGACATCTCCGGTCGACGCATCAACGATATACCAGTGCGGCCCTTCCAAGGACGGGACATAAAGTATTTTGCCGTCCGGCGAGATGGCCATCCGGTCAGATCCACCTTCGTACATCCTTTCCCACACCTTCTTTTCAGTCACAAGATCAAAGCAGGCCAGGCGCTTCGTAGTGCTGACGTAGAGCTTGCCGGTTCTGGCACTAGCGGCTATACCCTTCACGTTCTCAGGGGCCTGGCCCGGCGGCATATTCCACGTCGGAATCCGTTTGACGAATTTGTGTCCGGCGCCAATGTCGTAGACCAGGATTCCTACGCCGCCATATTCCACATAGTCGCGGATGCCTGGAACGGCAACATAGAGCAGCTGCTTTTCTCCATCGGCAGCCCGCAGCTGTCGAGATTCAGAAAGAATCGTCGGAGCGAGCATAAACCACAAGCAAATCACGACTCTGCGTATTCTCATGTTTTCTCCTCGGAGGAAACGCTCATGGCAGCTGGGCTTTCCATAGTGGGATGGAGTGTGCCGCGACGGAATGCTGCTGTGCCTTCCGACGATGTCACTTTCTCCTAGCACCAAGCTAGGTCCCGACGAGATTGTCGCACCGCCATTGACCTGCTAGGACCCCACCTGTATCATCCGCGCGGCACAATTTCAATTCTATCCGAGAGGTTCACTATGTTGAAGCTTGCGAGGTTGGTTCGAGAGAAATACGTCGCAATCATCGCCGTCGTAGTGCTGATGGTTGCTCCTTGTTTGTTGCCGGCGCAGCAGTCGCCAATCAGTCCTGAGGTGTACGGGCAGCTCAAGTATCGGTACATCGGCCCGGAGGGCAACCGCGCCACGGCTGTCGCCGGAGTGCCCGGAAGACCGAACATCTGGTATGTGGGCGCGGCGTCCGGCGGCATTTTCAAGAGCAGGGACGGGGGGATCCACTGGGATCCCATCTTCGACTCGGAGGCGGTGGCGTCCATTGGTTCGCTGGCCGTGGCGGCGAGCGATCAGAACATATTGTGGGCGGGAACCGGCGAATCGTTCATCCGCAGCCACATCTCCGTGGGACAAGGGATTTACAAATCCATGGACGCGGGCAAGACCTGGTCGTTGATGGGATTGGATAAGGTAGGCCGTATCGGCCGCGTGGAAATCGACCCGCGCAATCCAGACGTCGTGCTGGCGTGCGCGCTGGGCCACGCCTACGGGCCGCAGCCGGAGCGCGGCGTCTTCCGCACCGCAGACGGCGGAAAGACCTGGGATAAAGTGCTCTTCGTCGACGAGAACACGGGCTGCTCCGACATGGGCATGGATCCCAACAACCCGCGAATCCTTTTTGCAGGGATGTGGCAGATCGAGATTCACACATGGGGCCGCACCAGCGGCGGGCCGGGCAGCGGCTTGTTCAAGTCGACAGACGGCGGCGTCACATGGAAGCGCCTGGAGGGTCATGGTCTGCCGCATTCTCCTGTGGGCAGAATTGCTGTTCGCGTGGCCAAAAAAGATTCCAATCGTGTGTACGCGGAGATTGAAACTGGCGACGGCGTCCCGCAGCCGAACAGCGTCGGGCAGCTCGGGCAACTGTGGCGGTCCGACGACGGCGGCGAGAACTGGGAGATGGTCAACTCCGACCGGCAGCTCCGGGGGCGCACGCACTACTACACACGCACGGAGATTGCACCGGACAACGAGAACGAAGTGTTTTTCTTCTCCGCGTCATTTTCGCGGACGCTCGATGGCGGCCACACGCTCACCAAGATGCCCTCCAATCCCGGCGGCGACAATCACGAGATGTGGATCGATCCCACCGACGGGGATCGCATGGCCGTGGTCAACGATGGCGGCGTGAATATTTCTGTGAATCGCGGGTCCTCCTGGAACCACGTCAACCTGCCCATCGCGCAAATCTACCACGTCACCGTGGACGACCAGATTCCCTACTTCGTTTACGGCAACCGGCAGGACGGCCCGTCGTGGCGCGGCCCGAGCAATAGCCTGCAGTTCGGCGGCTACTCCGGTAACAGCATCCCGCGCGGCGCATGGCACCCGGTGGCCGGAGGCGAGAGCGGCTTCGCAATGCCGGATCCGGCGGACAACAACATCATCTGGTCTACGGGCACCGGATCAGGCAGCATCGGCGGCACGGTAACCCGCTTCGACGAGCGCACGCACCAGAACCGCGAGGTCGAGGTTTGGCCCGATTATGTGGCCGGCGCACCGGCGGCGGAGGTGAAGTACCGCTTCAACTGGGAATTCCCTATCGCCATTTCTCCCCACGATCACAACAAGGTGTACGTGGGCAGCCAGTTTGTGCACGTCACCACCGATGGCGGCAATAGCTGGCAGATCATCAGTCCCGACCTGACGCGCAACGACAAGAGCCGTCAGCAGATTTCCGGAGGGTTGACTCCCGACAACATCGGCGTGGAATATGCCGGCGTGATTTTCGCGCTGACGGAGTCGCCCAAAGAGGCGGGCCTGATCTGGGTGGGCACCAATGACGGGCTGGTGCAGGTGACGCGCGACGGCGGGAAAAACTGGAGCAACGTCACGAAAAATCTTCCTGACCTTCCCGAGTGGGTTACGGTGGACAACATCGAGGCCTCGCGCTACGACGCGGGCACCGCCTACCTGACCGTTGACGGCCATCAAGTGAACGTTCGCGACCCGTTTGTTTACAAAACCGCAGACTACGGAAAAACCTGGACGTTGATCACCGGCAGGATCCGCACAACATGCTGAGCTATGCACACTGCGTGCGCGAAGATCCCGTGCGCAAGGGATTCCTCTATCTAGGCACGGAGGGCGGGCTTTATGTTTCCTTCGACGACGGGAAGAACTGGCAGCCGCTCCAGTCCGGCCTGCCGCACGCGCCGGTCTACTGGCTGACCGTTCAGGAGAGGTTCCACGATCTGGCGGTGGCCACTTACGGGCGCGGCTTCTGGATTCTGGACGACATTACCGCGCTCGAGCAGTTTACGCCGGAGGTCGGCGCGGCCAGGGCACATCTGTTTGCGCCGCGCGATGCGTATCGCTTTAAGGAGGTGGCGCAGCCGGCTGCTGTCGAGTACGACCCAACGACGGGAAAAAATCCACCGTACGGCGCGTCCATTAATTTCTATCTCAAGTCCAACCTGGGAGAAAAGGACGTGGCCAAGCTGACCGTCACAGACGCCGGCGGCAAGAAAGTGCGCGAGATCGAATGCCGCGCGCCTAAACTCGGTGCCGCTGAGGTCAAAAAGCCCCCCGAGGATGAGGATTTTCCCGATGTCGAACCGCCGCCTTGCGAAACCAAAGCGGGCATCAATCGCGTGTGGTGGGACTTGCGCTCCGATCGCAGCACGGAAATTCGCCTGAGAACCACGCCGCTCTACGCCCCGGATGTTCCGTTGGGACCGGAAGGCTGGCGCAAGCCTCCTGCCGTGGGACGCATGGCGGTATTGGCCCTGCCTGGAACCTACACGGTCACCCTCAATGTGGGAGAAGAAAAATTCACGCAGAAGCTGACCGTGCTGAAGGATCCGCATACCGCCGGCTCGGGGATCGACATTCAGGCGCAAACGCGGGAACAAACAGCGCTGTACGACGAGATGAACGCCCTGGCGGCCACGGTGAACCAAATCGAGTCGCTTCGCGCACAGCTCGTTGCCCTGGGGAAGGAGCTGGGCACTGACGACACCTCGAAACCGGTCCGCAAAGCCACGGACGACCTCGGGGAGAAGCTCGCCGGCATCGAGGGAACCCTGCTGCAGCTCAAGCTCACCGGCCGCGGGCAGGACGACTGCCGCTGGTCGCCGATGCTGTTGCAAAAGGTCAACTATCTGTTCAACCAGCTCGAGGGCAGTGCGGATTTTCCGCCTACCACGCAGCAGACGGCCGTGCGGGAAGAGTTGAAGGAGCGCGGCGACAAAGCGGCACAGGACTTTCAGCAGTTCATGGGGAAAGACCTGGAGGCGTTCAACGCCCTGCTGCGCGAGCATAACATCGGCAACATTTATCTCAAGACGCCCTGACTCAGGGCCTTAAGCGAAACTCGTTGGGCCTCCGCGCCTGCTGCTCAGGCTTTGCGCCGGTGAGGTGCGGGAACAACCGCAGAGGGTGGCCCGGTGTTTGACACGGTCGGCAAATCCTTATTACTTGTGAGCGCCCCTTTTTGGCGCCGCCGTCAACTTCTGGTCGCATAATCGGAAATTACGATTGCCCGCATTCGTCGTTAGCCAGATGTCCGCTGATCCGGTTGGCTTGACGCGTCCATGCTGCCGACCTACCATGCGCTGAAATGACAGGTCTCGACGCACTCCGTTCACCTCTGAGCTTTCTCGAGAGCAGGCTCCAAGATATCCCCCACGGCGATGTGCTGGACGCCGAGGAAGGTTGGTGGAAGAGCGAAGGCGTCGCCATTTCGAACGCAATTGACCGCGCTGGAACGCCCTGGTTGCTGATGTTCAATCGTCCCGGAAAACGCGTCGATCAGATTCTCTATCCTCGCGAATATCAAGCGATTTTGAGGAGGGGTTACCGATCCGGGGTAGTTTGGCGCGCGCTGGAAGAAAAATCGCTGATCCCCACGTACCTGCTGATGTACAACATTTCGTTCCACGACCCTGGGATCTGTTGCCCTTACACCGTGTCGCTCGGCACGGCCGTGTCTCTTGCGAAATATGGCAGCGCCGCATTGCAGCTTCGCTTTCTGCCTGAACTCTTGCGGAAGGACGATTCCGTGTGGCAGGGCGCCACGTGGATGACGGAGATCAAAGGTGGCTCGGATTTGGGCGCCGCTGTCGAGACGATTGCCCGCCCTGCGGGGGATTGCTGGCTGCTGACAGGCGACAAATATTTTGCGAGCAATGCAAGCGCAGAGCTAGCCGTTGTAGCGGCGCGCCCGGAAGGAGCGGTGGCGGGTGTGCGCGGGCTGGCCTTGTTCCTGGTGCCGCGATACCGCCATGATGGCGAGCTCAACTATTTCATTCGGCGGCTGAAGGACAAGATTGCAACTCGTTCTGTTCCTACCGGCGAAGTGGAGCTGAAAGAGAGCGAAGGCTACCTGCTCGGCTCGGCTGAGTCGGGAATTTATTTGATCCTCGAAGTGTTGAACCTCTCGCGCGTGGCGAACAGCGTAGTGAGCGTCGCGTTGGCACAGCGCGCGATGGCAGATGCGCTTTCCTACGCCGAGCAGCGCGCCGCGTTCGGCAAACGGATTCTCGATCATCCGCTGCTTCGTCATCAATTTGAGAATCGGCTGACTGCGCTCCGATCAGCGTTTGCGCTAGCGTGGGATGCGGTTCAGCTCCTGAACGACGTGTGGATGGAGCGGCTGCCTTACTCCTATCGCTATCATCTGTTTCGGCTGGTGGCACATCTTGCGAAATACTGGACGGCCGAGTTTGCGGTGGAAACGGCAAAGTGGGCCATGGAAGTGCACGGCGGGCTGGGCGGACTGGCCGAGTACGGCGCGGAACGCTGGCTTCGGGAAGCGATGATTCTCGCGATTTGGGAGGGAACGTCACATCGTCAGATACTGGATGGACTGGAAGTGATGGAACGGAAGGGGGCACACAAGATGCTTTTCCGGAGACTGGCGGAAACCGCCTCCGCTAAGGAACTTCGGGACATGGAATCGGAAGTCGAGCAGCACTTGAAACTTCCACGCGAAGAAAGGGAAGCGCTCGCCGAACCGCTCTTCCGAAGGCTTGCGATTCTCACAGCCGAAACGCTAGCCCGGAAATCGGGTTAGGAGCATGCTGCCGCGCTCTTACCGAGCGCTGATGAGGTGAACAAGATCGTGGCTCCCGAGTCGTCCAGCGGCAAGTAACCCACTTCGTCGATCTGTGTTGAGCTCCACATATCGGCTATTGAAGTGTTCAGTAAAGTGGAGGTGAGGTTTTTTGGCAGCACCAGAGCAATTGCTCCGCCGAATTTCTCACTCGATCGAAACGGCTTAGAAATCGAACCATTGTGTTTACCAATCTCAATTATCTCTTGGTGGGTTCTCGTTTCCTGTCTGCGCTGGCAAATTGGATTTCAATCGTGGCGTACGAAGCAGATCCAGCGTTGCTTTTCGGGAAGTCCAGGACGAGTTCTGTTGTCCGATCATCAGCCTTGAAGAGTCTTGCTCCCTCAACCGTAGCAATCTGTTGCGCGTTCCAAACAAACAGTTTATATCGGCCGCCAGCAAGCCCCGACACGTTGATCCTCAAACGGTCGCGCGCCGCTGTCCAGGTCTCAGCGAGAATGCGCAAGCCTTGCGAGGCCGCCCCGATTGCCGGCAGTGTCGAGCAATAACTCAGGCCATAATCATGTTTTGTTCGAATTCTAAGTATGTTTGATCCTCTGGCCACGGCAATCCGGATTATCACGTGTTGGTCTGTGCCGTTCGATTGGACGCGAAACGGCACCGGCCTACCGTTGAATTCCGCGCCTAGCACTTTCGCGGGCAAGCTCACGGCTGGTTGAAAATCAATGATGCGAGATGCATCGCCGGATGCTTTCACTTCCAGCGTGATTCCCCCGAGATCTTTCGCGAAGCGCAAATCCAACTTGCTGGACCCGGTTGGTATGTTCCGAATTCCAAAGAAAGTCCAATCAGCCGGAACGTGCGGAGCAAGAGTAATCGTTCCGGTGGTGGCGTCTGTTGCCAGCCCAAGCAGGCCTCTCACCAACGGGTTTACAACCATCGCCGCAGACCAGATCTGGTGCGGCGAGCTCGTCGCCAGCGGCTGATAGTAGTCGCCGGAAAGAACTTCCGTCACGTGTCCGAGCGATCCATCCAGCGCCAGCAATGCGTTGGCACGCAAATTTGCATACGCCGGAAAGGTCTGGTGATAGCGGTACTCCGCGACCGATGCCCAGCCCGTGAACAGCGGCCACACCGAACCGTAGTGATACCCGCCGCCGCTGAAGAGCGGCGAGCGATTGGAAATGATCCGCATCCCCCAATCCGTCTGGTGCTCCATGTCCGCCAGTTGCTGGATCATCGGCACTGCATGCGCTTCGTTGGGTATCCCAAACCACATCGGCACGGTGGCCAGCACACTGGGCTCGTCCACCTGGTTGTCGTTCTTGTCCAGCGCAAACGCGAATCGTTTCTTGTCGGCGATCCAGAAGCTTTCGTTCACCAGCGATTGCTGCTCCTCAAAATTTTTCTCCAACGTCTTGCTCATTTCCTCCTGGCCGGTCACCCGCGCCAGATTCGAAAGCGCGCGCAACGCCTCCGCTCCCAACCCGCTTTGGTAGAACTCCGTCTTGACGGGCAGCAGCGGCCCGCCTTCCACCCAGCCGTGCCCCACGCCAAAATTCTGTGGCCGTCCACGTTCATCATAGGTCGATTTCAGAAACGTATAAGCCTTGTGCAGGCTTTCCCACTTCTCTTTGGCAAACGCCGTGTCGCCGCTCTCGACGACGTAGTCGTTCGCCGCAATGATGTACAGGGGAGTGGCATCGGCGGAAGCGTAGGGATAGGGATAGCCTTTGAACCAATCCACGAAATTGGCGCCTTGGGAAATTTCGTGCGGGATCTTGCCATCCTCGCGCTGGAACTTAGCGATGAGCTCCAGCGCCGTCCGTGAATTCGAAAAATCTCCCTCCGCATTCAGCGCCAGTGAAGTCCAAAACGAATCGCGCCCAAAAAACCAGGCGAACCCCGGTCTTTGCGTTTCTCCTGATCCGCGGTAACCCGCCACAAGCCCGGTGCCCAGAAAAGGATTCGTCACCATGCCCTGCAACATGCTCACCCGTGACCAATCGTAGGCCCGCTGAAGCTGTGCATCCGGAAGCTCCACGCTGACAGTTTGCGCGAGAGCGTTGCGGTAATATTCCGCCGATTCCTTCAACAAACCTTCGTAGTCCGCCGCCAGATGGCGATAAGTTTTCTCTGCCGCTGCTCCCCCTTCCATCGATCCGGCGATGACGATCAGCTTCCTCTCTTTGCCCTTCGTCGTGGCGCCCAGCCGGAACGAGCTTTTCCGCGCTTCCGTGTAATTCGTCTGATATTCCGGTTGCGCGTCCGCCGCCGTCGGTGAACCGACCATCGCCGCAAATTTGCGTTGCTCCTCGCCAAAATAGAACGCGCGACGTTCCGCCACCCAATTCAAATACGTCGCGCCCAGGGCCGCCGGCCACTCCAGTTGAAAATCGCGGTGAAATGCCGCTTCGATTTCGAACGGCTGCTCGGTCTCCACGTCCAGTAGAATGACGGCGCCTTGCTCGCGCACCGGAACAAAAAAAGTCTCCTGCACCGCGAATGTATCCCCGGTATAGGAAATGGTGCTCGACTCAGGCCGCACTGTAACCGTTCGGGCCAGCGCTTGGGCAGGGAGAACGCGCCCTTCCGTGTGGAATTTCAGCTGGAACTCCCGCAGGATTTTCAGCGGATACACCCACGCTTCCATCCGTCCGGATTCATCTCCAAGCAATCCGGCGCGCATCCCTGTTATCGGCAGGAATTCCCAGGGCCGCACCGCTCGCGAGAGCTCCAGCGAATGCAGGGGTTCCTGCGCTCGCGCGGCCCCGGCCAGCACCACAAGAGAAAACACCGTCGCTGGCACGAAGAAGCTGGTCCGTAGGATTCGCCGCAATGGAAATGCACTCTGCTTGTTTGCCATGGTTCGAAAATCTCACTGCGCGCAAGACTCGGAGAATCTCGCCACCCGTCAGCTTGCAAAGCCGATTGGCCTTACTATAAAGGATGGCGGCAGATTCTAGCATGAGCCAAAGCAGGGAAGGTACCATTCGATTTGTCTTCCTCACGGCGAGCCTTTCTTAAATCGTTGAGTCGTTCTGCGATTGCATTACCATTGCACAAGATCCTGGCATTCGCTCGGCCAAGCGGGCGGGGCTTCGCATCCTTCTCCGCGCGGGGAGCTTTCAAATCGGCCGCCGCATCTAACGATCTGGGGGTCAGCTTCATCGACGTTGCTCGCGAGTCCGGCCTCCATGCCAAAACTGTTTTCGGTGGCGAACACAAAAATAAATATCTCCTCGAAACCACTGGCTGCGGAGTCGCTTTCTACGATTACGACAACGACGGCTGGCTGGATATTTTTCTCGTGAACGGCTGGCGCCTCGAAGGCTTTCCCGCCGGACAAGAACCCTTTTCGCATCTTTTCAAGAATAATCGTGACGGCACCTTCACCGACGTCACCGCCAAAGCCGGTCTGATTCATTCCGGCTGGGGGCAGGGCGTGTGCATCGGCGACTACGACAACGACGGGTTCGACGATCTCTTCGTCACCTACTTCGGAAAAAATGTTCTCTACCACAACAACGGGAACGGCACCTTCACCGACGTTAGCGAAAAATCCGGCGTGGCTGGAAACGGCAAGCGCTGGAACACAGGCTGCGCTTTCGTCGACTACGACCGCGACGGGCACGTCGATCTTTTCGTCGCGAATTACATCGATCTCGATTTGAAGACCGCTCCGGTACCCGAGTCCGGCCCGTGTCTGTACAAAGGCGTCATGGTGGCGTGCGGTCCGCCAGGGCTCAACGGCGGAAAAAATATTTTGTATCACAACAACGGTAACGGCACATTTACGGACGTCAGTGAAACATCCGGCATCCTCAAAGCCAATGGCACCTATGGCCTTGGCGTGCTGGCCGCCGATCTCGACAACGACGGATGGCCGGACATTTACGTCGCCAACGATTCCACAGCCAGTGCGCTATACCAAAACAAGAAAAACGGGACGTTCGTTGACATTGCACTGGAAGCCGGCTGCGCGCTCAGCGCCGACGGCAAGCCGCAAGCCGGCATGGGCATCTCCGCAGCCGATTATGATCTCGATGGCAATCTCGACCTCGTCAAAACCAATTTTGCTGGCGACACTCCATCGCTCTACCGCAATCTCGGCGGGGCAAGCTTCGAAGACACCACGTTTCAGAGCGGTCTTGGCAAGCACACGCAATATCTTGGCTGGGGCTGCGGCTTTTTCGACTTCGACAACGACGGCTGGGCTGACATCCTGATTTGCAACGGCCACGTCTATCCCGAAGTCGAGCAACTCAAGACGGAGGCAGGCTACCCGCAGCGCAAGCTGCTCTACAAAAATTTGCGCAATGGGCGCTTTGACGACGTTTCCTTCGACGGCGGGCCAGGCATCTCCACGCCGGTGGCCGCGCGGGGCTGCGCGTTCGGAGATTTCGACAATGACGGGAACATCGACGTGGTCGTCAACACGGTCAACGATTTTCCGCAATTGCTGCGGTGCGATTCACGCACCGGAAACAATTGGATCAAAATCAAGACCATCGGCACAAAATCGAATCGCAGCGGCATCGGTGCGCGTGTGAAGTGCATCACGCATCTGCCCGACGAAAAAAAACTTCATCCGCAGATCGATGAAGTGCGCAGCGGCGGCGGCTATTTTTCGCAGAATGATTTGCGCGTGCATTTCGGGATTGGCAAAGCGGAGAAAGTGGAGCTGCTGGAGATACGCTGGCCCAGCGGCCTGGTAGAAACTTTGAAGGACATCAAATCGAATCAGGTAATCTACGTCAAAGAGGGCGAAGGCATCGTGCGCATGATGCCGTTCGACCCGCAAAAGCCTAACAAGACCGCAAAGTGAGGAGTCGCTGATCATGCATATAAAGCCCAAGCTTCTCATGGTGCTGTTGCTCCTCGCTGGCTCGTTCGCTTTCGCAGCGCCGGTGACGGATCTTCCCTTCTTGGCCTGGAAGCGGGCATCCCCTGAGCCCATTCTTTCTCCTCAAGGCGCGGCTTGGGAATCCGCCGGCACTTTCAATCCTGCGGTCACGTTCTTTCGAGCTAAGGATGCCAAGAAACAAGATGTGGGCAAATTCGTCATGCTCTACCGCGCGCAGGACACCGCAGGTACTTCGCATCTTGGCTATGCCGAGAGTACCGATGGGATTCACTTCACGCGTAGACCGCAGCCGGTCCTCTCGCCAGAGGCGGACTACGAAAAAGACGGCGGTGTCGAAGATCCGCGCCTGCAGAACTTCGGCGACATCTACTACCTCACCTACACCGGGTACAACAAACAAGACGCTCAGCTTTGCCTCGCCACGTCGCACGACCTGATCCATTGGGAGCGCCAGGGAGTGATCCTTCCCGCCTACCAAGGAAACTGGAACAAAGGTTGGACGAAGTCCGGCGCTATCGTGCCCGAAAAGATCGACGGCAAGTATTGGATGTACTGGCTCGGCACCGCTGCGGACAAGACTGACCAGATGGGGCTTTCCTACTCCAACGATGTGCATCACTGGACCGAAGCAACAGAAACTCCGGTCCTCCCGCGCAGGCCGGGAAAATTTGATTCGCGCGTTGTCGAGCCCGGCCCTCCGCCGATCCTCACTCCGCGCGGTATCGTGCTCATCTACAACGGCGCCGATGACCAGCTCGTCTATCGCGCCGGCGTCGCCGTTTTCGACCGCCGCGATCCCCGCAAACTCATCTGGCGTTCCAACGAGCCCATCTTCGCCCCGGAACAAGAATGGGAAAAAGTCGGCCAAGTCCCCAATGTCGTCTTTGTCGAAGGTCTGGTTCACAAGGACGATCGCTACTTCTTCTACTACGGCGCCGCCGACAAGTACGTGGGAGTAGCGCAAGCACCCGCGAAATGAGAAAGCGCTGCGATCCGCAGGGCGCAGATGCGTCGGAATGCATGCCGCCTGGCCGGGGAAGTATCCACCGGGCTCTCGACCCCCACAGAAAGCCGGGATCTTTGGTCTAATTGGTTAACACTGACCGTGAGACCAGTAGACTCCTCAGAAGGGACCTGACTAAATTAGTTCGTAGTCCAGATTGGTTACCTAAGGATCCCCCATGAACCTCGGAGTTGCCAAAGAGACTGCCACGGGCACAGCTGAGCTCGATGCTATGGCGGAGTTCAGGGAAGGCGTCAAGCTCCTCAGGAACGAATACCCCCAACAGGCGATGGTAAGATTGCGCCGGGCGTTCGAATGTGACAAACATAACCCCTACTACCTCTCGTTTCTGGGATTGTCGATCGCTCGCGCCCAACAGCTGTGGGAACAAGCGGCAGAGCTTTGCGAGATGGCGGTTCAACTGAAACCCGCAGAGATCCAGTTCCACCTGAATGTGGGAGAGGTGTATGCATTGGCGGGGCGACGCGAGAAGGCGTTGGATAAGCTTGACGACGCTCTGGAATTATTCGGCGAAGATGCGCGACTAAGGCAGGCTCACAGCAAAGTGGAGAAGCGCCGCAATCCCCTAGTGCCTTTTATCGGGCGCGAGCATTTCGTGAATCGCGAACTCGGCAGATTGAGGCATCGCACACTGAAACGGCTGGGAATAAGCGGCATCTGAGATGTTTCGATAGTTCAGATCAGGCGTTCGAGCAGGTCTCCGCGCCAACCACCACTCTTGTTTAATCGCCCCACCGTGAATTTTGAAAATTGTATCCTCGCCGCGTTCCGCTGCGTGAAGAGGTGAGAAGCCTTCGAGGAGCCAGGCATTGGAGCTGCCGCTGGCTTCCCAGATGGCGAGATGGCGGCCGTCGGGAGAGGGGATGGCCCAGCCGAGATCCTTTTGGGATTCCTTGAGCACCGGTCTGGCTTTGCCCCGCAAGTCCACATTCAAGAGCGTCGGCACGCCCGTTGGCGACGAAGCCACAACCCAAAGACTGCGGCCATCGGCGGCCCAGTCGAGGCATGCGATTCCGGTCCAGGACTGCAAAGTGAGAATCCGGTCCTTGCCGCTGGCGACAGAAAAAAGCCGAATGTCAGCGAGACCCGGAATGAGGTGTTTCTTAGCCAAAGCGAGAGTCGAGCCGTCGGGAGAGAGCGTCCAATTTTGCAAATACCATTCGGAGTCT
>Ga0209801_1001293_pt1 | contig 15545 bp, 21 predicted proteins | sample GraSoiAngelo_127_FD_185884 | JGI IMG/M metagenome (GOLD analysis project Ga0209801, IMG submission 185884) | Grasslands soil microbial communities from the Angelo Coastal Reserve, California, USA - 14_0927_09_40cm (SPAdes) (version 2) | ecosystem: Environmental > Terrestrial > Soil > Grasslands ... | reverse complement strand
CAGGAGATGATGCCTGTCGTTGGCTCATGCGTCGAGTTCGCCCCGTGTACCACGGTCGCGATCTGCGGGCTTTTGGCGGGCGCCGAGAGGATGACTGTCTTGGCGCCCGCCGCCAGGTGACGTTGCAAGTCCGCTTGCTGATTAAACACCCCCGTACATTCCAGCACGATATCGATCTCCAGTTTCCGCCAGGGTAGCCGTGCCGGGTCTTTTTCCCTGAACACAGGATACGTCTTCCCATCCACTGTCAGGCCATCGGGGGCAGGTGCAACCTTCTTGTGGTAGCGTCCGTAGACGGTGTCGTAGTTCAACAGATACGCAAGGTCGTCGGCAGCGTTGAGGTCATTGACCGCTCGAAGCTCCAACTCGTGCGTCTCAAGAATAATTTTGAAGGCCGCTCGGCCGATTCGCCCTAATCCGTTGATCGCAATCTTCGTCATATCTCGCCTCGCTCAACTTCCTTCAGCACATGCTTAGGCCAGCTCATCTAAGAATTCTTTGAGAGCCACCGCCTGGTTGTGCTGCTCCTCGGCTGCACTGTAGATCAGCGTGATTGCGTCATGGCGGGAACGTTTGGCCAATTCCCTGAGCGCGTCGATCTCGCCAGATTCGGTCAGCTCTTTTCGGTAACGCTCACGAAAACCTGCCCACTTGGCAGGATCGTGGCCGAACCATTTGCGGAGGGAATTGCTCGGCGCCAAATCCTTGCGCCACTGGACAATACGCGCACGTTCTTTACTGATCCCGCGGGGCCACACCCGGTCCACCAGGATTCGCATGCCATCGCGCGCGCTTGGCTCATCATAGACGCGTTTAATCCGTATCATGCCGCCTCCTGAAGCCTGCTACAGGACCAAGGAGTCGCCAGGGCCTGCTCTATGAAGGGCACGGCGACCCCTAGTCCTCAATTTGTGGCCCAAGCCCGATCCATGCTCGCAAAAGATCATGCCGACTCACGGAACAGACCACCTTCCCATTGTTCTCGACGGGAAGGTTCAACACGCGGTGCTCCTCCATGATCTTGTACGCTTTTGTGATCGGCGTGGACCCGCTCACCACGATGCGATCCTTACGCATGATGTCCTCTGCCGTGAGCTTGTTCATATTCTTCCCAGATTCGAGCACCTTCATGACATCATATTCGTTGATGAAACCCAGGTACTTGCTCTTGCCATCAACCACTGGAGCCCCCGCTGTATGAGTTGACAACAAGGCTATGGCGATCGCCAATCCATTCTGCTCGGCATAGAAGCGCAAGGGGTTGGTCGCCATGATCTGACCGACTGTTCGTAACCCTCCAACAGGAAGACCTTCTGCGCTCATGTTCTCCTCCTATCTTTTGAGTGTGTTGGTTGACCCTGAAGCCGGCGTATCGCCTTCATAGTTCGTGTACCCATCAGTAGCCTGCGAACTCTTCAGTGCGGATTCCACCATCGCTGACGCCAGCATCGTGTAAGATTTTTCGCATGGCGGTCACCATGCCTGGGGGTCCGGCGATATAATAAACCGGTGTCGTTAACTCGTTGATGAATTGGCCAAGCAGCTCCTTAGTAATATATCCGGTTGCCCCTTGCCATGAGCGCTTTGACTTTTCTAGTCCTGTCATGGTGCCTATGAATCTATAATTGGGATTTCTACTCTCCATCTGCTGGAGTTCTTCCAGGAATGCAGCATCTTCCGGGCGGCGGTTGGAATAAAAGAGGAAAAGCCGGTGAGGCAGCTTCTTTCTGACAGCATCCACAATGATGCTCCGAAATGGCGTAATGCCAATCCCGCCTGTCAAGAAGACGGCGAGTCGCGTCTCGTTGGTATGGAGCGTGAAATTCCCAAAGGGGCCTTCGATTTTGACCGGTGTGCCGAGTGGCATGGTTTTGAACACCCGTTTGAACGCCGTCTCTCGCATCCGAGTCGCCACCATCAACTCTCCCAAATCTGGAACACTGGCGATTGAAAAAGTCCGCGTGTTCCCTTCGGCATCGGTTTCCGGCGGGTCGAGGAGGGTGAAATTCAGGCATTGCCCGGCTTTGAAGCGAAAGCCCGCCGGTTTCTCGAAAAGAAATGCCGTCGTACGTTCAGCGACCTCGCGCCGGGCTTTAAGGCTCACTGTGTAGGTTTCCATTAACTGTCCACCTCAACCCTTGGGGAGATGCTGCTTCTCCCAATCCGACAGAAATTTCTTGAGCCCAATGTCGGTCAACGGATGCTGGACGAGCAGTTTGAAAACGGCAACCGGCATAGTGCAGATGTCCCCCCCGAGCTTCGCGGCTTCGATCACATGTTGCGGGTGCCGCACGCTGGCCACCAGCACCTTGGTCTTAAACCGGTAGTTCCGGTAGATGGTCACAATGTCTTGAATGAGTCCCATCCCGTGCTCACTGATATCGTCCAATCGGCCGACGAAGGGACTGACGCACCAAGCGCCAGCCTTCGCAGCCAGCAGGGCCTGGGTCGGCGAGAAGCACAGCGTGACGTTCACGCGGATACCCTCTGAGGTCAGAGCTTTGGTGGCTTTCAAGCCCTCCGGGGTCAGAGGGCATTTCACCACGATGTTTTTGTGAACCGAGGCGAGATCCTTCCCCTCCTTGATCATGGCCTCGGCCTCGACGCTCACCACTTCCGCGCTAATCGGGCCATCCACGATGGTGCAAATTTCCTTGAGCAGATCTTTAAAGCTGCGGCCTTCCTTTGCCACCAAGGACGGGTTGCTGGTGACACCATCCAACACCCCCCAACTCGCCGCTTCTTTAATTTCTTTGATATTGCCGGTATCCAAAAAAAGCATCATGGCGCACCTCCAGTTGAGGTCATAGTAATTTGGCGAAGCTTGCCGCACCGATCAATGGAGCCAAGGGATTGAGCGCGACACTGACACGGATGCCCTTCAGAAACCCCCATACCGGCCCTTGCTCGTAAACCCTTCCATGAAGCTCCCGTCCTTCAGCTTGGTCACGATCTTGGGCGCGATGCCGCCTCCGACATAGACCCCTCCATTTATGGGAGGGCAGGTCAGCTGCTTGATGACCGGCTGAAACGCGGTCATGGATTCTCATCCAAATTGCTCTTGAAGCCGACCTTCTTATGCGAGCCGTCGCAGAACGGCTTGTTCGCTGACTGGCCGCATCGGCAGAGCCAGGTCTCGTCTCCGTCGAAAGCGATCTCCCGGCCGCCCTCGGTCACGATCTTGAACCTTCCTTTGACGTGGTAAGGACCATCGTTTTGAGGCTTGATGACGACTTCGTTCATATTGTCCTCCGTGGTTCGCTTCACGCACGCGCGCACGTCATTCGTTCGTACGCTTTCGCGCGGCTGCAGGCTCATGCTCCGTTAGCTATTTAATTCCCATTCACGCTCGCTTAAGTGGAGAAGACACCTTCATCATCTCCCTATCTATCTCTTCACGGTCGCAGCTCTGCTCGGAATTTGACCAACTCCTTCTGATAAGCACGAGCGTCTCCGAAATCGAGAAACTCGTGGTAGCGCGAATGCGGCCCCGACCAGCGGTGGGCGTGCTTGATCGGACAGAAGTACTGCTCGGTACGCGAGGCGATCTCGCGCATGTAAGCGATCAGCCCGTTGGCGTAGCCGCAGTAGTCGCAGTTGAGCCGCTCGATCCAGTTGAGGTATTGGAGATGGCGTCGGTCCAGGAGCACATACCGTGAGCGGTCCACCTTGGCAATCCCGTACACCGGGAAACACACCGCCTGGTACAACCAGAGCCAGAAGTCCAGCAGGACAATCGGGACGATCAGCGAATAGATCACCGGCGACACGAGAAGGCTCACCACAGGCGCCTCCCACAGAAAAGCCAGCACGCCCTGGCGCAGCTGCTTGTGGAGCGCACACGCCTCGCCTCCGAAGACGATCTTGCCCTTTTCGATCAAGTACTGGAATTCGAGACGCTTCTCCTCGACCTCCTGCGCAAATTCCTGTTCCAGTTCCCGTTCCAACTCGACGATCCTGGACACAATCCAGGAAATCTTCGTATTCATGCCACCCTCCACTTCACGCGCTGACGATCAAGTCATCAATTTCGAAATGACATGCCCCCAGTTGTTGGACCACGCACACTGTGAGAAGAAGCTGAAAGGCGGGTGGCTCCCCGATCTGTACCCGTTGCGAACCTTACGCTTCGAACTACCCAGAACCGCAGTTTAGAACCTGGACCGGTTAAGGGGAGCAGGCCAATATCATCCATTAAGCAACGGTCATCGTGAGATCACGAGGCCAGACCTTGGACTGATCCGCCAGCGCCATGCGCTTCTCGATCATCTCCCAATTCAGGTTCTGCAAATACGACTCGATATAAGTAGTCCGACCGCCCGCTTTAGCCCCGTAGTCGAGGATGTAGGCGTGCTCCCACACGTCCATGACGACGATCGGTATGAAGCTCGACACGTTCCCAAGCTGGTGATCCGTGACCCAGAAGTTGATGAGCCGTTGGGTCGAAGGATCCATGGTGGTGGTGACCCAGCCGATTCCGCGCATCTTGCCGATCTCGGAGAACTGCCGCTTCCAGTTCTCGAAGCTCCCGAAGTCCTTGGCAAACCGCTGGGCAAGCTTGGAGGATTTCCCCGGCTCCGGGATGCCGGCTGCGAGTGCTCCGAAATAGTACTCGTGGAGGATCATGCCGTTGTACTCGAACCCGAGCCGCCGCTCGAGCTCCGAGAAGGGTGGGGTCTGCAGCAGCCTCCCCTCCTGCAGGCACTCCCAGACCATCTTGTCGAGGAGATTGACGTTGTTGACGTACCCCTCGTAGAGCGACCAATGCTGATCGATCAGCTTCTCGGACAGCCCCACCAATCCTTTCGGCTTCAGGTTCTTCTTTACTTCATAATTCGCGTAAGGCACAGTGCTCATAACTCCTCCTTAGGGCGGCCATAAGTCAGCCATCCATTTGCTTAGCGCTTCTTGACGTAACTCTGCCCTCCAAAATGCCCGGGGTGGAGCTGACAGTAAAATTAAAGGTGCTCGGATCGATTCCGATGGCATCCATGGCCGTCAGTTGAGCTACCACCACGTGACTGCCTCCCGCACCTACCAGACGCTCCAGTACTGGATCATGTAATACGCGCCCCAGAGGAGCAGGCCCGTCACGACGAGCTTGAGCCACAGGGGAATCGCGCCGTGGCGTTCCTGGATACCGGCGTCGGCGTAGAGATACACGTCCTCATTTTCATTCTTAGTACGTTCGGCCATGACGCTACCTCCCGGTCGTTTTCGCCAGAGTCACTGGGTTTCCCTGTGGTCCCTGGGCCACTAGCTTGTCGATCTCTCCGCGACGGGCGACTTCTGACAGCGAGGCCCAGATACTAGATCGCGCCTCTTCCTCATCGCTTTTCTTCAAGCCCGATGCCGCCAGCTCGGCCACATGAGCATCCACCCGCAGCGACTGCACGTAATGGGCCACATCCCACACTTCCTGTGGTGTCAATTTTCCCTGAAAGGGAGGCATCGGGGTCCCGCCGATGCCGGTCATAATCGTCTTGAAAAGATGATCGCCGTCATGGCCCAGCTTCACGCCTCCATGCGCCCCTGCCGGTAGCGTAAAGTTGGCCGGCCGGACAGGATGTCCCCACACGTCCTGAAGCCCAGCCGCCATCATGCCATCACCCTTCCCCTCCGGGCCGTGGCACATGAAACAGATCGCCTTGCCGTGGAAGATTGTTTTCCCATTGTCGAGGGACGCTTGGGTCACAGGTGGCTCTGGAGGCACAGTGATGGGCGGCTCCACCGTCTCCTTCTGCCACCGATTCGAAAAGGTTTTGACGTACTGGATGACGGCCGAGCGTTCCCGCTCGGAGATTTCCTGCCAGGTCGGCATCGCGGTGCCCCAGAGGCCATGCGTCACGGTGAGGAAGAGGTCCGCGTCGGTGGGCAGGGAGTCCTTGTCCGGGGTGGACCGGAATTTGAAGATGCCGCGCGTGAAGTCGCGAGGCCGCGGATTCAAGAACACCGCCGATGGCCCATTGCCATCCCCCTTGGCCCCGTGACATCCGATGCAGCGTCGTTCGTAGACTGATTGCCCTAGCGTCAGCAGTTCCTCCTTCGTCTCGGGACTGGGGTTCAGGGCCATACCGGTGGAGACCCGGGTCGAGACAAAGCCCTCCCGCCAGTCGCCGATGCTGGTGCCCAGGCGTTGGATATAGGCCACCAGAGCTTTGCCATCGTCGTTGAGCTGAGGCGGCGCCTTGCCTTTGGTTGGTTCATATAGCCAAGGGAACCTCGGCATGATTGAATCGGGCACGACGTTCCGAGGCTCCCAGTGATGCGCGACATGCCAGCCGTCCCCGTATTTTCGCCCGACGCGGGTCAAATCCGGCCCGATTCGGCGCGTGCTCATAAGATGCGGCCGATCGTACGCGTACTCACCGGTCTGAGACACAGGTCCCCAACGGAGCGACTCCCCCGTCACAGGGCGGATGTACTGGGAATGGCAATACCAACAGCCTTCCCGAATATAGACGTGCCGTCCACGAAGCTCCAATGGGGTATAGTCGGCCACCTGCACCTGCTTCTTCGTGACGACATCCTCCACCGTCGTGACACGAGTACTGGGTGAGAGGAACGGGATGATCCCCTGAACGAAGACGGCGAGAAAGAAGAAGCTCAGCCCGGCGACCAGCGCCACAGCGGAGGGATTTTCCAGCCAGCCTTGTTTCTGCACGGCTCGGAGCGGTTCATCCTCAGGTCGAGTCGCTTCGTACACGTCCTTCTCGAGCGGCACCCCATAGCGCGCCGTTTTGTAACAATTGATCAACAACAGGAGGATGGCGATATCCATCGTGGCCCCGGCCAGCGTGCGGACGACCCACCAGGGCTTCAGCTCTGCAATGGTATCCACGAAATTGACGCCGTACTCCAGCATGGAGCCTTGGATGAAGCCTTGGCCGATCAGGCCGAGGGCCATCACACTGAATCCGCCGATCGTCAGCCACAGGTGCCAACTGGCGAGCCGGCTGCTCCACAACTTGCGCCCGGTGACCCGCGGCCAGGCGTAATACAGCCCACCCACCGCCCAGAGGACCATGGCGCCAAAGACCGTGAGGTGGGAATGGGCAATGACGAAGTCGTTGAAATGCGTCAACTGCTGGATCCGCATCAGCGCTTCCGTGGACCCCTGGAAGCACCCGATCAGGTAGTAGACCGCCCCGAGGAGGAGAAACTTTGCCGCATAACTATCGGAATCCAGCCCGCCGAGAACAGAACCCCAACGCCCTGACACGGTTCCGAAGAAATTCACCGTCACGGCCCAGACCGGAATGATCAGCAGCATACTGGTCACGACCGCAATCGTTTGGTTCCAGTGTGGAATGGGGCTGTACATGTAATGGTGGATCCCCACAAAGGGATAGAAGAAGGCCAACGACCAGAACCCCAGCAACGACAACCTGTGGCTGTAGAGGGCGTTCTTGGTACTGGGAGGGAGAAAGTAATAGATCATCGCCAGCCCGGCCGGAGTCAGCCATAACCCAACGATGTAATGGATGTAGAGACCGTGGAGCGCCGTGCTGTTGACCCCGGTCACTTTATTCGCGTACTGCAGCACCACATTACCTAGGATGAGGTTCATCAAGGTCCAGACGAGGGCGGCCACCGTGTACCACATGGCCACGTAGAACCGCTTCTCCGTCCTCCGCCAGACCGTCCCCAGCACCTGCACCGTGACCGCTCCCAGCACCACAAACCTGAGGATGTTGAATGGCCATTCGTACTCGCCGGCTTCGAGCCCTGAGTTGTAGCCCATCAGGAAGGAGATAGCCCCGAAGAACAGGAACGCGTTCCAGAGCCAGAGCAGCCACCAACCCCACTCCTCCTTGTACAGGCGGACCCCGCAGAGCCTCGGGACGTAGTAGTACGCCAGACCCAGAAAGGTGGTAGAGAAAGCTCCGAAAATCACCCCATTGACGTGCACAGGACGCATTCGGCCGAAGGTCAGCCAGGATGTGCTACCCAGGAACTCCGGGTTGTGGAATTTGATCGAGACGAGGACGCCGACGATGGGGAACACGGTGAGCCAGACCAGCGCCCACCAGAGCCAGGCTCTCACTAAGGGACGGTTCACGAGTCCTTCTTGCGCCATGATGCGTCTCTTTCTCTAGGTCCACGCCGGGTGAGGTTGAAGCATCATCAACCGCACTCGGCTGTGACGGAGGGGCTTCTCCGAGTCTCGCGTGTACCGGGTCGGGTCCTCGCCCACCATCCCCTGACGCATCGACACGCACAACTGTTGTCTCAGGTGAAGAAAGCGCGTGTCCAGGGAACGATCGACAGGTTCGTTAGTGCATCCTGTGAGCACGGCGCTCACATCTTTCTCGTCGACCAAGTCCACGGTGATTCTTTCTTCCGGATCGATCCATTCCCTGATCACCGCATGTTTCGCCGCGCTGTCCATTTCTTCTCCTTTTTCCAATGAGTCAGCAGCAGTCAGTTGGTCACTCGCGAATGCAAGACCGCTTCGGCTGGCTGAACGTAAGGCAGGAGCGTCAGCTGCTGTGCATCTTTTTTTACGACCAAGATCGCAATCGCCCCGCGCAGCGCATCCGTCAGAGAATGCGTCACGATGGGATAGGCGCCCTCTGCCTCCACGACGACGTCCAAAATGGCCCCTCCGGCAGGCGGCACGACATAGGTTTGCACGCCCCTCAAGTGGTTCGCGGGATTACCGCTCGCCCACACGTCATCCCAGATCTCCGCAATGGGATGCAGGGCCGAGAAGTTATTCGGCCCGCCGTTCACGAAATAAAACCGCACCCGCTCGCCGGGTTTGGCCTCCAGCGCTTTGCCGCCGGTAACCATCGGATGGTACTTAAAGATCCCGCCGTTGAAGATGACGTGGTCATATTTCCGGTCGAACATTCCCTGCACGTCATTCGGGTTGTGGAAGAGTTCCGTCTGCACCAGCACGTACTCGCGGTCGGCTTTGGGCATCGCCTTCGGGTTCTTGGGGTCCACAATGATCACACCGATCATGCCCCGTGCGATATGCTGGATCATAGGTGGCGCCCCACAATGGTAGGCAAACACCCCTGGCTTCTTGGCCACAAAGTCGTAGGTGAGGCTTTCGCCCGCATTGATGGCTCGATAGTTCTTAAAAAAGTCAGTTTCGGCCGCATGAAAATCCATGGAATGCGGGTAGGTGTTGGTTTTGAGATTGTGGAGGGTGAAATGAACGGTATCGCCTTCCGTCACCCGCACGACGGGGCCAGGGAATTGCCCGTTATAGGTCCAGGCCTTGTATTTAGTGCCTTGCCCGTCAATCACGACTTCTGTTTCGATGGCGGTGAATTCCACGTTGACGGTCCTGGCGACTGCCGGAGAGTAGCCTGCTGACACCAGAACAATGCCGACTGTCAGACCAATCCCAAGAGGCACCTTTGTGACGGTCGCCTGTGAAGACCCATTCTTTGGGCACATTTTCTTCTCTCCTTTTTCGCGATGATTCCCCAATTCATTAATGAATGCGCCCTGCCTCGTGGGCATCATCTGGACTGGCATTCTGAATTGAATGGGGCCTTCTTCTTTCACGGGATTTACGACCGCAACACCATAGCCATGGCGACGAGAAAACCAGCCGTCAGGACCATCAGTACAATCAGCCACCAAAGACGGTCTGACTGTGAAACCCTTTGCGCTGCTGTGTTGATCATGGGGCTGCAACCCTGACGGCGTAGACGCCCGGACCTTTTCTCGATAGGAGCAACTGGCCAGTCCGGCTTAACCGATCAACCGCCAGGAAGACCTGGTTCCAGGTCAGACCTGGGCACTCCAGGGCGAGTTCTTCAATCAAGCAGCCAGGAGAGCGGGATACGGTCTCAATGATCCGATCCTCTATGGTCTGTTCATCGACCATGGCTCGTCCTTCACTATTTCCTCTCACCAGCGTGTCCCAAGAGACTCTCGGCTTCATGGGGTCCTCCTGTAGTGCAAGGTTGACGATAAGACTTGGAGCCAGACCACCTCGTCATTTCCTTACCGGAACTCGCCAGCGAGGAACACGAGTGCCACAAGGCCGAGGACGAGGCTGGAGACGCCTCCAATGCTGATGACGAAAAGCCACCAGGCCATTTCCTGAAGGATTCTTGACCCGATTGCACCACTGTATCCGCTTATGTATTCCTGTCGCATGGTGGCCTCCCTCAAGTCAGGCAACGCTGTGTCGTACCCACCGCATCAAATACCGAGCGCGATGACCTCGTACTCTCTTCTGGCTGTCTTAGGCCATTGTTTCGCAAGACTGGATAAACGTGATCTCCGTCCAAGCCGGTGCCGGATGATTCCCGGTTCCACCACCTCCCCGCAGTTCACGCACCGCCAGGCGCGGAGCCAGAAATCTTCCCCGCCGTTCAGCAGATCAATGTAGTAATCCACCACCATCAGTCCATGGCACCGTCGGCAAGTCATAGCGGCATCTCCTTGGTTGTCTGCCGCTGATGCTAGCCTACATTGTAGGCGAGGCAAACTAGGCAGAACCCTGGTTGGGAAGGGGAAAGTCCCTCGCTCGGCGAAGGGACGGCAAGAAGAGTGCGGGACTGCTTACAGGGACACGAGACCGTGGGTGATGGCGTACTTCGTCAACTCGGCGGTCGTATGGAGGTCCAGCTGCGCCATGATCCGAGACTTATGGAATTCCACCGTCTTGCTTGAAATCTTGAGGAGGCCGGCGATCTCCTTGATCGAGCGCCCCTCCGCGACAAGCTGGAGCACCTCGCGCTGGCGGGGGGACAACTCCCCCAGTTTCGGCGGGAGCCCAGGAGAAGGTGCCAGGAGAGGATGCAGGACATCTTTCGCAATCAGGGGCGACACATAATAGTGTCCCTTGAGGACCTCCTGAAGAGCGAGGGCGAGCTCTGACGCAGCAGACCGTTTGAGCAGGTATCCCGAGGCGCCGGCCCGGAAGGCTTCTGTGACAAAGGTGGGGTCCGCGTGCATGGTGAGGAAGACCAGCTTGACCTCCGGCATCAGCTTTTTCAAGCGGCGCATTGCATCGATGCCGTTCAGTAACGGCATCGAGATATCCAGCAGGATGAGGTCGGGATGAAGCCGTTGGGCTGCGTCCACCAGCGCCAGGCCATCTTCTACCGTGCCTACCAACTCGCACGTGCCTTCCAGCAGCTTCCGAAGGCCCTCCATCATGAGCGTATGGTCATCGGCCAAGAGCACGCGCGGCCGGCTCATGGTATCTCCACAACGAGGGGAACCCTGACAAAGACCTGCGTTCCCTCCCCCGAACGCGAGTGTAAGGAGAACGTTCCGTTCACCTGCCGGACACGCTCCTCCATGCTCACGAGGCCCAGGCTCCTCTTCTGTCTCGACGCCAGAACGGGATCGAACCCGATCCCAGAATCGGCGATGCACAACGTGATGGCCCCTTCTAGGCCTTCGATCGTGACCGTGACCTCAGCCGCGCGGGCATGCGCGCCTACGTTCCGCAACGCCTCCTGCGCTACCCGGTACAGGCACATCGTCACATGTCTGGGGATTGAGTCAGGCAGCGCGCGGGCGATGAACGAGGCCTTGGTCCCTTCCTGCGCGGCGAAGTTCTCCACGTAGGCTCGAAGGGCCACTTCCAACCCCAATTCATCCAACACCATGGGATGGAGCGCATAGGCCAGCCCATGGACGTCATCAGACAGATGCGCCACCTGCGTGCCGATCATCCGCAGTTCCTCGCGGATCAGGTCTGGGGCGGAGGGCAGAGCCCGTTCAAGGTTCTCCAGCCGGAGCGCCATCGCCGCCAGTCGCTGGTTCACATCGTCATGAAGGTCGCGCGCGATTCGCCGCCGTTCCTCTTCCTGAGCCGTGAAGAGTTGGGCCGTAAGCGCCCTGAGCGCCCCATGATTCTTCTCGATCTCAGAACGGCTTTTCTCCAACGCCTCTTCCGCCCGCTTGCGCTCAGTAATGTCGCGCACGAAGGCGCTGAACGTAACCGCTTCGCCTGATCGCAGAGGTGAAATTGCCAGTTCTACGGGAAACTCGTGCCGGTCGCGATGACAGGCTGTGATCTCAATCCGCTTGTTGAGCAACGGTCCCTCGCCTGTGGCCAGATAGCGATTGAGTCCCTTCGTGTGCGCTTCCCGATATTGGGGAGGAATGACCATTTCGCTCAAAAGGTGCCCGACCGCCTCTTCGCGGGACCAGCCGAAGATGCTTTCGGCCATGGGGTTCCAGTCTTTGACCACACCCTCGCCATCCATCACGATGACTGCATCGAGGGCGGTGTTGACGATCAGACGCGTCCGCGCTTCGCTCTCGTGCATCGATGCCTCAGCCGATATCGCGTGGGTTGACTCTTCCCGCGCAGACGCCCATTCTTTCCTCAGGCGAACAGTGGTCCACATCAGGAACCCGAGCATTGGCACGAACACGAAAAAGCCGGCCGCGCCCAGCTTCCACAGGAAAGCGTGAATGGGCGCCAGGATGTCGCTCCGGTCCATACGGACCAGGACCGCCCAGTGCAGGCCCGAAAACTGCCCATAGCCCCTCGTAGAAGCATAGCCCGTCACAACGGAGACGTGCCGACGCAGATGCTGCTCCTCGATATAGCCTGGCTGAGCCGAGGCGCTCAACAGCGCCGACGGGAGCCCGAGCAGTTTGAGATTGACCTGGTCTTCCGGATATAGGACCGAATTGGCGATGATGTCTCCATCGCTATTCAAGAAATGGCATTCGATCCTCGAACCGGGACCGGGCCGGATCTGGAGAGCCTCGACGGTCTGCTTGATCACATCTTCCTCCATCACGGGAAGCGACACGCGCGAGGTCACGGTGCCGAGAAACTCGCCGCGCGGGCCGAGAATGGGAGCTGTGAAGGCGATCGCCATGACGCCGCCTGAGGCCTCAGAGGGCTGCGCATCTTGCACGTGGATGCCGCCCCTCTCGCGGACCGTCTTGAACCAGCCCATCTGGCTCTGGTCTCTCCCTATGCTGTCCGGATCTGTCGCCGCGACGATCCGTCCCTGCGCATCTGTCACGCCCAGCCAGAGGTAGTAACGGTAAGCCGCCTTTATGGTCTGGAGGAACGTGATCTTGGCTGCTGCGTCACGCCCTTGGAAGACGTGCGCCCGTGCCATGATCTGGATGTCGCCGTAGCGCTCGTAGAGGATACGGTCGAGCTTATCCGCAATGTCGACAGCCGCCAACGCCAGGCTTTTCCCCGTCGCGGCGATCAGGTGTTGCTCGACCTTTTGGAGGGCGACGAACCCTATCACAAGGGTCATCAGCACGAACATGACGATGATGACTGGCAACGAGGCGTATGGTCGGCTGTCCTTCCCATCAGGCATGGGCCACTACCTTACTCGCCACCTGGCACAACTGAACTGCCCCCAGTTGTTTTACCACACTGAATGTTAGTCATGCGCTCATAGCACCCGGACTGGTTTACAGGGAGCAAGTCAGAACCGACTAGAGGCTGGTCGGGAACTTCATCTGAAGGTCCCCTAACCGTTTCCGTAGGTGTAGGAGGATACCAAGAACCTGACTCGGCAGCAACGCCAGGTACCACTAGAATCCGCTGTAGACGTTCATCGAAGAATTCATTAATGCTCGTATCAACGCCCATGGAACGCCCCTCTCTTGCGAAGGCGGATTGAGCATTGCCCCAGCCTAAAGGCAAGGCTAGGCCGCCTGCCGTGGCCTGTCAAGCGTGGTCTAGGCGGGGAAGATTCAGTGAAGTCCCAAGGCTGGCAGACTTAACGGCCCTTCAAGAACGGCATGATCCTGGGGAGCGTGTGCTGTGGTGCTGGTGGAGGCATGTACTCAACAAGCGGCTGCGGATGGTACGGGAAGGACTGTTCTCGGCTGAGAAGGGCCTGCGGGCCCGGGTAGTAATTGTAATAGAACTCCGGGAAATAGCGGTTGGGATCGTAAACGCGTGGGTGATCAGGAATCCGGAATGTCACGCATGCGCCGGGGTTCTGCTCGCCGGCGGTGATGAATTCTGAGCCGTTGGGGTGGTGGCAGCGCCAGACTTCGGCTTGTGCATGCGTGGTGCTCAAGAGGGCGACTGTGAAGCACAGGAGAAGGGAAGCCCCAATTCGAGACATGGTCGACTCCGCACTCTATCTAGCGATGCCCTCCGTGCCCTCCGCCGTGGCCTGGGGAGTGGGTCACCGCTCCATGCGAAGTTGACTGCCCATGGTGGTGGCCGTGATGGTGGCGTGGATGACCCGGGATGAACGGGAACCCGAACCCACCTGAATATGGATAGTAGGGATACAAGTAGTCGGAAGGCCCTTGCTCGCCACCCGCTGCGGTGTATGGCTCGGTAATCTCACGCGGAGTCTCCGGCGGAGCGGGCGGTTCCGCCACTGGCATTGGCTGGTAGGGAACGACGTCGGGCAGCGTTGTCGTCGAGGAACTCGGCACAGAGTTGAAAACGGCCGATCCCTCGTACTTCTGGCACGTGCGAGGGTCCTTCAGCCAGTTGGTGAAGAGGTCTGGCCCCCCTGCCTGGTGGCAGCGCCAGATTTCGGCTTGTGCATGCGTGGCGCTCAAGAGGGCGACTGTGAAGCACAGAAGAAGGGAAGCCCCAATTCGAGACATGGTCGACTCCGCACTCTATACCTTAGCACAGGTCAAGCACTTCGTGTGAAGGCTTAAGTGGGGAAGAGAAAAAACGGGGTCAGGCACATTTTCTCGGAAGAAAATGAGCCAGACCCCTCCTTCAACCGATGCATGAACCTTGTGACTCCAATTATCTGAATTGCTGGGCGACCTCAGACCAATCTTTTGGCCTGACGGTCTGCTCAGGCCATTTCTCCTGGGACGCGACGGTCGGAGCCGCCACGGCTTGCCGCTTGGTGTCCGTCAGCGCCTTCGCCTCCTCAGCGGTCTCCACGATTCCTCCTCTGATGTTCGTCCATCCCTCTCGATCCCAGCGTTCCAGTTCACGCGCCAAGCTCATCGGACCAGGCTTGAGCAGGGTGATGGGACCACGCGGCAGCTTGTGCACTTCCGTCCATTCGTGGAGCTCAGGCAACTCCAGCCGCTCGCCCCCGGTCATATAGATCAGGTAGGCCCGCCTGTCAAGCTCCTTCAAAACCTGGACAGCCCCGGCTTCAGGGGCCGGCCGTTGGTCGCCGGCGCGAGGGAAGGGGATCTCCAGGCCGGGGGACCGGGAACGAGCGACCAGGGCATTGAGCGACACGAGTACGATCGCGCGCCTGCGGTCCCAGACAAAGAGCCTGGCTGTCGCCTCGGACGCCGTAACCCGCGGACTTGCCGCCAGCGCGACCACCACCGTACTTGCACCAACGTGCCGAGGCACGACGGACAGCAGCGCACGCCCGTCGCCGCCGGTCATCGCCCGCCCCAGGAGATTGCTCCCTTCCTTGAAGAGCAACACTTCTCCTCCGAGCGGTGGATGCGTGAGCATGCCGTCTTCCAGCAGCTCGGCGATCAGGGTGACCCTCTGGCCGGGCGCAGCGATCGTGTCATACGCGATCAGCAGGCCGCGCGTCTTGTCTTCAGATGATGCCATACCCGCGCCGGGCGAACGAGAAGGCGTCAAACGCGGCGACGATCCCCAGCGACAGGAAGACCAC
>Ga0209801_1001286_pt1 | contig 15590 bp, 9 predicted proteins | sample GraSoiAngelo_127_FD_185884 | JGI IMG/M metagenome (GOLD analysis project Ga0209801, IMG submission 185884) | Grasslands soil microbial communities from the Angelo Coastal Reserve, California, USA - 14_0927_09_40cm (SPAdes) (version 2) | ecosystem: Environmental > Terrestrial > Soil > Grasslands ... | reverse complement strand
CTGGCGCGCCGTGTTTTGCAGAGAATAGTCGGTGCTGTTTTCTATGACTTTGGCGAAGTGAATCTGGGTTAAAAAGGGCGTCAAAGCGATAAAAGCGTAGCCTCCCAGAGCGATGAGCGGTAGGAAGAACAGCGAGCCCGAGACGCCGCAGAATTTGATAATCCGCGAGACCAGAAGAAGCTGCAGCAAAGCCGAAACCAAACTAACGCTGAAGAAAAAATCGCCGTAGAAACCCGCAATGAAGTCCTGCATCTTTTTCCGATCGATCGCGTGTGCCGCGGCCTGGCTCAATTCATGACCGGCCGGGTTCGCGATCTCTACCACCGCGAGTCGTTTCGCTTCCTCCGTGACTTTCTGGCCGAGAATGAACTCGCCCGTCGTGTTGACTAGATTCGCAACGATCATCATCGCTGCAATGATGAGAAGATAGGGTTGGCCGAGGACCAGTTTGTATGCGCCTTGTCGGCCCAAGGGTTTTTCAGGGTCAAGCGCGCGTTGGGCATTCCGGCGCTCATGGGCAGCTCTCCGGTTCACCCGGTTTGAAAAAACCATGCAGACGCCGAGGAGCAACGCCGTCATCAGCATAAGCCCATAGGGCCCTGACGGTTCAAACAACCAACCGGCGATTTTCGGGCCGAGAATAGCGCCGAAAGAGCCGCCAAACGCGATGATCGGAAAAAGCCGTTTTCCTTGTTCTTCGAGGTAGAGATCATTGGCGAACGACCAGAACTGGGCCACGATCAAGAGATTGAAAATTCCGACCCAGAGAAAAAAAGGGACGCCCAGCGAAACCTGCAATTGACCCAGCAGATAGAAAAGAACGAGATTTGAAATGAAAAAGAGCGTCACCCCGTTGATGAGCTTGATGCGATGGACTCGGCTCGCCACGTAACCGTATGACGGCACGACGACGAGTAACAACAAAGCTTGAGCCGCCGCCGCATAGCTTTTGACTACCGCGCCTCCTTCGGAGAGGATGAGCGCCTCACGCACCGTCTTGATGATGAGATAGGCCGTCAACAGCAAGAAGAGATTGATCATCAAGAGCAGAGCGGTAAAGCCTTCGCCGGCGCGTACGTCGGAAAAGAGCACTAGCAACCGGTCGACGGCGCTTTTCTTGCCGGGAATCACCGAGCCCTCGGGCATACAAAAAGCTATTGCTTAGTTTGGGCTCTTGTCAAACACGGTCCGGTGTTGCCGATCAAAAGCGCAGGCAACTCTGCCTCAGTCGAAGCGAGAACTACAAAGCTTGGCGGATGCTAGGCGATGCCTTTGCCCAACTCCGTCGTGCAGGGACATTGGTCAGGGAACCGCTCGCAAACGATGTCCTGAGCCGCCGCCGGCATGATCTCGCCTCGATCCTTTTTTACCTGCACTCTCATCTTTTGCGTGATCCTCAACCAAACCGCAACCATGACCAGGGTAGCCCACGCCATCCAACTTGTATTGAGCGGCATGGCAATGACGCCATCGGGTGCCGCTTGCTTCAGCCAAAGCAGAATGGCGATCGCGCCGAGCGCTTCCGCGATTCTGGCGGCGACGCCGTCGACGACGATCTTTACGACAGACCGGTCCGTGGAGTCGACGGGAATAAAGGCCTGCTCCCAAATGGAGCGGTGCACGGACGAGCGCAGTCCCCCCTCTGTCACTCTCAAAACGGAACGGCTAAGAGCCGTCGCGGCAGCGGTCGCGAAAGTGGCGCCGCCAACGAGCGCAACAGGCAGCACCATTAACCCACCTCGCAATCCGACCTTATCTTGTATCCTGGGCGTGGCGAAGAGTTGCAGCAGCAAGGAGCTAAAATTCAGCAGAATGTAAAAGTTGGCGAAGAAACTCGCGTTGCCCTTCGAGCCCATATCGGCGCTGGCCGCCGCCGCGTAGAACTGGAAGTCGATGAGCAAGCCGGCAAGGGCGCCCGTCATCGAAATAGACAAAAGCGTGAGTGAGTACCTATTGCTTAACGGGGTCAGAAATCCAGTCTTCTTTTTTTTCTCGTCGGCTTTCTTCGGGACGATAGTGGTAGGAAACCGACCGTGGATTTTTAGCACGAGGGCGATGACGCCAAGGATGAGAACCGCACCCCAGAAAACCAGCCATTTTGCGTCGAGATAGGGAGCGAGTCCCTTTGAAATCAAGCCGCCCAACATGCCGCCGGCGAGCGTACCAGCGCCTATTTTGCTGAAGGCGCGCGCTGCGCCGCTTTTTTCGGTTTTTTCGAAGATATCCGATGCCAAAAGCCACAGGCTCGCGAAGAGCAGCCCGAAAATCGCCGGGATGAACATGAAAATGGCCAACAGCAGTTTGTTATCTGCGGGCTCTAAGAAAGGAGCAGCGGCAGCTATTACGGTTGCAGCGAGCAGGAGAATTCCCACCCTTGCCGGCCGGGCGCCCCAGATTTTCATCGCCTTGACGAAGAGCAGAGCGAGGGGCAACGAGGCTCCGCCAATATTAATGTACACGAGCGGTAGCTGGAGCAGCCCTCCGCTCCCTTGAAAAAAAAGCGCATCCCTGCCCGTTTTCGCGATGATGAACGCTGCGGTCAGTAACCCCAGCGCGAGCGCGGGAAGGAGAGTTCTTAAGCGGTCTTCATTTGCGTGGGTCACGTCGTGGATCAGGCTTAAAAGATTTCAGAATTCAGAATAGAGAATATTTTCGCGTTCACCATGCCACGGATGATGCGCCCTGAGGATATAAATGTGGGCTTTTCGTCTGACTGTCGGCTCCTGACGACTGCCCACTGGCAACTGATTTCACTCAATCGCCGTATTGTTGGATTAGTTTCGCCACCAGCGCCGTCCAACCCGTCTGATGGCTGGCTCCGATGCCGGCTCCGTTGTCGCCGTGAAAGTATTCATGAAAGGGAATGAGATCGCGCCAGTAGGGATCGGTTTGAAACTTCTCCGTACCGCCGAAAACAGGCCGGCGTCCGTCTTCGCCGCGGAAAAAAATGCGCGTGAGTCGTTGAGAGATTTCACCAGCGACTTGCCAAAGGTCTTGCATCCGCCCGGATCCGGTCGGACATTCGACCTTGTAACTGTCACCTAAAAAGTAATGGAATTTTTGCAGCGATTCGAGCAGCAAGAAGTTCACCGGGAACCAGATCGGTCCGCGCCAGTTGGAGTTGCCGCCAAACAGCCCCGTGCTTGATTCCGCCGGTTCGTAATCGACCCGGTATTCCATGCCGTTTGTTTTAAGCGAGTACGGATGGTCATGATGGTAACGGGAAAGGGCGCGAATTCCATAGGGAGAGAAGAACTCGTTCTCATCCAGCATGTAGCGCAGCACGCGCTTTAGCTGGTGTCGATTTACGAGCGAGAGAAACCGGCGCGGGCCGTCATCCGTAGTTTCCGTTTCGAAGCGCTCGCTCAGTTCCGGGCGGTTTTCGATGAACCACTGCATGCGCCGCTTGAAGCCAGGCAAATGGTCGACCACCTCCGGGTCCAACGTCTCCACCGCGAAAAGCGGAATCAGGCCGACCATGGAGCGCACTTTGAGCGGCAACGCGTGCCCGTCAGGGAGATGCAAGACGTCATAGTAAAAGCCATCCTCGCCGTGCCAAAGCTCGATGCCCTCGCCGCCGATATCGTTCATGGCCCGGCAAATATAAACAAAGTGCTCGAAGAATTTGCTGGCCACGTCTTCATAGGCCGAGTTTTCTCTGGCCAACTCCAGGGCAATGGCCAGCATGTTGAGGCAGTACATCCCCATCCAGCTCGTCCCATCCGATTGTTCGATGTAGCCTCCCGTGGGAAGCGGCGCGCTGCGGTCGAAGACGCCGATATTATCCAGACCGAGAAAGCCGCCTTGAAAAACGTTTCGTCCCTCGGCGTCTTTGCGATTCACCCACCAGGTGAAGTTCAGCAAAAGTTTTTGAAACACTCGCTCGAGAAATCTGCGGTCGCCCTTGCCGCGGCGCTTCTTCTCGACCTTGTAGACGCGCCATGCCGCCCACGCGTGGACTGGCGGGTTGACGTCGCCGAAGGCCCATTCGTAGGCCGGCAGCTGGCCGTTGGGGTGCATGTACCACTCACGCGTCATGAGCACGAGTTGTTCCTTGGCGAAGTCGGAATCGACGAGCGCGAGCGCAATGCAGTGAAACGCGAGATCCCAGGCCGCGTACCACGGGTATTCCCACTTGTCGGGCATGGAGATGACGTCGGCGTTGTAGAGATGGCGCCACTCGTGGTTGCGCCCGTTGAGCCGTTCGCGAGGCGGTTCCGGTCCCGCCGGATCGCCTTTGATCCAGCGATTTAGGTCGTAGTGATAAAACTGTTTGCTCCAGAGCACGCCGGCTAGAGCTTGACGCATGACATTCTTGTGGTCCGTCGCGATGGGGTCGGGAATGACCGTGCGGTAAAACTCATCCGCTTCCGTACGCCGCTCGTGCAGAGTCCGTTGAAAATTTCCATCGAGCGGTTGTCCGCTTGAAGGTGAAACATTCGTCAGCCGCAGCCACGTGGAAAACGACGCTCCGGGCGCCAGGGTCGCCGCGTAATGGGCCGAACCCTTGGTGCCTGAGGCGGCGGAATTGACGGCGGCTTTGACCCCGTGAACGATATAGTCATTGATGCCGTCCTTGACGTAAGGAGACTCGTTCTCGGAATTAAAGAGCTTGCTCTTGTTAGTCTCGTTCTCCGTGAACAGCAGCTGCGGACTGCCCTCGCAGTAAAGCCAGCGGCTACCGTAGTAGTAATGGTCGGCCTTGATGGTTGCGATCTCCACGGAGTCGTCTCTACGGAGCCGTGGCTTGCGCTCATCCAATCCCCATGACCAGGTATTGCGGAACCAGAGGGTGGGCAGCAAGTGCAGTTCGGCGGGCTCGGGGCCACGGTTGATCGCTTCGATGCGAACCAAGATGTCATCGGCTCCGGCTTTAGCGTATTCAATAAAAACGTCGAAATAGCGGTTGTCGTCGAAGACTCCGGTATTGATCAACTCGAACTCTAGGTCTCGTTTGCCGCGTTGGCGATTCTCTTGGGCCAGCCGCCCGTAGGGGAATTCGGCTTGAGGGTACTTGTAGAGGAACTTCATGTAGGAGTGAGTGGGCGTGGAGTCGAGGTAAAAATAATACTCCTTGACGTCCTCGCCGTGATTGCCTTCGCTGCCGGTGAGACCGAAAAGACGCTCCTTGAGGATTGGATCTTTCCCGTTCCAAAGGGCGAGGGCGAAGCAAATGTATTGGTGGCGATCCGAAATGCCCCCGATGCCGTCTTCCCCCCAGCGATAGGCGCGGCTGCGCGCATGGTCGTGGGGCAGGTACTCCCAAGCGGCGCCGTAGAGGCTATAATCCTCGCGGACCGTACCCCACTGGCGCTCGGAGAGGTAGGGTCCCCAGCGCTTCCAATTCGCTTTGTGTTGGCGATCCTCTTCCAGTCGAATTTCTTCTTTAGTCACGCCTTACTCTCCCTGCTCTTCTTTCGCCGGTTTTATTTTATCATACCCTCGATCCATGATGGAGATCTCTTCGAGACGATCTCTAAAGTAGCCGCGCCAACTCTCAGATAAAGCCTCCACTGCCGCGGCACGGCGCATTCCTGCTACATCATCTATATCGAATGCGTAGAGCCGGGTCATTGACGGAAATAATTTTCATGGCTGGTTTCGTTCATTTAGACGTTACTTTCGCGCCGCTCGATGCGAATTTTCTTCGGCGCCGGAAGCCGCCAGCACTCCTCGATCGAGCCGCAGCAGCTCGGCCAGCGACCAGGCTTGAAACGGGCAACCGCGCGGCGTGTGCGGCGGCTCCGCATCGGCGATCTCGGAAACATGGCCGAGACCGGCGCTGTCGAGATGCTCGAATATCGGCGCGAGAAAGCGCTGACGAGCTTCGCGCTTCGTGTCAGCGCTCCCGCCGTGGACGCGCACCCAGGCCTCGACGAAGGGCCCGATGAGCCACGGCCAGACGGTTCCTTGATGATAACTGCCGTCGCGCTCTCGCACGCCGCCATCATACTTCGGCGTGTATCCCGGCTCTTCGGGCGCCAGCGAGCGCAGCCCCATCGGCGTCCACAGGCGCCGCATGACAGCGTCGACGATTCGGCTCGCCTGTTCTCCTTCGATGAGAGAGATGGGCAGTCCGCCGATGCCGAAGATCTGATTCGGCCTGAAGGAAGCATCGACCTTGCCGGGTTGGTGATCGACATCGACAACGTCGTAGAGAAGACCGCCCTGCTCATTCCAGAAACGAGTCCGGAAGCTTTCCGTCCCGCGCGCAAAGGGCTCTTTCCAGCGCTCTGAAAACTGGCTGCCGATCCAGAGCGCATTCAACCACAGCGCTTGAATCTCTACTGGCTTGCCGATTCGCGGCGTCACGACCCAATCGCCGACCTTGGCGTCCATCCAGGTGAGTTGCGCTCCCGGAACGCCGGCGGCGAGAAGACCATCGGCGTCCATACGGACGGCGTAGCGCGTGCCCTGAGAATAGCCGGTGAGAATCGCTTCGACGGCCTTTTGCAGGGATTTTTTCTGCCATTGATAAGCCACGCGGGTGATTGACTTCGTCGCTTCCAAGAATTCATGAACGGCGATGATGTACCACAGGGATGCGTCCACCGAGTTGTACTCCGGCCGGTCGCCCTGATCGGGAAATCGGTTGGGTAGCATGCCTTCGGATACGGCGCCGGACCATTCCAAGAGAATGTCGCGCGCATCCTCCAACCGCTCAGTTCCTAGGCACAAGCCGCGCAGAGAAATGAAGGTATCGCGTCCCCAGTCGGTAAACCAGGGATAGCCCGCGACGATGGTTTTGCCGTTGCCGCGTTTGACGAGATAGGCGTCGGCGGCACGGTCGGGCGGCGTGGCGAAATTCGCCCGGCGCTTGCGCTCGGCGGCGCGGAAATTCAACAGCAATTGCTCTGCTGGCTGGTCCGCCGGTAGCTGATCGTTCTCGAATCCTTCAGCGGCGAGAATCAACGTCGCTTCGCCATTGGCGAGATCCCAGTGAAAAGTTCCGGGAGTGGCGAGATCTTCGGTAAAGTCCAGTCCGCGGGCGCGTTCCTGCTCGTAGACAAAATTACGGTACCAATCCGGCTGGTGCAGGTACTCACCGTTGTGCAGCGCAATGATCCCGGGCACGCCAGAATAGGGCGACCAAACGAGCCGGTGATCATGCGTCTGCGGCTGAAATTGAAATGCTGGATTTTCGTGATGCATCGAGTGATAGTCGCGACCCGAGAAAAAAGGCCGCAGCGATAGAACTGCTTTGCTGCTCGGAGTTAAAAATTTCCAAGAGAGGCAGACGATAGAAGCGCCGTGCACAATAAAGATCTCTTGCTGGATCTTGCCGCCGTCTTCGAGCGCAAAGATCCATTGAGGCCAGGGATTCAACGTGAATTTCTCAATGCGCCGCGCGCCGTCGGGTTGCATGACATCCGGCGGATAGAGCTGAGAGGAAAGCGCATATGTGCCGGCAGCCGTTTCCACCCAGGCGTCGAAGCCGTTGACGAGGACCAAACGGCCCGCGGGCGGCTTGGTCGCTGCTAACAACAGCGCATGGTAGCGGCGCGTTCGAATGCCGGACATGGTTCCCGAGGCAAACCCGCCCAGGCCGTCGGCTTCGAGCCATTCGTCTTGCCTCAACTTGGTTAGATCGCTCATAGCGATTTTTGTAGCCTGTCTATTTCTGTTGCGTTTCTTTCTCTCGCTGACCTTTTCCCTCACCCATTCCCTCTCCCTGAGGGAGAGACTTAGAGTGAGGGTGCAGAACTGAATAGCTACACCGGATCGAAAATATGTTCAGCCATTTCTTATGATCGGCGGAAGTCTATTTTTCGATTAGCTGCAGCCCGTGGCCGTCTGGGTCGCGGACCAAAAAGCCTCTCGTGAAGCCGAGGCTTTTGCCGGGAATTTCAACCGCGCTCGGGGAGACCAGTCGCGCCTTCGCGTCGCGTAATCTCTGCGCGGCCTTCACCGTGCTCGTAGTGGCGAGCGTCGTCTGCCAATGCCACAGGTCGTTGGCGCGGCTATCCGTGGGTGCTGGCCTGCCGTCTCGCGGTGTCAAATAATCGAGGAACTCTATTCCGGGGCCGCTCTGGGCGCGCAGCCCGGTAATGCGCAAGCGCGCGCCGGCGACATTGTTCAAGTGCTCTTGTTCGGTGCCGTAGTTGGTGCTCTCTCCGGCAAGTCTCAAGCCGAGCAGATCGCGATAGAATTTTAGACTGCGCGCGGTGTCCGAGATAGCAATAGCCGTGTGGTCGATGCCGAGAAAAAGCTTGCCGTTGTTTTTCTGCCAGCGCGGGTCGCCTTTCCCGGCTGGAAAGTAGATGATTTCTAAGTTGTGGCCGTCCGGATCTTTGAAATAAAAGGCGCGAATGCCTGCGGCCGCTTTATTCGTTGCCGGAATCGTCTGTGGACCGGTGGAAGCGTGTCTCACCTTATGGCTGCGCAGTTGTCGATATGCCTCGTCCATGTCGTTCACGACGATGGCGATATGCTGGAACCAGAGGTCGTTGCTGCGCGCGTCAACGGGCATGGGCCGTCCCTGTGGCGCGAGGTATTCCGTCAGGTCAATAAACTCATCGCCCAACTTCATGCGCACGACGCGCATCCGCGCGCCGAAGACGCCTTGCAGCCGCTCGTATTCGCTGCCCGCCGCTTCGACGTCAGAGACTTTTTCAAACGACAAAATCTTGGAGAAAAACTCCACTGATCGGTCCATGTCTGAGACGGTCATGCCGACGGCGTCGACAGACTTGACGATCGACTGGCCGGCGAGGGTTGACGAAACGCACAAGAGAAATGTCGGTAAAAACCAAATCAGAACCCGCACCCTTACTTTCTCCCTGACAGGGCGAGGGAAGAATTTTCCCTCTCCTCCGAGAGGCGAGGGCGAGGAGCCCCTTCTAAACGCTATCCGTGTAGCTAGATTCATCCTTTGGCTTTCCGCTGAGTAGTTTACTGGCGATTGTTTTCTGCTCGCCGTGCTATGCGCTCTGCCCTTTGCGCCTTGCCGTTCACTACGTCATCCTTTCGATCAAGTGCTCTCCGACTCTCAGCGCGTTCGCCATGATCGTCAGCGCCGGGTTCACTGCGCCGCTGGAGCAGAAAAAGCTGCCGTCGACGACATAGAGATTGTCGAGATCATGCGCTTTGCAGTTGACATCAAGGGCGCTTGTCCGGGGATCGTTACCGAAGCGCACCGTGCCAACCTGGTGAGCGACGCCCGCCAACGGAATTCTCTGGCCGACAAACAGATTGCGCGCGAACAGCCCTTCGTGGCATTGGTGGCCGTGCACTGTGCATTTGGTTTGCTGTCCCATGAGTTCCTTCAGCTTGGCGATAAGCCGCTTGTGACCTTCCTCATTGTTTGGTTTGTAGCCGAGGACGATGCCACCGTTGGAATCGAGCGTCACGCGGTTGTTGGGGTCAGGCAGATCCTCGGATGTAAGCCAGAAGTCGAGGGAATGCTTCGCCATGAGATCCAACGTCCAGCCAGGTGTGAGCGCGGGCGCGCCGCCTTTGAGCGTTTCGCCGTCGAGCTTGCCGACGAAGGAAATGTGGCCCATCGGAAAATTCCACCCCGCGGTGCCAAAATAAAAATCGTTCACGGAGAGTGATTTCTGAAAGATGGTGGGGTTCGGACACTTCGATAGGGCCATCAAGACCGAATTGACGTGGCCCATATAATGGCGACCAACGACGTCGGAGCTGTTGGCCAAACCATTGGGGTGCTTGTCGTTCGCCGAACGGAGCAGCAGAGCCGCCGAGTTGATCGCGCCGCAGGAGGAGACAACAAAATCGCCTGAATATTCCTCGCGGGCGCCGTTGTGTTTCACGACGACTTTGCTGACCTGCCGTCCCGAAGCGTCCGTTTCAAGCAGTTCGACATAGGAGTTGGTCAGTAACGTAACGTTGGAATGCTGGAGTGCCGGGTCTATCGCACACACCTGAGCGTCTGACTTTCCATAGACGAGGCAGGGAAAGCCATCGCAAGTCTCGCAGCGGATACAGCGGCTCGCCTGCGGGTTTTTCTCGTCGAGCATGACGCCCAGCGGCGTGTGAAAGGGACGCAGACCCATCTGCGCGAAGTCATCGGATAACTGTTGAATACGCGGCTCGTGGCTGACCGCGGGGTGAGGATAGGGAGTACTTCGTTCGGGCTCGGTTGGGTCCTCGCCGGCATTGCCGTGAACGTGGTAAAGACGCTCGGCTTCCGTATAGTAGGGCTCCATGTCGCCGTAGGCGATGGGCCACGCCGGGGAAACGCCGCCGTGGTGGTGAATCTCGCCGAAGTCTTCCTTCCTCAAACGAAACAGCGCCGCGCCGAAGAATTTCGTGTTGCCGCCGACGTAGTAATTGGTGTGGGGGTGGAGCTCATTACCGTCTTTATCGTGCCACTTTTCTTTAGTCTGGTATTTCCCTTCGAGGTTCACCGCGCGCGGGTTCCAGTTGTCTTTTTCCCGCGGCACGTAGCCACCGCGTTCAATGAGCAGAATTTTCTTCCCGGTCGGGGCGAGCTTGTAAGCCAAGGTGCCGCCGCCAGCGCCGCTACCGATAATGATGACGTCATAATGATTATTAGCTGCCATTTTCGTGCTCTCCTAATCGTCAATCGAGGCCATGGCTCCTGTCAGCGGGTTCGACAAGGTGCTTTTTCCGTCGTTCGGTTAGATCCGCCGTATCGGCGAGAAGATGCAACTTGGCGGAACATTGAGTAAAGCAACTAACCATACGGGTGCGAATCGTCGGAACGGTTGATAGTTAGTTTATTATTAAAAGCTGATATTCGAAAACGATCGTCTCACTGTTTCACGGGGCATTATAGACAATGTTCCAGCCGGCATTCTAGCTCCAGTTCACAGGCTTGCGCGATACCTGACCTTTTCCCTCAAAGCCGGCGGAGGCCGCGGCAAGCTCTGCAATTGCTGACGGATTTCGTCGATGCAACTAAGCCTGAGGGCTATTAGCTCTACTGTGCCCGGATTTCTGGCACCGCTGCTTCGACTGTCGGTAGCGGCGAACTTACGTCCAGTTTTGCCGCCGATTGGACTGGTGATCGCAACGGCATGAATTGAACGAGATTCTTCGAGAAGACCAGATCCAACGTCCAGTCCAAAGTAACTCTGAGCTTCTTTTCAACGCGTGGCAGCTTGCTCAAGTAGATTGTGCGCCAAAGCCACCAGGCGACAAAGCCGGAGAATTTGAAGCCCAAGATTTTTGCGACGCCGGTGCGCCGGCCGATGGCGGCGAGCTGCCCGATGATTGAAAAGACGAAGGGCTTCTTCGCTCCGCCTTTGATTGCCGCCGCGATGTTTTGGCCGAGAACCCTGCCTTGACGCAGCGCGTGCTGCGCTGTCGGCGGATAGGGGCGGCCGGTTTTCTCATCCGGGATTGAGGCACAGTCACCCAGCGCCCAGACACCGGGCCAACCCGGGACTTCGAGAAATTCGTTAACGGCGATCCGGCCGCGCTCCTTGGTGCAGGTTAGAGGCTCCAATAACGGATTCGGCGCCGTGCCGGCGGTCCAGATGAGCGTCTTTGTGGGAAGAGTCTCAGCATTGCTGAGCTTCACGCCGCGCTCGGAAAGTCCCTCGACCTTTGTATTCAGGCGAAATTCGATGCCTCGCCCTGCGAGCTTTTTTTGCGCATAGTCTCCCAACTCGGGGCCGAGCTCAGGCAAAATCGCCCATGTGGCTTCCACCAAGACCACGCGCAGCATCTCCGCCGTTAGATTTGGGTAAAATTTCAGTGCTTCGCGCAGAAAGTCGTTGATGGCCGCCGCCGTCTCGACTCCTGCAAATCCACCGCCGGCCACGACGAACGTGAGCAGCGGTTGCCGTACCGTTCGCGAGCATTCAAAGTCAGCTTCTTCGAGATGTTCGATAAGCCGGTTGCGCAGATAAACCGCGTCGGCCAGGGATTTCATCGTCAGCGCTCGCTCTTCAAGGCCCGGAATGCCGTAAAAGTTAGTCACAGAACCCAACGCGAGCACGAGATGATCATAATCAAGCTCGTGCGGGTGACTTGTGTCGATGCCGTGGGAAACAATCACCCGTTTTTTGATCAGATCGATGGAACTCACTTCGCCGTCGAAGAAATTCGTTTGGCGCAGCATCTTGCGGATCGGGTTGACGATGGTGGTTATGTCGAGATCGCTGGCGGCGACTTCATGGAGCATGGGTGTGAACAGAAAGAAGTTTTCGCGGTTGACTAGCGTGATCTCGATGCTGCGGTCTTTGTCTAATAATCTTTCTAATTCCAGGGCGGTGTACAGTCCACCGAAGCCACCGCCCAGGATGAGGATCTTTGTTTTGGATTGTGGCGTCATTGGATGCACCGTGTCTTCGATCTCGGCTGACAGAAAAGTGTCATTTCGAGCCCTTCGACATGCTCAGGACAGGCTCGCGAGAAATCTTTCTTCTTTGCGTCAGCTTTTTGCCGATCCGAGCGGTGCCGTCGCGAAATTCACGCCGAAACGCTTACACCACACGGTCACGGCACGATACTTCGAGAGATCGACGCCCGCCGGCAGATCATAGTTCTGGTCACCGATGTTGCCCTTGATGCTGCCGAGATCAATGAAGCCCGCTTTGGTGACCGTGTCGTTGTCTTTAGCGTCGGCAGCGGCCACCAGGTAAATACGCACGTCGGGACCGTTGGAGGTTTCGAAGCCGCTGAAGCGCAGCACTTGCTTGCCGTCCGGCAGTTTATAGATCGACGCCATGCCCTTGGTTTCATGAGCGATGCCACGGAAGTTACCTTCCGCGACTCTCACGGGCATCGAGGTCGGTGCGGCCAACGCCGCCTGTCCGAAGTTCACCCCGAAGCGCGCGCACCAGATCGTGACGTTTTTGTACTTGTTCAAGTCGGCGTTTGCCGGAATGTCGTAGTTCTGGTCTCCTTTGTTGCCCTTCATGGAACCGAGGTCGATGAAGCCAGCCTCTTTGATGGCGTCATTGCCTTTGTCAATTTCTGCGGCGGTTAAATAGACGTGCACGTCCGGACCGTTTGAAGTCTCGAATTCCGTTAAGCGCAAGGTCCGCTTGCCGTCCGGCAGTTGATATATGGATGCGAGTCCCTTGGTTTCATGCGCCAAGCCTTTGAAGTTGCCTTTCGTTACCGCCATTGGCCCTTTCTCGATCGAAGCCATCGCCGCCCCGCCGGGAAATTCCTCGCTCACTGTCTTGTTGATAAACAACAACTCCGGCCGAAACGCGTACCAAAGGACGGCTAGCACTATAACGCCTGCGCCAATAATGATATTACGCTTACTCATGGTAAAACCCTCCGTTACAAGTTTCAGTGATTTCCTATAGCTTACTTTCCCGTCACCCGCCGGCGAGCTGGTCTGAAGATCGGGGAAATCTGACTTGTTAGATGCAGGGGAGGGGGGAAAGGATGCAGTAGTGTCGGCTCAATTTTTTAAGTGATGAACGGCTTGTGGTCAGACAGGGGCAGTGTTTAGACGACTGCGCGTCAGCATAAACAACAACTCCGACCGGAACGCACAATAAATGTCCGGTGACGAAGTGAACTTTCGCTTACTCATGGAAAAACCCTCCATAGGATGTTCGTTGAGTTTTTGATTCTGGACAGAGAAATGGCTAGAACTGCCAAATTACTCCCGTATGGGAAGTGATGACAGTTAGCCGAACGCATGGCTTGGAACTGACATTTCAGGTTTCGCACTTCAATTATTCGGCGTCGACTCCTCCACCGGATCAAAAAATCCCGTTCGCCTACTGAAACTTCGACCAAGCAACTCGTCCTGACGCGCCGCTGACAAGACCGCAACGTTCGCCGGGGACGAGACCGAAAAGTTTTTCTTGCTAAGGCGTGGGAGTCGAAATAAGATATCGACTAACCCATGCTCTGTGAAATCCGTATTGGACAGGTCGACTGATTTACTAGTTCGGCAAAGGAGATGAAAGAAAATGAAACGCTTATGGACCTGGGGTGGCAAATTTTTCGGGCATCGCGATGGTGACAATCTCTGGACTCATAATGGCAAGCATGTTGGTCGTTTTCATAACAATGAGGTCTATGGTCCCGATGGACGGTATCTCGGTGAGGTCAAGATTGACGATCGCCTGATTACCTGCGTCGGCAAAAAGTCATGGCGTAAGGGTAGTTTTACGCCGGACGCCAGTCGTGCGGGAATAATACCTTACGCGGGTTACGTCGGCTACGTGATGTACGCCGGGTACGAAGACTTCTCTGTACCACAGAACTCTGAAATCACAGTTGTCCAACAATCAAGTTGAGCTCGGAAATCTGGATTCAGACTTCTATCTTCAGACTACCAGTCTCCGACTTTCCGGACCGCATAGATAAACTTCGTTCTCCTGCCCGAAACTTCGATTATCCAAGTCGTTTTGGCGGGTGCTACCCAACCCCGCAACGTTTGCCGAGAATGAGAAAAAATAGTTTTCCTTGACCTCACGGGTGGTTGTAAGAGTGTGGTCTGCGTGCTTTCATCCGGGCGATGAGAGTGTTCCTGAGCTATTCCTCCGAGGACCGGAAGCTGGTCGAACCCATTTACCTGTCCGCGCCCAGGGGCACACTGTATTCTTCGACCGCGCAGACTTGCCGCCGGGCGAGGAATATGACGCGCGGATACGGGAGGCGATCGAGAAATCTCAGCTTTTCGTCTTTATGCTGAGTCCAGACTCCCTGAAGTCCGGCAGTTACACGCTTACCGAACTGAGCATCGCGCAAAAGACTTGGGAATATCCCGGCGGACGGCTACTGCCTGTCGTTCTGCGGCCGATGGGTTTGGATCAAGTCCCGGCTTATCTCAAGGCAATCACGCTGCTCGAACCTGAAGGCAATGTGGCGGCTAGCGTGGCCGACGCCGTCCACCGTATTGCCGTGGCGCGACGGCGCACAGTCCTAAAAACTCTGGCCAAAGGACTGATCGTCGCGAGCATCGTTTGCGCCGGAGCATATGTCTACTGGGTGAAACGGCCACCCAATCTGGAGACCGCCGGAAAAGATGGAGCGCCCGCCGTCGTCATCCCGGCCGGCAACTTTATTATGGGAGACGACGAAGAGTCACCACTTCGAGAGATTTACGTAGATGGCTTCTATATCGACAAGTATGAGGTGACGGTGTCACGTTATGCCAAGTTTCTAAAGACGACCGGCGATGTAAAGCCGCCGGATCATTGGGAGGAAGCGAGCCTCGCTGACTCGAATGAGTTGCCTGTGGTCGGCGTAGATTGGCACGACGCGGAGGCGTACTGCCGATGGGCAGGCAAGCGTTTGCCCACGGAGGCGGAGTGGGAAAAGGCGGCACGCGGCACGGATGGCCGTAGGTATCCTTGGGGTAACGACGAACCAACTTCTGCCCGCGCGAACTTTGGCAAGTCTTCAGGGAGCCCGTACAAAGGAGGGCTTTCGCCAGTGGGTATACACGATACCGGTAAAAGCCCCTACGGCGTGCGGGACCTGGCGGGCAATGCTTCTGAATGGGTGGCGGATTGGTTCGCGGAAAACTTTGTGCGCGGCGACGTGCGAAATCCGAAAGGGCCGGAGAGTGGCAAAGAAAAGGTAATAAGAGGCGGGGGCTGGGACGATCCACCGGACAGAGTGAAGTCAACGCGGCGCACGTACGCAAGCCCAACTACTCGCTCGGACGACGTTGGGTTCCG
>Ga0209801_1001274_pt1 | contig 15665 bp, 17 predicted proteins | sample GraSoiAngelo_127_FD_185884 | JGI IMG/M metagenome (GOLD analysis project Ga0209801, IMG submission 185884) | Grasslands soil microbial communities from the Angelo Coastal Reserve, California, USA - 14_0927_09_40cm (SPAdes) (version 2) | ecosystem: Environmental > Terrestrial > Soil > Grasslands ... | reverse complement strand
CTCGCCGCTTCCGTCAATTCCCTCTCGCGTGCGGCAATGGCCGCCACAACGCGCGTCGAAAACCAAGGCCTCACCATTCCAGTGGCAGATCCAACGCCTTTGAAGATTTCCCGAGTCGCGAGAAGGTCCTGTGCCGCCTCCTGGCAGCGGCCGCATGTTGCGAGATGGTTGCGCTGCGCCGCAGGCCACGCCTCGCTCAACTCCTCCATACGCGTAGCTGCGGGAAGACCCGCCGCGGAATCCTCCAACAGGTCCCGCAACTTCCCGCACTCATCATCATTCTTCTTCAGCAGGCTCCACATGCCCGCCTCCTTACGCTCTTGCCTTGGCCATCAATCTACGCGCTTCTTCGCCCGGCTAACCACGCGTCGCCGTGCACGAAAGAGCCTCACTTTCACCGTGTTGCCATTCAGATTCAAAACTTCCGCAATCTCCTCGATCGAAAATCCATCCACTTCCTTCAGGATCAGCATCAGCCGGTCTCTCTCATCCAACCCCTCCAGCAGCTGCTCCACGCGCTCTCGCGCTTCCATCTTCTCGCTGGCATCCGGCCCCGGATTCTCTTTATCCCCGGCCGTGATGACTTGCCTGGCCTGCTCCTCGCTCAAGTCGGACTCGTATACCAGGGGCCGCACTTTCTTTTTTCTGAGCAAGTCCCAGCATTCATTCACGGTGATCTTGTACAGCCAGGTGCTGAATGCGGCTCGCTGATCAAACCGCTTCAGCGAAAAATACGCCTTAACAAAAACCTGCTGCGCGATATCTTCCACGTCCTCGCGCCTTCGCAAAATCCCGCCGGCAACGGCAAAGACACGGTGCTGATGGCGCCGGACAAGCTCCTCGAACGCCTCCTTGTCTTCTCGTTGCGCACGGCGAACCAGTTCGCGGTCATGCGCCGCGGCGCCAGCCTTCGACCCATGCCCCTGGGCGGCCGCTACTGCCGGAGGCATCTCGACTGGCTCCACTTTTGGGACGCGCGCCATACGCATTTGGTTACGGCTATTCTCTCCGGGTTGCCAGAGCCTGCATCAAGTGTTTCACTTCCACGTCAGCAAGTTTGTACTTGCTTCCTATCTTACCTACATGGAATAATACCTGCATGATTATTGGCGACCGCCTTCGCGCACTCCGCGAAGAAAAGAAACTCTCCCAGGGCGACATCGAAAAGCGAACGGGGTTACTTCGTTGTTACATTTCCCGCGTTGAGAATGGCCATACAGTCCCGGCCATCGAAACGCTCGAAAAACTGGCTCGCGCTCTCGAGTGCCCACTCTATCAACTCTTTTATGACGGTGAAGAACCGCCGCAATTACCGAATCTGCCCAAGCGCAAATCGTCTGACGACATCGCCTGGGGCAGCGTCGGTAAAGATGCACGCTTCCTTAACAAGCTTCGCCGCTTGCTCGGGAAGGTCGAAGAGGGTGACCGCAAGCTCATTCTCTACATGGCCCAGAAAATGGCCAACCGCTAGTCTGGCATCCGGGCTCCTGCGGTTGTCGCTATTCTCCATTATTGGAAGTTTCGGGAGAGGCCGCGCAAACCCCGCTGCGCGCCTCTTTTTCTTCTTGCCAGCCTGTAGCTTGTCAGCGCGCATACTTTCCCGTTGCTCCAACTCCGGTACCCCCCTCTGTAGCCGGCCACCAGGCAGAACTATTCCCATTCAATCGTGCTTGGTGGTTTAGAACTAATATCATAGACAACCCTTGTGACGCCCGGCACTTCGTTGACGATTCGCGTGGAAATCCGTTCCAGAACTTCCCCAGGCAGCCGAACCCAATCCGCGGTCATTGCGTCATCCGATTCCACAACTCGCACGGCCACGGTCAGCCCGTAGGTTCGTCCGTCGCCCATGACGCCCACGCTCCGTACTGGGAGCAACACTGCAAACGCTTGCCAGATTTTCTCATACAGCCCGGCGCGGCGAATTTCCTCAACCACGATGGCATCGGCATCCTGCAGAGTTACCAGATGGGGGCGGGTGATCTCCCCAAGCAGCCGCACCGCCAGCCCCGGCCCCGGAAACGGATGTTTCACCAGTATTTCCTGTGGCAGGCCCAGGTCTTTGCCGATCCGGCGAACTTCATCCTTAAAGAGGTCCCGAAGCGGCTCGATCAGGGCGAAGGGCATCTTCTCCGGCAATCCGCCGACGTTGTGGTGCGTCTTGATCGTGGCCGAAGGCCCTTTTACAGAAACCGACTCGATGACGTCCGGATAGAGTGTTCCCTGCACCAGGAATGCAATCTCCCCGTGGGCTTCCCCCGCCTGGAGTTTCTGCGCTTCCTCCGCAAAGACGGCAATGAATTCCTTGCCGATGCGCTTGCGCTTTTCCTCCGGGTCCGTAACTCCCTTTAATTGCGCGAGAAAGCGATCCGAGGCGTCCACGCCAATGACGTGGAGTTTCAGGCGGTCCCGCAGCATCTCCAGCGTTTGTGCAAACTCGTTCTTCCGCAACATCCCGGTATTCACGAAGATGTTCGTCAGCCGCGCTCCCATCGCCCGGTGCACGAGCACGGCCGCCACGGTGGAATCCACCCCGCCGCTCAACCCGCAGATGGCCCACTTGTTTCCCACCTTTTCGCGGATCGCCGCCGTAGTCTCTTCAATGAAAGCCGCGCCGCTCCACTTCGGCTCTGCCTTGCACACACGGAACAGAAAATTTCGCAGCAACTCCGTTCCGCGCTCCGTGTGGTTCACTTCGACGTGGAATTGAACTGCGTAAATCTTCCGCTTTGCATCCTCCAGCGAGGCGATGGCATTGTCAGTACGCCCCGTGGCACAAAATCCCGGCGGCAGCGTTCGAACATGATCGCCATGGCTGTTCCAGATGCGAAGAGACTCGGGCACGCCGGCAAACAGCTCGGACTTTTTTTTCTGGCCCTGGCATTCGACCTTCAGGTGCGCGCGGCCATACTCCCGCCGCGTCGCTTTCTCGACTTTGCCGCCCAGCGTGTGTGTGATCCACTGCATGCCGTAGCAAATCCCCAGTACGGGGATCCCCAGCGCCAGCACTTGCGGGTCGCATTTCGGCGCCTCCAGGTCATAGACGGAGCTTGGCCCGCCGGACAAAACGATCCCAGCAGGCTCGAACCTGCGGATTTCTTCGATCGAAGACGTGCACGGCAACACGGCGGAAAAAACCTGCTGCTCACGAATCCGGCGCGCGATCAGTTGCGTATACTGGCCGCCGAAGTCGAGAACCACGATGCCGCCGAGTTCCGCCTTCATCCTGCCTCCCTGCTCTCGCGCTCGCTCCGTCGCTTGTTTTGCCGCGCTCTCCATCATGCCATCCCCCTCACGCCACGACGAGATTCAATAATTTGTCCGGCACGAAAATGCGCTTCACGACAGCTTTGCTTGCCAGGTGTGGCGCAATCGCCGCCTCGGCGCGCGCCAGTTTTTCGACTTCTTCTGCTCCGGCTCCCACGGCGACTTTCACTTTGCCGCGCAGGCGCCCATTCACCTGGACGGGGATTTCGACTTCGTCCTCGCGCGTCAACGCCTCGTCAAATGCCGGCCACGTTGCCTTCCTTAATCCGCCGATGTATCCCAGCATTTCCCAGAGCTCTTCCGCGAGATGCGGCGTCATTGGCGCCAGCATCAGTGTCAGCAGTTCCAGCACTTCTTTGCGAACTTCCGGACGGACGTCCTTGTCCAGCGGTTCCTGCAAGTAAATCTCGTTGGTTAGCTCCATGACTAGCGCAATTGCGGAATTGAAGTGCCAGCGCGTCTCGAAATCCTGCGTAACTCGCCTTAACGTCTGATGCGTCTTGCGCAGAAGGATTTTTTCCTTCGAAGAAGCTGTCGCTGCGTCCGTGTTCTTGCTTTTCGCTCCCTTTACCGCCGGAGCGTGGCGCTCCACCAGCCGATAAACGCGATTCAGAAATCTCCAGGAGCCCTCGATGCTTTCCTCACTCCACTCCAAATCTTTCTCAGGTGGCGCAGCGAATAACGTATACAGCCGCCCCGTATCGGCTCCGTACTTCTGCGCCATTTCCTCAGCCCCGACCACGTTGCCGCGTGACTTCGACATAGCCACGCCGCCCTTTTGCACCATGCCCTGGGTAAAAAGCCGCGCCGCAGGCTCGTTGTGCGTGATCATCCCAAGGTCGCGCATCACCTTGCACCAGAAACGCGAATACAGCAGGTGCAGAATCGCATGCGTTATTCCTCCGATGTACTGGTCAATGGGAAACCAATAAGCGACTTTCGATGAATCGTAAGGGGCTTTGTCATTGTGCGGATCGCAGTAGCGGTAGAAATACCAGGAGGAATCGACGAACGTGTCCATGGTGTCCGTCTCTCGCCGCGCTGGACCTCCGCATTTCGGGCAAGTCGTATTCACAAACTCGGGGGTCGCCGCTAGTGGAGACCCGCCCTCCCCGGTCAGTTTGACTTTTTCAGGAAGTATCACCGGCAAATCGCTGTCCGGAACCGGTACAACGCCGTCCGTCGCGCAATACACCACCGGAATCGGCGTGCCCCAATATCGTTGGCGCGAAATGCCCCAATCCTTCAGCCGGAAAATCGTCTCGGCGCGCCCGAATCCTTTTTGTTCCGCGTCCGCCGCCATCTTCGCGATGGCTTTCTCTGGCGAAAGCCCGTTGTACGGTCCTGAATTCACCAGTTTTCCCTGCCCGTGCTCGTCGAACGCCGCGGTCATTTTTTCTGTAGCCAGCGGTTCGCCTTCAAGCGGCTGTACGACGACGCGAACCGGCAATCCATACTTCCGGCAGAACTCCAGATCGCGCTGATCGTGCGCCGGAACGGCCATGATGGCGCCTGTCCCGTATTCCATCAGCACGAAATTGCCGACCCAAATCGGAATCTTTTCGCCGCTAAAGGGATTAACGGCATGTCGTCCCGTGAAGAAGCCTTCTTTCTCCATCGTCGCCAGATCCTCGGTTTTTACCGAGGTCTGGCGCATCTTGGCCAGCTTGGGCTGTGCTTCCGCACGTGTGGGCGAATCTTCTAGCAGCTTGGGCACCAACGGATGCCCGGGCGCCAGGATCACTGCGGTCGCGCCGTAAATCGTGTCAATGCGCGTGGTAAAAATCTCGACCGGCTCCGCGCCCGCGACGTCCGCCACAGCAAATTTCACTTTCGCGCCTTGCGACTTCCCTATCCAGTTCTGCTGCATCAGGATGACGCGCTCCGGCCATCCGCCTTCCAGCTCCTTCAAATCATCGAGCAGCTGGTCCGCATACGCGGTCGTCTTCAGGAACCACTGTTTAATCTCGCGCGATTCGACCAACGTGTCTTCGTGCCGCCAGCAGTAGCCGCCGTTCACGACTTGTTCGTTCGCCAGCACCGTGCAGCACTTCGGACACCAGTTCACGCGGCTCTTCTTCCGATACGCCAGCCCGCGCTCCAGCATGCGCAGGAAGAACCACTGGTTCCAGCGATAATATTCCGGCTCGCAGGTGGAAATCTCCCGCCGCCAGTCATAACTGAATCCAAAGCGCCGCAGCACTCTCTGGAATTCCGCAATGTTCTTGTTGGTCCACTCGCGCGGGTGGGTATTATTTTTGATCGCCGCGTTTTCCGCCGGCAGGCCGAAGGCGTCCCAGCCCATCGGATGTATTACGTTGAATCCGCGCATGCGCTTCACGCGCGCCACGACGTCCCCGATCGCGTAGTTGCGCATGTGGCCCATGTGCAGCGTGCCGCTCGGGTACGGCAGCATTTCCAGCACGTAGTACTTCGGGTTCGCGGTATCCGCTTCCGATTCGAATACGCGCTCTTCCGCCCAGCGCTTTTGCCACTTCTGCTCGATTTTCTGCGGATCGTATCCTGGCCCTGCCGTTGTTACGCCGCCCGCGATGTTCTGCTCCGCCACGCCCGCCTATCCCCTTTTCTTCTTCGCTGAACTCTTCCTGATTCCGGTCTTCTTCGTGCGCGCTTTCTTTTCCGCGCTATCTTTTCTCTTCTTCTCCGTCTTTCTGTTTTCTGAAATCTTTTTCTTCAACGCCGGCGTCAGCATCGAGAATCCCTTCTCCGCTTCCGGCGCCTGCTCTTTCAATCCCGCCAGCTCCCACAACGCGGCCACGTTCCGCCGGTCATCGCCCGGATCGTCAATCGGCGTCTCTGCGACAAACGCCCGCCCCGTCAATCCTTCCGGCATCGCCGCGCCAAATCGCGGATGCCGCAGAATTCTTGCAAATGCCTCTGCCCCAATCTTCCCTTTTCCAATATGTTCGTGCCGGTCTACTCGCCCGCCGAGCGGAATCTTCGAATCGTTCACGTGAAATATCGGCACGTTGTCCAAACCGATGGCGCTTTCGATCTGTCCGATCGTCGAAGCTAGTCCGCCCTCGCTCTTGATGTCGTATCCGGCGGCAAAGAGATGCGCCGTATCCAGGCACGCTCCGGCAGGCAGGTCTCGCAGAGCCGACAAAATCTCTCCCACTTCTTCCAGCCGCGCACCAACCGCCGAGCCCATCCCCGCGGTATTCTCAATCAAGATTCGCAGGTTACCCATGGGCGCGCGCTTTGACGCCTGCTTCACGGACTCGATGATTGTCGAGAGTGCATGCTCCGTTTTCGCTTCGCCGCGCGCACCTGGGTGCACCACCAGAAAATCCGCTCCGAGCGCCACGGCGCGCACGATCTCATCGTGGAACGCCTGGATCGACCGCGTCCTCAACATTGGCTGGGAAGCCGCCAGGTTGATCAGGTAATTGGCGTGAATGACCAAGGGCCCAAGCCGCAGCTCGTCCCGCCGCGCCCGAAACGCCTGCGCGTCCACGTCCGGAATCCGCGCCGACCCGCCTTGCCACATACGCGGGCTGGCTGAAAATATCTGCAGTGCATTGCAGCCTAGTTTGCGAGCTGATTCCAGCGCATTCAGGTAGCTTCCGGCGATGGAGGTGTGAATCCCAATCCGCAGGCTCCCGTCCATCCACGATGGTGGCAGCGGTTCAGGCTCAGGTTCAGGGCGATATTCGTCTTCGGGGTCGAACTCTGTGGTTGGAGTGATGGGCTGTTCAGGCATGCTTAATGAAAATTTCCGCTCCGTCTTAAACTCCCTATTCTAGCACATGCCCCAAATCGTTCTCTCCGCAGTAAAGTCTTCGATAGCCGATTGTCAGTTCCCCGTTTGGGAGTTATAAGTCCATGTGGATGCGTTGATCTACTGAGAACTGCCGCCCAGTCGGCGGCCCGCGTTCTCCAGAGTCTTGTCGAGTCGGTCCATCTGGTCGCGGAGATCGCTGAGTCGGACCTCTTCGGCTCGCAGTTGTTGCCCAGCCTCTATTTCTCTCGTTTGCAGCTGTTGTTCTTGGTTTTCTAGCGATTCGAGTCGTGTCTTGAGCTGGGGAAGCATACCCTGCTCAATCTCTTTCCGTTGGGTTGGAGGATTCTCTGAGCTGCTTAAGGAATCTTCGAACCGCTTGACATCAGCGGCCACGTGCTTCCGCTCATCTTGAATTCTCGCGAGCTTCTCCCGGAATTCATCGAGACGCTGAGAGGCGCGCGCGACCGCCGCCTCCTGCCCCTGCACCCGATAGATGAGGATTTGCGCTCTTTGCCCCGCGATGGTCGTCGTCTGCAAATCCTGCCGCAATTGGCGTACTTCCAAGAGCAAAGACTGCAAGGTTTTAGAGTCATTCGGAGTTGTCTGCGCTAAACAGGCTGTTGGAAAAAGCAGAAGACTCAGGACAAATAGTAACTGGCGATTCATCGGCTGCCTCCAAACGAATTGTATCTGATGACCCCGCCCCAAATCCTCAATCGGATGACACCCCTGCCTTTCCGCGCTCCCACGTACACGGTCCGGTAGAAGCCGTTGGTCCCTGGTCTTTAGGAAACTATCGCCCAAACATGGAGAGCGGAATGCGCCCGCCTGTCGATTCGTCTGTTTCTCTGCTGGGCGCGGCAATGTACTGGTCCACTGGCCGATTCGAGATGCGATCGAGAGCATCCGCGTCGCTCACCACGGAGCGTTGCAAAACCACGGCCCGCCTCCGGCGAAACTGCTGCACCGCCCACGCGGTCGCCGCCACGACGAGAACCACAATTATAAGAAACTCTTCCTTGCCTGTGATGGTGATCGTGCGGCCAAAGAGATGAAAGACATGATCCGAGAGCAATTTTTCCTCCCGGCTGGGGCAGAATCTACGACCCCTCCATTCGATGCTATTTCCGCGATAGTTGTCAACCACATTCTCAGAGTCACAGCGTGACAACGAAGAGGCAACGAAGGTCCAAATCTAGTCTCGTTGCCAGTAGCTCATTGGCCCGCTCGCCGTCTAGTCTGACTCCGAAGTTAGAACAGCAGTTCGGGCAAGACACTTCGGCGACCTCAGCGAATTCCACCCAGTTTTGGTCCCAGCGTTAATTCAGGCCCGCAGGAAATCATGGAAATGAGTGCGTACAAGTGTGCTCTTTTTGTTGCATTACTGGCCGCTGTAAGCGCCTTCAACCCTAGTGCATCTTAGGCAGGAATGGGAGTCAATCCATCATCGTTAAACTTCGGCGCAGTCAGCGTCAACACTGCCAGCTCGCGGAGTGTCATCACTTTGACCAATCACGGCACCCACAAACTGACAATTCAGCAAGCCTCCAGTAATTTGCCGGAATTCATTTTGACGGGACCCTCTCTGCCCTTGACTTTGAGAAACGGACAAACGGCGTCCTTTCAGGTCGTGTTCGAACCTGACTCCGCCAACAGTTTTTCCGGAAGTCTCTCGTTTATGACCATGTCTGGGCCAATCAATACGGTTTTGGTTTCGGGGGCCGGCGTTGGTCCTCAGCCCTCCCCGACCCAGAAGTACCTCCTTTCGACAAGTACGAACAGTTTGAGCTTCGGAGACGTAATCGTGGGCAGCGCGAGCGGCGCGCAGACGGTTGCCCTAACGAACTCTGGGAACAGCAGCGTGACCGTTTCACAGGTGAATACGACGGGGCGGGCTTCAGCGTCAGCGGTATTTCGTTGCCGTTCAGCCTTGCGGCTGGGCAGAGTGCTTCGCTGGGTGTTGGATTCGCTCCAACGACCGCAGGGAGCGTAGCGGGCATTGTGTCGGTGGTCAGCAACGCGACCAATTCCCCAGCGACAATCTCGCTTTCAGGTGCGGGTATACAGCCACAAATTTCGGTTGTGCCGACGAGCGTGAGCTTTAGCAACGTTACTGTTGGTCTTGCCGGCACTCAGACCGTAATTCTGAGCAATCCTGGCAGTGCAAGCCTCAATGTGTCGCAAGCCACGATAACTGGCGCTGGCTTTGCTCTCACTGGGTTAAATTTGCCGCTGACCGTGGCGGCCGGCCAGTCGAGTGCGTTCACAGTGAAGTTCACTCCCACCACTACCGGCAGCGTGGCAGCCACGCTTTCCCCAGTGAGCAACGCGCCTAGCTCGCCGACAAGTATCCCTATGAGCGGTACAGGCGTCGCTCCGGTTTTGAATCTCTCGGCCAGCCCGACATCCTTGAGCTTTGGGAATATTACGCTGACGAACACGGGCAACACGAACGTGAGCATTTCTCAGATCAACGTTTCCGGCACTGGCTTCAGCGTCAGCGGTTTCACGCCGCCGTTAACTTTGGCGGCCGGACAAAGTACCACCTTCGGCGTGCTCTTTAATTCAACGATATCGGGGAGTTTGGACGGTACCGTCAGCGTCGTGAGCAATGCGACCAACTCTCCAACAATTGCAGCGTCGGGCACAGACATGCAGACGGTTTCGCACTCGGCGACGCTGAACTGGACGTCCAGCGCCTCGACTGTCATGAGTTACTACGTTTACCGCGGCGCGCAGACAGGCGGGCCTTACGCGAAGTTGAATGCCGCGCCGGCATCGCTGACCACGTATACAGATAGCACGGTTCAAGCCGGCCAGACCTACTTTTACGTGGCTACATCCGTGGATTCGAACAACGTCGAGAGCGCCTTCTCAGACGAAACATCTGCCACTATTCCTACTCCCTAATTGCTGCATAACATTGGAGTCTAGGCGTTGTGCGGCAGGCCGGAGGCACGCTTATCTATGATGGCGGAACCACGGCCCGGATCATAATCGTGGATTCGCTTTCTTTGCCTTTGGCGTCTATAGCCGCGACTTTGTAAGAATAAGAGTGACCAGCTTGGACTCCGGTGTCTTTGTAGTTCGTTTTGGGGATCGGAGACGAATTCAGTTTCGTGAATGGACCTTCGGATTTCTCTGCCCGGTACACGTTGTAACCGACAACTTTAGAGGTGCTAGCCTTCCAACTCAGACTTACAGAGTGAGCTTTCGGTTTGGCATCTGGATTCTGAGGTGAGTTAGGCTGCGGCACTTCCTGGCCAGAACGTAAAAAAGACTGAATAGGCGGCGTCGCGTGAATCAGCCCGAAGCATATCGTGATGACTGCCGCGGACACGATTTTGGGAACTTGTATCATCAAACCGGCCATCAAGCCCTCCGGCTGGGGCTAAAGTAGATAACCAGAATATTGAATGCTTTTTCGTCCGCCACGTCAACCGAATTTCGTAACGCCCCTTCCCCCTGAGCCGTGAAGTGCATCCCTGCTGGCCGTCCGGCGGAAGAAAATGCCTCTCTCTGTCAGTGCCCTTGCGAGCCCGGACAAAGGTCTTCATTGACACGATTTGCGATCGGAAGAATACTTCGAGCTTAGCTGTTCTGCTGTGCCTGCTGGAGCAAAATTGAGGTCGTTGCGTCTATTCCTGGCTATCCTGGCTGCCGCAGCAATTTCCCTGGGATTCGCGCGTGCCACCACGGACCGAATTTTACTGCCGATCGAAGTTCTGGGCGCACAGGGCACGACGGCAAGCAGGACCATCACCCTTCAGGATGGACAAGCCGAGTCAGTGCGATCGCTCTGGCTGCAGGTCCACGCGCTGCGCTATGCGGATCAGGCCAGCGTTCAAGTCAACACGAGCGCCTGGATACCCCTTAACAACAACACTGTCTCAATCCCCGAGCCTGCCAAGAGTTTCGGTGGAATTGGCGGAGGCTTCTCCACACTCGTAATGACTCTCTCGCTCCCGAACGGCTCGGTCGTCCCTGGCACTAACACACTCCGCTTCCGGTTCAATCAAACCGACGGGATCGTCAGCGCCTACCGCGTCCTTGCATTGAACTTCCTGACCAGCGACGGAAGCAAGATCGTGCGACCAGACGATTTTGTGGAAGATGCGCCCGAAACCTGGACTCCACCCTTACCCGATCCGGCCTCTATCCAGGCTGGGCGGGAACTCTGGCAGACCGCCCCCCTGGTGGCAAGCAGCCTCCCCAATAGTCCGAGGATTCAGGCGCGCTGCGCGGACTGTCATGCGAAGGATGGGCGCGACCTGAAATACTTCAACTTCTCCAACGGAAGCATTGTTGACCGCTCACGCTTCCATGGCTTGTCCACGCTGCAGGGCGAACAGATCGCTAGCTATATTCGCAACCTGCCGTTACCGAGTGCGGGCCGCCCGTGGAACCCACCTTACCAGCCCGGACCGGGGCTCGACGAGCAGCCTGTCTCGAACTGGGCGGCTGGTGCCGGACTCTCCTGGGTTCTTGACCGAGATATGGGCGCGCTGCCGTATCTGGTCAGCCAGCACGGCGCCAAGGTGAAAGGTGATGCCGCCAGTTCTCCAGGAAACGTCTCCAGTCTCCGCGAAGTCGCGGGAAAGATTACTCCCGACATTTTTCGTCCCGACGGCAACCTCAATCCTCGCGAGATTCCTATTGCCTTGCAACTTCCCGATTGGAGCGGTTGGCTGCCCCGCGTGCATCCCAAGGATGCCTGGGGACCAGAGTTTGCGCAGAGCGAATTCGCAGCCCTGTACGATGGCGAAACGCAGCCAGAGGGCAAAAGCAAACGCAGCGCGAAGCAGCCACTGCGCACCCTTCTGGCGGCTGCCCAATCTTCCGATCACAACGTTCGCCCCATCCCTGCCGCCTTCGACGACTGGACTCAAGCGCGGCGTGCTTTCCTCAAACGCTTCGTCAGGCCAAAGATAGAGTGGTCGCCCGCGCTGACCGACAAAGTGTACTCGACCCAGCTATGGCAGCTCGTGAAGACGTGGGAGATGGTGCAGGAGTTTGGGCTGGAAGGACGCGGCCGCGAAATTTTCGGATCGCTTGCGGATTCCCGCACCTGGTGCAACACCATTCCGGCAGAGACCGCTCCATCGTCAGCGCTCATTCCGGATGGGGCGGCTGGAGTTGGCGGTAGTGCGTTGACCAACGAATATTTCATGGCGGCCTGGTATGAGTTGCAAATCGTCCTGAACAGCGGCAATCATCAACATCGGGATCGCGGTCCCGTGGATTGGGTTTATGTGATCGGCCGGTTCAACGACCTATATGCCCAGACGCACCAGCCGGAGCCGGCGCGGCTGCTTGTGGCCGTAACCAAGGCGCTGCAGTCCACCGATCCTCACTTGGGTCCCGACGATTACAAGCAAGGTTGGCGGCCGGAGCAGAATGTCGATCCTCGCATCATGATTAGTCCCGTTTGGGAACCGATCTTCAAGCCGCTGCCGATCGAATTACGTCGTGCGCTAACCGCTTCGCTACTCGCCGCATGGATGGATAAGAATCTGCAATACCCGGTCGCGAAGTACTTGCCGATGGGTGGATCGCCCGCGCGGCCCTATGCTCCTCCCCAGGCCTACGGTGATATCAGTGGCGGAAACGTATGGGAAGCGGCGCAACAGTTCCGTGATGCTGGCGTCGCGGCCGAACTCGTCAGGCGCTTGCAGCAATGGGGAATTGCATACGCCGACCGGGCAGCGCGCCTCCAATACGCTGGTAACTCTTCATCCCGAAAGATGTAGCCATTGGCCTCATGATGGGCTGAATGAGCTACATATTGTCGTAAAATGGACAGGAAATGCGAAGCTTCGGGCGTGTTGCCCAATGTAGCCGATGAGGGTTTATGCCGCTTGAAAAGAAGCAGGTTTTCCCGAACCTGTTTCGATACGTGTGTGATTCCTGTTCGTTCGACTGGCCTAGAACGCCGGTGAAAGAAAGCGATTTGCCGCCTCCGCCGGCCCACTCATGTCCAAAGGAGGACCAGACTGATCGAAAGGCAGTCCTTGAAGAACAAGAAAGGAAAACGAGCGAGAACACGAAACCCAGGCCCGTGGCTGTGTGCACGCGCTGCGGCGCTGTTTCCTATGCTGCGAACCTCGTTAACGGCCAATGTGCGCAGACAGTCGCAGGGAAACGGTGCGTTGGAGTCAATGGAAGCGCTCTCAACGCCGACGATTGGAACCAATGTTCTGCGTGCGCGGGCACAGGGATCACCGAAGCGACTCGTTGCGGCCTTTGCGACGGCACCGGCTGGTTGTACGCCCACAACAAGGGAAGGCGCTAGGACTTCCGTGGGGTGAGGCGGAAACAGGAGTTTTTCTGCTTAGGCAAGCTGCGGCGATCAAGCTAATTAATAACTCTCATTCCTGAAACGTCACGCACACCCCGTTGGGGTCAACCGCGCCGAACTCTTTCGTCCCCCAGGGCTTGGTTTGTAGTGCACCATTGGGGTGCACTTTTCCCCCGCGTTTCTGGTATTCCGCATACATGGCCTCAATGCCTTGAACGGCGATGCGCACCATGGTCTGGTCTCCGACCTTGCGCGCCAGTTCTTTGTCCCTCATACCGGCTATGTGCAGGTAGGCTTCGCCGCGGTTGATTCCAGCGTAGTTCGGTGGCGTGGCGTCGCGAAAAGTTTCCTTGAAGCCACAGATCTCCGTCCACCATCTCAGGGATTCTGTCGTGTCGGCGGCAGGAAGAACGGGGATCGCGCCTGTGATAATCGGATCCATGACCGAAGGATAACCGAATTCCAGTCGAGCGGCCTAGATCCATGCCGCCAGTACACGAGTCTTTGGAGTAGCACTTCATATCAACGCGGTCGTACTGACCGACCAAATGCGGGCCCTGGATTTGCGGCAGTTCGACACCTTGCCGTAAACTCAGTATTCACTCGCCACGCAAAGGGAACCCTTCATGCTTGTCGTCATGCAGTCTCACGCTACTGAAGAACAGGTACGCGAAGTCTGCAAGCGCATTGAAAGCCTGGGCCTCAAGGCGCACCCCATCCCCGGATCAATTCGCACGGCGATTGGCATCACTGGCAACAAAGGCGCAGTCGACCTTGGCGTGCTCGAATCCATGCCCGGCGTCGGCGAATGCATTCCCGTCAGCAAGCCTTACAAACTCGTCAGCCGGGACGCCAAGGAAGAAGACAGCATCTTTCGAATCCCCACGCCTTCTGGAGACGTCATCGTCGGCGGCCAGCATGTTGCACTTGTCGCTGGCCCCTGCGCCGTGGAATCCGAGGAGCAATGTCTGGCCATCGCTGAGCGCGTAAAAAAATCCGGCGCGCGACTCTTTCGTGGCGGCGCCTACAAGCCCCGCACTTCCCCGTATAGTTTCCAGGGCCTTGGCGAAGACGGCCTTAAGATCCTTTCGAAAGTACGCGCCAAGTATGGCTTCGGCATCGTCACCGAAGCGATTGACAACGAATCGCTCGACCTCGTCGAAGAATACGCCGACGTCATCCAAATCGGCGCTCGCAACATGCAGAATTTCTCTCTGCTCAAGCGCGCCGGCCGCGCCAAAAAGCCTATTCTTCTCAAGCGCGGCATGTCCGCCACGCTTGACGAATTCCTTATGGCTGCCGAGTACGTGCTCTCCGAGGGAAATTACAACGTCATTCTCTGCGAGCGCGGCGTCCGGACGTTCTCCGATTTTTCACGTAACACGCTGGATCTCGCTGTTGTGCCCGCGGTAAAAAAACGCAGCCATCTTCCCATCTTTGTCGATCCCAGCCACGGCACCGGGAAACGGCACAAAGTCTTGCCGCTTTCCCGCGCCGCTGTTGCCGTTGGCGCCGATGGCCTGCTCATCGAAGTCCATCACGAGCCGGACAAGGCACTCTCCGACGGCATGCAATCTCTGCTCCCTGTGGAATTCATCGCCCTCGCCGAAGAAATGCGCCAAATCGCCGCCGTTCTGCATCGCTCCATCAACTGATACTGCCCAGATTTGCTCTTTCGAACCCTCTCCGACCGCACTCGCAAAAAATTCAAACCGGTCTGCAACCTTCTTCCGCGTCCCGGCTCTCATGGGCACACCGGGGCGTCTGCGTCTTGGTGTGCCGAACAAAACCAACTTCGAAAGGGATACTCATGAAAAAGCTCCTGATGACCATCGCTGTGTTCTGTGCCTTGGCTACCGCGGCGCCAGTTTTTGCTTTTCACCCGCCGCAGGAGAAGATGCAGGACAAGGATAAGAAAGATGAAATGAAAAAAGACGACATGAAGAAGAACGACATGAAAAAAGACAAAAAGTCCAAGAAAATGAAGAAGGACAAAAAAGACAAGATGGACAAGAAAGACGGCATGAAAAAGGATCAGCCGCAGGGCTAGATTCCTCGCGATCTCCAGCACCCGGGCGGTTGCGTCTCCAACTGCCGGTTTAGCTGTCGCCCGGGCTGCTCAATCTGCTCGTGGCCTCCCGTGGATGTTTCTCCTTTTGTTTTTTGCGTCGCTTTCTTTCCTTTTTCTAACTACCTTTTCGCGCAGTGCCCAGCTGCTCCTGAATTCTCAGCCACGCCTCAAGATTCTCTCGCCCCGTTCCGCGAAAATTCTGCAAAATGACTCCTGCCATCCCCTCCGTGTTGGTCCACGCCACTTGCCCCCTCCCCGTAACACTCGCGCGCGCCGGCAGATCA
>Ga0209801_1001272_pt1 | contig 15687 bp, 9 predicted proteins | sample GraSoiAngelo_127_FD_185884 | JGI IMG/M metagenome (GOLD analysis project Ga0209801, IMG submission 185884) | Grasslands soil microbial communities from the Angelo Coastal Reserve, California, USA - 14_0927_09_40cm (SPAdes) (version 2) | ecosystem: Environmental > Terrestrial > Soil > Grasslands ... | reverse complement strand
CCGGCAGCACTTTCACGAGCAGCGCCGGTCCGCTCGCCGCTTCGAGCGCGACGAACATGCGGCACGCGCCCACCGGGCGCACCTCACGCTCGACCCGGTAGATCGGGCCGAGCGCATCCTGCAGCGCGGTCCGCAGGTCAGCCACGCCCGGCGGTTCCCCCGGGGCGAGACGTCGGCATGGGGCGGCTCCTGAGGTGGTGACTGAACATATCCGCGACGGCGGGACCTGTCAGCCACCCCCCGACTCAGACCGGACCCCCGCGCAGGTGGCGCCGATCGTGCTGCGGATCGGGCGGGCCGTCCTGGGACGTTCCTAGCGGGGTTCTCGTGGCGGAGCGGTCCGAAAGTGCAGAGGATCCCGCAGGCTCTGGAGCTCCCGGTAGTAAAACAGCGGCGTGAACCGCAGCCGCTTGAGCAACGCGATCTCCTCGGCCGTCGCCGTGCCGCTGAGGGCGTGGTCGCGTAGGAACTCCGTGAGCCCCGGTTCCTCATTCCCGGGCTCGTCGAATTCCCGTTCGACGAACTCGAAGCGCTTCACATGGCCGGCCGCCACCCGGCGGTTCAAAACGATGTCCAGCGCGAACGTCGCGAGGTCCATGTCCCACGACTCGATCAACGGACCGAGGAACGACACACAGTTCTCCGCCGAAACATGGAAGATGTCGGTATCGAGGAACTCGAGCACGATCACACGCATCTCTTCGTAGCTGCGGCCGCCGAGCTGCGCCATCATGCGGACCCAGTATTCGTTGTCCAGCTCCTGCCGGGCCACCTGCTTCGCCACTTCCAAGACCTTCGCCGTGATCAGCCGTTCCAGCTCGCCCAGGGGCTGCTGCTCGAAGATCGCGCGGATCTGGCCTTCCTTGTCGGGGTTGCACTTGCGCAAGATGAGTTCGCGGACCTCCCCGAGCAGTGCCGCGGGCTCGTCGCCCAGCTCCCGCTTCAGCTGTTCCTTGCGCTGGAGCTCCGCCAGGCGAGCCAGCTCCCCGCTGGGCAGTCGCAGGAACCTGTCCATCCGGTCATAAATGTCGGTGCGATTCGGGGCGGGAGGCGCCTTGCGTCGCGTGAGCAATTGGGAGATGTACGACTCGGTCACGCGGGCGGCGCGGGCGAGATCGCGCTGCTCCAACCCGAGCTCCTCCAGACGGTGACGAATCACAAAGGGCACGTCCACGGCACGTCTCCTCGCCAACGCCCACATTAACAACTAATGGTGAAGTGTTTGATCATTGACAATGTACAACTTGACAAAGCTAGTAAAGCAGGGTACCTTGTGCAAGGTGGAGAAGTGTCAGTCAGTGGCCGAAGGTCATGGTGGTTGCTTAAGGAGTCGCTCCATGTACGCACGCAATGTTACGATGCAGCTGAAGCCCAACACGGCGGGTGAGTTCACGCAGACGCTCGAAAAGGACATCCTGCCCCTGCTTCGGAAGCGGAATGGGTTCGCGGACGAGATTACCTTCGTCGCCCAGAACGGCAAGGAAGCCGTTGCCATCAGTCTCTGGGATCGCAAAGAGAGCGCGGACGCCTATGCTCGCGAGACGTATCCCGAGGTGTTGAAGGGTCTGGCGAAGGTGGTCGAGGGCACGCCCGAGGTCGCCAGTTTTGAGGTGTCGAATTCGACTTTCCACAAGATCGCCGCACGCAGCTAGAGTCGACTGGTCCGCTGTAGGCGGATCGGTTTGTTTCGGAGGAGGGGGGCGGCAGACGCCGCCCTCTTTCTTTCCCACGCCTTGCTAACCAGCGCTTCTGAGGTCACTCTAGCGCGCCCCCTTTCAGGACTGCTCCGTTGCGCCTCGCTACGCTCACGTTCTGCGTCACCGTCGTATGCGCTTCCCGCTCAGGGGCCCAAGGCACACGCGTAGAGATCACGGTATCACGGGCACTCCAGGCCGCGCCGGTCACCGGCCGCATGTACGTCTTCGTGAGCCGCAGCGACGACGTAGAGCCCCGCCTGCAGGTACGGCACGAGAGCGACTGCACCCCGTTCTTCGGCGTCGACGTAACGGCGCTCCCGGCCGGTACGCCCGGCGTAATCGACGGCACGACGCTCGGGTACCCGTTGGCGAGCCTCAGGGAAATCCCCGCGGGGGACTACTACGTGCAGGGCCTGCTCAACGTCTACTCGGAGTTCCACCGGGCCGATGGGCACACCTTGTGGCTGCACGACGACCAGTGGGAGGGACAGCAGTTCAACCGGTCCCCCGGGAACCTCGTGAGCGAGGTGCGTAAAGTGCACCTCGAACCGGGGCGGCCGGACACCGTCCGGCTCGAGCTCACCCGCGCGCTGCCGCCGGTCGAGCTCCCGGCAGACACGAAGTGGGTGAAGCACATCAAGATCCGGAGCGACATGCTCACCACCTGGTGGGGGCGTCCCATGTATCTGGGGGCCACCGTGCTGCTGCCGCGCGGCTACGAGACCGACACGGCGCGCCGCTACGCCACGGTGTACGAGCAGGGACATTTCAATCTCCGAGCGCCGTTCGGATTCTCGACCGATTCGAGCGTCGAAACGCCCGAGCAGCGGGCGGCCCGGCTGGCGCGCACCGCCCGCGAGCCGGGCTTCGAGTTCTATCAGGCGTGGCGCTCCCCTGCCTTCCCGCCCCTGATCGCCGTCACGTTCCAGCACCCGACGCCCTACTTCGACGACTCCTACGCCGTGAACTCAGCGAACAACGGACCGTACGGCGACGCGATCCTGCGGGAGCTCATTCCCTACGTGGAGGAGCACTTCCGTATGATCCGGGCGCCCTGGGCACGCGTGCTCACGGGTGGCTCCACCGGCGGGTGGGAGGCGCTCGCCCTGCAGGTCTACCATCCCGACGTTTTCGGCGGAACGTGGGTGCTGTATCCGGACCCGGTCGACTTCCGGAATTACGAGATTCCCGACATCTACGGCGACACGAGCGCATTCGTCCATCCCGTCGCCGGATGGATGAGCTACGATGTGCCGGCCGAGCAGGAGGTCACGGGACAGCCGCGTATCAGCGTGCGGCAGGAGAGCCAGTTCGAGGCGGTGCTCGGCAGCCACGCGCGCTCGGGCGAGCAGTTCGCGATCTGGGAGGCGACCTACGGTCCCGTCGGCCCCGACGGCTATCCCGCGGAGCTATGGGATCTCGCGACGGGCAAGATCGACCACGGCGTGGCCGAGTACTTCAAGGCGCACGACTACGACCTGCGCGACTATCTGGAGCGCAACTGGGGCACGCTCGCACCCAAGCTCAAGGGGCAGCTGCACGTGTTCGTGGGGGACATGGACACGTTCTATTTGAACCTCGCCGTCTATCGCCTCGAGGAGTTCCTCAAGCGGGCGCGTCCCGCAGCCGATGCCCTAGTCGCGTACGGGCGCCCGCTGAAGCCGCACGGCTGGCAGCCGTGGACCAACGCGGAGCTGATGCGCATTATGGCCCGGCACATCGAGCGCCAGCGGCCGCGGCACTGAGCCCCCCCGGGTCGTCACGTCCTCTCGTTGGGAGATCCGCTTGCATCGCTGCCGCCTCCTGCTCCTCGCGCTGTGCACGCCGGCCGCCGCCGCGGCCCAGGGCGAGCTGCCGCGCACCCACCGGCCCGCGCCGACGGTCCCGGCGATCACGCCCGGCGACTTGATGACTCGGCTGTATGTCCTCGCGGACGATTCGATGCAGGGGCGCGAGGCGGGAACCCCCGGCAATGCGAAAGCCACTGCCTACATCGCGGCCGAGATCAAGCGGGCGGGCCTCCTGCCGGGGGGAGACGACGGTACGTACTTCCAGACGATCCCGCTCAAGACGCGCACGTTCGACACGACGTCGACGTTCACGGTCGCGGGAGCTTCCCTGACCGCGTTTACCGACTACCTGGCGCTCGGGCCCCGGCCGCTCGACAGCCAGTCGCTCGCGATCGTGTTCGGCGGCGTGGTCGGCGACTCGGCCGGGCTGATCGCGCCGGAGCAGGCGAGCGGCAAGCTGGTCGTGTTGCGGGTGCACGGAGGGGGGCTGGGACTGCGCCCGCTGCGGGCCGCGCCGGGCGTGCCGGGCGCGGCGGCGGTCGCGCTCGTCGCCCTCGACAGTCTTCCCGCGCAGGCCCTCGCGTTCCTGCGGCGGCCGCGCACGGTGCTCGACGACAACCCCGCGGGCCAGGCCGCGCAGCCGCCGGTATTCCTGATCAGCGGCGCCACCGCGGCGAAGATGTTCACCACGCCCTTGGAGCAGCTCATGCCCGGTGCGGCCGGTACGACGGCGGCCGTCGCCGTGCGGTTCGACATCGTGCCGATCGCGGACCCCGCGCGCAACGTCGTCGGGATCGTGCCCGGCAGCGATCCGCAACTCAGGGGCGAGTACGTCGCCATCGGGGCGCACAACGATCACATCGGGTTCAGCGGCCGCGCCGTCGACCACGACTCGATCCGCATCTGGAATCACGTGGTGCGCCCGGAAGGCGCCGACGATGCCGGCAAGCAGGCCACCCCCGAGCAGCAGGCGCGCGTCGATTCCCTGCTCGCCCGGTTCCGCGCGGGACATCCGGGCGGGAGCCGCGCCGACTCGATCGCCAACGGCGCCGACGACGACGGCTCCGGCTCGGTGGCGGCGCTCGAGATCGCCGAGCGGATCGCGTCGCTCAAGCGCAAACCGAAGCGATCGATCCTGTTCGTGTGGCACACCGGTGAGGAGAAGGGGCTGCTCGGTTCGCGCTACTTCACGGATCACCCGACCGTGCCGCGCGACTCGATCGTCGCACAGCTGAACATGGACATGGTCGGCCGGGGCGCCGCGAGCGACGAGACCGGGCGCACCAAGGACGGAGCGGCGCTGCACGGCGGCCCCCGCTACCTGCAGCTCGTCGGCTCACGTCGCCTCGTGTTCGACTACTCGATCGACGCCGACGGGCATCCGGCGAACATCTACTGCCGCTCGGACCACTACGAGTACGCGCGCTACGGCATCCCGATCACGTTCTTCACCACCGGACTGCATTCCGACTACCACCAGGTGACCGACGAGCCCGAATACATCGACTACGAGCACATGGCGCGGGTCGCCAGCCTGGTCGAAGACGTCGCGGTGCGCGTCGCCGATCTGGATCACCGCGTGGTGGTGGATCACCCGAAGCCCGATCGTAACGCACCGTGCCGGCAGTAGCCGTCGGCCCGCCGAGCCAGGTGATGCGATGGAGCAGCAGCCGCTTGCATAGATGCTGCGCCGGCGCAACGTCGCGCTGCGCATCGACACCGTATTCGCTTGGGGGGCATCGTGTTGCGGACGCCGTCGCGGCGTGCGCGGGACTTGCAGCGGCATCGCCACGCATCCATGACCCACGACACGAGAGAGTGGCTCTGTTTCGGCCGGGCATGTTGCAGGGCTCACGCACCGCTGCGCGTGGGGGTCACGGGATTGTTGCGACTCGCGCGGGCGGCCTTCCCGCGTCACGTGCTGCGGCAGCGGTGGATCCGCTATCGGATCGACCTCGCTGACACCCCCCCTGCGCCTCCACACGTGCGCCTGACGCGCGTGACCGACCCGATCATCGGTGCGCTGCGCCAGCGTCCCGACCGAGCGGAGACCAACTTCAAGTCGGGATTGCGGCTCTGGGATGAGGGGCTGCGGCGCGCGTACATCTGGATCGGCCCGGACGGCCCGCAGTGCATCCAGTGGCTCCTCCTGCCGGAGCACAATCGTCAGCTGCGGCAGCTGAGCGAGTGGGCGGGACTATATCCGCCGCTGCCGCGCGGCACGGGGCAGGTGGACAACCTGTTCGCGTTCTCGGCGGCGCGGCTTTCCAGCGTCACCACGGACTTCGCGTACGCGCTCTACGACGAGGCCCGGCGGGCCGGGTTGCAGCTGCTCGTCACGCATATCCACGAGAGCGACCGGGCGGCGCGTGCCTGGGCGGAGGGAACGGGCTGGCGGCGCTGCGGGACCATCACGCGGCACCAGCTGGGCTGGTCCGGGCGGCTCGTGCGGAGCGTGTACGTGCATCGCGATGAGACGCCCCGGCGGGCCGAGGAAATGGCGCCCGCCCGCGACCTCGCCCGGCAGCCAGCCTAGCGGAACAGCCGGCGTCCGAGGATCGCTTCGAGACCGGCGAGGGCGAGTCGCGTGGCGTAGCGCGTCTGGACGACGTCCGATCCCGCCTGTGTCAGCTGTACCTGCGCGTCCACCAGCTCGAGGATCGTTGCCGCCCCCGCGCGGTAGCGCTGGTCCTGCACGCGGAAATTCTCGGCGGCAGTCGCGAGGGCGCGGATCGAGAGGGCGTAATTGTCGCGCGCCGTGGTGTAGGTCTCGTACGCCTCGGTGACATCGCGTCGCGCGGCGCGCTCGCCGTCTTCCCGGGCTGCGCGCGCCACGTCGCGGTTCACGCGCGCCTCGCTGATCGCGATCTCCCGCGCGCCGCCGGTCCAGATCGGCATGCTCACGCGGAACGTGACGAGCGACAGGCTTCGCGCCTCGGGAAAGAAATGGGTGTCGAAGTGCTCGTTCTCTCCGAACAGCGTCAGCTCGGGGAGATATGTGCCGCGGACACCGGCGAGCAGCGCGGACGCGGCGCGCTCGTTGGCGCGGGCGATGCGGAACTGCGGCCCCTCGTGCAGCGCGAGGCGCACGCCTTCCTCGAGCGAGATCGGCAGCGCCGGCGCCGGGAGCGTGTCGAGCGGTTGAGCGGCCACCGGTCCCGACGCGCCCACCCGCCGGCCCAGCTGGAGCCGGGCCACGGCGAGGGACACCGCCTGGCGGGCGGAGTCGATCTCGGCGCGCGTCTCTTCCAGCGCCACCTGGAGCGAGTCCGTCTGGACGGCCACGCCCTGGGTGACGCGGGCGCGCGCCACCGCCAGCTGCTCCCGCGCCCGGTTCAGCCGCTCCGTGGCGACCCGCAACAGCTCCTGGTTCGCCAGGACGTCGTAGTAGTCCGCCTCCGTCGCCATGGCGGTCTGGAAGCGCTGCGCCAGCTCCCCGGCCGCCGCGGCCTCGTGCCCGGCGTCGGTCACCGCGAGATCGGCGATCTTTCGCACGGAGAGGACCTCGTAGCTCGCCGCGACATGGGTCGTCACCGCGCTGATCCCCGGCTGACCCGTGCCCGCGTTGAAGAACGGGGACGAGTACTTCGTGGCGTCCACCCCCACTTCGAGAGACGGCACAATGAAGGCGAGCCGGGCCGCGCGCCGCGCCCAGGCGGCGTTGTCCACCTGTCCCAGCGCGCCGACGTATGCCGGATCGAGCCGGGCGGCGCGCGCGATCGCCTCGCCCAGGGAGACGCTCGGCAGCGTGTCGACCGCCAGTGGCAGGGCGATCGCCAGGACGCCCAACATCAGTGCGGCTCCACCGGCTGAACCCGCGCGCCCTCGGCAACGCTCTCCCCCAGGTTCAGGGCGACGCGTTCCCCCGGCACGACGCCACCGACGATCTGTGCGCTTTGACCGTCGTCGCGGGCCACGACCACGCGCCGGAAGGCGACGCGGTCGGCCGAATCGACCACGGCGACGAGGGTGGTGTCGCCGCGCACGATCAGTGCGCCCGCCGGCAGCTCCGGGTAGCCCCGCCCCTTGGCGGCGAGCTTCACCGTCACGTAGCTCCCGGGGAAAATGCCGCCGCCCCGGTTCTCGAGGTCCACCTCGGCGAGCAGCGTGCGCGTGCGCGGGTCGAGCAACCCGCTGACCCGCGTCACCCGCGAAACGAGCCGGACCTCCGGCCGGTCGGGGACGGTGATCTCCGCGGGCGTGCCGACGCCCACGAGGGGGGCATCCTGCTGGTCCACGTAGGCGTACACCCGCAGCCGGCCCGTCTCCGACACCGTGAGGACCGGGAGCGCCCCCGTCTGCGCGTTGGTCGCGTTCTGCATCAACGCCCCGGGATCGGCGTAGCGGGCGGTGACGCGTCCGGTGAACGGCGCCCGGAGGACCTCGTACGACTTGAGGGTCTCGATGGCTTTGAGGTTGGCCTCGGCGACGGCCGCGTCGGTCTCGTAACGCTCCGCCTCCTGCGTCGAGCTGGCGTTCTGTTTCGCGAGGGCGCGGAACCGGTCGGCGTTGACCCGTTTGTTGCGCGCGTCGGCGAGCGCCGCCTCATATTGCTGATCCAGCTCGGGCGACTCGATCACCGCGAGCTCCTGGCCCGCCGCCACGTCGTCGCCCTTGTCGACCAGGATCTGCCGCAAGTAGCCGCTCACTTTGGCGTACAGCGTGACGGCCGCGTAGGGCCGCGCCTCGCCCAGGAGCGTGAGGGTCTGCACACCCTGCGGCGCCGTCACGCGCGCCACGCGCACGTGGGGCCCCGCCGCCACGTCGGCGGCGCGCGCCCGCCCCTCCGCGCGCACCAGGCTCACCTTGCGGGCGAGCAGCCCGGCGACGATGGCGACCGACGCCACCATCGACACCACGCCCCCGACGAACAGCCGCCGGCCGGATCGCGACTGACGCAATTGGGTCATCACGCTTCCCCTCTCTCTTCCGCCAGGAACCGCTCGTCCAGCAGGTGGCTGGTCGGCGGCTCGGTACGGATCAAGGAATACACGACAGGGACCACGAACAGCGTGGCCGCGGTCGCGAGCAGCAGCCCCCCGATGACCGCGCGACCGAGTGGCGCGTTCTGCTCGCCCCCCTCGCCCAGCCCCACGGCCATCGGGACCATCCCGATGACCATCGCCAGCGCCGTCATCAGCACGGGGCGCAGCCGGGTCTTCCCCGCTTCGAGCGCGGCGCCGAGAGCGTCGCCCGCCGTCTCCACCCGCCGGTCGTTGGCGAAGCTCACGAGGAGGATCGAGTTGGACACCGCGATGCCCACCGCCATGATCGAGCCCATCAGCGATTCGACGTTCAGCGTCGTGCCGGTGAGGGCGAGCATCCAGAGGATGCCCACCAACGCGCCCGGCACGGCGGCCATGATGATGAACGGATCGAGCCAAGACTGAAACAACACCACCATCAAGCAGTACACCAGCACGATCGCCAGAATCAGGCCCATTCCCAGGCTCCGGAACGACGCCGTCATCACCTCGCCCTGCCCGCGCACCGTGATGCGCATGCCGGGCGGCAGCGGACCGAGCGCGGCGATGCGCGAGCGGATGTCGCGCACCACGCCACCGAGGTCCCGACCCTCCACCCCCGCCTCGACGTCGAGCACCCGCTGCACCGTGTAGTGGCTCACCACACCGGGAGCCGCGCCGGGCGACACGCTGGCCACGTTGCCCAGCATCACCGCGGGCGCTTCGGGCTGCTCGGCCAGGGCTGGCGCGCCGCTCGGATCCGCCGGCCGGCCCGATGCCGGCGTGAGCGGCGTGGCGAGCAGACTCGGCACCGATGCCAGGCGGGCGATCGGCGTCTGCACCGCCACGGCGTAGTTCACGTTGTTCGCCGGGTTCAAGAAGAACGACGGCGCGATCAGGCCGCTCGACGAGAGGGAGATGAGCATGCTGTTCGCCACGTCCCGTTGGGTCAGCCCCAACTGTGCGGCGCGCACCCGATCCACGTTCACCTTGAGCGCGGGATAGTCGAGCACCTGCGCCACGTGTACATCCACGGCGCCCGGCACCGTGCGGATGGCGTCACGCAGCCGCCGGGCGACTTCATAGGAGCGCGCCAGGTTGGCCCCTTCGATTTGCACGTCCACCGGCGCCGACACGCCGAAGTTCAGCACCTGGCTCACGATGTCCGCCGGCTGGAAGTAGAAGCTCGAGCCCGGGAACTCCGCCGGCAGCGCCGCCCGCAACGCCCGCATGTAGCGCTCCGTCGGTCGGTGCCCCGGCTTGAGCGCGATCAGCAGTTCCGCGTCCATGGCCCCGATGTTGTCGGTGGGCACGAACGCCAGGTTGTAGAACAGCGGCACCCCGATCATGTCATTCACGGTCTCGAGCTCGTCCGCGGGGATCGTCTCGCGGATGCGGCGTTCCACCTGCGCCACCAGCCGCTCGGTCTCCTCGATGCGGGTGCCGGCAGGGGCCCGGAAGTGCAGCTTCATGAGCCCCGCGTCGACCGCGGGGAAGAAGTCCGTCCCCACCACCGTGAGCAGCGCGGCCCCGCTCAGCGCCAGCACCAATGCCAGGACCAGCGTAAAGCGGCGGTGGGCCAGCACGGTCTCGAGCGCACGGCCGTACCCGGCCTGGAACCGATCCCACAGCTCGTCCCGTTTGCGCTGCAACACCGAGGGCGTTGCCGCCGCGTGCTCTTCGCCCGGCATCAGCAGCCGGGCCAGGAGCGGCACCAGCGTCCGCGACAACACGTAGGACGCGAGCATCGCGAACACCACGGCGAGCGCGAGCGGCGTGAACAGGTACTTGGCCGGCCCGTACAAGAGCGCCACCGGGAAGAACACGATGCAGATCGCCAGGGTGGCCACGATCGCGGGCACGGCCACCTGCCGGGCTCCATCCAGCACGGCGACCGTGAGCGGCTTTCCCAGGGCGCGGTTGCGATGGATGTTCTCGATCGCCACGGTGGCGTCGTCCACCAGCATTCCGATCGCGAGTGCCAGTCCGCCCAACGTCATGATGTTGATCGTCTGGTTCGTGAACTTGAGTCCCAGGAACGCCGTGAAGATGGCGAGCGGGATCGACGTCGACACGATGACCACGCTGCGCCAGCTGCCGAGGAACGCGAAGATCATCAGCGAGACCAGCACCGACGCGAGGATCGCCTCGCGCACCACGCCGGAGATCGCGGCCCGCACGAACAGCGACTGATCGAAGTCGATCTTCAGGTCGAGCCCCTCCGGGGCCACCGCCTGAATCGCGGGGATCGCCCGGCGGGTGGCTTCGACCACCGCGAGCGTCGACGCGTCGGCGTGCTTCAGGATGGCGAGATACGTGGCGCGCTTGCCGTTCACGCGCACGATGTTGGATTGCGGCGCGTAGCTGTCGGACACGCGGGCCACGTCTCCCAACAGCACGGGCGCCCCGTTCACCACCTTGAGCGGAATCCGCTCGAACTCGGCCACCACCGACGGGCTCGAGTTCAACGCCACGTTGTATTCCGTCGAGCCGACGCGCGCCGTGCCGGCGGGGACGATGACGTTCGACACCTGCAGCGCGCCGACCACGTCGGCCGGCGACAGCCCCTTCCCCGCCAGGGCCTGCGGGTCGATGTCGATCGAGACCTGACGCTGCCGGCCGCCGAACGGCGCCGGCGTCGACAGCCCCGGAATCGTGAACAGCCGCACCCGGATGAAGTTCAGCCCATAGTCGAAGATGCGGTCCTCGGGGAGCGTCGCGCTCGAGGCCGTGAGCTGGGCCACCGGTACATTGGAGGCGTTGAACTGCACCAGCGTGGGCGGCTGCATTCCCGGCGGCGCGATGCGCAGGATGGTGCTCGAAAGCGCCCCGATCTGCGCGATGGCGCCGCCGATGTCCGTCCCGGGCTGGAAGTAGATCTTCAGCAGCCCGATCCCGGGGATCGACTGGGACTCGATGCGCTCGATCCCGTTGACCGTGGTCGAGAAGCCGCGCTCGCTGATGATCACCACGCGCCGCTCCATCTCCTCGGCCGAGAGCCCCGGATAGTTCCACACGACGGCGACCACCGGGATGTCGATGGCGGGGAAGATGTCCACGATCATGCGCGTGAGCGACAACGTGCCCAGGACGAGAATGAGCAGCGCCATGACGGCAATGGTGTAAGGTCGGCGCAGCGCCAACCGGACGATCCACATGCGACGCTCCTTCGGGCTGATCGGCGAACGACAGGGCGGTTTCGAACAACGCACCGCGCTGCACCCAAGTTCCGCGGGAAAACTACCCCGTTTCGCAGACGCCTGGCGTGGCGCGAGGGCCACGGCCGCCTTGCAACACCATGCCCCGCTGGCGCCGGCGAGCCTTCGGCGCCATGCTATCCCTCCCCCGCGCTCGAGGGTTCAGTCACGCATGGCCCGCGTTCTGGCCGTAATCGCGCCACTCCTCCTGCTCGTCCCTACCGCCCGAACCCAGCAGATCGACACCACGCTGTGGACGCGTCTGCGGTACCGCTTCGTCGGCCCCGAGGGCAACCGCGCGGTGGCCGTGGCGGGAGAGCCCGGCAATCCGCTGGTCGCCTACGTGGGGGCCGCCTCTGGAGGAATCTGGAAGACCGAGGACGGTGGCGTGCACTGGCGCGCGGTGTTCGACAGCGAGCCGGCCCAGGCGATCGGCGCGATCGCGGTGGCGCCGTCCGCCCACAACGTGCTGTGGGCGGGCACCGGCGAGACGTTCTTCATTCGCTCGACCACGGCGCTCGGCAACGGGGTCTATCGGTCGACGGACGGCGGCCGCAGCTGGCAGCACCAGGGGCTGGACGGCACGGGACGGATCGCGCGCATCGTGATCCATCCCACGAACCCGGAGCTGGTGCTCGTGTGCGCGCTGGGACGGGCGTACGGGCCGGCCCAGGACCGCGGCGTGTACCGCACCATCGACGGCGGCAAGACGTGGGCCCGCGTGCTGTTCGTCGATCCCAACACCGGTTGCTCGGACCTCGCCGTGGATCCGGGCGACCCGAACACGCTATTCGCCGGGATGTGGCAGTTCGAGGTCAAGACCTGGCACCTCCAGAGCGGCGGGCCGGGGAGTGGGCTATGGGTGTCGCGGGACGGCGGCGCGACGTGGCAGCGAATCGTGGGGCATGGCCTGCCCGACGCGCGGCACGTCGTGGGCAAGGTCGCCGTGGCCGTGGCGCCGTCGAACCCGAATACGGTATATGCACTGATCGAGGACCAGGACCCCACGCTCTATCGCAGCGACGACCGGGGCACGAGCTGGCACGTCGTGAGCCACGACCACACCATGGCCGAGCGCGCGCCGTACTACGTGCGCTTCGCCGTCGCGCCGGACGACGAGGAGCGGCTGTATTTCGTCTCTGTGCGGTTCAGCATGTCGCGCGACGGCGGCCGCACCCTGGCCCGCTCGGGCTACGAGGGAGGCGGCGACAACCACGACATCTGGATCGACCCGCTGAACCCCGACCGCTTCATGGTGGCGCACGACGGCGGCGCGAGCATCACGCTCAACCGCGGCCGGACGTTCATGCGCATCGTGCTGCCGATCGCCCAGATGTACCACGTGCACGTCGACACGCGCGTGCCGTACTATGTGTACGGCAACCGCCAGGATGGCTCCTCGTACCGCATGCCCAGTCGCAGCCTGGCGGACGGCATCTCGGAGGGGGCGTGGCAGCACGTGGGAGGCTGCGAGAGCGGATTCGGTATCCCCGACACGGTGGACAACGCGACCGTCTGGTCTGGCTGCTACGACGGGGGGCTGGAAGTCTACGACGTGCGTACGGGCCACCCGCGCAACGTGCGCGTCTGGCCGGAAGCCGGGTACGGGTGGCGGCCCGCCGACTTGAAGTTCCGCTGGAACTGGACCTTCCCGATCATGATCTCGCCGCACGATCACCGGCGCGTGTACGTGGGCAGCCAGTACGTGCACGTCACCACCGATGGCGGAGCGAGCTGGAAGGTGGTGAGCCCCGACCTCACCCGTAACGACACGAGCCACCAGCAAAGCTCCGGCGGCGTCACGACGGACAACCTCATGACGTTCGACGGCGCGACGCTGTTCGCGCTGGCGGAGTCGCCCGTGCAGGCCGGCGTGATCTGGGCGGGATCGAACGACGGCCTGGTGCACGTCACGCGCGACGCCGGAACGAGCTGGACGGACGTGACGGGCAACCTGCCGAAGCTCGCGCCCTGGGGGAAGATCTCGAACATCGAGCCGTCGCGATTCGACGGCGGGGCGGCGTACATCGCGGTCGACCTGCACGAGCTGGACGACCTCGACCCCTACATCTTCAAGACCACGGACTTGGGCAGGAGCTGGAAGCGGATCTCGGACGGCCTGCCCCGCTCGCCGCTGGGGTTCGTGCACGTGGTGCGCGAGGACCCGGCGCGGCGTGGGATGCTGTTCGCCGGCACCGAGAGCGGCGTGTACGTGACGCTCGACGACGGCGCGCGCTGGCTGCCGCTGCAGACCAACCTCCCTCACGCCCCCGTCTCGTGGATGACCGTGCAGCCGCACTTCCACGACCTCGTGGTCGCGACCTACGGGCGGGGGATCTGGATTCTGGATGACATCTCGCCCTTGGAGGACCCCGCCCTAACGGGCGGGGCCATGGCGGGCGGGGCTATGCTGTTCAAACCACGCTCGGCATATCGGTTTCGCAGTCAGCAAGGGATCGTCAGCGCGCCGAACAGCGCCGTGCGGGTGGACAGCGTGCCCGAGGGCGCGGACCTGACGTACTACCTGCCGGCCGCCCTCGCCGACACGGCCGCTGCGCCCGACAGCGCACATCCGCGCCGCGCCGCCAAGATCGTCGTGCTGGGCGCGAGCGGCGACACCGTGCGCGTGCTCGAGGGCGAACGCAAGGCGGGGTTGAACCGGGTGTGGTGGGACCTGCGCTACACCCGGCCCACCGTGCCGAAGCTGCGGACGCCCCCGCCCGGCAAACCGTTCGTGCACACCGGGCCGGACGGTACGCGCCCGCTCGTGACCTGGGACCTCGATCTGTCGCTGCACGGACCGTTCGTGCCGCCGGGCAGTTACCAGGTACGGCTCACCCTGGGCGACAGCGCGGCGAGCGCGACGACGCTCACCCAGTCGCTCACCGTGCTCAAGGACCCCAACACCGCCGCGACCGACTCGGACGTGCTGGCGCAGACCCGGCTGGCGCTCGCGATCCGCGCCTCGCAGGACAGCGTGGCGCGGATGATCAACCGGCTGGAGTGGGTGCGGAAGCAGCTCGCGGACTTGAGCGGTCAACTGCGGTCGGACACTGCGCTCACGGGGGACTCGAGCGCCAAGCGGATTGCGAGCCTCGCGGACTCGCTCGACCGGCACGCCAGCGCCGTCGAGGGAGTGCTGTTCGACGTGCACCTGACCGGTGCGCGCGAGGATGCGTTCCGCAGCCCGATGCAGCTGTACGGCCGGCTGGCGGCGCTCGAGTCCGACGTATCCGAGAGCGGGGCGGACTTCGCGCCCACGACGCAACAGCAGGCGGTGTACGAGCTGTTCACCCAGCGACTCGGCGACGCATCGGTCCGGTTCGCCGGTTTCATGGAGCGGGAGTTGCCCGCGTTCGGCGCCGAGCTACGCAAGGCGCCCCTGAAAGACATCGTCGCCGCCGGCGTGGACGCGGGCGCGCCGCCGCGGCCGGGACCCTGAGTGCACAGCGGAGCGGCCGAGTCATCATCATCGTGTCGGGCGTCACACGGTTCTCGGTCCGATGCGATGCGCTTGACACCCGTTACGGCTCTGTCTAAAGTGCGTACCAGAACCCACGAGGGCTGGAACCTGGTATGCATCGCCTGGGGTTGAACCAAAATTGCCGCTGCACGAGTCCCTGAGCGAGCCGGCCCGCTGGGTGGCACGATGGTGTGCCAACGCCCCCCCCGGAGCTGTCCCCGGCGGGGGGCGTTGAATTTTCTACCTGAACGACCATGAGGCATGACCGATGAAGCGATACCTGTTGGCGAGCGACTTCGACCAGACCCTGAGCTTCAACGACTCGGGGATCGTCTTGAGCGAGCTGCTCGGCATTTCCGGCTTTCGGGAGAAGAGCGCGGGGCTGTCGCGCATCCACCTGGTGCAGCAGGGCGCGGAGCTCGCGTATCTGCTGCTGCACGATCCCGAATACCGCCGCGTGCGCAAGGAGCACCTGATCGAGGTCGGGAAACGGATTCGTCTGAAGCAGAATCTGCACCTGCTGCCGCGCCTGCTGGGCCAGTTGGATGGCTACGATTTCGCCTTCTACGTCATCTC
>Ga0209801_1001264_pt1 | contig 15741 bp, 10 predicted proteins | sample GraSoiAngelo_127_FD_185884 | JGI IMG/M metagenome (GOLD analysis project Ga0209801, IMG submission 185884) | Grasslands soil microbial communities from the Angelo Coastal Reserve, California, USA - 14_0927_09_40cm (SPAdes) (version 2) | ecosystem: Environmental > Terrestrial > Soil > Grasslands ... | reverse complement strand
TCACACGTGAGGCTCATCAGCTCGCCCGTCGAGGCCGTGCCGGTTGCTGCGATCGACACGTCTCCCCCGCCCCCTGCTCCCGCGCCCGGCGCGCCCCCGAGTGCGAGGGCGATGGCGCCCAGGACCACCATCATCACCATGCGCTGCATAGCTGCCTCCTTGCCTGGTCCGGTCATCACTGCGGGACGAACCGTACGGCGTCGGCCGACACGGTCCCGCCGTCGCCCTCGGCGGAGACTTCTACGAAGCCGACGGGACCGGCCGGGAATGTAAATTTCCCTAGCAGCAGCCATTGCCCGCCCGCGACCTGCTGGTTCGCCAGGAACGTATCCTCGCCGTCCAGGTGGCTCACGGTGTAGCGCACGGTCGTGGAGCGGCTCGGGGCGGACGTCCACCAGAGATAGACGGCGTACTCCCGGGTGACGGGAATGCTCGGCGTCCAGCGGTACGTCTCGATGCCCGCGCCATTCGCCACCAGCGAATCGCCCCCGTACGAGGCCGGATCCGTGGAGACGGTCCACGTCCCCGTGAAGCTCGTCCCTCCCTGCCCGTTGTCGAGAAGGATGTCCTCGCTGTTGAACGTGGCCGTGCACGAGCGGTTGTCGCTCATCGTCAGCACGCTGCCCGCGCAACCCGGATCGCCGCTCCAGCCCGCGAAGATGGATCCCGGAGCCGCGATCGCCGTCAGGATCACGACGGTCCCGTTCCCATAGATCTCGCTACAGTCGGTGCCGCAGTAGATCCCGGCGGGCGCCGAGGTGACCGTCCCGCTCCCCGTGCCGACCTTGGTCACAGTCAGCGCCCCGGCGACGCCGGCTGGCACAAACCGAACGGCATCGGCGGAGACCTTCCCGCTCGCGCCGCTGACCTCCACAGAGCCGGCTGTCCCCGAGGTGAAGGGGAATGTGCCGAGGAGCTGCCACTGCCCGCCCCCGAACTGCTGATCGACGGTGAAGACTCGAGTCCCGCCGGCGTAGCTGACCGTGTACCGCACGGTCGTGGACCGGGTCGGGGCGGACGTCCACCAGACGTACACGGTGTAGGTGCTCGTGGCCGGGATGGTCGGCGACCAGCGGAAGGTGTCCACGTCGACGCCGGCGCTGACCAGCGAATCGGCGCCGAAGGAGGTCGGATCCGAGGAGACCGCCCAGGTCCCGGTGAAGCTCGTCCCGGGCTGCCCGTTGTCGACGATGACCTCGGCCGCAGGCTGCGTCACGGTGAAGACCAGCGGCACCGAGGTCCCTCCGCCCGGGCCGGGCGTGAACACCGTCACCAGCGCGGTCCCCGTCGAGGTCAGATCCGTTGAGGCCAGACTGGCGTGGAGCTCGGTGGCGCTGACGAAGGTGGTCGGCCGGTCCCCCCCGTTCCAGCGCACGACGGACGAGGCGACGAAGCTCTGTCCCCCCAGGATGAGCGGAACGCCCGCGCCGCCGCCCGTTGCGCTGCTCGGCGTGAGCGCCAGGAGCACGGGGACCGGGTTCTTGATCGTAAAGGGCAGGGGGCTGGACGTGCCGGCACCGGGCGACGGCGTGACGACCGTGACCTGCGCCGTCCCCACCGTGGCGAGGTCGCTTGCAGGAATCGAAGCCTGAAGCCGGGTCGCGCTCACAAAAGTGGTTGTCCGGTTCGCCACGCCCCACCGGACGACGGATGACGGCGTGAATCCCTCGCCATCGACCGTCAGCAGGAAGCCCGGGCCGCCCACGCTGGCGCTGCTCGGCGTGAGCGCGGCCAGGACGTTGAGTCCGGTGCCCCGAGTCAGCCACCGGCTGTCGGCGACCTTCGGATCGGTCCCCAGGAGCGTCTCGATCACGTCGGGGACACCGTCTTTGTCGGTGTCCACGAGCGGCAGCGCAGGCCGGGGAAAGACCTTCAGCACGTACGCGGTGTCGAGCGCGTCGCCGCTCCAGGTCCCGTCGGCGCCCTGACGGGCGATCAGGAAGTCGAGGGCCGCGCCGGTGGCGGGATCGGTCGGGCGCAAGGTGCTCAGCACCTCGTAGACGAGCGCCGTCTCGAAGACAGTGCTGACCCCCGGCTCCCCGAAGCCGCCGTCGGCGTTGCGCCGCTCGGAGAGAAGCCAGGTGATGCCGTTGGTCACTGCGGTGGTGGAGGAATAGGTCGTGGTGACGCCATTGAAGTTGCAGCTGAGGGCGTTCACCCCGGTGGCGATGCGTGCTGCCTCCACCTCGAGAACGTTTTGTGTGGTTGGGAGGATCGCGCCCTTGATCGCCGCGGGCGGCGGGGCGCTGCCCGGGAAGGGCCAGATATAGGGCCAGCTCCCGGCGACGCTGGTAGCCCCCGTCTGCTGGGCCGAGAAGGTCACGCAGAGCGCGGTGCCGAGGTCCGCGTAGCTGACCTGAGCGAGGCGGAGGGCGGCGAGCGCCAGCGGGGTGTCAGGGAAGCTCGTCTCGAAGCCCTCGTACGCTCCCCACGTGCGGGTGAAGAGGTTCTTCCAGGCGATGAGTTGCTGGACCAGGGCGGTGACGTCGAGGTTCGCCTGCCGCAGGGCAATGATCTTCCGCGCCAGCGAGTCCACGCTGGCGGTCGCAGCGTTGCCCAGCCAGGAGATCCCGGCCACGTAGGGGTAGCCTTTGAGGCCGGCCCGGGTCAATCCCTCGAGCGCAGCGGCCGTGGCAGTCACTTCCGTCCCCGCGGGACCCTTCCAGCTTCCGTCGCCGCGCTGATGGGTGAGCAGCCAGGCTAGCCCCTTCACGCGCGCGCTCTCGACGCGCGCGCTCTGGATCTGCTCCGGCGTGGGCGCGGGGGCCTCGCTCACGGTGATGACGATGACAGGCGAAAAGACTCTCTTCAGAAGGCCTCTGAAGGCCGCCGAAACCCGGAGGAAGATACTCCCGGGCACGGATTCACTCAACGGGACGCTAATGGTAAAGACGTTGCCTCCGGCGTCTCGAAGCGTCCCCACGACCGCCACCACCCTGCCATTCGCATCCAGGCGCTGGAGGTTGGCGCTGCCTGGGATAAAGCCGGGATCGGTGATCTCGGTCGTGATCGTCACCACGGTCGTTGTCCCCACTGGCACAACTTGGGGAGAAAGGGAAGGCGTACCGACCGTCGGAGCTGCCAGCGGACTGGGGCCGAGCATCGGTCCCCAGCACAAAACAACGGAGGCAGCCAGAAGGGCTCCGACGCGAAACTTCAATCACCGCCTCCTTTCAGTCACCGCCTCCGAATGATGCTTCTTCCCTCGAACGGCCCTCGACGCCATCGCGCTCGCGAGACCAGTGACGAGAAGGAGCAGTGTCGAAGGCTCCGGAACCGGCGTGGCTTCTGGAGCCGGCGTGACGGTGAGATCGTCTAGCGCGAAGGTCCCTCCGAGCGGATCTCCCAAAATCGTTACGCTCCTGATGCCGCCGCCAAGCGCTATCGTCAGGAACTCATTGGGCGCACTGCCCGGGTCACCGGAAAGCGCGAGGTTTGACGAGAACCGAGACGTGGCGGTACCGAGCGAGTCATTACTGTCGTCAAACGCCGTCAGGGTCAAAGGCAGGGCGTAGGTGAAGAACCCCCCCACACTAGCCTGGGGGGTACCGAAGACGATTCGCAGCGAGCCACCATCATCGAAGACAACGTTCGTGCCGGAGTGGGGCGGGAACATCAGCTCGTTCAGGCCGATCCCTGCGGTGATGACCGTCGCGTTAGTGAACGCGAGGCCAGAGAATTGCGTCGTCAGCTGCGTTGAGTTGGAGAAGCCTTCGAAGTCGATGGTGATGGCCTGCGCCGGATGAATGGGTGCCACAAGAGCCAGGAACACGAAGGCCTGGATCGCGAATTTTTTCATTCCTCACTCCTTCACCATCCGCTTATGCCCAACGCGCCCCCTGGGATCAAAGCGGATCGTGCCGCTTCCCTAGAGATGCTTTCGTGGCGCCAGGAATACGTCACGAAGTAAAAAGACCCGCCGCCTCAAATACGGCGCCAGCCTGCAGAAGGACCGGCGCAACCGGCACGGCCGCAGCGACCGTGGGCAAGTTCGCAACGCTTCTGAAGACCGCATCCTTCATGCCACGCGAGAAGGCAATGGACACAGGCACGTGCAAGAGCGGTCTATTACTTTCAGTGCGCACTTCTGTGAAGCAAATTCGCCTCGCTTGCGGTCCGGGGTTCACAGGCGTCGGGTCCCGAAAATTCTGATAGGTCTTTTCCGGAAATTGTTGTTCCATTCCTCGTTCCCTTCGCGCCTCGCCTCCGCCTGTGGGTCTGACTCGCTCGTGTCCAGGCCTTGCGTCGGCTCGACGGAGCGGCGGCTCCAACTTGCGTACCAACCGAGCTCGTCGAAGCGCGCCGCGCGGCAACCCCGCCCAGAATCGGGCGCCGCGGGACACACGGCGCGGTCAGCGAGAGGCGGCGTGGCCGACCTTCAGTGATGCAAAATGCAACGAGGTGAGGCGAAATGCAGCGGCTTGACGAGGCCGAGGTCACGGGCCAAGACGCTGACGATCCAAATCAAGTCGGCCGGCGAGGCGCTCGAGGGATTCCGTGAGGCCTTCAAGGCCGTTGAGGCTGGCCGGCGCGTTAGTCGACGCGAGGGGGTCTACTTCACCAGCATCGAGGCGGCGCGGAACCGCCTGACGCCGAACCGGCTCGCGCTCCTCCGCGCGATCCGTACGAGACGCCCGGGTTCGATCTAAGAGCTCGCAAAGATCGCGGGTCGGGATCTAAAGAACGTTCGGCACGACCTACGACTCCTGGAGCGATATGCGCTTGTTCGGATGAGTCATGGGCGCAGCACTCGCGCCGGGGGAATCCTCCGCCTGAGTCGAGGGCTCGCGCATTGGCGCAGCTCGTCGAAGTCCTCCTGAAAAAATCGGTTCGCTCTATCGTAGCCGCGCGTGCGCGGAAGCTCGGGTGCATCGCCTCGGGAAGGATCGGTGACGCGGGTGGGTGGGGTCATGATGGCCGTCTCCTATTCGGCGTCGCGCAGCCAGAAGGTCATGCCCATGGAGCGGAAGAGGTCGCGCGCGGTCGCGACCGCCGCCGCAGCCTCACCGTCGCCCCTTCGCTGATACAGGCGGCCGAGGCCGAGGTGGCAGTGCGCCTGGAGCGGTCGCATGCCGAGCTGCTCTGCGAGGGTGAGGGCCTTCCGGTAGCCCTCCTCGGCCCGGTCGAGGGTCGGCGCCTCGCGCTCCATCTCGATCGCCGCGAGCAGCCGGAGGACATGCGCCTCGTGGCCGCGCTCGCGGTGCTCCTGGGCGAGGTCGAGGGCCTGCGCGGCGATTGTGAACGCGCTCTCGGGCCGGCCGCTCCTCACATGCGCCTCGGCGAGCCGCGCCAAGCGAAGAGACTGATTGGCCCTGAGCTTCATCGCCGCTGCCCGCTCGACCGCCTGCTCGAGAAGCGGTAGCGCGTCGTCGACGCGCCCGGCGTACGTGTATGCCGCTCCCAGGGCCGAGGCGACGAAGGGCCACGCGCGGTTGATCGGTTCGGCCGGCTCACGCGGCAGGCCTCGCTCGAGGATCGTGACGGCGCGGTCCAGGTCGCCCTTGAGCAAGCACGCGCTTCCGAGGCCGCCGCTCGCTACGACTAGGCTATAGCCCGGATCGCTGGCCTCGGCGACACGCAGCGCCTCCTCGGCGGCAGCCAGCCCGTCGTCGAAGTCGCCCAGCTCGGCGAGGCACAGGGCGAGCCAGGCGCGCGACAGTACGGAGGGCAGCCCGATCATCTCGATGCGGTCGTCGGCCGACCCGCCTCGGAGCATCTCAATGTTCTTGCGGAGAGAATCCATCGCGCGCGAGTACTCGCCGAGCGAATGATAGGCCTGACCGATCCGCAAATTCGACGCGATGGCCAAGCCGAATCCCCAGGCAGCCATGGCGGGCGCCGCCCCCAGCTCTCGCTGGGCTGTCGTGATCACGTGCTCGTGGTCGCCCATCCACCAGAGAGCGCCCGCGCTCTCGAGAGCGCCGAAGCCGCTAGAATAGCCATCCCAGGTGGGAGACTCGGTGCCGCGCAGATACGCCACCGCCCGGTCCCAAACCTCGCCGCGGAACGCGTGAAGGGTGAGCCAGCTACTTCGCTCAGTAGTGCGCTCGGGATAGAGCGCCTCGAAGACCTTGACGATCCTGGCGTGGAGGGCGCGGCGCCTCTCCTGGAGCAGGCCCGCGTAGGCTACCTCCTGGGTGAGCGCGTGCTTGAAGGTGTACTCCAGATCCGGGAAGAGGGCGGTCTCGTACAGGAACTCGGCGGCCTGGAGGCGACCGAGCCCTTGCCGGAGTGGGTCCTCGGGGACCTCGAGAACGGCCTGGAGGAGCGTGAACTGCACGTCCTTGCCGATGACGGCGGCCGTCTGTAGAAGGGTCTTGTCCTCCGGCGAAAGGCGATCGATCCTCGCCGCCAGGATTGCTTGCACGGTAGCCGGCACCCGGATGGTGTCGAAGGGCCGCGCCAGTCGATAGGCACCGCGATCGCCGGTGATCGCCTCGCTCTCCACGAGGGTCCGCACGCTTTCCTCGAGGAAGAGGGGTACTCCCTCCGCCCGCTCCACGAGGAGATGCTTGAGCGGGTCGAGCTCTTCGGCCTCCCCGAGGAGCGCGCGCAGCACCTCCTCCGCACTCTCGATAGGCAGCGGGTCGAGCCCGAGCTGGCTGTAGTACGTCTTGTTCCCCCAACCGTGGCCGTACTCCGGCCGGTAGTTGACCAGGAGGAGGATCCGCGCCGTTGAGAGGCTCTCCACCAGCGCGTCGAGGAGGCCCTGGGTCTCGGCGTCCACCCACTGGAGGTCCTCGAACACCAGGCACACCGGCTGGGTCTGGCTCTCTCGGAGGAGCATCCGCCGCAGGCCGTCCACGGTCCGCCGACGGCGCTGCCGTGGGTCAAGGGCGTCCCACGATGCGTCGTCCGTCGGCACGTCGAGGAGGGAAAGAAAGCCCGGCACCATAGCTCGCAGCGACTCGTCGAGCGTCAGGAGCTTGCCCGTGACCTTCTCCCGGATGCTGCGCGCATCGTCGCGCGCCTCGATCCGGAAATAGCTCCTGCAGAGGTCGATGACGGGCAGATAGGCGCTGGCCTTGCCATAAGAGACGGAGCTCGACTCGAGCACGAGCCAGCCCTGCGTCCGGTGCGAGTGAATGAACTCCCAGAGAAGGCGCGACTTTCCCACCCCCGCCTCGCCGACGACGGCGACGACCTGCCCCTGAGCCCCTCGCGCTTTGTCGAGGGCCTGGCGAAGATGGTCGAGCTCCTGGCCGCGCCCCACGAACCGCGTGAGCCCCCGTGCCGCCGCCGCCTGAAGGCGCGTGCGCGTCGCCGATGGTCCGCCGAGCTCGAATACGTCGACTGGGCTCGCCAGCCCCTTGACCGGAATCGGACCGATCGGGACGACTTCGACGAACCCCTCGGCGAGCCGGAGCGTCTCGGCGGTCAGCCGCGTCGAGCCCGGTGTCGCGAGCTGCTCCATGCGCGCGGCGAGGTGGGTGGTCTGGCCCACCGCTGAATAGTCCATGCGCAGATCGCTCCCGATGGCGCGCACGACCACCTCGCCGGAGTTGAGGCCGACGCGGATCTGCACCTCAACGCCGTGATCCCGGCGAACCTCGGCCGTGTAGCGGCGGATGGCCTGCTGCATGGCGAGGGCGGCGTAGCACGCGCGAACAGCATGGTCCTCGTGGGCGAGCGGGGCGCCGAAGAGGGCCATGATGCCGTCGCCCATGACCTGATTCACCGTGCCCTCGTAGCGGTGCACGGCTTCCATCATCCGCTCAAGAACGGGGTCGAGAATTTTGCGGGCCTCCTCGGGATCACGCGCGGCCAGCAGCTCCATCGAACCTTTCATGTCGGCGAAGAGCACCGTGACCTGCTTGCGCTCCCCCTCGAGCGCGTGGCGGGACGTGAGGATCTTCTGGGCCAGATAGCGAGGTGTATAGCTCTCGGGGGATACGAGCGCCGCCGCCGCGACGGACGGTGCGGCGACCGGATTGCCACATTCGTTACAGAAGCGACTGCTCGGCAGGTTGGGGTGCCCGCACGCCGGACAGATCGCCTCCAGGCGCCCGCCGCAGCCGGCGCAGAACTTGGCGCCTGCGGGGTTATCCTGCCGGCACTGGGGGCAGCGCATGTCGGCCCGCCATGCTCCCGCGGGGCTCCCGCCCGCCCCCGGCGAAAGCCACGGAGATTTCTACGAGCCTTCTTTCACTTCGATGATGTCGTCGGCCATGACGCCGTGGGATTCGCGGTGCACGGCCGCCGCCGCTTCCTTGCTGGGGGCCTGGACGAGACAGAACACCTTTCCGGTGCCCTCGTCGTACCAGTACCGGATGTAGTTCACGCCGTACTTGCCCTGCACGGCCAGATCTTTCTTGTGGGCCTCGGCAGCCATCTGGGTGGAGAGGCCATCGACCTTGTTGTGGACATCCAGGTAGAGAGGCATGGGCCGACGCTCCTTTCTTACGGCGCGGCGCGCCACCGTGAACAGCTACGCGCCTCCAAGAACTCCTGGGCTCCTGTATGAGGTGGCTTCCGCGAAGGTATGCGCACAGCCGGAATATGTCAACGACCCGAGGCGTTAGGGAGCCGGGTCCAAAGACATTTCTTTTTGACCCGCCTCGAGCACATGCATTCGAACGGTAGTCGAGCAGTCGCAGGTGGTGGTAGCCTCCCTGTGTTTGGGAGGGAGAGATCATGCCCTACGAGTTTCGCTCGCTCTTCACGCCGATCCGGGTGGGCTCGGTCACCCTCAAGAACCGGATCTACTCCTCTGGCCACGCCGAGGCCATGGCCGAGGGCGGCCGGCCGACGGCGCGGCTCGCGCGCTACCACGAGGCGAAGGCGCAGGGCGGGTGCGCCCTCACGATCTTCGGCGGGTCCTCGAGCGTGCATCCCTCGTCGCCCGCAGCGGCCTGGAAGCAGATCGCCAACCACGACGACTCGATCATTCCCGCCTATCGGGCGATCGCCGACGCCGTGCACCGCCACGACTGCCTCGTCTTCACCCAGCTGACGCATCTCGGCCGGCGGGCCCAGTCGGATCCCGAGGTGTCGCCCGTGCTGCTGGCCCCCTCGCAGATCCCCGAGCGAGTCCACCGCGAGGTGCCCCACGAGCTCGAGCCCGAGCAGATCGCGGCGCTGGTGCGCGCCTTCGGCGAGGCGGCGCGCCGCTGCCGCGCCGGCCACCTCGACGGGATCGAGATCTCCATGGCGCACAATCACCTGATCGATCAGTTCTGGTGCCCCCTCTTCAACCAGCGCACGGACGAGTACGGCGGCAGCCTCGAGAACCGGATGCGATTCGCCTTCGAGGTCCTGGCGGAGATCCGGCGGGAGGTGGGGCGGGACTTCGTCGTCGGGGCCCGCATCTCCGGCGACGAATTCACGGCCGGGGGCCTCAGCGCTCACGACATGGCCGAGATCGCGCGCCGCCTCGCGGCGTCGGGGCTCATGGACTTCCTGTCGATCATCGGCGGCGGTGCCCACACGTATGCCTTGCAGGCGGCGGCCGTGCCGAACATGAGCTTTCCCACCGCCGTGTACGTGCCCCTGGCGGCGGCGATCAAGAAGGCCGCCCCCTCCCTGCCGATCCTGCACGCGAGTCGGATCGTGGATCCGATCCAGGCGGACCAGCTCGCGGCGGCGGGGCAGGTCGACGTGGTGGGCATGACGCGCGCCCTCATCGCGGACCCCGACCTTCCGCGGAAGACGCGCGAGGGGCGGCTCGACGACATTCGGACGTGCGTGGGGGCGAACGAGGGGTGCATCGACCGCATTTATCAGGGCAAGCCGGTCACCTGCGTTCAGAACCCGGCCACCGGGCGCGAGGGCGAGCTGGGCCAGGTGAGCAAGGCGAGCGTCGCGAAGAAGGTCGTCATAGTCGGCGGCGGGGTCGCGGGGCTGGAGGCGGCCCGCGTGGCGGCGCTCCGTGGTCATCGCGTCGTGCTCTTCGAGAAGGACACGCAGCTGGGCGGCCAGGTGCTCCTCGCCGCGCGCGCTCCCGCCCGCGCCGACTACGCGGGCATCGTCCGCTTTCTGGTCATCCAAGTGAAGAAGCTCGGGGTCGAGATCCGTCTCGGGGTCGAGGCGGCAGCCGCGGGAGTGCTGGCCGAGCGCCCGGACGCGGTCGTCATCGCCACCGGGTCTCATCCCTACGTCCCTCCCCTCCCTGGCGCCGACGGCAAACACGTCGTAACGGATCGGGACGTGCTGGCAGACACCGCCAGGGTCGGCGCGAACGTCGTCGTCGTCGACGACGTCCATACCCAGCAAGCGCTCTCGACCGCCGAGCTCCTCCTGGATCAGGGCAAGCGGGTCGAGGTCGTCTCGCCGCTCTTCTACGTCGGTCAGGACGTCGGCATCACCTCCATCGCCCCCCTCTACACGCGCCTCTTCACGAAGGGGGCGGTCCTGACGCCGCACACCGAGCTCCGCGCCATCGAGGGCTCGGCGGTGATCGTCGCCAACGTGCACGCGGGGGCCGAGCGCCGGATCGAGGGCGTCGATAGCGTCGTCCTCGCGATGGGAAGCCGCTCGACCGATGCGCTCTATCGCGAACTCAAGGGGCGCGTGCCGGAGCTCCACGCGGTGGGCGACTGCGTGGCGCCGCGGGGCGTCCACCAGGCGATCCTCGATGGGACCCACGCGGGGCGGGCGATCTGACCCGGCGCGCGATCTAATCCGGCGAAGGAGGGACGGGCACGGTCCATTTTCTCCCTTGACAACGGGGCGGAGCGGACTATTGTTGAGCCCGCCACGTCAACATTCGTCCCGTTCTTCCTGTCTCGGCTGAAGGAGGGTTGTCCGATGGTTATCCGAAAGCGCGGCGAGGCCGGTCTTCCTCCCATTCCTCCGATTCCGACGCAGGTCGTTACGAACGGGGAGTTCGTGCCACTGCCGAAGACGCAGAAGCAGCGGGAGGTGGACCTCCGCCTCCTGGAGTACGCGGACCGCTACGGGAAGCCGCGCGGGCTCTCGCGCCGGAGCTTTCTCATGACGACGAGCGGCTTCGCTGCCGCCATGCTCGCCATGAACAAGGTCTACGGGCGGGAGTTCTTCCGGGTGGCCGAGGTCGAGGCGGCCGACGAGACGGCCGCGATCGAGGCGCAACTCAAGACCCGCAAGGGTACCCAGTTCATCTTCGACGACCAGACCCACTGGCTCAACGCGGCTAAGCTCGAGCACGCGCAGACTGAGCGGGGCAAGATCGTGCGGGACTTCCTGATGGGATTCCGCAACAGCGTGCTGCCCAACAGTAAGATCCAGGACATCGGCACCGAGGAGGCCTACGTCAAGCAGATGTTCCTGGAGAGCGAGACCACGATGTCGATCATCAGCGGCGTGCCGGCCGCGGCCGGTGACGACGAGATTCTGCTCCCGATCGAGAGCATGGTGGGCACGCGTGACCACGTCAATACCAAGGCCGGCACCCGTCGAATGCTCTCGCACGGGCTCGTCGCGCCCAACGATCCGCGCAACCTCGACATGATGGAGTGGCAGGCCAAGGACCTCAAGATCGACTCGTGGAAGGGATACACCGCAGACGGGATCAGCGGCCGCTACCCGAGCGGCGGCCACTACGGCGGGTGGTACCTCGACGACGCCAAGGTCGCCTACCCGATGTATGACAAGGCACGCAAGCTCGGGATCAAGACCTTCTGCATCCACAAGGGGCTCGCTGTCATCTGGTTCGACGAGAAGTACTGCCGCCTGCACGACCTCGAGCCGGCGGCGCTCGCGAACCCGGATCTCAACTTCATCATCTACCACTCTGGCTACCCGTGGGTGGACGACCTCGCCAACATCACGCGGTTCAAGCGGAACCCCGCGCTCAATGTGGCCAACAACATTTATGCGGAGCTGGGCTCCACCTTCGCGCTGACGGTGACGGGCGCGCCGATCGAGGCCGCGCATGTCCTGGGGAAACTCGTGACCCACGTGGGATCCGACCGGATCATGTGGGGCAGCGACTCGACGTGGTGGGGCTCGCCGCAGTGGCAGATCGACGCCTTCCGGCGGTTCCAGATCCCGGAAGACATGCAGAAGGGCTACGGCTACAAGCCGATCACCGACAAGGACAAGGAGCTGATCCTCGGGCTCAACGCGGCCCGCGTCTACGGGATCAACGCCGAGCAGACCATGAAGCAGCTCGCGCAGGACGCGATCTCGAACGTCCGCGCGGCGATCGCGCCGAAGATGACCCAGGAGTTCAGGAAGTACGCCGCCGCGGCGGGGATGAAGCTCGCATAGGGCAGCGGAGCGTCTGATGCCGCTCTATGAGTACGCGTGCCACGCCTGCGGGTCGCGGACGGAAGTCCGCCACGCCATCGCCGAGCCGCCGCCCAGTCGTTGCACGGCCTGCGGCGGCGCGCTCGAGCGCGTCTTCACACCGCCGTCGGCGCCACGCCGCCGCTTCAGTCCATGGGCAACCACTGACCCCAGCGCGCCCGCAAAGGCGCAGTAGGCCACAACGTGCCTGCCTACGACTACGCCTGCGAGGCGTGCAGCGCCGTGGTGGAGCTTCGCCACCGCGTCGACGAATCGCCGTCGGCGACGTGCGCGGCCTGCGGCGGCCCGCTCACGCGCCTCTTCACGGTCCCGCGCGTGAATGTCGGTAACCACTCGAGCGCGGCGGCAGCCCGGTACGCGAAGCTGACGCAGGGCGAGGAAGTGGCGCGCGTACAGGCGGAACTCGAGGCCGTGAAGCGACCTCGGCGCGCCGAACGCGACTCTTAGCGCCCCGCCGGGCGTCAGCTTTTCTCGACATTCCCTTGGAGCTCGCGTCCGTGGTATTCGCGAGCATGCCCGATCCCCGCCACTCGCTGGGCCGGCAGGCGGAGGAGGCTGCCGCCGCCTTCCTCGAGCGCGCCGGCCTCACCGTCGTCGAGCGCAACGTGAGGTTCTCACACGGCGAGCTCGACCTCGTCTGCCGCGACGGTCGCGTCTGGGTGTTCGTCGAGGTGAAGTGCCGCCAGGCGCGCTGGGGCGACGCCCCAGCGGCCGCGGTCGAGTGGCGGAAGAGGCGGCGCCTCATCCGCCTCGCCCAGCACTACCTCAAGTGGAAGCGTCTCGGCGAGGTCTCCTGCCGCTTCGACGTCCTCACCGTCACCGTACGTGACGATGGCACCACCGACCTCCGCCACATCCGCGCCGCCTTCGACGCCACCGGCGCGGTCTGAGGCCCGCGCGCGCCTTGGGTGCCGGGCTCGCGCCTCGGCCGTCGCCTGACGCCTCCGTCGCACACCCCTCCCAGAGGGCCTCCGGCCGAGTCAAGCGGTTCGTATAATCGTTGCGGAGCTTTCAGCCGATGCCCGCGCGAGACGTCCGCCCGACGCTCGTTCTGACCGCAAGCGTGGTCTGTCTTCTGGGGCTTGCCATCACGCTCGTCGCCGACGTGGGCCGACCTTACCCCGGGTTCTTCGTCGCGCCGGACTTCCGGGTGTTCCCGGTGGACGAGGCCGCTCGCGCTTCCGGTCTCGGCTGGGGTGATCGAATTACCGCCGTCGACGGTGGTTCGCGCGCCGAGCTGATGGCCCGGGCGGAGGCGGCGCGGGGGCCCATCTGGTACGACATCGAGCGCGGTGACCGCCGGTTCTCGATCGCGTTGTCGCCGCAGTCGTTCACCTGGCGACACCTTGTCGGCCACTTCGGCGTGTACTTCGTGGTGTCGGCGGCCATGCTGGCCACCGGCGTCTTCGTGTTCGCCCAGAACCCCGTGGCCGCTCCGAACCGGAACTTTCTCTACTACATGTGCCTGTGGGCGGTGTCGAACGTCGCCACGCCGGAGGCGATTCTCGGGCTCCGCAAGTACGCCGCCCCGCTGGTCGGCTTCGTCGGCGTGGTGCTGTCCGTTCACGGCTGGGTGTTCTTTCTGACGTATCCAGTCAACCCCCGGCGCCAGGCGTGGCTCGACCGCGTCCGCCTCATCCCATGGCTCTACCGCGGCGCATTGGTCATCGGGGCGGTGGCGTCGCTGCTGTTTGGGGCGCTGTACCTCGGCGCCCCGGATTCGCTGGCCTCCGCGTATCCGTTCGCGGTGGCGGGCCTCTTGACGTTCGCGATGGTTTCCTTCCCCATTAAGATCATCGCGTTGGTCGACACGCGACGACAGGCCGACTCACCGCTCGTCAACCAGCAAACCTCCGTGCTTTTGCTCGGTATCGGCCTCGGGCTCGGCTGCTGGCTCATCCTCATGCTGGCGCCACTCACTCACCTCTTCGAGGCGCCGGCCGACCCGCAGCTCGGATCGGCTCTCGGGCTGCTCTATCCGCTCGCCATCGCCTATGCGACCGTCCGCTACCGCTTGTTCGACGCCACGCTCGTCATCCGTCGCTCCGTCATATACACGGCTTTGGCCGCCATGATCGTCGGCGCCTACGCGGTGGCGATCGCCGGCGCGAACCTCGTGCTGGCCCAGTCCGAGTTAACGCGCTCGCCCTGGTTCTCAGCCTCCTTCATGTTCACGGTGGTGCTCGTGTTCCACCCGTTGCGGGAATGGATGCAGCGGGTGGTCGACCGCACGTTCTTCCGCGAGCGCGCTGACTATGTACGGACGATCCAGACGCTGGCCCGCTCGATGACGAGCCTGCTCGACCTCGAGGAGATCACCCGCCGGCTGACGCGGACGGTCGAGTCGGTCATGCACGTGCGCCATTCCCGGCTGATCGTGGGCGCGCCATCGGGCCCGCTGGCCGCGGTCGTGGCCCCCGCACCGGGGGCGGTCTCGCGCTACCAAGTCGCCGCTGATCCGAGCTTCGGTGCGACGGCTCCGGCCGCGCTCGAGGCCTATGGCGCTCTTGACGCAGAGGTCGTCGTGCCGCTCCGCTTCCAAGAGGAGCTGCGCGGGCTCCTGGTGCTCGGGCCCAAGCGCTCGGAAGCGCCCTACACCGCGGAGGACCTCGCGCTCCTGGAGACGCTCGCCGACCAGACCGCTGTGGCGCTGGTCAACGCGGAGTCCCACCGCCAGGTCGTTGAGTATACGCAGCAGCTCGAGCGTAGCCTGCTGATCCGCACCAACCTCGCCAAGTTCGTGCCCCAACGCGTCCGCCGGCTCATCGAAGAGTCGCCGGAGGCGCCCTCGCTCGAGAAGCGCGAGGCCGATGTGACGGTGGCCTTCGCCGACATCACCGGGTACACGCGGCTGTCGTCTCGGCTCGCCCCCGAGGTGCTCGACTCCATCGTGGAGCGCTACTTCAGCGCGTTTCTCGACGAGATCGTCAAGCATGGCGGCGACGTCAACGAGACGGCCGGCGACGGGCTCATGGTCATCTTCCACGAGGGCGACCACGCCCGGGCCGCCGTGGGCACCGCGCGAGCAATTCATCGCCGGGCCGCCGAGCTGAATGCCGAGCGTCCGGAAGGGTTCGAGCCGCTCGCAATGCATATCGGCATCAACACGGGGCCGGCGCTGCTCGGAGCCACCAAGATCGAGGGGCGCGCTGGGACCCGCTGGACCTACACTGCTTCGGGTCTGACCACAAGCATAGCCGCGCGCTTGGCGGCGGTGGCCCAAGGGGGCGAGATCGTCATCAGCGAGACGACGCTGGCGCGCCTCGATGTCAGTGCACCAGTGGAAGACCTTGGGTATCGCGAGCTGAAGAACGTTGACAAGCCTGTGCGGCTGCACCGGCTCAGGTAGCGCATACGGGACGCTGCCGCTGGGCCCAGAATCGGTCCTGGCCAGCCCCGGGGCAACGGCGGCGACGTTGTTTCGTCGGTTCTCAGGATCGCCCCATCATGAACCGCCGGACTTGCTGCATCAGCGGCTCGACGTCGTAGGTGCTGTAGAGGAGGGTCGCGTTA
>Ga0209801_1001245_pt1 | contig 15911 bp, 15 predicted proteins | sample GraSoiAngelo_127_FD_185884 | JGI IMG/M metagenome (GOLD analysis project Ga0209801, IMG submission 185884) | Grasslands soil microbial communities from the Angelo Coastal Reserve, California, USA - 14_0927_09_40cm (SPAdes) (version 2) | ecosystem: Environmental > Terrestrial > Soil > Grasslands ... | reverse complement strand
GGCGCGGTCACGACTTGGTAATCTGATTCGCTCAGCAGTCGCTTGATCAAAACCAGAGCCATCTGTTCATCATCGACAACGAGGACGGTCGACTTGACGCGCGGCATTTCGCGGATCTTCGTTGGTTTCAGGAACGATGTGAGCTCGGGATGCATGAGCACTTTTTGATCAGTGCCCCCAGCCTGCTCGGCCAATTGCGCGGCGACCGCTTCTGCACGATCAATGCTCGAGCGCAGCATGTTCAAATATTGCTCCGAGCCTTCGCTGCCTTCCCACAAGTTGCCGATCTCCGCGCTGGTGCCGGAAATAATCTGCAACAAGTTGTTCAGTTCACTGGTCGCTTTCGAGACCGATTCCTTCGAAATCGACTTGCGCGGGGTGCGCGGCGACTTGCCTTCGGGGTTCACGCTGCCTTTTGCAGCATTCGCGATGCCTTTTCTAATAGAAATTATAAGGAGGAAGTGCGCCAACATGACGCGCCCCAACCGGCCCTGGTTGGATGAAATCTCATTCGCAATCGGCCGGAATCGCTTTATATTCTTAGCCCTGTTTATGAACGAGCTCCGTGTCGAAAACCTCCACGTCGCCATCGGCGATCAGCAGATCGTGCGCGGTCTGAGTCTCGCCGTGCCTCGTGGTGAGGTGCACGCCGTCATGGGCCCAAACGGTTCCGGCAAAAGCACGCTCGCCAAGGTGATGGCTGGTCATCCCGATTATCAGGTCACCAAAGGCAAAATCACCATGGACGGCGAAGATCTCCTGGCGCTTGAGCCTGACGATCGCGCCCGCAAAGGTCTTTTCCTCGCGTTCCAGTATCCAAGCGAAATTCCGGGGGTGACGATTGCGAATTTTCTCCGCGCTGCGTTAGCAGCGCGTTTGCCGGAAGGCGAAGAACTCGAAGCGACTGATTACTACGCGAAGCTTTACGAAAAAATGGAACTTCTCGGAATGGATCGCTCGTTCACGTCGCGTGCGGTCAACGAAGGTTTCTCCGGCGGTGAAAAAAAGCGAACTGAGATTCTGCAGCTGGCGATGCTCGAGCCGAAGTACGGGGTCTTAGATGAAACCGACAGCGGACTAGACATCGACGCGCTCAAGACGGTCGCCCACGGCGTGAATACGTTGCGCGGCTCGAATATCGGGATACTTTTAATTACCCACTACCAGCGCATCCTAAATTACATCGTTCCCGACCACGTGCACGTGATGGTGCAGGGCCGAATCGTGCGCAGCGGCGGAAAGGATCTGGCGCTCGAGCTCGAGGAACGAGGTTACGATTGGGCGCGCGCGGGAGCGGATGAGCCAGTGCTAATAAGATAAGATCGACAACCACCGACAACGACAATGAAAACTGAAAACAAAGCCGTCGATATCGATCGCAACAGAGGCGATTTTGCTTATCCGGAAGTTCACATCCGAGACGCGGGCCGCGGTTTGAGTGAAAAGACCATCCACTACATCTCCGATGTTAAAGAAGATCCGGATTGGGTTCGCGAATTTCGCCTTCGCGGCCTGAAAACATTTCTCGAAAAACCGCTGCCGACGCACTGGGCAAGCAAGGATCTGGAGGCGATCGACTTCGATAAAATCCGTTACTACCTCGCGCCCGGCTCCGGGGCCAAACGCAGTTGGGAGGAAGTGCCGGAGGACATCAAACGCACGTTCGAGCGGCTTGGCATTCCCGAGCAGGAACGAAAATTCCTCGCCGGAGTCGAAGCCCAGTTCGATAGCGAAGCGGTTTACTCAAACATCAAGAAAGCAGTCGGCGAGCAGGGCGTCATTTTTGTCGGTTCGACCGAGGGGCTGAAAAATCATCCGGAAATTTTCCGGAAATGGTTCGGCAAAGTGATTCCGATCGGCGACAACAAATTCAGCGCGCTCAATTCGGCGGTGTTTAGCGGCGGCTCGTTCATTTACATCCCGCCTGGCGTGAAAGTGAAACATCCGCTCCAGGCTTATTTCCGGATCAACGCCGAAAGCTTCGGCCAGTTCGAGCGCACGCTCATCATTGCGGATGAAGGCAGCGAAGTTACTTACATGGAAGGCTGCACCGCGCCCAAATTCGAAACCGTTGCATTACACAGCGCCGTGGTTGAGCTCGTCGCGCTCAAAGGCGCCAAGCTCCAATACATCACCGTGCAGAATTGGTCGTCCAACGTTTTCAACTTGGTGACGAAACGCGGACTCGCGCACGAAAACGCCGAAATCAAATGGATCGACTGCAATATCGGGTCGCGGCTGACGATGAAATACCCCGGCGTGGTGTTGAAAGGTCGCAAAGCGCGTGGCGAAGTTCTCTCGATCGCGCTCGCCGGTAACGGCCAGCATCAGGATACCGGCGCAAAAATGATCCACGCTGCAGATGAGACGACTTCGAACATCATTTCGAAATCGATCTCCATCGGCACCGGTCGCGCGACTTATCGCGGACTCGTTCATGTGCCAAAGCACTTGAAGCATTGCAAGAACAACACGGAGTGCGACGCGCTTCTCATTAACTCCACCAGCCGGACCGACACGTATCCGGCGATCACCGTCCGCGGCACCGGCAACTCCGTGCAACACGAAGCCAGCGTCTCGCAGGTCAGCGCCGAGCAAATCTTTTACATGCAACAGCGCGGCTTGAGCGAAGCGCAGGCGATGAGTTTGAGCGTGAACGGCTTCGTCAACGATCTCGTCCGCCAGTTTCCGATGGAATACTCGGTCGAGCTGAAACGATTGATCGAGCTCGAGATGGAAGGCTCGGTTGGGTAATTTCTCGCGTCAATAATTTTGATGAACCGGCGGTCTGAGGACCGCCGTTCTTATCTAATGTCCTCAATCGCTCCTGCTGAAATCGTAAGCTCGAAAGCAATCCTCTCGGGTCCGATCGAATCGGGCGATTTGCCGCACTGGTTCCGCGAACAACAGCGTGCTGCGTGGAAAAAGTTCGAATCGATTCCGCGACCCACGCGAAAAGATCAGGCCTGGCGATTTTCCAATGTCGATCTTCTTGATCTGGTGCCGTTCAAGTTCACCCCCGAGCTCTCGGACGACGATCGCCGCAACGTTTTGCAATACTCGCACGGGCTGGACGAATTCTCCGGCCGCATGATTTTTGCCGGTGATCAGCTGGTCGAGCGCAATATTGTTTCGGAAGAGTTGAAAAAACGCGGCGTCATTTTTCAACCGCTCGAACGCGCCATGGTCGAGCATACCGATCTTTTCCGAAAATATTTCATGTCGACTGAAGCTTCCCTGGGTTCGGCGAAGTTCGCGGCGCTTCATCAGGCGCTCGTCTCGTCGGGCACGTTTTTGTTCGTCCCGCGGGGCGTCGAAATTGAAGCGCCAATCGAAATTTTCCACTGGTTACGTGGCGAAAATGTGTCGGTATTTCCGCACCTGCTTCTCGTTGCTGACGAACTGGCAAAAGTTACAGTCGTCGAGCATTTTCGCTCGTGTGATCAGCGCGCGCCCGGTTTCGCCTGTGGTGTAAACGACCTGATCGCAGGCCCCGGCGCTAAAGTCACTTATGTTTGCGCGCAGAACTGGGGAAACAACGTGGTCGCCTTGCAAATGAATACGACCGCGGTCGATCATGGCGCGTCCGCGATGAGTTTGAATCTGAATCTCGGCTCCAGGTATTCGCGATTCGAAAGTCTGAGTCGCCTCGTGGGCGAAGGCGCGCGCAGCGATCTGCTTGCGGTCGCAGTGGCCATGAACGAACAGGAATTCGACGCTCGCACGTTGCAGGATCACATCTCGCCGCAGACCGCCAGCGATCTCCTTTATAAGAATGCCCTCGACGATCGTGCCCGTTGCACGTTCGGGGGACTGATCCGGGTCGAACCGCACGCCCATTTCACCGACGCCTATCAAAAAGTTCGCAATCTTCTGCTGAGCGACGATTCCGAAGCGAACTCAATGCCCGGCTTGGAAATTCTGGCCGACAACGTCCGTTGCACCCACGGCGCGACTTCCGGCCAGATCAACGAAGACGAAATGTTTTATCTCCATTCGCGTGGTATCCCGACAAAAGTCGCCCAACGCCTCATCGTTACCGGCTTCCTCAACGAAGTCATCCAGCGCCTGGATCAGCCATCAATCGCCGACTATTTGCGGGGATTAATCGACCAGAAATTTGGGCGTAGCCGATAACCGGCCGTCTCGCGAGTCTCCGAGAATTCTTTTGCATCACCGGTTGGGGGTGTTGTATTTTGGTTCCCCTTTTCAGCTGCCATGGATGTAAGCGGACATATCGGCGCAATCCTGAATCAGAAGAGCGGCAATATTTTCTCGATCGAGCCGGACGCGACTGTGTTCAAAGCCATCGAGCTGATGGCGGACAAGAATGTCGGCGCGCTCCTCGTGATGGAAGGAGAAAAATTAGTCGGAATTATCTCTGAACGCGATTACACCCGGAAAGTTTTTGTCCGCGGGAAATCTTCCAAGGAGACCCGGGTTGATGAAATCATGTCGTCGAACGTTTCGACAACGAAGCCCGGAGAAAGCGTTGATGAATGTCTGCGCTTGATGACCGAGAAACACATTCGTCACCTCCCTGTGGTCGAGGACGGTAAAGTGATCGGGATTATTTCCATCGGCGATCTGGTCAAACACGTGATCTCCTGCCAAAGCGCGACCATTGCGCATTTGGAAAACTACATCAGCGGCGGATACAGCGGCTAATGCCGGACGGCGGACAGCGTCCGCGGCTACAAGGACCAGACGGTTTTCCCGTTCACAATCGTGCGCACGGCACGCCCTTTTAATTTCCAGCCATCGAACGGAGAGTTGCGCGACAGGGATTGGAACTGGTCGGTCCTGACCGTCCATTCCAAGTCTGAAGCGATCAACGTCACGTCGGCCGGCGCGCCAACTGACAATGTACCGGCATCGAGTTTAAGAAGTTTCGCCGGCTCGAGCGTGTACATCTTGATCAAACGCACGATGTCGATCTTGTGATGCTTGTGCACGAGCTGATCGATGAAAATTCCAAGCGCGGTTTCGAGACCGACGATCCCAAACGGCGCCTGGTCGAACTCCACTTCCTTTTCAAACCCGGCATGCGGCGCGTGGTCCGAGCACAGAATCGAGAGCGTGCCGTCGGCAATTCCTTCCAAGATTGCATCGACATCAGCCTTTGATCGCAGCGGTGGATTCATTTTGTAGTTGGTGTCGAAGTTTTGGATCGCTTCATCAGTCAGCGCGATGTGGTGCGGACAAACTTCGCCGCTAATTTTGACTCCGCGTGCCTGCGCTTCACGGATCAAGCGCACGCTTCCAGCGGCGCTAATGTGTTGGCAGTGAATGTGATGATCGCAAAGTTCTGCCAGCAAGATATTCCGCATCACGATCGCTTCTTCGCCGGCGGCCGGCCAGCCGGGCAAGCCGAGGAGCGTGCTCCAATAGCCTTCGTTCACCACGCCGTTCCCGACCAAATTGTAATCCTGGCAATGATCGAGCACGGGCAATCCGACCATGCGTGCGTACTCCACTGCGCGCCGCATCAATTCGTGATTTTGGACGCAATGACCGTCGTCAGTGATCGCGACGACGCCGGCTTGGCCTAATGAACCGATCGGTGCGAGCTCTTCGCCCGCGATGTTCTTCGAGATCGCGCCGGTCGGTAGAACATTGACAGACGCGGTTCGGTTCGCGCGATCCTTGATCCAGGCAATCGTCGCTGGATTGTCGGCTGCGGGCAAAGTGTTCGGCATGCAGACAATGGTCGTGAATCCGCCCGCCGCCGCGGCGTGCGCGCCGGATGCGATCGTTTCCTTGTGGCCGAAACCCGGCTCGCGCAGATGGACATGCATGTCGATCAAGCCTGGGGCGACAATCAATCCTTTTGCATCAATCGTTTCCGTCTTTTGATTCTTGATCGCGGATTGGTCCGCGATTCTTTCATCGACAATCGTAAGATCGACAACCTCATCGCGCTTGTTGGCCGGATCGATCACGCGGCCGTTGCGAATAATGATCGCGCTCACGCGGCGATTCCTCCGCAGAGGTAAAGAACGGCCATCCGGACGGCGAGGCCGTTGGTGACCTGATCAAGAATCACGCTCTGCAAGCCGTCGGCCACTTCGCTGTCGATCTCGACGCCGCGATTGATTGGGCCCGGATGCATGACCAGGCAATTCGGCTTTAGCAATTTCGCGCGCTCTTTTGTTAACCCGAATAGCGTGGTGTATTCGCTGATTCCCGGGAAATATTCCTTACGTTGACGCTCGTGCTGGATCCGCAACAGGTTCACCACATCGGCGTCTGGCAGCACTTTGTCGATCTGGTTTGAAACGGTGACACCGAGTTTTTCGAACTCGCGCGGGACGAGCGTGCTCGGTCCCACGAGCGTGACCCGCGCACCGAGCTTCGTCAGGCCAAAAATGTTCGAGCGCGCGACGCGACTGAACAAAATGTCGCCGACGATCACGACGTGGAGGTTGTCGATCCTGCCCCGCTTCTCCCGGATCGTGTACATGTCGAGGAGACCTTGAGTCGGGTGTTCATGCGCGCCGTCGCCGGCGTTGATCACGCTCGACTTCAATCGTTGCGCCAGAAATTGCGCTGCGCCGGCGGAACTGTGGCGCAAGACGAGGATGTCGGCGTGCAACGCCTCAAGATTCCGCGCGGTGTCCTTGAGTGTTTCGCCTTTGGTTAGACTGGACGTTGTCGCGGAAATGTTGATCACGTCCGCGCTGAGACGAAACGCGGCCAGCTCGAACGAGGTACGCGTGCGCGTGCTGGGTTCGACAAAGAAGTTGACCAGCGTTTTACCGCGAAGCGCCGGGACCTTCTTGATCTCGCGAGTGCCGACCTGTTTGAAGGCGTCTGCGGTCTCGAGAATGAAATTGATCTCGTCCGCAGAGAGTTCGCGAAGCCCGAGCAAATCTTTGCGATTCCAATTCATCTCATTCTTTAAACAGCCAGACCGCATCTGGTTCCTGGTCGACGTTTTGGAGACGGACTTGAATTTGTTCGCGGGTGGCGGTCGGCAAATTTTTGCCGACGTAATCGGCGCGAATCGGCAACTCGCGGTGGCCGCGGTCGACCAGCGCGGCTAGTTGGATTCGCGCGGGCCGGCCGAAAGAGCTGATCGCGTCCATCGCGGCGCGCACGGTGCGACCCGTGAAAAGAACATCATCGACAATGATGACCGTGCGATGCTCGAGCGGCAGCGGCAGTTTCGAGGCGTGCACCATCGGCAACTCGGCGCGCGTGCCGACGTCGTCGCGGTGCATCGCGACGTCGATGGTGCCGGTCTCGATGTCGATCTTGGCAACGTCGCGGATGAATTCGGCGAGTCGGTGTGCGACCTCCACTCCGCGCAGTGGAATTCCGGCAAGCACGACCGATTTCAAGTCGGCGTTTTGCTCGATAATTTCGTGGGCGATCCGCCGCAGCGCGCGCCAGATCGCTTCCGCGTCCATGATCGGGACACCCGAGGTCCGAGCCGGACTGGCAATATGTTTTTTGTCGTCCATTTGCATCCTTGGCGACCTCGCAGGATCGCTTTAAAGGAGCCGAAAATAAATCAGGAGGCTGCTTTTTCTGTGCGAGCCTCCTTCATTCGCCGCTCCCGCCAATGGGAGCGATGTTTCACGATCCAATCGAGGAGCGCTTTTTCAAAGCCGATGTCCTTGCCGGCTTTTTCACTCTCGATCCATTTATGCTTCAAAATCTCTTCGCGTTCGGCCAGGAACTCTTTGTAGAGGACCGAGTTCTTAACGAACTGCGATTTGTCTTTCTCGACTTCGGCAACCGGCATGTCGACAGCTTTTTCCATAAAAACGAGAATCAGTCAATACAAAGTGAATAACTTGTTGGTAAGGTATGACGTAGCATCACCCATACCTATTTAAAATTACGCCGCAGAATCCGTTAAGCCAGTGCCTCGCGAATCCGCTGGGCGATCGTCATAAACTCCACAGCCACAGGAGACTGTCGATCTTGCCCGACGATTGGCTGCCCGCGGTCCGCCGCCTCACGCGTTGCAATGTCGATGGGGACTTGGCCGAGCAACGGAACCCGGAGGCGCTTCGCTTCGCGTTCGCCGCCACCGCTGCCGAAGATGTCGTATCGCTTGTTATCCGAAGGCGAAACGAAATAGCTCATGTTTTCAACCAGTCCGAGCACGGGAACATTGACCTTTTCAAACATGGTGGCCGCCTTGCGCGCATCGATCAGCGCCACTTCCTGTGGCGTCGTGACAATGATAGCGCCGGAAAGCGCGACGGTTTGAACGATCGTCAGTTGAATGTCGCCGGTGCCTGGCGGCAGATCGAGCACCAGAAAATCAAGTTCGCCCCAATCGACCTGACGTAAAAATTGTTGAGTGTAACGCGTCACCATCGGCCCGCGCAAAATGGCAGGTGAGGTATCGTCGAGCAAAAAGCCCATCGACATCAGCTTGAGATTGTACTGTTCGACCGGGATGATTTTGTTTTCGTCGGTCGCGGTGGGTCGCTCTCGCGTCCCGAACATCAGAGAAATACTTGGACCGTAAATGTCGCAGTCGCACAAACCGACGCGCGCTTTGGTTTGCTCAAGGGCGACGGCGAGGTTTGCCGCGACGGTAGATTTTCCAACGCCGCCTTTGCCGCTCGCAATCGCGATGACGTGCTTTATTCCCGGAATTCGGGTGGCGCCAACACTCGCGCCCGCACCGGCTGGAGGCGCGTGGATATCGATCAAAACTTTTGCGCTGAGAACACCATCGAGGTCGCGCAAGATTTTTTCGGAATCGTTTTTTATGGTCGCCGGAATATTGGGATCGTTGGTGGCAAGTGCGAGCTGCACTTTGACTTCACCGCGATCAATCTGGACACCTTTAACGAGACCGAACGATACAATGTCGCGGCTAAATCCAGGATAACGGACCGAGCGCAGCGCATCGCGAACTTGTTCTTCTGAAATCGACATTGCCGAAACCTAGGCCGCTGGCGTGGCCAGTAAAGATGCGGCCAGGTCTTCTATGCTTGAAACATTCACGCGTTCCGGACAGCATCGCGGCATGAAGAAACAAATCTCAGTTGTTATCGCTGTCACGGCGGTCGCGCTGCTTGGGGGATGCGCCATGTTCCAAGAGAGCGGACAATCCGCACTGGTCGGAACGTGGACGAATTCGCTCGGCACAGTTTGGGCGATCAAGGCCGACGGCACATTCGATGTCGATCTTAAGCATCATGGAAGACGTGATGCGTGGGGGACCTATACTGTGCAGGGCGATCAGGCCACTTTCCAGCGTACCGGTGGAGTGAAACCGAAAGGCTGCGAAGGACCGGGCGTCTACAAGTTCAAACGGACGGACGACACGTTGCACTTCACGTTGGTCAGCGACCAGTGCAAGTTGCGCCAGAAAAACGTGCTGCAGTCATGGAAGCCGTGGAAGAAAAAATAACTTTCCGCCGTTAGGCGTCACCAGATGTCGATCTTGCCAATTGTTTGTGCACGCCGTTAGTGAAGAAGATCCGTTCGCGCTCGATGTCGGCGCCGCGCTTGGAAAAGAAATCCCGCAGCTCCGATGTAAGATAATCGCCATTCGGTAGTGGATTGAGCGTGAGATAGATTTTGCCGCCAGGCGCGAGTCGCCGTTGAAGATCGCGAAGAAGAAAATCCCATTCGCCTGGTCCCCAGCGCGAGTTCGTCGCCCGATATCGATCAAAACCGATCGAAAACGCGGTGATCCAATCGAATTGCTGGTGAAGATTCGGGAGCGACTCGAACGGTTGAATTCTGAAAACCGTTCGTGGCACGCGGAAAACTTCGAGCAGTTCCTTGAAGAGAGACGATTCGTCAAGGTCGAGGCCAAGAACGGAATGACCGAATCGTTTCAGAATGAACAAAAAAAAGCCACCACCACAGCCTAGATCGAGGACGCGTTGGGGCGGCGAGCGATGCAGTTTCAAATCCTGGACTCGCTCACGATTAACGCGTAGCCATTGATCGACATCGGCATATTTCTCGCCGGCGTAACGTTTTTGGATTTCGGCGAGCCGGTTTTGATCAAGGCCAGCGAGAACGGGCCCCAAGGGCAATCGAAAAACCGAACGCTGCGCTCTTCGCCAGCCTCGCCGGTAGGTTTCCCGGCGCGCGAGCTTCGCGAGTTTCCGATGCAGCTTCATGGGAGTGCCTCTGCGATCTCACGTAGCAATCCGGGTCCGCGATAGATCAGTCCGGTATAGATTTGGAGAAGTCGCGCGCCGGCTTCGATTTTCTCTCGTGCGGAATCCGCGTCCATAATTCCACCGGAGGCAATGATGGGTATTGTTGATCTGGCGGCGATCTCGCGAACAAGAGCGGTGGATTTCCCCCGCAACGGCGCGCCGCTCAATCCGCCTTGCTCGTCTTGGGCGGCGGGAATCGATGAATGATCGACGGTTGTATTAGTAGCGATAATCCCGGCGACCTTGTTGGTTGCGCACGTTGAAACGATGGCGTCGAGTTCGGATGGCGCCAAATCCGGCGCAATTTTAATCAAGATTGGTTTACGGCTGATGAGATTCTGTTGGCCAATCGCCGAGAGTAATTCGGAAAGCGCATCCGCTCCCTGCAACTCGCGCAAGCCGGGTGTATTCGGTGAGCTGACATTGAGGACGATGTAATCCGCGAATTCACGCAGAAGCCGGAACGAATAGAGATAATCTTCAGTGGCCTCGGTTAGCGGCGTGCTCATCGATTTTCCAATATTGATTCCAACAGGCACTTCCGGCCAACGACTGCTTCGCCGCAATTTGCGTAATCGTCGTGCGATCGCGTCGGCGCCCTCGTTATTGAATCCGAGCCGGTTGATCAACGCGTTTTGTTTGGGGAAACGAAAGATTCGCGGCTTCGAATTACCCGGCTGCGCTTTCGCCGTTACCGTGCCGATCTCGATAAAACCAAACCCGAGTGCCGCCCATGCCGGCAGCGCGACGCCGTTTTTATCGAGGCCGGCGGCGAGGCCGATTGGGTTTGGAAAATTCAGACCGAAGAGTTTTTTTGGGCTGGCCGGTGGCTGAAAAGGATTCAGGGCGTGCAGGGTAAGATCGACATGCGAGGCTGCGCGCAGGCTTTCGATTGTGAACCGGTGAGCGATTTCGGCATCAATTGAAAAGAGAAGCGGCCTAACGAATCGCTCGTAGGCGTCCTTCATTTGCCGATGCAGAATTGGCCGAAGACCGAATCCAGAATTTGTTCGACACCGACCGTGCCGATCACTTCGCCCGCTGCTTCCAAAGCCTCGTTCAGGTCAACCGACAGATACTCAGGTGAGAATGTTTTGTCCAAGGTCTTTCGCGCGCGATCACACGCTTCCAGAGCGCGGCGCAAGCAATCACGATGACGCATATTGATGGCGAGCGCGTTTTCCGGTCGCAAATTTTGTTTGCTGATCCGCGAAAGAATTTCGTTCTCAAGAGCCCCCAAGCCATCGCCGGTTAGGCAAGAAACCCGAAGCGCATTGGTGTTTTTCCATTCCGGATGTTCGGGCAGGTCGCTCTTGTTCAGCACGAGGAGTTCGTTCCCATTCGCGTTCTGCTCAAAATGCGCCGGGGGCGCTGCATTTCGATCGATAATGTGCAGCCGCAAGTCAGCTTTTTGCAGGGAACGCTCGGTGCGTGCAATTCCCTCGCGCTCGATATCGGATGTCGATGTTCGAAGGCCGGCGGTATCCAGCAAACGAACCGGAACCCCGCACAAATTGATGGTTTCTTCGATCGTATCCCTTGTTGTGCCGGGAGCATCGCTCACAATTACGCGTTCGTAACCGAGGAGGCGATTGAGCAGGCTGGATTTGCCGGCGTTGGTCGCTCCATAAATCACGACTCGGACTCCGTCGCGCAAAATGCGGCCGTGATCGGCAGTTGCAAGAAGCGCGGCAATTTGTTCACGAACTGAGTCGAGTCGCACGCGCAATGAATTGCCTTCGTCCGGCGCGATTCCTTCCTCTGAAAAATCGATTGAGGCTTCAACGTGAGCGAGAAGATCGACCAGAGAGTCGCGAATCCCTTTGATTTGTTCGCCCAGCTTGCCTTCCAATTGTTCAGTGGCGGAGCGCAAAGCGAGATCGGTGCGGGCCCGAATTAAATCGATGACGGCTTCGGCTTGGGTCAGATCCATTTTGCCATTCAGAAAAGCGCGCTCGGTAAATTCGCCGGGGCGCGCACCGCGTGCACCGGCGTGCAAACAGGCTTCGAGAACTTTGGCCGTCACGAGCGTTCCGCCGTGGCAACTGATCTCGACAATATCCTCGCCGGTGTAACTGGCAGGCGCGCGATGGATCGACATCATCACTTCGTCGATCAAGCCGCCTGATTCAGTGACGATGTCGCCGAAGTATTGAATATGAGAAGCGAATCGTGACGGTCTTTTCTTGCCCCGAAAAATTTTCTCCGCAATTGAAACCGCAGCCGGACCGGAAATTCGAACAAGCGCGATAGCGCCTTCGCCCGGCGGGGTTGAAATCGCGGCGATGGTTTCGGTTGCGATCAAATGAGAATCGTCCCGCGCCGAAGATGTCGATCTTACGAGAGCACTTCCTTCGAGACTGCGATGCATTTTTCGTTTTGCTCCATTGTGCCCACGGTGATGCGAATCCACTCGGGCAGGTTGTAGCCGCGCAGCGGCCGTACGATGATTTTTCGGGCGAGCATCTTCTTAAAAACGGTTGGTCCATCGCCCACATTGACGAAGACAAAATTTCCCGCGCTCGGAATATATTTTAATTTCATTGCGCTAAATTGCTCCTCGAGAAACGCGCGGCCAGCATCGACGATTCGCTTGGATTGAAGGACGTGCTCGGAATCTTCGAGCGCTGCGATGGCGCCAATTTGGCCGATCCCGTTTACGTTGAACGGCTGCCTGGTTTTCTGGAGGACTTCAATCAGGCTTCGAGACGCGATCCCATAGCCGACGCGCAGACTGGCCAAACCGTGAATTTTCGAAAACGTGCGTAAAATGACAACATTTTCACCATTGCTCACGTGACGAAGGGTATTGGGGGGATCGCCCAGAAACTCAAAATAAGCTTCGTCCAACACCGTGATGACCTCGTCCGGCACCCGCGCCAGGAAGTTGTCGATCTTCTCCTGCTCAATCAAGAATCCGGTTGGGTTGTTCGGATTGGCAATGAAGATGATTTTAGTTTTCGGCGTGATCGCGCTTAACATTGCCTGCAAATCGGGCTGAAAATTTGCCGTCGGCGTTTCAATGGTGCGGGCATCAAAAAGCTGCGCGATGAGTTTGTAAGCAATAAAGGCGTACTCAGGGACAATCACCTCGTCGCCGCGATCAAGAAACGCGTGGCCGATGAACTCGATGATCTCGTTGGAGCCGTTTCCGAGAATAATATTCTCGCTGCCTAATCCCAATCGCCTCGCGATGGCCTCACGCAAATAGACACCGCTGCTCTCGGGATAGAGCTGCGCCGATTCAATCGCGGCGCGCATCGCCGCCACGGCCTTTGGAGACGCGCCGAGAACGTTTTCGTTGGAAGCGAGCTTGATGATCTCGCCCGGATGCGCCCCGATCTCATGCGCTGTCTCTTCAATCGGCTTACCCGGTTCGTATACCGCGAGGTCCCGCAATTGCCGGTTTGCTCTGTCCCAGATTGATGTCACGCGATCAATCTAGACGCAATTGAGGACCGAATAAAAGCCGCTGCGCAACATAGAAGCACTCGCCGGGAACGGGAGTACAGGGTGAATCCAACCGACTAACGCGCCTAGCCAAGTTTCTATCGACAGTGGCGTGAGAAAACCCGCAAGAAGCCGGTTTTTTTGCTTGCGTTTGAGGGGCGGTTTCCGGTAAAAACGTGCCGGGGTCAGACTGGCAGTTATAGGTGGCATAGAAATTGTCATTGACGGTCAAGACGCAATTATGATAAATATGGTAATCATGGAAACCGCCGCCATGATAACTCGCCGCCGAGCAAAGGATAATCGCAACATGAACACTATTAGGGTCTTTTCACTCAGCGCCCTGCTTATTGCAGCAGCCGCGCTTTTACTCGCTACCAGCGCGCACGCCACCATCGTCGATTTAACGACCAGTGCCAACGCCAGTGGTGACATCAATGGTGCTCTATTCTTCGCCAGCGACCAGCAAGCAGCCGGCACCGGCTTCATTGATCCGTTTCTGCGCGTTCAAGCCAGCCCGACGGAACAAGGCTACAATACCGATGGCGGTTTTCCGTTCGACGACAAAAATCCGCACAACTTCCAGCACAGCGTGCTCCTGTCCTCTCTGATGCAGTTCAACCTTAACGGCATGGAGTATTTCAAATTCACGTTGGACGCGAATCAGTCCGGGGCTTCGAACCACACTTTCACGATGACTCAATTACAGATCTACACCGCGAACAGCGGTTCGTTATTGCCGACATCACTAAACGCCGATGGCACAATTGCGTTGGGCAGTCTGGTTTACAATATGAATGCGGGCGGCACCACGAACACAGTTGTCACTACCGCGACGGGCAGCGGCAAATACGATGCGGTTGTTTACGTTCCGGTGAGCCTTTTCAACCTGTCGGACAAATTCGTCTATCTCTTTTTCGCAGGTCAGGGCAACGGCGGGTTTGAGGAATGGAATGCGGCCACCGAGGTCAATCCAATTCCGGAAGCGAGCACGTTTTTCCCAATCATCGGTTTGTTGGCGGCGGTTTTTTCGACGCAGTTCGTGCGGCGCCGGCAACTGCAGCAAGTTTCGAAATAGTCGAGCATTCTGCTTTCAGAAGCTCCTTGTTTGGCATAGGCAGCGGAGGCGACAAGAATATGTCGCCTCCGCTTTGCTTTACAATACTGTCGCCGCGGACTTGCCGGATTGACCTTCGACGCGATTGGACAAATACCGCGCCGAGACTGAGATCGTTGACTGCCCTGTTCGGAAGCGAGCGCCAGGGAAGTGTTACCGGATATCTTCGATGTAGCTAGCGACCTGGTAATCAATCGGGATACCGCCGATGATTTCCTTGTCATAATGAAACCCGGTATTGCCGTTACCAGTAAAGCTGTTACAGACGATCGCGCCAAAGATGTCTGGATTGCCGATCATACTCATGCTAGCACTTGGTGCATAAAAGGTGGCCCAAACATTACCTGGAGGAGTGACGCTGATTGTCTGGGTGGAGCCATCTGTTGGGCTAACGCCATAAAACTGCAGGTGGCCAGCCCGGCTATAATCAGTCGAAGGTGTTCCATCCATGTTGTAAATCCCCGTGGCGCCATCGACATTGTTGTTCACGAGATCATTCCCCGAGGAGCTGAGGTTTCCGGTAAAGTAAATCTTGGCGTTAACGCCTTGCCCGATTGTGATAGGACCGCCGACGTTGCCGTTGACCACAATCGTCACGTAGGTTTCGGCCGGTTTGCCCGCGTTGGGAAGCAAAGGAAGGACATTTTGGCCATTGATCGTGAGTCCACTGCTTAACGAGCTGTAAACGTATTGTGCTGGAGTAGACGGAGTCGTTCCCGCCAGCACGTTAAGGGTACCGGCGGTTCCCGGTAGATAACCGGTTGTGTCTGGTTTTACCAGAGGGGGGATGCTAAATGGCACACTGTTGTCGATCGTGCCACTGATGTTAGTCCCAGAGTGTGTGACATTGCCGCCATTCGTTGTCACATTTCCATAAATCGGGCCGAATTCGGTGAAACTCGAACTCCCAACGGCCACATCGCCATTTGTTGCATCGGAGTAATGCGGATCCAACGGATTATTGGCGGCAAAGTAGTAGGCGCCATTTTTCGAATCGTAACTATCGATCCACCCTGCGGAACCGGGCCCACTAAAACTTGCCGTGGCCGTGAGCGCGCCGGTAAAGGACCATTGTGGGACGGCCACTGTTTCGACACGTCTGGTGATTTGCGGATTGGAAACCGCCTGGATCGTGGTGTTGTTACCATCGCCGTCCCCGTAGGCAGACAGAAAATGATCGTATTTGAAATCGATCT
>Ga0209801_1001243_pt1 | contig 15920 bp, 12 predicted proteins | sample GraSoiAngelo_127_FD_185884 | JGI IMG/M metagenome (GOLD analysis project Ga0209801, IMG submission 185884) | Grasslands soil microbial communities from the Angelo Coastal Reserve, California, USA - 14_0927_09_40cm (SPAdes) (version 2) | ecosystem: Environmental > Terrestrial > Soil > Grasslands ... | reverse complement strand
CCGCGCGAAGAAGTTTCAGCGCACGCCTGCGCCGGTCGGACAGCAAGTCGGCCGAACCCTTGGGTCGCACAGGGACCTCCAGTCATGCGGAGATCCTATTATTGCATTATTTTATGTGAGAGCAATAGAGTGCAGTTTTTCAGCGAAGGCTCTAACCGTCCTGCATGTGTGAAGGCGACGTTCTGCAATTGAAATGTCTTGATCTCCTGTGGAGCAGACGTTTCTGCTGAAGACCCCTCTACCGGCTTTGTGGCTGCGTCGAACACCGGCTTAATGCTTCGCCAAGCAACATAGGCAACTGATGCGCGGGCGGCTCCGAATGTAAATCGCTGCAAGGACATATAGGCAAACAAAATCGTCCCAAGGGTGATGGCCTGCTGGGAGAGTGTTGCCGCACCCGTCAAAAAGGACGGAGAAAAGGCGAGGAGAGCGGCTATGAGATAGCCCTGAGGAATCAACGTCTCAATTCTTGCTGTCGAACGGTCGAGCCGCTCTGAAGCCTGGGCGTACTCTTCGGTCTCGTCGTCTTCTGCGATGTGCCACTCTGCTGGTGGCTGCTGCACCACCTTCGTGCGGTGCGCCGTCATGTTCTCTACCAGGCGATGTGTCAAGCCGAGGCGCGCATTGGTCCAGCGAAAACGTTCGCTCATATTTTGTGCAATTAAGATTGCCGTCAAGCAAAGCCAAGACAGCAGCAAGAGGATTTCCAGCCGAGTGGAGACTCCCCATGACAAGACGAAAGGAATTATTAACAGTTCCAGCGCGGCAAGAACAATCTGAAGGCCACCGTCCATTGCGAGGCCTTCGAGGGTTTCGGCCTCGAAAACCTGGCTCAGCAGTTCGCCGATGCCTTTGCGTCGCAGCGCGTCGGCATCGAATGCCATCGCACCGGCGAATAGGCGTTCCTTCAGCAATCCGCCGAAGCCTATCGACAGGGCGACTTCCGAGGACCTTGCGGCTGCTCGCAGAAGTACCACGGTCGCGAGGCACAAAGCCCACGCTGCGAGCCAACCCTTATCTACACGCCCACTCAGCGCACCCGACCCCACGGCGGCCCAACTGGCGAACAGGAATACCGTTTCGAGGGCATGTACACCAAGCAGTGTTCCCGATCGCCAGACCAAACCTGCTGCCCGGACTTGCTGCCAAAATGAGCCGCTAGGAGCAGCTGTTCCCGCAAGCGGGAAGAGCGGCCGCTGAACGCCGTTCGGAGGCAAGCTCGCAATGTAAGCAGCTAGTCTTGAATCCATGGACGTTCCTTAGCCGATTCACTCAGCAAACCCTCGGCGATTCGCAGATGTCGCCAGTTCGAATCCGACCATGCGCGATGGACGATTTCTTCCTGTACCGCCAAGGCGCGATAGCGCGAGCCAGCTTTCTCGTAGAGTTCGCGCGGCGAGCCCTGTTCAAAAACGCGGCCCTGCTCGATGACCAAAACATGGTCAAAATCCATCGTATCTGTCACGTCGTGGGTAATGTAAAACAAGGTGGCCGATTCGAAGTGCCGGCGGGCACGCTGCAAAAACTTCTGCCGGCGGTCTCGGTCGAGTCCGCGTGCAGGTTCATCGAGGATCGCGAGGCGCACCGCCGGACGCCCCAGCGCCCGTCCCATTCGAACACGCTGCCCTTCTCCTCCTGACACAAGCGCGCCTCCTTCACCAAGAGAGGTCTGCATCCCGTTGGGCAAACGCTCCAGGACATCGGCCAAGTCGGCATTTTCCAGCACTGTGTCCAGATGTGCCGCGGCATCTTCGCCATTTCCATAAACCAGATTATCGAACAGCGAAGCGTTAAACAGATGTACCTGCGGGTCTATCCAAGCCGTCTCGCGACGCAACTGAAACAGCCGCGCAGCGTCCAGGGGCAGGCCATCGATCTGCACGCTCCCGGATTCGGGTTTGTGCCAGCCCAGGAGCAAGCCGACGAGCGAGGACTTGCCGGCACCTGACAGCCCGATGATTCCCACATGGCGGCCAGGCGTCACCTCGAGTGAAATGTCGTCGAGGATGCGCTGCCCGCCCGCGACGACTGAAGCTTTTTCAATGGCCACGCGAATTCCCTGCGGGTGCGTCGCCGGGGCTGCTTCTGCAACAGTTTCTTCTTGTGCTCCGAGGGGTTCCATAAAACGCAACAAAGTGTTGCGGAGGGCGGGCAGACTCCACGTGATGGAAGCCAATTGTTGGCCGGTGAAGGAAATCGAAAGCACCCAATAAACCAGCAACAGCAAGTCGGCCATGTTTCCTGTCCGGGCCGCTTGCTGATAAACCATCAGAACCGTGAGGCCGAACGTGGACACCATCTGCAAGATTTCAGCGCGCACGAACAGGTTTTGATGTCGGAAGGACGCTTTTGCCCATTCTTCGAGTTGGCCGGCCTGTGCGGCACGTAAAGTGCGCTCAGCGCAATGCGCCTGAATAGCCCGCACTCCCCGCAGCGCGTCAAAATAGAAGCGGCTCAAAGCGCCCGTCATTTCCCGAGACCGCAGGTCGCGCTCGATCAACGGAGGCTGAAACACCAGCGGTATTCCGACCGCAAGGCACGCCATCAGCATGGCCGGTAGGGCGGCAGAGCGATAAAGCCAAGCGATGCCCAGCACCGTAAAGAGCAAGCTCGCGCCCAAGCGCACGAACACACCGGCGAGTTCTGGAAGCTGACGCAGTACTTGGAGCATGTGCGCGCGAAGGGCCATATCCGAAATCAACCGGGATTGAAAATAGCGGTCGCTCAGGAGAGGAATCTTCCGCAAAAAGTGCAAGCGCAAGCGCAATTCGAGATGCCGCCCAAGCCGCAGAAGCCCGACCGAAACAGGCCACTCCAAGGCGAGCACCCCAGCTAAGAAAGCGATCATGAACGCGAGCGCGGTCAGACGCTGGCCACTCAGATTCAGATGGCGGGCGAGATCAAGAAATCCCCGAAAGAGCAGGCCTTCGCACGCCGTGCTCGCGCCCGCGGCGAGCAGGGCCACGCCGATCATGGCCGGCAAGAGCCGTCCGCTCGCCCGAATAGCACCCCAGACGGGTGACCACACGCGCGGGGGCGGCTCGCGAAGCACGGCGGAAAGTGATTCGGGCAGCGGCTCGAAGTGAACCTTCGGGAGGGGACCGGTGGCCTTCAGTAGCACCGCGCCGCGAAGCAGCATCTGCTCAGAGTCCCGGGTCTCGCGCGCGGTCCAGAAATCGGGAGGGATCTGTTCGGGGTTGCGTTCGCAGAGGTCGAGGAATTCGCCAGTCTCTTTACCAGGGGTTAGCGTGCCCACATTGATCAAATTTTGTGCGAGCCGCAGTGCGGCATCCAAATGCGCGCGGTTGGCCCATACTCTCGGCTCGACTCCGACCGAACGCATGCGCTGTTGCAATACCGCCGTGAAAGCAGCGGACTGAGACCACTCTTCCCATGCCGCGCGCGGTCCTTCCTGCACGTGAATGTATATAGAGCGGAGGAAGGCGTGCCTGTCCATCCAGACGCGGCCCACTGCCGGGTCCATAATTTGTACAAACGGGCCATGCACGCGCCAGACAACGACGAAGTGCGTTCCACCGCTGGGGAGGATTACGACGACGATCGCTGGCAAGCATGCCGCTTCCTCAAGCAATAGAAAGTCCGCCGGGAGAATTGCCTGGGAGACACCAAGTCCGAGCTTTGGCGCTACGTCTTCGAGCGCGTCTATCGAAGTTCCATCAACGTCCGTCTGGCACGCTTCTCGCAACCGTCCGTACGACAGATAAATGCCGAAACCGCCAAACAACGCCTTCAGAGACGCAGGGCCGCAGTCCATCGCGGACGTTTGAACCACTTCGGGAACGAAGAAGCGGCGCGTCATCGTTGTGCCGTCAACCACTGGCCAGCAGTTCGCAAGATAAGTGAGAGCGGCGTGACGTGCTCGACCGCCACATCAATGCTGCCCGGCATGCCATGCTCCAGCTTTCCGCGGAAACTCGAATCGGGTTGGATTTCAAATTCCACCCGGACATTGCTGTCGCGAATTTCGGCGGCGACCTGAGAAACTTTGGCTGGCACCGCACCAAACTCCGCCCATGGAAAACCGTCGAGCCGCATTCTTGCTGGCTGTCCCGGCTGGATCCGGCCAAACGCCGCATTGGCGGGGAATTCGGCCGCGACAATCAGCCGGCCCGAAGAAAAGATGGAGGCCAGCCTTTCGCCGGGTTGCACAACAGCGCCTGTTCGCAGGATCGTAGTTTCCCCAATGCGCCCATCGACGGGTGCACGGACTTCCCTTCGTTCGATCTCGTAGTTCGCGCGATCCATCCCCACGTTCAATGTATTCCGTTGTGTCTCGAGCGATGCGATCTCACCATGGAGCCGCGCTATGCGGACATCTCGTTCACGCTCGCGGGTGAGCTGCTCTTGCGGAATCCGGCGCGCCGCGCTTTCCATTGTCGCCACAACCGCACGCTGTCTGTCCAACTCCGCGCCGACCTTTTCCACATCACGCTCGGGTGCGAGCCCCTCGCGTTGAAGTCTCTGCGTTCGGCTCAGCTCGGCTTTGGCATATTCGACAGTCGCTCCCGCTTCGCGAACCCGATTCTGTGCCTCTTCTGCACTGACGGCGGCGGTACGTTGCTCTTCAAAGCGGGCTTTCTCCTCGTCGCCGATTTGCGCGCGCAATCGCTCAACTTCGGCCCCCAATCCTCCAGCAGCCGCCTGCTGCTGGCGCAATTGCAATTGGTCCGGAACAGGATCGATCTCCACAAGCACTTCGCCGCGGTGAACCACCTGTCCTACGTGAAGACTTGTCTGTACCACACGGCCAAGAAGGGGCGATTCCACGGGGTAGGTGGCGCTGTCGAGTTCCACGCGCGCTTTCTGCGAAACCTCGTATAGCGTGATTTGCGCCCAGCTAGCCCCCAGCTAGCCCAACAAATCCAAGCGCTCATCATCAGGACCGCACAGGTGAGAGTCCAAATCTCGTGGTGGCCACGATCGGCTAACAACCGGGAATAAGTGCGAGCGAATGCTGTTTTCATCTTTATCTGCCTTAAGATAACGGTCCGCAGCAAGGACTCGAACCCAGCCGCGGGCCGCCCAGGGTTAACGAACAATCGTGTTGTGGTTGCTGGCGAGCCTTCCTGCCTTAACTTTGGTCTTGAGTTCCATCGGTTGTCTCCTTTCTCAAAGTTGCTGAGGTTCTTCCCTCTGTCTCTAACAGCGCAAAACGGCGGCCGTTTTAATCATCTGCGCGTGAAATAAATTTGCAGAGAGTACAAGGTTCCTAACCCGCTGAGCAGTGTACCGGTCGTCAGGCCTACCGTCAGCGCCGGGGCGCTCGCCGGATAGTTCGCGGCCCCGAGTTGCAAGTTCGGTGAATTGGGACCGATCGGCGCGTGAAACGCAATTCGCTTTGTCGCAGGAATCAGCGGAGAAGCACGTTGGCGAACCACTTTGCCATACGAATCAAGGCAAGATGGTTCGCCTCCGCGCGATCTGTCAGCCGTTCCTCCGCGATATCTGGCTCTTCTAGCTCCCGGCTCGCGCTCTATTTCTCTCGCGTGCCACGGGTCATTTCACTTCGACTTTCACGCGCATCCAGGGATGGATGCAGCACTCAAAAAGATGTTCACCTTTCGACAGACCCGTGATCTGGCGTTGGCTGCCTTGAAGGATTCGGGTTTTGGCCACCGCGAGGTTCGAAAAGCCGCCGCCACATTCGGGAACCGTGTCTTCTCCTGGGGCATTAAGCACCGGTAGAAAGCCGCCACCAAACTGCGCCACCTCGGTGAACGTGTGAGGCTCGCCGCCCTGGTCGAATACGTTAAGAGTGGCTCCTTGCTTGATGTTGACTGTGTCAGGTTCGAAGTCCCAGCCCGGGTCCGGAGTTCCAGCTTTTGCCTTTGCAAATAGGTCGGTCAACTTCGTGGCTGCTCCAAGCGCGACGTTCTTGCAGAAATCAGGCCCAAGCGCCGCATTGAAGGTGCCCGGATCGCACTCGTCCAAGGCCACCACCTGTGCGATACTCGGTGGATCTTCTTCCTGCGTCCCTCCAGCGAACATCAAACCGCCAGCGAACACCAAACCACCAGCGAGTAAACCGAACTTCGCTACGGTAGTTTTCATCATGGTTCCCCTTCCTTCTTGTTCAGGAATTGTCCTGCCTTGACGTTTGTCTTTTACGTTCATGGCTATTCTCCTTTCGTACAGCTTCGGGCCCGAGCCGAAGCTCGGGCCAGCGGGACTAACGGACGATCGTGCTGTGGTTTGAGGAGAGCCTTCCTGCCTTGACTTTGGTCTTCACGTTCATGGCTTTTCTCCTTTCCTAGAGTTTTGGGCTGAACTGAACCGCGGGCCGCCCATGGGTTAACGAACGATGGTGTTGTGGTTTGCAGAGAGCCTTCCTGCCTTGACGTTTGTCTTCACGTTCATGGTTTTTCTCCTTTCGTAGAGTTTCGGGCCCGAGCCGAAGCTCGGGCCGCCAGGGTTAACGTACGATGATGTTGTGGTTTCCTGCGAGCCTTCCTGCCTTGACTCTGGTCTTGAGTTTCATCGGTTGTCCCCTTTCTCAAAGTTGTTGAGGTCCTTCCCTCTGTCTCTAACAGCGCAAAACGGCGGCCGTTTTAATCATCCGAGCGTTAAATAAGTTTGCAGAGAGTAGAGGGTTCCTAACCCGCTGATTTGCATGGGTTTTCGCATGGGTTTTCGCATTTGACAGCAGACTTAAGAACCGTTAGGCTACGCGTCCAAGGACGTTTCGCATTCCAGAGAACCCCTGTGGAGCACGAGCCTCCAAGCGAGGTCACGCAGTTGTTGCAGGTATGGCGGGGGGGTGACCGCAACGCACTCGACGCTCTGCTCCCCCTGGTCTACAAGGAATTGCGCCGTCGGGCCCACTTTCAACTGCGGAATGAACGGGCAAACCACACCTTACAGAGCGCCGCGCTGGTGCATGAGGCGTACCTTCGCCTGGTCGGGGTGAGCGGTCCTCAGTGGGAGAGCCGCACTCATTTCTTTGCCATTGCCGCCCAGCTCATGCGCCAGATTCTTGTCGACTATGCGCGCCGCCACGGGGCAGCGAAACGCGGGGGCAGTGTCTGCAAGCTCTCCCTCGAGGACGCGACGATGATGTCCCGCCGAAAGGATGTTGACGTCCTCGCCCTCGATGAGGCGCTCAACCATCTCGCCAAAATGGACCCGCGCCAGAGCCGAGTCGTAGAATTGCGCTTCTTTGCCGGGCTCTCCTTGGAGCAGATTTCTGAGGTACTGGAAATTGCTCCGGCTACGGTGCAACGGGATTGGACGGCTGCCCGTGCATGGCTTCATCGGGAGATCTCCAGGAATTCCGTTGTATGAGTACGGAGCGCTGGGAGCGGACCAAGCAGATCTTGGAGGAAGCGCTCCGGATAGCGCCTGGGCCGCGGCAAGCCTATCTGGACTTGGTTTGCGGACCAGACAGTGAACTGCGCGCCGAAGTAGAATCGCTCATTGCTTCCCACGAAGAAGCAGGCAGCGCGTTTCTCGACGCAGCCGCTCCGGAACTTCTGGAACTAACTTCCTCAGCAAGGCCTCCCGCGCTACCCTTGAACCACGTCATCGGACATTACAGGCTGGTCGAAGAAGCCGGACGAGGCGGGATGGGGGTGGTTTACAAGGCCGAGGATACCCGTCTGCACCGCTTCGTGGCATTGAAGATTCTTCCGGAACAGGTCGGAGAGGATTCCGTGGACTTGGTACGGTTTCGCCGTGAGGCCGAAGCCGCCTCTGCCCTCAACCACCCCAATATCGTTACCATCTACGAAATTGGACAGGACGGTTCCACTCACTACATTGCGATGGAGCTGGTAGAGGGGAAGACGCTGCGCGAGCTGCTTGTCGCCGGCTTGCTGCCAATACGAAAAGCAATTGAAATCGCGGCGCAGGTTGCAGAGGGGCTGGCCAAGGCGCATGAAGCGGGAATCGCGCACAGGGACTTAAAGCCCGAGAACCTGATGGTCTCTCAAGATGGATTCGTCAAAATCCTCGACTTTGGCCTGGCGAAGCTCATGTCGACCAGCGAAGAACTATCGGATATGTGCACTCCGTCCACGTCGGCGACTCGACCGGGTCTGCTTCTAGGAACCCTCGGATACATGTCACCGGAGCAGGCCAGCGGTGATCGGCTGGATTTCCGGTCAGACCAGTTCTCGTTCGGCTTGGTGCTCTATGAGATGGTGACCGGAAAGCGCGCCTTTCAGAGAAGCACAGCAGCGGAGACACTAGTGGCCATTCTCCGGGAACAAGCCGAACCAATCGGAGTGCAAAATCCCGACGCCCCCGCTCCGCTGTGTTGGGCAATCGAGAGGTGTCTGGCGAAAGAGCCCGATAAGCGTTACGTCTCTACCCGAGATCTCGCACGGGAACTTGCAGCCATACGCGACCGCTTCTCGGAGAAACCAGTTATGCAGGTGGAGCCCCGCCCGACAAATATTCCTGTGCAGCGGACCGGGTTTGTGGGGCGAGAAAAGGAAGTAGCTGCCGCCAAAGAACTGCTGCTGCGTCAGAATGTGCGCCTGGTCACGGTCACGGGTCCAGGGGGGATCGGCAAAACGCGCCTCGCGGTGGAGGTGGCGAGTGGGCTTGTCGAGAACTTTCCGGGTGGGATTCATTTTGTACCGCTCTCTCCGCTGAGCGATCCGGGCTTGATCGCTTCCGTGATCGTTCAGACGTTGGGAATCCGGGAGGCGGGAGGTCAGTCGCCGCTCGAAATACTCAAGAAGAATTTGCAGGATTCATTGCGCGCACCGATGCTGTTCCTGCTGGACAATTTCGAGCACCTGGTTCAGGCAGCACCTACCGTGGCGGAGTTGCTAGCCATGGCTCCCAATCTTAAAATCCTAGTAACGAGTCGCGCAGCGCTGCACGTGTACGGAGAGCATGAATTTCCGGTGCCGGCGCTTGCGGTGCCGGATTTGCGGTGCATGCCTCCGGTTGAGGTCCTGTCACAGTACCCTGCGGTCGCGCTGTTCGTGCAACGCGCCGTCGCTGCCAAGCCAGATTTTGAACTTAACCGACAAAACGCGCCCGCCGTCACCGAGATTTGCACCCGGTTGGATGGTCTGCCTCTCGCAATAGAGCTCGCAGCCGCCCGGGTCAAAGTCCTTTCGCCCTCTTCCATGCTGACACGCCTGGCGAGCCGGTTGCAGCTATTGACGGGCGGCGCGCGAGACCTGCCGACAAGGCAACAGACTCTTCGGGGCGCAATCGACTGGAGCTACGACCTTCTGAACGCTGCCGAGCAGAAGCTTTTCCGAAGATTATCGGTGTTCGTGGGCGGATGCAATTTGGAAGGCGTGGAAGCTGTATGCGACACCAAAAGCGATCTCGATTTGGACCTGCTCGACGGCATGGCATCCATGGTGGACAAGAGCCTGCTGCAGCAGGTCGAGCAAGCGAACGGTGAATCGCGGTTCGTGATGCTGGAAACGATTCGCGAATACGCTCTGGAAAAGCTGGAGGCAAGCGGGGAGGAGGCCTTGACAAAGCGCGCCCATGCCGCCTACAGCCTGGTGCTAGCGGAAGAAAAGCCTACGGAGCAGAGCGGCGCGGAAGGAGCGGAATGGCTGGAACGCTTCGCGTTAGAACATGACAATTTTCGCGCGAGCCTTGAGTGGTTGACAGAAACCGGAGATGCGGAGTGGGGCTTGCGCCTCGGCGCAGCCCTGTTTCGCTTCTGGGAGACGCGCGAGTATCTTGCCGAAGGCAGGGTCAGGCTGGGCAAGCTGCTGAAGCTCGCAGGAGGGGCGGCACCCACCAAGGCACGCGCGCGCTCTGTTTTTGCCGCAGGCGTGCTCGCCGGCGAGCAGGGAGATTACGTCTCCGCGGATACGCTCATCAGGGAAAGTCTCGACATCGCGCGTCAGTTGCGTGACAAGCAGGGTGTCGCCGTCTCTCTAAACGCGCTGGCGGTCCATGCCCGTGACCGGGGTGACGTCGCAGTTGCGTACTCTCTGTTGGAAGAAAGCCTAGTGCTGTGGAGAGAATTGGGCGACCAGAAGGCTGTCGCTCGTTCTCTCAGTAACCTGGCGAATGTCGCCAAATTGCAGGGTGACTATCCCCACGCGCGCTCCCTATACGCGGAGTGTCTCTCTATCTTCCTAGGACTGGGAGATCGGACGGGTGTCGCCTGGTCGCTAAACTACCAGGGAGATGTCGCACGCGATCAGGGTGACTCCGCAGCCGCGCGGACATTGTACGAACAGGGCCTGACAATTTTCCGGGAACTCGGTGACCGCTGGGGCATTGCTGGCACACTGGCTGATCTGGGAAGCTTGGCGAGGGAACAGCAGAATTGTCCCACAGCACACTCTCTGTACCGGGAAAGCCTAAAAATTTTCCAGGAACTGGGACATAAACGCGGAATTGCCCGCCTGCTGGAGTGTTTCGCGTGCTCTGCGGCGGCACAACTCGAAGCAGAGCGTTCGCTGCGGCTGGCAGGCGCAGCGGCGGCGCTGCGCCAAAGCATTGGTGCTCCGCTCACGCGCGCAGAACAGGCCAAGCTGGAATCCACCCTGGACCCGGCACGGCAGGTATTGACCAACACGGCAGGCACGACGGCCTGGTTAGAAGGTTGGGCTATGCCGGTCGAGAAAGCGATTGAAGAGGTGCTGATGCCACATTCTGCGGCTCGCTCGGCTACGGCCACGCGCAGCCCAGACGAGCCAGCCGTATGATTGGGGTCCAACGGGTTAGGCCGCTTGGGCCCGGCGCATTTTAGCCGACACTCACTCCGCAGTTGTCGGGTCGATCAATCTGCGGACGGCGGAGATGCGGTTCGCAGGGAAGCCTCCCCTGCGTGCGTGTTCCCTGACCGCCGCTTCGTCCGGAGCGAGGTAGACGCAGTACACCTTGTCGCCGGTTACGTAGCTATGGAGCCAGTGGATCTCGGGACCCATTCCCTTAAGAACGTTGACCGACTTTTGGGAGATTTCCCGCAATTGGGCGTCGGATAGATTTCCTGCTCCCGGGATTTCGCGTTCGATGACGAATTTGGGCATGGGCGACCCCCTGATGCGCATGCATGCTAGCATGCAGATGGAGCGGCTTCAAGACGGCTTGGCGCAAGCTGCCCCGGTCAGCGAAAAATGGCCAAGAATAGAAGGGTGAGGTTGTCATGGATCTTCGATCGCTTCAGAAGCCGCTGAAAGAGCAGTACCGCAGTGACCCAAATGCCTCACAAATCAGAATCCGGGCGAAAGGTGGGCAGACGGATGTTCCGGTGGCCTGCTCGGTCGACATCGGGCGTGCCATCTACCATGCCGAAGCCCACAAGGGAGTCGGAGGCGGCGGTACCGGCGCCTGTTCCGGTGACCTTTTGCTTGGGGCTCTGGCGGCTTGCGCGCAGATCACCTGTCAGATGGTGGCTGCGGCTATGGGCATACCAACCGAACGCATTGAGGTCACCGTGGAGGGAGACTTGGATCTTCGAGGCACCCTTGGCATATCAAAAGACGTGCCCGTCGGCTTTGAGAGCGTTCATCTTCATTTTGATGTTGCTGCTCCTAAGGCAACCCCGGAACAACTGCGCGGATTGCGCGAAAAGACAGAGCAATATTGTGTAGTGATGCAAACGTTGCTCCGACCACCGGCACTCCACACAGAGTGGGTCGGGGCAGGATAAAGCACTAATAGGAAGTTAAGCTTGGGACGAACCGCCAGGGCCCCAGCCCTTGCGCCACGCATGCCACCCGGCGGGCAATGGTTGAGTCGGCATTGTGCTCTACCAGCGAACCCCGCGCCGTCCACCTCACCCTCAAACTCCAATCTAATGTTCCCATCCGTCTTCCCTCACTGTGGTCCCCTTATTGCCTGGCGCGCTCTAACGGAAAAAATGTACTGGTACCAAGATTTTTTCTCCCTTTTCCCCTTCTGGACGTTCCTTAAATAAGTATGGCGCTGTGATTGGGATTTCTCTGCCAGCCTGGGATTTTTACGGGGGATTAAGATTTATTCTTACTTTTTCTGGTTTGGAATCGGACGAAAAATCAGTGTGGATGCATCTCCACTGATTCACTCGATTGACAAACGGGTTCAGCAAGTCTCTCCCTCAACTAAAGACAGCCGTGTGCTTTTGATTTGCCGGTAACCTTGGACAGAAGGGCGGGAGGGTGATCGCCAAGCGAGCCCGGAATACTTCAGGCACCTACAAGCTGGACGCAAGAAACGCCGGGGCGGTCGCCCATGTCCAAGAAGTCTTCTAAGAAACTCATTCTGTTGAGAATAGATAATTGAATGGTGAAAACTGTCTGATCAACAACCGCGCAAAGATTTTTTTGACGTTTTCCTGTTTCAAGGCCTCTGAAGTATATGGAATCGGAGTCTCCAGAAAAAAAGTCAATTGAGGTTTTCTGAAAAACGAGGCCTCTTAGTATATGAAGGGGAGTTCTCGCCGGATTTCTCCCTGGGCGAGGTGGAGCCGTCCCACTTCGCTCCGCCACCTGGGGAGGTAACACTCGGCTCGCTGACTCCGTGCCAAGAGCGAGGGAAAGAACCCTTCGAAACAAGCGCTTAGCCAAGCGGGGTGTCGGTTCTCGGATTACGACAGCGGTTCTTCCCTGCTTCGTTTCACGGCCGGAAGCGATGGACCGTAGGAAGAACATCTTTTCGGCAAGCACGTCGAGGAAGGTTGAATTCCGACAACCCGATGGACAGCAGTTCACACCATCGAGTCGTTTTTTACGAACGGCACTCGCAGACCGTTCCCGTCCGCGCTTTCAGGTGAATCGGAAGGAGCTTCGCCATGTCCCGTGCCTATGACATTTCTGACTTCGCGGCCTTTCTCAGGAAGTACGGCAATTCCGGACGTGACTCCGAAAGTCGATCGGAAAAGCCCTCACGAGATGCCAGCCAGCGCACTCGACCGGATCGCGGCAGGAATCAAGAATCTAGACTGTCGCGCAATGGATACGACCGCTCGCGAACGATTTACCGCAGTCGCAACCGCGAGTACTCCTTGAGGGAATCGGAAGTCCAAACCCTCACCGATCTGGGCAAGTTCCGCATGGTTCCCGCAGACGATCTCGCGCAGTTCGCCTACCGCCGCGACCGCTCGCAGATGGACAGCGACCTCCGCAATCTTAGCCGGCAAGGGCTCATCGAACAGCGCAGCATCGAGGGGCACTCGTCCTACTCGACCAAAGTTCTGACGCTCACCAGGGACGCCCACCGGCTTCTTGAGCGGGCCCAACTCGTCTCCCATCGGCAGACGATCTATCACGGCCTGGTCAAGCCCAAAGAAGCCCGCCACGACGCCGATCTCTACCGCCTCTATCACAAAGTTGCCAAAGAGATTGATGATGCGGGCGGGAAGGTCCGCCGCGTCGTCCTTGACTACGAGCTCAAACAGGAGCTCTTCAGGAAGCTGTCCCGGGTCGATCCCAACAAGGAGTTGGCCTACGAGCGAATCCGGGTCGCCAACGAATACGATCTCAAAGTTGTGAACGACAAGATTCCTGTCCCGGACCTTCGCATCGAGTACGAGGACGAGTCGAGAGAACTCCGACGCCTGGACCTCGAAATTGCCACGCGTGATTACCGCCCCCAAGGACTTGCCGAGAAAGCCAAAGCCGGATTCCATCTCTTCGCCCGGCAGCAAGACCATGCCAAGCTGCGCCGCGTTCTCGATACTCAGGAAATCACCGCGAGGATCTTTGCCCTATGAAAATCCTTCCCATTTTTACCGAGGCCCTTAGGCACTTCGGCTACACCGAGGAGGAGGCCCGTTTCCTCTACCTGGTGGCCACGCATTCCGGCTACTTCACCTGCCAGCAGTTCCTCAAGTTCATCCAGGCCAAGCCCGGCAAGCGCAGCATGGCCTTTGCCCGCAAAGTCACCGAAAAGAAGCACGCCAGTTCCAAGGAATACCTGCGGAATGGCCGCGTCTATCACCTTTTCTCGCGGAATCTCTATGAAGCCATCGGCAGGGACAATGTCCGCTTCCGCCGTCAGCACTCGACCGAATACATCCGCACGCGGCTCATTGCCTTCGACTTCATTCTCAGGAACCACGACTACACCTACCTCGAATCCGAGGAGCAGAAGCTGCGCTACTTCTGCGATCAACTCGGAATCGAAAAGAAAATCCTGCCCGCCAAGCGTTATTCCGGGGCCATCAAGGACAACTTCACCGACCGCTATTTCGTCGATAAATTCCCCATGTTCTACAACCCCAAGGCTTCTCCTCCCCCCTGTGGTGACATTCAGTTTCATCGATCCCGGCTTTGAAAGCCTGGATAGCTTCAAGACCCATGTGGACGCCTACCTGACTCTTTTCATGAAGCTCCCCAAGGTCACTCTCTATTACGTCGCTACCCGCGACACGAACTTCGCCCGCGCTCAGAAGTTCTTTTTCTCGACCTTCGAGAAGCTCTGGAACCCGGACGGCCCCAATGGTTTGCTCGATTACTTCCGTACGCGCCGGACCTGGGACGCAAAGAATTACGGCAAGCTGACCGACCGAGACCTGATCTTTCTCAACGAAGCCAAGGCCAGATTCGCAGGCCAAGGGATTGAGGACCTGTACCGCAGGTGGCAAGCCGGCGAGATCCACGACCAAGGAGTACGGACAGAATACCCGAAGTTCAGGACGCCTCTGGAAGTCCGCTTCATCTCCTCTACGGTGAACGGGCAGGCAGCGCTGTTTGAGCGGCATCCACGTCAGCCCCTGAACGTAGCTGTGAAAAGTTCGGAGGAAGCATGTTTCCCCGGAGATTTCACCCACAACGTCACCCCGGCGTGGAGATAAGAGACGGAAGGAACAGCGGATGCGCGGGAGAAGGAAAGGTGACGGAAACGCGGCCAAAACACGATCAGAGGCGGGAGCGACCCCACCGCGCCGCAAAATCGCGGCCCGGTCCCTGCGGGCTTCGGGGGTCACTCCCGCCTCTTGCTGCTGGAAGACGCAGCTCGTGTTTTGGCCGCGCGGATGGGGAGCAGCAACGGAGTTGTAAGATAGCCCGTAATACAAAACCGAAAAGGAGGATCAGAAAAGACAGATGGCGATCATAAAAGCACCACCCAAACAACCGAAGACAGTAACGATTCAGGTCCGCGTCGAGGAGTCGGTGAAGGCACAGCTAGATCGGTATGCAGAGTTCATCGACTCATCTACGTCATACGTCATCACCGAGGCTCTGAAACTTCTCTTCAAGCGTGACGACGAGTTCAAAGCCTGGCTAGACCAACAAGACCAACACACGAACAACGGCAACCAAGAGAAACCCGTAGGAGGCGTCCTCAGTAAGAACGCATAGTATAGTAACCATGAAACCCCGTCCAACCCAATTCGGTGTGCGCGAGAATACAGCGTCCTCACGACAGCATGCCTCGTGCCGTGCAGTGCATCCCCCAGCGTTGAACCCGAATAGCGTGTTGAGAATGTCGAATAGGAAAGCACTATGGCCCCCAGGTGCGACCTCCCCAGACGCGACACTTGATCCACCGCTCGTCGAACATAGGAACGGGGCCGCAGGGGAGAGAAGAGGAGACGATAAACAGTTACTCACTGTCCGCGAAGTATCCAAGCTTTTGCAGGTGCCAGTCTCTTGGGTTTACGAACATGCGCGTCCGCAATGTGCCAATCCGCTTCCGTGCATGAAGGTTGGTAAGTACCTTCGGTTCCTTTCAGCTGATATAGCGAAATATCTTGAAGGCACACGTCCAACCCATCACGTTTCTCGTTGAAATCCCATGACCACCAGCGCTACGCTTCAAACTGAAAAGGCAAGACGAGCCACAAGGGAAAGGATGTGGACGGTGGCTCGTCGTAGATATCAATCCGGTTGTTTATTCAAACGAGGCAAACGTAGAACCTACATTCCGCAGTAGAGACGGGCGAGTTTGCCGCAGAATTCCCGTTTGATTTCAATGACATAGTCTCATTGCGGCTCATTCCAGGGCGCATTGGCTAATGCGTCTTCTACGATGCGGTCCAGTTT
>Ga0209801_1001236_pt1 | contig 16009 bp, 13 predicted proteins | sample GraSoiAngelo_127_FD_185884 | JGI IMG/M metagenome (GOLD analysis project Ga0209801, IMG submission 185884) | Grasslands soil microbial communities from the Angelo Coastal Reserve, California, USA - 14_0927_09_40cm (SPAdes) (version 2) | ecosystem: Environmental > Terrestrial > Soil > Grasslands ... | reverse complement strand
TCACCCCAGAGTGTCGAAGAGATATTGGGCATGAGCGCGCCGGAAGAAACAAGCTGGAAGCAATCGCCGGCAAGCGGAGACGAGAGATCATAGACCCGCAGCGATGGCAAGGTGATCGCAATCTTTCCGGCTTTAAGAAAATTTCTTTTTGTCCAGGACGTGAACTTCGTTCAGCCGAAGCAGTAGCGGTAGGGGCGGTGAACCGAACCACCCGTGGCGATTGAGGTCAATCGTCGCTACCTATTCGAGGCGCTGGAGCGAAGGGATGCCGTAGCTTTCCTGCAGATTGGGGGCTTCAGCATCAATGCTCTTGGCGTCGAGTTCGATTTGTTTGGGATCTTCTTCGGTTTCGATTTTAATGAAGCCGCCTTCAATCGGTTGTTTCACGGCAGCGGCGAGATCATTGAGCGATTTTATTTCCTGGCCGTTGACCTTGAGCACGGTCAGATAAGAAAACTCGTCATATCCGATGGTGTTGTTGGCCGGAAGCACCTGACTCAAAATCACGATGCGGCGATGTTCGCCCGGAAAAAGCTCCGATTGAAAGCGGTCGAGATAAACGAAACGCGGGGGCGCTTCCCGCTGCCAGTTCGGTCCCCATTCCTTAAGATACTGGCGGGATAGTTCCTGAAAAATGAGACCACCGAGCACGAGATACTTCGGCGCTTCATCGAGTGCATACGGCGGGCTGACGTAATCTTTTGCGTCGCGATGTTCGAGCGTGACCTTCAACTCCATCGGCTTTCCTTCACGCTGAATTTGAAACGGCAGGACGTCGCCCGCGTAGGAATGCGCGCTGATCAAATTCGTAAAATCAATCTTCCCGTAAAGTGGATCCACATAGTTGCCGTTCTGGTCGATCTCGTGATTGCCGACCGATAACACAATATCGCCGACCTGCATGCCGGCTTTCATCGCGGGCAGGTTTGGCTCGACGTTGGTGATATAAACGCCCCCGGGTTTACCGGTTTGTCCGGCGTATTTGCGCAACTGTGGATCGCGCGTTGGAAAAAATGAAAAACCGACTCCAGGAAATCCTTGATAATGCTCGCCCTCGGCTTCCTTCAAAAAATGGGTGATGATCGGCGCCGGAATAGCGTCGATGAGCTGCGAGCGCGGATCGTAGCGCAAGAGCAAGCCGGCAAGCTTGTTGTTTTTGACGAGCGGAATCGTGTAACTGTTTTCGCGATACTGCATCGGAATGCTAATGCGGTAGGTAAGAAACTGGCCGACATCGACCGGGTATTTTGTCATCTGGATGGTCGTAACCAATCCTTCGGTCGCGACCAGGGCACCGGTTGGTTCCAGTTGCCAGGCGGCGAGCCGGTCGCCGACCACGGTATCTCCGGCGATGTCGAGCGGCGCGATGCCATCAAGGAAATTTTTCTCGCTCGGCTGGAGAAGGGCGAGGTTCGCTTCGTAATCGATCACTTCAACGTTGGCAGCGGTCTTTTCGCCCGATTCCGCGCGTTCAAGCTCAACGTAATTCTGGTTCGTCACCAAATCCGCGGTCACGAGGACTCGTCCTTTTGAGAGAACTGCGCCGAGCGCGCGCTTCGAGACGGGCGCTTTCTTTTGCCATGGTCGAAAATAATCATAGGGCTGGCCAGTCACGTTCACGCGCACGAGCGAAAGCGCCTTTTGTTTGACGTCCTTGTTCGGCGGCGTCGAGGCCGCTTCTTTTTTCACAGCGGCACCGGCGGTGACGACCAAGGCGAAAACAACACTGATGAATAAGCTTCGCATTTTAAATCTTCGTCTGGAGATCGGGCGCCTTCGCGGTGGGCTGCTCCTGGAGATTTTGCTCGCGGACGACGTTGTAACGCATCTTGATTCGTTCCCGCGCGCCCTCAACTTGTTTCGGATCGAGCACCAGTGGCGGACCGTCCCCAATCAGATCGATCACCAATCGGTCGGCTGGCTCGGCCAAGGTCTGACTTAACTCGTCCATGGTGTGAATCTTTTTCCCGTTGATCGAATCGATAATTCCGCCGCGATAAGGCGCGAGATAAGTGTTGATCGGGTCCGGCAAAATATTCGTCAGCACAATCACGTCCGGATGCTCGCGATAGATTTGATCGATCACGTAGAAATCGAAGAAATGGCGGAGACGCAGATCAGTCGGCTGATACGCTTCGAGCAAGTCAAGCGACAGCGGCTGAAAAAGCAGTCCGCCGTAAAGAACATAACGTGGCCGGACGTCGTATTTGTGGCTCTGCATTAAGTACGGCGGCACGGTGTCGAGCTGAACACTTCCGCTAGTCGATTGTTTGTCGCGCCAGATGTCGAACTTCACATTGTCGCGCTTGAATTTGCGTTCGACCACCTCGGGCATCTCCACTCGCTCGCCTTCCAGCTCCACATTTCCGTCGCTCGCGATCGGATGATTGTCGATGGAGAGCAAAACGTCACCCGGCTGAAGAATTTTCGCGCACGGTCCGGCCGCGACGACCGTCTCGACTAATACGCCGCGATCGTCGTCCTTCAGTCCAAGAAATTTCCGCTGGGCCGGGTTTTGTAATTTCCCGTAAGTAATTCCAAGATCGACATACCCATCGTAACGGCCATCGCTCACGTCCTTGAGGAAGCGGTTAATCACCGGCGTCGGCACCATGTAAGCAACGCCTTGCGCGACGTCGCCGCTGTAACCTTGAAATGCGACGCCGACGACCTTTGCATTTTGCATCACGGGACCGCCGCTGTTACCGGGATTAATTTGGGCGCTGATTTGAATGGCGAGGTGCTGATCAATCGATGAGTGGGTGTAAAGTTGGAAATCGATCCGTGAAACAATGCCGGTAGTCACCGACATGCGTTCGCCGCCGATTGGATAACCGTAGGCCGAAACGGTCGATTCGAGCTCGGGAATACCGCCGAACTTGAGCGCCAACATGTTCTTGTAGAAATTCGGTGAATCGACCGTGATCAGCGCCAAGTCGCAATCGTGCGCCACGAAAAGCACTTTCGCCGGATATTTGTTCGGGTCGCCGTCGCGCTCGACCGTGAGATAGCGACTGTTGCTGACCACGTGTGCGTTCGTCATGATGCGGTTGCCCTCGATCACGAATCCGGCGCCGACCCCACGCCCGAGCATGCCGGCATTCCAAGGCGCGCGATAATCCGGCGCAACTTCGGTGGCGGTGATGCGCACCAAACTTTTTTGAATCGGGCCATTTGGCCGCGGGGGCGCCACCGGGACCGGAACGGCAACGACATTTTGCGCAGGCGTGCTTGCCCGTCCCCCGGGTGGAACGTCACGAGGTCCTGGCTCAATTGGAGAGTCTGAAAGTGGCGCTCCGTTCGGTTGCTGCCCGTTCTGCGGCGGCGTCGGCGGCTGCTGCCCGTACGATGTCGATGTAACGAGCAATGCTACTGCGATCAAAATGGGAACACCCTTCATGCCGGAAAGTCTGGAAGATGAAACGAAGTGATTGAAAAGCAACCGCTCAAATTCCTGCGCGATCAAGCAGCGATTTCAAAACTTTCTCGGCTTCGAAGATTTCACGCGCGATTTGTCGGGCCGCGCCGGAGTGTTTCGGGTAATCGGCATTAATTTTTTTTACGGCATCGGCGATCTCGCCTAAGGAGCGAAATGCGAGAAGACCGGCATCGCCGCCGTAATTTTTCGTGAATCCGGTTTCCTGGGTGATGACCGGGCGTCCCGCGGCGAGGTAACAGGCGCTCCGATCGCTGAACCAGCCGGTGTTGAGCCTGACGTACTGATCTTTCGCGGCTGTAAACTCGCCTTTCGATTGCTGGATGTAATCGCGGTAATGCCAATAATCGATGCTCATCTGCAACGGTGAGACCAAACGCCAGCCGTTGCGTTCGAATTTTTCGCGCGCGCATAGGTCTTGAATGTTGGTCGCAAGTTCGAACGTCTCTCCGGCCTTTTTCGGCGCGGCCGCGAAACGTAAGAATTCGCGCGACTTGCTCCAGAGATATTTTCGACCCCGCCAGGTGATGTCTTTCAACCCGCTGGTCGACCAATTCGCGATCGAAGTGAAAGCTGCCGCCCGTTTGGGGACCCGATTCGTTTTCCAAAGGTGGGTCACAATTGGCTGTCGCGTCGCGTGCCATTTAAATCCGTGCCTTGGGACAGGGAACTTTTTCGTGCCGACATTTTCGCCGAACGTGAAGAGCGCGTGATGACGGCTGAGATAGTCGATCGTCGATTTTACGCCCTGGTCGATCTTGATTTGCTCAACCCCAGGATCGCTCTCGACATAAATAATGCGGTCGCTCTTCAACAGATCGTCATTGAACTCCTGCGTCCCGCAAATGTTCAGGATCGCGTCGGCGTCCCGATAAAGCTGGCGAATTTTTTTTAACGGAAGGCCGGCCGTCGGATTATTCTTGAAGTATCGGGCGCAAAAAGCCCAGCGATTCTTGAAATCGAATTCGCCCGCCAAACGATCCAGGACTTTCGCGGCGTAATCGAACTCGTTGTTAACTTCGAAGGTTTCCGGGTTGTAGGGAAGCCGCGCTGAGTCTTCGACATAATAAACGTCGTGCCCAAGCCGTTGCAGTCCGACAAGATAATGGACGTGCTGCCAAATCACGCCGGCAATCGGCATCGAGCCCATGAAGCCCATCACCACGATGCGCTTGCGTTTCAAAATGTTTTGACAACAGCAGCCGGATTCCCCGCTACAATCGTGTTCGCTGGAATGCTTTTCGTTACCACCGCGCCAGCCGCGACGATGGAGTTGTCGCCAATGGCCACGCCCTTCAGAATCACCGCGTTCATTCCAATCCAGACGTTGTTGCCGATCTTAACTGGCGCCGTTTTCAATTTTGGCCGCGGCGGCCGATCTTTGAAATAGGGGGCGAGCGCCTGCGCATCGATCAATCGCTGGGCGGGTTCGAGCGGATGAAAATCCGAGTCAGCCATTCCGACGCCCCACGAAACCAGGCAGTATGATCCGATCTCGATCTTCTCTTCGGCCATGATGAGCGCGCCATTGAGGAGTGTGAAATCGCCGATGATGCAGCGGCCGTTTTCGCCGATTGCAAACGAGCAGCCGGCGTAACAGGAAACGTGTTTGCCAATCACAACCGCGCCGGGCTTTTTGCTAACCATTTTGCGAAAGATCTGGGCGCTTTCGCAGTAAAACCCTTCACCGAATTCGACGTTCGCCGGAATCGGGTGCGGCCACCAATCCTCCTCCACATGTCGATCTTGTTTGACGTTGCTCACGTTGGAAATTTTCCGGAAGCGAACAGTCTCGCGTAAACGCCGCCGCGCGCGAGCAATTCTGCTCCGCGTCCTTGCTCGACGATGCGCCCGCGCTCGAGCACGACGATGCGATCAACGTCGTGAATGGTAGCGAGCCGATGCGTCGCGATCAAAGTTGTCCGGCCGCGCATTAAATCTTTAATCGTTTCCATGATGGCCGCCTCCGTCGTGGGATCGAGAGCCGACGTTGGTTCATCAAGGAGAAGCACGGGCGCATTTTTTAAAAACGCGCGCGCGATCCCGATCCGCTGGCGCTGGCCGACGCTCAACTGCCCGCCGCGTTCGCCCACGGTGTTGCCGTAGCCGTTTGGCAATTGGCAAATGAATTCATCGGCTTGCGCGCGCTTGGCCGCATCAATGATTTCGTCGTCGCGCGCATCGGGCCGGCCGTAGGCAATGTTTTCCCGAATCGTCGTCGAAAAAAGCAACGTGTCCTGGAGGACGATCCCGATTTGCGCGCGCAGAGATTTCTTTTTGATCTCGCGGACGTTGCGGCCGTCGAGCGCGACCGAGCCGAAAGTCGGATCGTAAAAACGCGGGACCAAACTCAAAAGCGTGCTTTTCCCAGCGCCAGTGCCGCCGACGATTGCGATCATTTGATTCGGCTCGATTCGAAGATCGACATCATGCAGCACTAGTCGACCTTGTCCGCCACCGGGCGGACTCGCGGTAGCGAGCGCGTAACCGAACGACACGTTTTGAAATCCGATCGCACCTTTGGCGGATTCGATCGCGACGGCGTTTGGTGAATCAGCCACGTCGTCTTCGCGATCGAGCACTTCGAAGCAGCGTCTCGCGCCGGCAGTCGCGCCTTCCATCGCCCAGGCGGTATAGGTGATCGATTCGAGGGGTTGATAGAGCATTAAGAGATAGGCGCTGAAAATGAGCAGTGTTCCAAGCGTGAGCGTGCCGGCGAGGACGTGCAATGTTCCGACGTAATACATCGCCGCGGTGCCAAGCACCATCAGAGTGCTGATCACGAGCGCGCTGTTTACGTTGGTGAGGGTGAGCCGCAAATTCGCCTGCAAACTTTGTTGCGCTTGCTGATGGAATTGCATGACCTCGTATTGTTCCCGTCCGAACGCGTGCACCATTCGAATGGAACTGAGCCCCTCCTGGGCTTGTGCGAGCACCGCGCTTTCCTGTTCCTGGATAAATGTTGATTCACGGCGGATGCGATGCGCGAAAAAATAAATCGCCAGAATGATGAGCGGCACGATGCCTAACGAGAGCAATGTCAGTTGCCAATCCAGCTGCACCATAATCGCGAACGTGCCGATTAATGTGACGACCGATCCGAAAATGCCGGTGAAGCCTTTGTTGTAAATCGTCTGGATCGATTGCGAATCGTAGGCAACTCGGAAGCTCAAATCGCTCGACCGCCGGACATCGTGATACTTGAGCGAGAGCGATTGCAAATAAGCGTAAAGATCGGTGCGAAGTTTGAGCAGCGCCTGAAGACCGACTTTCACCAGAATGTAATTGGTCGCCCAATTAATTAATCCCCAGAAAAACTGGATCGCAACGAGCGCGAGGCAGAGCAGGGGAAGCCAGGTGTGCCAGTCGCCCCGCGGTGTCGGATTCGGTCTCAGAAAATCATCGACGATGATTTTGAACGGCCACGGTTTGAGCAAATTCAGTCCGATGCCGATGAGCGACAGCAGCAATCCCACAACCGTTTGCGGGAGAAACGGTCGGTAGTAACGAAGGACGCGCCGGTAGATCGACATATCGATTTTAGATTGCGGATTTTGGATTTTGGATTGAACTAGTCGCGCGTTCGCCAGCGTAATCGCAAATCGAAAATCCAAAATCTAAAATTCAAAGGTGCATCAACTGGTTCAAGTCTGGTTCGAATGGGTCCTGACCGGGGGCTACCTCGGGATCATTGTTTTAATGGCGATGGGGAGCACGCCGTTGCCGGTGCCGGCTGAGGTGGTGGTGCCACCGGCCGCATTTCTGGCCGCGCAAGGCCGTTTGAGCCTCGCCGGTGTAATCCTGGCCAGCACGCTCGGCGCGTATCTCGGCGCGGCATTGATGTATTGGCTTTCACTTTGGCTCGGACGTCCATTAGTCGTGCGTTTTGGGCGGTTCATTCTATTTCCGCCAAAAAAATTGGCGGAAGCGGAGCACTGGCTCGCCCGCTACGAAGCTGGAGGCGTCTTTTTCGCGCGACTTTTGCCCGGCGTCCGTCACTTGATCTCCATTCCGGCCGGCATTGTCCGGATGAGCTTCGTGGTTTTCAGCGTTTGGACGATCATCGGGTCAGCGATTTCGTGTTCGATCCTCGCTTATTTGGGTGTTCGCGCTCAGCGTGTTGCGCCCGATCTTCTTAAGGATCCGGAGGCGCTCATCCAATTCGTGCGCGGGCAATCGAAGTGGCTGCTTTTGATAGTTCTGGCATTTGCAGCGCTTTACATCGTGTCCATGCGACTTTCCAAACGGAAGTCTCACTGACACTTTACAGCTACAAAATTAATCAAACCGCGGTGATGCCGGCGGGCGAAGTTAGATTGAACAAAGGCACTGAAGCTGCTGTCAAAAGGAGACAAAGCAATGAAGAAAAACAGCCAAATCCTAAAGCAGCGTGCGAAACTTTCCCTTGGCGATCTCGTCCTGGCAGTCAGTTCCTGCACGAAGAACACAAAAGAAACGGTCGCGACCGTGGCTGACCTGTTGGGCAGCGGAAAAGTGCGCGTCCAGAGCGACGGCAAATTCCTGCGCGCCAAGGTTTGCTAAGCTAATTCCGACTTTCGAAAGTCGCTCCGGTGGTTTATCCGCCGGAGCGATTTTCTTTTGCGCCACAAAACACTTTCGCGTTTGGCGCGTCATTCTATCTTGCGTCGTGATCGATCGTTATTCGCGGCCGCAAATGCGCGATGTCTGGGCCGACCAGTGCAAATTCCAGATTTGGCTTGAGATCGAATTGCTCGCCTGCGAAGCGATGGCCGAGCTCGGCCAGATCCCGAAACAAGACGCGGCAGAAATCCGGAAACGGGCGCGTTTTTCGATTCCGGAGATTCTCGAGATCGAGAAGCGGACAAACCACGATGTCATTGCCTTTCTTGAAAATGTCGCCACTTCCGTTAGCCCGGCTGCGCGTTGGATTCATCAAGGGCTGACCTCGTCCGACATTCTCGACACGACCTTGTCCGTTCAACTCACTGAATCGACCAAAATCCTGGCGGGCGATTTGAAGCAATTGCGCAGCGTGATTGCCGCGCAGGCGCGCCGTTACAAAATGACGCCGATGATCGGGCGCAGTCACGGCGTGCATGCCGAACCGATCACGTTTGGATTAAAGCTCGCGCTCATGTTCGACGAATTCGGCCGGGCGGAGGAGCGACTGGCGCAAACACTCGAACGCATTCGCGTCGGCAAAATCAGTGGCGCAGTCGGTACCCATGCACATGTCGATCCAAAAGTTGAGCGCGCGGTCTGCGAAAAATTGGGATTGAAGCCAGCCACTCTGTCGACGCAGATCGTGCAACGCGACCGGCACGCCGAATTTATGACCGCGCTCGCGGTGATCGCTTCCAGCATCGATCGCTGGGCAACGGAGTTTCGTCATCTGCAACGAACCGAAGTCCTCGAAGTTGAAGAATATTTTGGCGAAGAGCAAAAAGGAAGTTCGGCCATGCCGCACAAACGCAATCCGATCACGAGTGAGCGATTAAGCGGACTGGCGCGTGTGATCCGCGGCAATTCAGTCGTGGCTTTGGAAAACGTCGCTCTTTGGCACGAGCGCGACATCAGCCATTCGAGCGCGGAGCGAATCATTTTGCCGGACTCCTGTATTTTGCTCGATTTCATGCTCTTTGAACTGCGCAACCTGGTGGAACGGCTCCAAGTTTATCCCGAGCGGATGCGACAAAATCTGGACGTGACGAAGGGGCTTTACAACAGCCAATCGATTTTACTCGCGCTTACCCGCGCCGGTCTGGAACGCAAAATCGCTTATGAAGCCGTGCAGCGGGCAGCGATGAAAACGTGGAAAGGCGAGGGGACTTTCACGAAGAACGTAAAAGCCGAACCGGAAATTGTAGCAAAACTTTCCGCGGAGGAGATCGATCGACTATCCTCTCTCGATCTTCACTTCCAACATGTCGATGAAACATTCAAAGCGCTCGGCTTGGAGTAGATCGACAACGTCGAAGATCGGTATCTTGGCAGTCGCCGCGTTTTCCTGCCTCCTCCTCTGTCAATGCGCGAAGCCCTCCGATCAAAAAGCAGACGAGCTTTACATAAGAGATAGCGAGCGGCAGTGGGCCGAATCAGTGGCAAGTGGCGACGCAAGCGTGGTGGAACGAATTCTGGCCAACGATTTTATTGGCGTCGATCCGCACGGCCAGCTTTATGACAAAACCAAGATGATTTCCGACACGCGCGAGGGCGCAAAGTTTTTCGCCTCTAACCGTCTTAACGAAGTGAAAATCAGATTTTATGGGGATACGGCCGTCGCTCAGGGGAGCGAATCGTGGGAGCGCCGCACGGGCGAGCGTGGGCGTTTCGTCTGGACCGATACCTGGCTTCGCCGCGACGGCCGCTGGGAAATTGTTGCTGCTGAGGATCTCACCGTCCCGGAACCACGAGCTGGTGTCCCGCAACAATAGCAAGCGAATCCGATTATTTGGTCGGGCTGAGGAGTAATTCGGCAATGCGCCCCGAGTCGTCGAGTTTCAGAACGCGCAAGTCGAACCTGGCTGCGGTCTGTTCCGGCGCTTTTGGATTGAGCGTCACGCGCACCACGTTGGTGCTCCAATTCAAAATCAACTGCGCGACCTGAAAACCGGGCGTCAGCTCAACCGCGTTTAATTCGAGATGAGCTCGCAACTCCATCGTCATCGGTGTTGTGCCGGCTGGCGTGAGTTGAACACGCGCCCGTGTTTCGTTGGGAATCAGAGCGACACCGCCAATTTCAAAGGCGGTCCGCATTTGCGCCGGTTGAAAAGCCCTTGAAGTTGGAGCTACTCGCATCGTAGAAATACGGCCTTGGCCGCTCAATTTTGTCGGGCCAAGTTGAAATCCCAGCTCGGTTGGAATGGCGGCACGCGCCGACGCCGATTGCAGCCGAAGTGACGCCGTCAGCGACGCTGGGCGCGCACGAATTGCGCCCATCTGAAGCTCCGACGTGAGTTGCATCGATACCACTTCCAGAAAAAGACCGAGCACGGCGGCATTCCCATCAGCGGGTGCGACTCGGATCGTCGGGACAGTCGTCGGAGCGTGCTCTTCGATGTGAGATTCAACCGGAGCAAGGGTAGCGGGCGGAACTGCGCGACCTTGCCGCTCCGTTGTGATTTCTTTTTCCGGCAGCGGCGGCGGCATGGGTGCGGGTTCGCTGATTGCCGGCGCGCGTGGTCTCTCCTCGATTTGTCTTTCGAATACGTGCTTGGTGTTGAGCGTTCGATGGACAAGATCGACAAATGCGTCCGAAAGAAACGGCTTTTCAATTTTCGCCACAACGTTCGGCAGACGCGCCGCCGCCGCATTCATTTCCGGAATATGCCCGGACATCATCAACACCGGCACGCGCGCGGTTGTCTCATTTTTCATAAGTCTTTCACAAAGTTCGTCGCCGTTAAAATCGGGCAGGCTGTAATCGAGCAGAACCAGGTCGGGAACGATGCGTTCGATTTCGCGCAATCCTTCGCTCGCGCTCAATGCCGTCGTGATCTGCAATTGCGGATCCGCGGTCGCGAGAATGTCTTCCACGAAAATTAAGAGCATCTCGGTGTCGTCAATGACCACAATTCTCTTTCCAGGGCGCGGTGGAGTTGTCGATGCTCGGAGCGGTTCGGAAATCTCCGGGGCGACTTCGCCTAATGTCTCAACCAGAATCGCTGCCCAGTTCGTTATGCTCCGATGCGGAGAGACAGAAAGTTTCTTCTCGCCGACGCTGGGTTTCGACCAGCTCAGAATCTCGCCCAGTGCATCTTCGCCTTTGAGTCTACCGGTCGCGGCGTGCACTACTTGTCCACCGGCGATATGGATTTCGCCCGTTCTTGTCCCGGAGTGCAGATCAACAATGACGTTGGAATCCGCGGCGCAATGTGAAAGGACGACATCAATCGCATTGAGCGCGCTGAGTGTGCCGCGACCTTCTTGTTCCCGCCACGGGCCCAGCAAAGCCTGGACTGCGGCGCCGAACGCTGCCAAGTCGAATGGCTTTTCGACAAATTGAAGCGCGCCTGACGCTCCGCGCTCCGCGGCGATCTGGGCCGGAATCGCGCTGCCGATTATGAGCGCGCGAGAGTTTGGGTGCGCCGTTCGCATTTTTTCCAGAAAATTCGTTAGGCCAGTCCAAGGTGGATCGACATCGACAACGAAGAGCTCGGGATCGAGCTCGGAAGCGAGTTTCTCCGCGTCGGTGATAGAACGAGCGACTGCGCCGAAATGTTGCGGCGCGAATTTTCTCAGGGCTGAACTGATGGCTGCGGCCAGCGCGTCGTACTCTTCGAGCAGAAGAATACTACGTTGCGGCACATCCGCGCTGGTAGATTTACGACGAGCAGGCACCTGGACAAGACCTCAAAACTTCTAGCGTACGACAAAGCTGAATGTCTGGTCAAAGGGAAGCAGGCGCAGATTATATGCCCTCCCCGCAACAAGCGCAGCCGAAGATCGATCTATTCGTAGCGCAGAGCTTCGATCGGATCCAAGCTGGCAGCGCGATACGCGGGGTAGAGGCCGAATCCGATCCCGATCACCGAGCAAACCAGCAATCCGGCGATCGCCCAGCCGTAAGGAAAGATCAGATCGACTTTGAGCCAGGCGGCGAGGAGATCTCCGACGATTATTCCCAGAATGATTCCCAAAATGCCGCCGGCTTCGGAAATGAAAACGGCCTCGGTCAAAAATTGCCGCAAGATGTCTTTGCTGCGCGCGCCGATCGATTTACGGACGCCGATTTCTTTCGTCCGTTCGGTCACGCTTACCAGCATGATGTTCATAATCCCAATGCCCGCAGCCACGAGCGCGATGAAACTGATCACGAAGGCGCCGACCCGCACAACCCCGGCCACGGAAACGAACGCGCTTTTAAGCGAATCGTTGGAATAAATCTCGAAATCGTTTTCCTGGTCTGCGCGTAAACCCCGCGCGATCCGCATCGCGCCGACGGCTTTGTCGAACGTCGCATTGTATGTCTCAGTTGAAGGCGCCTGGGTCGCGATGTTTACAGTGCGTTTCGCCGAGCCGAAATCTTCGAAGAAGCGCGTGATCGGCATGATGCAGAGATTGTCCTGGCTCTGGCCGAACGCTGTTCCTTTCTCGGCCAACACTCCGATGATCGTGTAAGTGTGCCCGCTCACGCGGACTTCCTTGCCGATCGGCGTTTCGTGAGGAAACAAACGCTTCTCGACCATTTTGCCCACGACAATGACGTTGCGGGCAAGCTCGACATCTTCGTCGTTTACGTTTCTTCCGTAACCGAGCGTGTAGGCATTGGCCGTCAAAAAGCCTCGGTTCGCACCGACAACGAGGAGATTCGGCGTCGTCTTCACTCCGTTATAAACCGCCTGGCCTTTTACTTCGTAGCCGAAACATTTCAGGCAAATTTCGCGCGCATTTCCTTCCATTAGTTTCTGATAATGGAGCGCCTGCTGATAATTGATGTTGCGGCGGTTTTGATATTTTTTCTTAATGTTGCCGCCTGCGCTCACGTTGGCCGGATACTTCGCGAACTGAAAAATGTTCGAACCGAGAAAACTGAGGCCGTTCTCAATCGAATACTGGAGCGCGCCGATCGCCGTCATGACCGAGATGACCGAGAAGACACCGATGGTGATTCCAAACATCGTCAGGCCCGAACGCAATTTGTTCACGCCCAAGGAGCCCAGCGCCATCGTTATCGTTTCGCTAAATTGCATGTCGATCTTCTATTCGTAGCGAAGCGCCGTAACGGGGTCTAAACGCGACGCTGACCAGGCGGGAGCGAAACCGGAGATCAGACCGGTCAACACTGACACGATCATGCTCGCTATTACCAGTCCGAATGAAAACTGAATTGGAAACGACGGGAAAGCCTTGCCGATCCCGAAGCACATGAAATAAGCGACCGCCAGGCCGATAAATCCGCCGAGCAGACAAAGCGCGGTCGATTCGATCAGGAACTGGAGCAGAATCGTGCGACGTCTGGCGCCGAGCGCTTTGCGTGTTCCGATTTCTTTCGTCCGCTCCTTAACGCTCACGAACGTAATGTTCATGATGCCAATCGCGCCGACGAACAGCGAAAGCCCGGTGATGAATAGACCGGCAATAGCGATGGTATTTTTCACGGGATCAAGCGTGCTCTTGAATGCTTGTTGCTCGTTAATCGAAAAATCCTCCTTCTTTTCCGGCGGCAAACCGCGCACGCGCCGCATGATTCCAGTCAGCTCATCCTTGGCCTCGGCCAGCTTGGTTTTGTCCTTCACTTTCACGCGCACATCCGATTGGCCTTGATTCTCTCCCCGCGCGTCCAATTCGTTTTTCAAACTGAAGTATTTGTTAAAGGCCGCCAACGGCATCGCGACCATCGAGTCCCAGCTGAACAATCCAAGGAAAGTTCCTTGGCGAGCGTTCACGCCAATCACTTTGAACACATGGCCATTAATAAGAACAGATTTGTCGATGGGACTTTCCGATGGAAACAAAGCGTCAGCGACGTCGTAGCCAATCACCACTACTTGCGCACCACTGCGCGACTCTATCTCGTTAAAGAACCGGCCTTCCTTGCAGTCTATTGTCGATGTAACGGTGAAATCGGACGTGGTTCCAAGTGTGAAGACATTCTCCACTTGGTTTCCGCCATATTTGATTGAGCGCATCAGACTCGACGTCGGCACCGCGACCATCAGGTTTGAATTCGGCGTCGCGGCGGTTATTCGATTGATCGTCTCGGCGTATTCGGTCTGAATTTTTTTTCGGTCGCGGTAGTTCCACCAATCGTCTACCGGCTTCCACGGCCATTGCGTCACGTAAAGCACGTCATCACCAAGCACGGCCATGCTTTTATCGAAGCCGACTTGAATTCCTCCAATCGCGGTGCCCATCAGTGTGACAGCGACGATCCCAATAACGACACCGAGCGCGGTAAGGATTGACCGCGTCATGTTGGAGCGCATCTGCGCGTAAGCAATCCTCCAGCTTTCCTCCAGCTCGTAGAGAAAACGTTTCATAGGCCGGTCCGGCTCGGACTCCTAGCTGGCGACCGCCGCGTCGAGTTCAGGAATAAACCCGGCGTGATCCATTTCGATGATGCCGTCACGCAAATGAATGGTGCGACGAGCATGCGCGGCAATGTCGCGCTCGTGCGTGACCAAAATGATGGTGTGGCCGCGCTGATAAAGATCCTCGAGCAGTACCATGATTTCCTCGCCGGTCTTTGAATCGAGATTGCCGGTGGGTTCGTCCGCCAAAATGATGGACGGATCGTTTACGAGCGCACGGGCGATTGCGACGCGCTGCCGCTGGCCGCCGGACAACTCGTTAGGCTTGTGTTGAATGCGATCGCCCAATCCGACATCGGTTAGCGCTTGCGTCGCGCGTTCCACTCGAGTTTCCGGGTCCATTCCGGCGTAAATCAAAGGCAACTCGACATTGCGCAGACTGGTCGCGCGCGCGAGCAAGTTGAATGTTTGAAAGACGAAACCGATCTCCCGATTGCGGATCGCGGCCAGCTCATCGTCGTCCATCTCGGCGACGTTGCGCCCATTGAATTCGTAACGGCCAGATGTCGGAGTATCGAGACAGCCGAGCATGTTCATCAGCGTCGATTTGCCGCTGCCGCTCGGCCCCATCACGGCGAGATATTCGTTCCGCCGAATTTGCAACGAGACGCCGCGCAACGCGCGCACGATCTCTTCGCCCATTACGTAATCCTTGGTGATGTTTTCGATGTCGATGACGACCGGGCCGAGTTGTCTGACTGATTGCCGCGCGTCCATCATTAGATCGACATCTAGCCGCGATGCATTCTACTTTGTTGCTTCCTTGTCGTAAGTCACTTTCGCGCCGTCTTTGAGTTTGCGACTGATCGCGCTGTAACTGCCGGAAATCACTTCGTCGCCCGGTTGGACGCCGGTTTTGATTTCCATGTAAGTGTCGTCCGAAATTCCCGTGGTCACCTTGACCGATTGCGCTTTGCCGCCTCTTTTCAAAAACACGACCTTGGCCAGTTTTTCACGCTCTTCTCGTTGCGCGGCCTTTTCCTGACGCTCGTTCACGTAATCGGCGTTGTTGTCGCCTTTATCGCGCGCAGCGCTTTTCAATTTTCTCTTTTCTATTTCCTCCGGGCTTAAGTTGCTATCGCCGGTTCGAATGGTGACTGCCTGCATCGGCACTGCGACCGCGTCTTTCACCATGTTGGTCTCAATGTCTGCCGTGCAACTCAGACCCGGCCGCAGCAAAACATCTTCCCGTTCCAAATTGATTTTCACTTCGAAATTGGTGACTTCTTCCTGGGTGCCACTGCCGGTCGTCTTTCCGGTGTTCCCAATTTGCGCCACCGTCCCTCTGAATTTGCGATCGCCGTAGGCGTCGATCTTCACATTCGCCTTGTCGCCGATCTTCACGTTCGGAACGTCGTTCTCGTTTACATCGATAACGGCCTGCATCCGCGAAAGATCGGCCACACGCATGACTTCAGTGCCGGCGAATTGCCCGGTGGCGACGATGCGCTCGCCCAGTTTGCTGTTCAGGATCGTCACCGTTCCATTGATCGGCGAATAAACCGTGGTCTTGGAAAGTTGATCGCGCGCCTGGCTTGAGCCCGCCTGAGCCCGCTCG
>Ga0209801_1001234_pt1 | contig 16024 bp, 18 predicted proteins | sample GraSoiAngelo_127_FD_185884 | JGI IMG/M metagenome (GOLD analysis project Ga0209801, IMG submission 185884) | Grasslands soil microbial communities from the Angelo Coastal Reserve, California, USA - 14_0927_09_40cm (SPAdes) (version 2) | ecosystem: Environmental > Terrestrial > Soil > Grasslands ... | reverse complement strand
GTTCCTCGGGCCAGCCCGCGCGCAAGAGGGCGCGCCGCTCGAGCACTTCGCCCGGGCGCGTGATGAGCGCGGTCAGCAGACGGAACTCGGTCGGTGTCAGATCGAGCGCCTGCTCGTCGACGCTCGCGACGTGCGTCTTCGGGTCCACACGCAGGCGGCCGACGGAGGTGGCCGTCTGCTTCGACGCGGCGGACGTCGCGCGACGCAGCAGCGCGCGGACGCGCGAACGTAGCTCTCGCCCGCTGAACGGCTTTTCGAGATAGTCGTCCGCGCCGAGGTCGAGCAGCTTCGCCCGCTCGTCGGCGCCGCGCTCGCCGGTCAGCATCAGGATCGGGGTCGTCGACGACGCGCGGATCCGCTTGCACACCTCGTCCCCGGAGATCTTCGGCAGCTTGCGATCGAGGATGACGAGGTCCGGCGATTCTTCGGCGTGCCGCCGGAGCGCGGTCTCGCCGTCGTACGCGGTGACGATCTCGTAGCCCTCCTCGCCGAGAAGCGACGCGACCATCCCGACGAGCGCGCGCTCGTCGTCCACCACGAGAACGGTGCTCAACGTGATGCCGCGTCGGCGGTCGCGCGGGCGAGCGGCAGGGTGAAAGCGAAGACCGCGCCGCCGCCGCCATCGGGCGGGTCCTCGACCCAGATGTCGCCGCCCTGACCTTCGACGACGCGCCGCGACGCGAAGAGCCCAATGCCCGAGCCCGGGACCTCGTCGTTCCCGGCCCCGCGTGCGTACGGCTCGAAGATCCGCGAGCGCTCGTTCGGCGGGACCCCGCGTCCCTGATCCTGAACGCGCACGATCGCGCGGTCGTCGGCCCGCTCGATCTTCACCGCGATCCGCGTCCCCTGCGGCGCGTACTTCGTCGCGTTGTGCACGAGTCCGGCGACGACCTCCGCCGTCCGCCGGCGATCGCCGCGCACGAAGACCGGCTGACCAGCGCGCGGGCCGCTCAGCTTGTGGCGGCGCGCCATCGGGGCGACCTCTCGGAGCGCTGCGGTGACGGTCGCGCGCAGATCAAACCGGGTCCGCCGGAGGGAAAGCTCGGGCCGGTCGCTGCGCACTCCGGCGAGGATCCGGTCGACGAGCTGGTCGAGGCGCTCGACCTGCGAGGTCGCCTCCGAGATCGGGAGCTTCGACGGACCGTTGCGCTCGGCGAGCATCTCGAGGTGGCCACGGATCACGGAGAGCGGCGTGCGGAGGTCGTGCGTGACGACCGCGACGAAGTCCGACCGCGCCCGCTCGAGCTCGCGGAGGCTCTCGGCGGTCTTGCGCTCGAGCGCGTAGAGCGACGCCTTGTCGATCGCGAGCGCCGCCTGGTTCGCGAGCGCACCGACAAACCGCACCTCCTCCTCGAGGAACTCCTTGTAGTCGGGGACCTGCAGCACCACGGCGCCGAGAAGACGATCGTTCGCGATGAGCGGCACCGCTATGTGATCGAAAGCCACGATCGGACGGCGCTCGGCGAGCGCGCGCTGGGCGGCCGCGCCCGCAGTCTTGCCGAGCTCGCCGCTGCGGGCCCGCTCGCGGACGGCGTCGCCCTCTTCGCGCAGGAGGATCGCCCCGGACGCGCCCGGGTAGACGCGGACGAGGCGGTCGACGACCAAGGAGAGCACCTCGTCCAGGTCGAGCGTCGACGTGAGGACGTTCGAGACCTCGAACAGCGCCGACACCTCGCGGAGCTTGCGGTCCGACTCACGCTGCAGCCGGCCCTTCTCGATGATCCCGGCCACCTGATTCGCGATCGTCTGGAGGAAATCGATTTCCTCACGGCCGAAGTCGCGCTGCTCGACCGTCTGGACGTTCATCACGCCGATGACCTCATCACGCGCGATGACCGGGACGGAGAGCATCGACGTGAAGCGCTTCTCGTCGACCTCAGGCACCCACTTCCAGCGGGGCTCGCTGCGGACGTCGCGCGCCGCGAGGGGGACGCGCGCGTTCGCGACCCAGCCAACGATTCCCTCGCCGACGCGCAGCGTGGCGCGTCCGATGCCCCCGCGGTTGAGCCCGTTCGTGGCGACGAGACGCAGGACTCCGTCGCTCCGCTCGAGGAGATACAGAGATGACACTTCGGCGCCCATCGCGTCGGTCGTGCGGCCGATAACGATGCGAAGCATCTCGTCCCAGTCGCGCGCCGACGACGCGAGCTGCGCGACCTCGTGCAGGAATGACAGTTCCCGGAGCTTTCGCTCCGCGTCAGACGCGGTCATCGGTGAATTCTAGAAATAGACTCCGAAACACATGAGGAGCGTCGTCCGCACCGAGAAATTGACCAAGCGGTTCGGCGCCCTCACCGCCGTGGACGGCATCGATCTCGAGGTGCACGAGGGCGAGGTCTTCGGCTTCCTCGGACCAAACGGCGCCGGCAAGACAACGACTCTCCGGCTCCTCTGCGCCCTCATCGCGCCGACCTCGGGCACCGCGGAGATCGCGGGATTCAAGCTGGGCCGCGACGACTCGAAGATACGGGCGGCCGTCGGGATCCTCACCGAGCAGCCCGGCCTCTACGAGCGGCAGTCGGCGTGGGACAACCTTGTTTTTTACGCGACCTTGTACGGGCTTCCGACCTCCGTCGCGAGAGCGCAGGCCGAGCGGGCTCTGGGAGCGGCGGACCGAACCGGTGGTCACGTTCTCGCGTGGCATGAAGCAGAAGATGGCCATCGCCCGCGCGGCGTTACACGAGCCGCGGGTCCTTTTCTTGGACGAACCGACGACCGGGCTTGACCCCGACGCCGCCAAGACGGTCCGCGAGTTCATCGTCGCCCTGCGCGGCGAGGGGCGGACGGTCTTCCTGTGCACGCATAACCTGGACGAGGCCGACCGCCTCTGCGACCGCATCGCCTTCTTTCGCCATCGCGTGCTCCGCATCGCCCAGCCGGACGACCTGCGTGCCGAGCTGTACGGGCGCGCCACCGAGATCCGCCTCCTGCCGAAGCCGCGCGCGGAGGATCTCGTCCGCGTGCAGGCGGTGCCCGGCGTGCGCGAAGCGCACCTCGAGAACGGTTCGATCGTCGTCGCGTCGGCGGACCCACTGCGGACGAACCCGCTCCTCGTAAAGGCGCTCGTGGATGGCGGCGCCGAGATCGCGTTCGTCACCGAGCGGAGGGCGCACCTCGAGGACGTCTATTTGAAGATCGTGGAGCCGATCGAGTGACCGCCGCCGTCCTCGCGGTGAGCCCGGCGCGGCCGACGCTCGTGCGCGCGGTCTGCGTGCGCGAGTGGCGCGAGGCGCTCGGGAACAAGCTCCTCGTCGGCATGACGCTCTTGCCGCCGGTCGTCATCCTCGTCGCGGGCATCGCGGCGGTCGCGGCCGCCGCGGTCAATCCGCCGAGCGATCGCGACGTCCAAGCGCTGTACGCCGCCGCGCCCGCGGTCGCCGGCCTCGATCCGAAGGAAGCCGTGCAGGGATTCATCGCGACGTACTTCCTCATCCTCTTCATGCTCATTCCGACGGTCGTGCCGCTCACGATGGCGATCTACTCGGTCATCGGCGAGAAAGCGTCACGCACGCTCGAGCCGCTGCTCGCCACACCGGTGGGTGTCGGAGACCTGCTCTTCGCGAAAAGCCTCGCGTCGACCGTGCCGAGCGTGATCGTGACCTGGGCCGCGTACGGGATCTATCTCGCGACCGTGATCTCCATCGGATCGCGCGCCGCCGCGCAGGCGGTCACCGCGCCGCGGTGGATCCTCGCGATCGTCGTGCTCGTGCCGCTCCTCACCCTGCTCTCGGTGAACCTCGGCATCCTCATCTCGACACGCGTCAACGACGTGCGCGTCGCGCAGCAGATCGGCGGTCTGGTGGTCGTTCCGGTCGTCGGCCTCGGCATCGCCCAGGTGACGGGCCGCGTGGTGCTCGACAACGGCGCGTTTCTGGAGATGACCATTGTTCTGATCGTGCTCGATCTCGCGGTCTTCTGGCTCGCGCGGCTCGCGTTCCAGCGGGAGAACATACTCGTTCGCTGGAGGTGAGCACTGTGGCTGACTACCGCTGTTCCTTCTGCGGCAAGCTCCAGGAACAGGTCAAGAAGCTCATCGCCGGTCCGCGCGGCGTCTACATCTGTGACGAGTGCGTCTCGCTCTGTCGCGAGATCATCGACGAAGAGTTCTCAGGACCGCCTCGACCCGAGCCGGAGCCGCATCGCAAGAGCTGGCTTGATCGGCTGCGCCGGATGGCGATCGCTCTTCCGCGATAGCCGGCGGCTAGAGCGGCGCGAACCCCGGACGCAGCGATTCAGCGATCCGGAAGAGATCGTCGTAGGGCAGAGGACCCTCGATCGAGATGAGAGTGCGGCCGATCGTTGCCCTGAGAGCGTTCACGCGTCCACCAAGAGCCGTCGTCTCCTGCCACTTGGTCCGCGTCTGAAGGGCCGCGATCAATTCGCCATCGCCTTGCTGTCCGCCGAGCAGAATTGCGTGCGACGCGACGTCTTCGGAGATGTGCACCGCGCCGCCGCCCGCCAAACCCCAATCCTGCTCGAAGTGGTGAGAACTCGCGCTGATTGACATGTTCGATACCGGGGCGAGGTCACCGGGAACGCCACCGACGAAGAAGAACTGCCTGTAAGCGAACGCCTCGCCTCTGAGGTCGAACGAGTAGCCGATCGGCGCGCCCATTACGCCGATCCAGAGCCAGGTCTGCGCGAGGAGCGCCACGGCGACCGCGATGACCGCGATTGAGCGAAGGCGGCGGCTCAACGTCGAAAGATTACGGCGCGGGCGATGGACTTGGCGACCTGCCGTGAAGGAACGGAATGTCGAACGATGGCTTGGGGATCGTGATCGTCGGGAATTGGAAACGCGGCGACGCGGTCGGAAGCGCGCCGAGCTCGTCGGACGGCGCGGGGAGCCCCTCATCGGGATAGGTGCGCGGTCCCATGATCTCGACGGTCGTCGTGACCGGCTCGCTCACCGAAACGGTCCCATCGCGAAGCTCGTACGTGAGTTTGTACGTGCCGACCGCGTTCGGTGCCAGGAACGCCGCGTATAACGTCCCGGTCGCTCCGACCTTGAAGACCCCAGCGGGGCTCGCGCCCTGCTGCACGGTGCGGCCGTTGCGTGGGTCGATCACACGCCAGCCGATCGACAGGGGACGATCGGTCGCGCCAGCGAGCGCGCCGTAGCTCACGCTGAGAAGCGATGCCTCGCCCCGGTGGAGCGTGTGTGGCATACCGACCTCCGCGGTTATGAGGTATGGGTTATGCGCGCGCAAGCTGAATGATGCCGTCGCCGCGCCCGCGGGCGCGAGCGCTGCGCCGCTCGCGTCGGTCAGCCCGATGGTGGCCGTGTACGTCCCCGGCTGCTGCGGCACGGCGATCGCGATGCCAACGTTCTGCGTCTGTTGCGGCTGGAGCGGCGGAAGCGGCTGCGGCTTGGGCGAGGTCGCAAGGAGGACACCCGAGGCGTTACGCAGCTCCCACGTGAGGCCGATCGCGCCGGCGCCGGAGGACATCCACGCGCGCGTGCCGATGTTCGTGATCGGTACGACCACCCGAGTCTCGGTGCCGACATCGACCGCGATCGCCGTCTTCGAGACCTGGTACCGCGCGTTCGCCGCCGGCTCAAGGTTCGAGCTGTACACGAGCGAGCCGATCGATGAGATGAAGTTCGCCGCATCCTCGTCGAGCGCGTCCCACGTCATTGCGACGACCACGCGCGGGCCGGTCTTCGTGTAGATGATCCCGGCGTCATGCGTTACGCCGCTCAGGTTGCCGGTCTTGTGTGCGACCACGACGCCACCCGGCAGCTGCGCCGGAAGCCGGTCATTGATCTGCTGGCGCTCGAGTCGCGCGAGCATGCGGTCCGATGCCGCGGGCGAGATGAGCTGCCGCTTCGCGAGCAGCGTGAAGAATGTGCCGATGGCGTGTGGCGTCGCCCAGTTGTCTTCGGTGTCGTCGAACGCGACGTGGAAGTTGCTGATCCCCGCCTTCTCGAGCGTCGCGTCGATATTGGCGCCGCCGAGGATGTGCCAGAGGGCGAGCGCCGCGCCGTTGTCTGAGACCGTGATCATCGCCTCGAGCGCCTCGTCGAGCGTCAATTCCGTTCCGGCGTACTCGAACGACCCATCGGCAGTGATGTCGTCCGGCTCGATGGTGACCGTGTCCGCGTAGTGAAGCTCGCCCGTGTCGACTCTCCGCTCGGCCTCGGCGAGCACGCCGAGCTTGTAAAGCGATGCCGCAATTACCTGCTCCTCCGCGTCGTGAGCGAATAGCGGGGTCGCCACGGTGGGGTCGGCGATCCAGATTCCGGCGCCACCCGGGAAGGAGCTGACCAGACCGTCGAGTTGCTTGACGAGGTCCGACGTGCTCGCCTGCGCCGAGGCAGGCAGGGCCAGGGCGATGACGAAGCTGACGGCGAGAGCGAGACCGACCCGGCGCACCCAGCAGGGGTAACGGCGGGCGGATGCGCTTGTTTCACCGTTTGACAGACTCTTAACCGGTCGCATCGTGCCCCAGCCGGACCATCTCGCGGTAACCAGCCGGTGTCTCGTCCTCATACCCGAGGAGGTGAAGCACGCCGTGGGCGGCCAGAACAGCGACCTCTTCCGCGACCCGTCTTTTCCGGCGGCGCGCTTGCCTCGCCGCCTGCGGGGCGCTGATAAGAATCTCGCCCAGATCGAAGCGTCCGCCGTTCTCCGAGCGTCGCCTTTCCAGGTGCGCGACCGCCCCGGGGCCACGGTCGCGCGGTGGGATCGCCTCACCGAAGGAGAGCACGTCGGTCGTCCGATCGATACGGCGAAACCGCTTGTTCAAGGCACGCATGTCCGTGTCGGAGATGAATGCAACCTGCACTTCGGCATCGCGCGGCAGCCGGTACGGTCGGACCGCGCGGCGGATCGCTCGGCGGATCGGAGCGAGCTCGCAAGGCGCCTCGCCGGCGATGGCGATGCGCATCGGGCTTAGCCGCTCGCGGCGGGCTTGATGCGGGTGATGCGGTCCTCTGGGTACGGGATGCGCTCGTGGTACACGCCGAGGAGGAGCTCGCAGAAGGCGTCCTTGATGCGCTCGACGTCACGGAACGTGAGGTCGCACTCGTCGAGCTGTCCGTCGGCGACGCGCTCGTCGATGATGCGGTCGACCATCGTGCGGATCGTTTCCGGATTCTTCTCGGACAGCGAGCGGACCGACGCTTCCGTGCCGTCGGCGAGCATGACGATCCCGGCCTCCTTGCTGTGGGGACGGGGACCGGGATAGCGGAAGGAGCGCTCGTCGGGCGCCTGGCCGCGTTGCTGCGCGATCTGGAAGAAGTACTTCACAACGCTCGTTCCGTGGTGGCCCGGGATCATCTCGCGGATCCGCGCGGGAAGCCGGTAGCGGTCGGCGAGAGCGAGCCCATCCTTCACGTGTGCGGCAACGATGCCGGCGGACACGAGCGGATCGAGCTCGTCATGAGGGTTCTGTCCGGTCTGGTTCTCGATGAACGCGGTCGGGTTCCGCATCTTTCCGATGTCGTGGTAGTAGGCGCCCACTCTGGCCATGAGTGGATCGGCGCCGATGACCTCGGCGGCGCGCTCGGCAAGGTTCCCGACGAGAAGCGAGTGGTGATACGTGCCGGGTGTGCGGAGCAGAAGCTGCCGCAGGAGAGGATGGTTCGGATCGCCAAGCTCGCGCAGCTCGAACACGGTCGAGATGCCGAAGACATGACCGAGGATGGCCGTTCCCGCGAAAGCCAGCAGCCCTGAGCCGAGCCCGCTCACGAGGGCGCCGGCGAGCAGCTGCGCGACGCCGAGTGGATCGGCCGCGCGATTCACGAGAACGAACGACAGGATCACGCCGACTGCGCCGGCAGCGACCGCTACGGCTCCGGCCGCGAATTCGCGCGCCGTGGTCGCTCGCCGAACAGCAGCCATGCCGAGAAGGGCGGGCACGAGGACGTAGCCGACGAGCTCGACCTGGCTGGACATGATCCCGACATGGAGTGCCCCCGCGATCTGCGTCGCGAGCGCGGTCCGCCCGCCGACGAGGACGGTGAGCATCATCGCGATGGCCGCGAACGGCGCGAAGTACGCCGCGATCGTGTGCCCGGGCACGAGCGCGCGGCCCGTGGCGGTGATCGCGAGGAGCGAAAGGATGACGAGAATCATCTTGCGGTCCTCGAGCCATGCCTCCGTCGCATAGCGCTCGAGGAAAAGCGCGAGCACCCCCGCGATGAGCCCCGCCCAGAGGATGAGCCCGATCGCGCCGCGCCAGTCGTTCCCTTCGTTTGCGAGCCCGAGCGCGCGGAGCTTCTCGACCTGGAGCCCGCTCACGACGTCGCCGTCGCGAACGATGACCTCGCCGGCCGTCACCTGCACCTGGACCGGCGTGACTCCGTTGCGCGCATCCTGCCGCGCGAGGTTCGTCGCGAAGTCATCGACCTTCACGTTCACGTTGAGGTTCTGATTCAGGATCTCCGCCCCGGCACGCTTCTGCCGATCGGTCCAACCTGCGGGCAGCGCCTTCACCGCATCGGCTTTCACTGCGTCGAGCTGCTCCGCTCGGATGCCCTGGCTGTACAGCGTGCGGAGCGCACTGTCGAGACCCGCTGCGACCTGGTCCCACTCCGGCTGCGTCATGTCCGCGATGTCTGTCGCGATCGCCGGCGTGAGCGCGATGTCAGAAAGTCGCGTGAGGGCGGTGATCTTCTGATCGCGCGTCTCCGCCGCGTCGGCTCTGATCCGCGAGATCTCGCTGGCCACGTTCGCGACTCTCGTGCTCGCGGTCGACACGATCGTCACGTCGGTGGCGAATTGCTTGGGCACGGCCGCCTCGGCCTTGTTGCGCTCGGCCTCGGTCAGGGACTCCGAGACGAACGAGACGCTCCGCGGCGCGCGGATCGCGCGATCCGCGACTGCCCCGTCGCTGTACGTGACGGTTGCCGGCGGCGCGATGAGCAGCGCAATAGCCGTGAGTACGCCCGCGATCACGACGAAGGCCGTCGCCCGCGCGCGCGGTTCGGTGCGCACGGCCGCTCGGAGCCGGGCGAAGCGCGGGTCGCTCACCTGAAGCCGGCGAATCACTTCGGGGCGTTCCCCTTTTCAAAGCGATCGTACGCCCGAACGATGCGCGCCACGAGCTCGTGGCGGACAACGTCGCGATCGTTGAAGTCGACCATCGCGATGCCTTCGACATCGCGGAGGATCTCGCGCGCAAGCACCAGGCCGCTCTTCTCCCCGGCGAGGTCGATCTGGGTGACGTCCCCGGTGACCACGGCCTGCGAGCCGAAGCCGAGACGCGTGAGGAACATCTTCATCTGCGGAGCCGTCGTGTTCTGTGCCTCGTCGAGGATGATGAACGCCTCGTTAAGACTTCTTCCTCGCATGTACGCCAGGGGCGCGACCTCGATCTCGCCGCGCTCCGTCGCGCGCGCGAAGCGCTCCGGGGGCATGAGCTCGTAGAGCGCGTCGTACAACGGGCGCAGGTACGGATCGATCTTCTCCTGGAGATCACCCGGCAGGAATCCGAGCCGCTCCCCCGCCTCAACCGCGGGCCGCGTGAGGATGAGTCGGCTGACTTTTCTGTCGCGCAGCGCGGCCACGCCCATCGCGACGGCGAGGAAGGACTTCCCCGTGCCGGCCGGGCCTACCGCAAAAACGAGATCGTGCTTGCGGATGGCCTCGATGTAGGTGCGCTGGTTGTCCGACTGCGGCGAGATCCGTTTCCCGCGCGTGGTTGTCGCTACGACCTCGCGCATCTCGGACGGCGTCGCGACCGGTGCCTCCTTCGCATCGCCGATGAGCCGCTCCAACGCGGGCTTCCGCAGGGATTGATCGCGCCCGGACAACGTGCGCATCGCGCCGACGAGATCGCCGACGCGCGCGACTGCCGGCGCCTCGCCGCTGATGCGCAGCTCCGCGCCACGCGACACGATTTTTACCCCGAACTCGCGCTCGAGCCGATCGATGTTCGCTTCGTTATCGCCCGCGACGAACATCATCTCGTCGGGATCAGGGATGAGGATCGTGATCTGCGATGCCGACGCGCTCACGACGCCCGCTCCCGGAGGAGCGCGGCAACGACGCCCGAGACGACTTTCCCGTCGGCTCGGCCTTTCGTCTCGGCGATGACCTTCGGCATTACGACCTTCGTGTCCTGTGGGCCTTTGGCACCGGTCTCGCTGATCACTCTCTTCGCGATCTCCTGGATCTTCGCCTCGTCGAGCTGCGCGGGTAGATACGCGCTGATGAATGCCAGCTCCTGCTCCTCCTTCCGCACCAGATCCGGGCGTTCGCCTTTTCGAAATGCCTCCATCGAGTCGCGCCGCATCTTGGCCTGCTTTGTGAGCACCTCGGTCACCGCGACGTCGTCGAGGTCGCCGGGTTTGTTCTCCGCGAGCCACGCTTGGCGCGCAGTCTCGTCCTTTCCCTCCGCGACGAGCTTGTCCACGGCCGCACCGAGGCGCGCCTTCTCCTCGGTCTGTATCGCGGCCAGGAGAAAGCGCACCGTGTCACGACGGAGGGTCTCTCCGGAACGCATCGCGGCCACAAGATCGCTCTCGAGCCGCTGCTTCAATTGCGCGCTTATGCGCCTAGCTCCGCGTCAGCGCTTGCGGCGCTTCGCTTCCTTGCGCTTGCGGCGTGCGGCAGGCCTCTCGTAGAACTCGCGGCGGCGGGCCTCGGCGAGGATTCCGGCCTGCTGGATCTTCTTGTTGAATCGGCGAAGCGCTGCCTCAAAAGACTCGCCATCACCAATGATCACTTCCGACAACGGTTGCTGGTCACCCCGCCTTCTTTTCAAAAGGAAACCGGCCCCGCAGAGGCCGGACAGTCGAATAATAGATGGACAGGCACTGCGGTAAAGATGCGCATGTTTACCGGAGTGCCCAGTCAGACCGCACCGCCCAGTCCTCGGCGGCGATGAAGATCAGATCGCAGGCCGGGTCCTTCACCTCGGCGTAGACGCCTGGCTCGATCCCGAGCGCGGCGAGCGCCCGCTTCAGCCTCGCGTAGGCGGCGGCCGACTCCGGATGAGCGCGCAGGTAGTCGCGGAAGAGGAGCGCGTAGCGCTGGTTCGGCGCGCCCGCGACACGGACGTGGACATTGACCGGTCGGCCGGAACCCGCCTGGAAGAAGAGCTTGCGCCACCCCTCGTCCGGCCCGGTCGTGCCCGGAGGCCGGTGGTCCTGCCCGATATCTTCACGGTCGAGAAACCCCGCCCGCGCGAGCGCCGGCGCAAGGCGTTTCCGGTCGAGCGTGGCGACGGTGACCTGTATATCGATGAGGTCCTTCGCCGGGAGGTCTGGGACGGCGGTCGAGCCGATGTGGTCGATGCGCACGACGAGCGGTCCGAGTGCCCTCTGAAGGGTCGCGGCGATCGAATCGAACTCGGCTGGCCACGTCGCCCTCGGTTCGACGATCGTGACCCGCCGGGCGGGTTCGGCTACCCCGGCGGCCACGTGAATTGCCGGCCGGCGAGGACGTGCAGGTGGAGGTGCCACACCGATTGGCCGGCGGTATCACCGTTGTTCACGACCACCCGGAAGTTGTCGGCGTGTCCCGCGTTCTTCGCCACGGTCCGCGCGGCCTGAAGGAGCTTTCCCCCGAGCGCCTCATCCTCCAGTTCGGATAGCTTCGCGACATGAGCCCGAGGAATGACGAGGACGTGAAGGGGAGCGCGGGGCGTCAGGTCCTTGAACGCAACGACGTCCGCCGTCTCGTACACGATCGAAGACGGAATTGTCTTCGACGAGATCTTGCAGAAGACGCAGTCGGCCACGTCCGTACTCTAGCCGCGTGATCGACGCGACCCTGGTCCTCGTCTCCTACATCCTTGCCTCGATCTCGTTCCCGTACTGGATCGCGCGCGCGAAGGGCATCGACCTCCGCGCCTATGGGTCGCGCAAGCTCGGCGGCTCGAACCTCGCGAAAGCCGTGACGCCGCTCCACGGTGTCGCCGGAGGCGTGCTCGATGGCGCAAAGGGCTTCGCCGCGGTCGTGCTCGCGCAAGAGCTCGGCCTTCCGGTCGAGACGCAGCTTCTCTGCGGCCTGGCCGCCATCGCGGGCCAGATGTGGCCCGTCTTTCACCAGTTCGACGGCGGCCGCGCGAACGCGACCACGTGGGGCTTCCAGCTCGCGGCAGATTTCATAGCGTTCTTCATCGCGTGGATCCCGGTGATCGTCGCGGCAGTTCTACGAATCACCGTGAGACCGCGCCCGAAGCGCCTGCTGCCGCTCGCGAATCTGCTCTCGTATGCGGTGTTTCCCGCCGTCATCTGGGAGCAGGAGGGCACGACACCCACCGTGCTCGCGGGCATCGCGGCGCTCGTGCTCATCGTCCTTCGCCGTCTCACCGCCGGCGTTGGCGAGGACCTCGCGACCGGAGCGCCCCTCGCCCGGGTGATCCTCAACCGCACGTTCTTCGACCGGAGCGAGCTTCAGGAGCGCGGGATGGTTCCGATCACGTGAACCGGCTCCACGCGCTCACCGACGGCGTTTACGCCATCGCGATGACGCTCCTCGTGCTCGAGCTCCATGTACCCGACGCCAGATCATCGTCTGAGCTCGTCGCCGGGCTCGTGGCACAGGCTCCGAGCCTTTTCGGGTTCGCCCTGTCATTCGCCGTGCTCGGCACGTACTGGGTCGGGAACGCGGTCAACCTGAGCCACCTTGCTCGCGTCGATCGGGCCGCGCTCTTTCTCAACGTGCTGCAGCTCTTCTTCATCTCGCTCTTGCCGTTCACGACGGCGGTCGTCGGACGCTACCCGGACGAGGCGGCCGCCGTGATCCTCTACGGCGTGCACCTCGAAGCGCTCGGTCTGGCCCAGTACACCCACTGGGTCTACGTGCTTCGCAACCAGCACCTGGCCCAGGCGCCGATCGACGCGGCGACTGCCCGCGCCGTCAGCACACGGATCCTCGTCGGCCCCGCCGCGTGGGTCCTCGCGATCGCCCTCGCGTTCTTCAGTCCGCTCCTCGGCTACGCCGTGTATTTCGTGGTGCTGGTCGGCTATCTCGCGGCCTCCGTACGAGACCGGACCGCCATTCGCTAACGCTCCGCGACGTCCATCACCAGTGCCACCGCGGCGATCGCGGCCGTCTCGCTGCGTAGGTTGCGCGGTCCGAGAGACACTGTGACCGCATCGTGGGCGCGAGCGAGCGCGATCTCGTCCATCGAAAGACCCCCCTCGGGCCCGATGACCAGCGACAGCTGCGCGGTTTGCGGCACGGCATCTCGCAGACTCCGGAGCACCTCGCTCTCCCACGCGATCAGCACAGGCGCGTCGAGCCTGTCGAAGAGCCGGTCCCAATCGCGAGCCTCGTCGATCACTGGAATGCGGCCGCGACGCGCCGTCTCGGCCGCCTCGCGGGCGACGCGCGTCCAGCGCTCACGCTTGCCATCTGGGAGCGAACGCACGATGGAGCGCGCTGACACGAACGGCGCGATCCGCGAGACACCCAGCTGCGTCACGGCCTCGATCACCTCTTCGGTCCGGTCCCCGCGCAGGATCGGGAGCGCCAATGTCAGCCGCGTGTGCGGCTCGGCATCGACCGGCCGCTTTGAAATGCAGCGGCCTCGCACTTCGGCCGCGTCGACGCTCTCGAGGACGACCAGCGCCTCGGTCCCGTTTCGCACGAGCTTGATCTGGTCCCCTGCCTTGAGACGCAGCACGTTCGCGATCTGATGGGCCTGCTCGCCGCGGAGCGCGACGTGCTCGACGATGTCCTCGTCGACGAAGAAGCGGTGCGTCACAGGCGAACCCTTTACGCCGTCATGACGAGACGGACCCAGTCGGATCGCTGATCCCGGTCGACCACGCCGAGTCCCTCCGCGACGAACGCCGACAGCACATCACGCTCCGCCTGCGTCGTGATGCCGGCGGCGACGAGCGAGCCGGACGTCTGCAGGCGCGCGCGAAGGTGCGGCGCGACCTCGACGAGGACGGGGCCGACGAGGTTAGCGAGCACGACGTCGAACGCGCCGTCGACATCCGCAGCCGATCCCGATCGCGCATCGACGGTGACGCCATTCGCCTCCGCGTTCTCCTTCGCGGCACGGACCGCGAGCGGATCCGTGTCGACGCCGACGACCTCGCGCGCGCCGCGCTTCGCCGCCGCGATCGCCAGGATTCCCGAGCCGGTCCCGACGTCGAGCACGCGAAGGCCTTCGACGTCCATGTACGAGACCGCTTCTAGGCATTGCTGCGTCGTCGGATGGAGGCCGGTGCCGAACGCCATCCCCGGGTCGAGCGCGATGGTGATCGCATCGGCGGCGCTCGCGTCGGACCATGTGGGACGCACGAGGAATCGCCCGATCCGCACGGGGGTAATCGTTGCCTTCCAGGACTCGAGCCAGTCCTCATCGTCAACGGCCCGCACCGCGAGCTCGCCGATGGGCCCGAGGCCGAACGCCTGCAGGTGGCCGAGCGCATCGCGCGCATCCGAGACCTTCGCGTATGAATCGACGTCCTCGACGAGGTACGCCTTTACGGTGTGATCGGCACCGCCGCGCGGCGCGAGCGGCAGCTCGACCGCGATGCCGTTGTGGCCGTAACGACTGAGGATCTCGCTCACCGCTTCGACCGCCTCCGCGTGAGCGGGGACGGCGATCTCCAGCCATCGCAGTGCGCCTGCCGTGCTAGCCGCCGCCCATCGCGTCTTTGATGCGCCCAAAGAGATCCTGACCGTCGCCGTCCTGCGATGTCGGACCTTCCATGTCACGGAGTTGCCCGTACAGACGCCTCTGGTCCTTCGTCAGATTCCGCGGCACGACGACGTCGAGATACAAGAGCTGATCGCCGCGACTCGCGGATCCGTAGTGCGGGACCCCCTTGCCACGGACCCGGACGACCTGGCCGTGCTGCGCGCCGGCGGGGATGCGCACCTTGGCGTCGGCGCCGTCGATCGTCGGCACGCTGACCTCGTCGCCGAGCGCTGCCTGTGCCGGCGAGAGGCGCAGGACGTGGATGAGATCGTCCCCCTCGCGACGAAAGAGCGGATGCTCGCTGAAGCGGACGAGCACGTAGAGATCGCCGGTCGGTCCGCTGCGGAGCCCGGCCTCGCCCGCGCCCGGAACGCGAAGCTGCTGGCCATCGTCGATCCCGGCCGGGATCGTGAGCGTCAACTCACGATCCCTGCGCTCGCGTCCCTCGCCGCGACACTTCGTGCATACCTTGTCGACCGTCTTACCGGCGCCACCGCAGCGCGGGCACGTTGAGACGTTCACGAAGCGGCCGAACACCGATTGCTGGACCTGACGGACCTCGCCGCGCCCGTTGCAGGTCGCGCACGTCGAGGTGGAGGTGCCCGGCTCCGCGCCGCTCCCGGCGCACCGCTCGCAGGTCTCGAGGCGCGGAACCCTGATGACCCGCTCGCCGCCCCGCACCGCATCGATGAGCTCGATCTCGATCTCCATCCGGAGATCCGCGCCGCGCATTGGCCCCCGCGGCTCGCGCCGGCGGAGGTCCCCGCCGAAGAACGTCTCGAACAGGTCGCCGATCCCGAAGTCGCCGAGCCCGCCGGTGGTCGAGCCGAACATGTCGTAGCGCTGCCGGCGCTGCGGGTCGGTGAGGACCTCGTAGGCCTCGGTGATCGCTTTGAACCGCTCCGAGGCGTCGGACGCGCTGTTCACGTCCGGGTGGTATTGGCGAGCCAGCTTCCGGTAGGCGCTGCGGATCTGCTCGTCCGTCGCCGAGCGCGAGACGCCGAGGAGTCCGTAGTAATCGGTCTGCGTTGCCATCTCCTGTCATTATCGGGTGGCGATGGACGCCGTCTTCCGTATTGGAGTGCAGTGGCTGCACGTAACGGCCGGTGTGCTTTGGATCGGAGGCGGCTTCTACACGATCCTGGTACAGCTTCCGGCCCTCCTCGCGAGCCCGCCGGCCGCGCGCGGCGCCATCATGCCGACCCTCGTCCCGATGCAGTTCCGGTACATCTTCCGCGTCGCCGAGTTCACGATCCTCACCGGCCTCCTCAACCTGTTCGCATCGGGGCGCGCGCAGGAGCTCACCCGGCTCGATACGCGGTGGTCGTGGGCGATCCTCACCGGGATCATCCTCGCGGTCGGGATCTACGCGTTCACGCGCGCGACCATCGCCCGGTGGGCGTATCGC
>Ga0209801_1001223_pt1 | contig 16068 bp, 13 predicted proteins | sample GraSoiAngelo_127_FD_185884 | JGI IMG/M metagenome (GOLD analysis project Ga0209801, IMG submission 185884) | Grasslands soil microbial communities from the Angelo Coastal Reserve, California, USA - 14_0927_09_40cm (SPAdes) (version 2) | ecosystem: Environmental > Terrestrial > Soil > Grasslands ... | reverse complement strand
AAATCGATTGAATTCCCATAGCGCCCCGCGTCCGCCGCACCCGCGAGCGGCTTCCTTCTAACGGCTGTATCAAAAGCGAACTCCTGAGGTCGAGGCTAACCGGAACCGCCTTGCCGTTCGCTTCCGATACAGCACTAACGTAACTCGGGAGTAATCGTCGAAACATCCGAAACGTCACTTGGACCAAACCGCTGCAGAACTTATAGACCTGGTCTAAACTACTGCAAACTACTGCGGGAAATTCATACGGCGCAAGAGGTTTTGGAACCGTGGATCAGGGCGCAAGTCATCGAATCGGGGGTCCGCTTTCAGACACATCATATGCACCGCGTGTTCCTGATAAGCGGTCTCCAGCCAATGAAGGGCGTCCTCTTTCTTGCCTAGGGCTGCATGAATGTGAGCTAGACCGTAAGGAGTTACATAACGGTCCTTTGCGACATCCTGCAACTGGTCCAAAATCTTCTGAGCTTCCTGAGAATATCCGCCTGCTGCATATGCCTCTCCAAGCGTTGCGAGAAAGAGGGGGGCGCGTCCTGAAAGCTGTACTGCTTTCTCCATTGCAGCAATGGCCGACTGATGCTGCGACTTGTAGAGGTCGGCAGCACCCAGCCCCCAGTACGCCTGGAAAAAATTGGGGTCAAGCTCGAGCGCCTTCTCGAACTGTTCTTTTGCTTGATCGTACCGGCGGTTAAAGACAAGGATGAATCCTAATGTCTGGTTCATGATGGAATGTGGTTCCAGGCGAATGGCCCGTTTGAGCTCCGTGTAGCCCTCCTCGTAGCGTCCCGTTAGGCCGAGATAGAGACCAAACCAGTGGTGTGCGTGCGCGTAATGAGGGTTGAGTTCGATAGAGCGTTCAAATTCTCGCTCAGCGGCGCGGAAATCATGGTCGTAAATCAATGTTGCCCAGGCCAGCGAGGCGTGGCTTTCCGCTAGGCTGGGATTCGTTTCGAGTGCCTGAGCGGCCAATTCCTTTGCCTTGGCGCAACCATTCTCCGGCGAGAATATGCAAAGCCAACTCAGGTTGGATAAGCAATCGGCCAGGCCCGAATAGGCAGCCGCGTAGGTCTGATCGCAGTCGATTGCCTGCTGAAAGTACTGCATAGCCTTGCCGAGTCCTTCAGCGTTTCGCCGGTTCCAGTGATAGCGGCCTCTGAGATAGGCTTCGTATGCATCCGGCTCGACAGGGTGCACTTCGGCAATGCGTGCTTGATCGGCAGCGGTTATTTTGATCCGAATTTCTCGTCCGATGGATTGGGCCACTTCCGCCTGTAGTGCCAGGACATCACGCAGATCCCGGTCGTAGCTTTCAGACCATAGATGGGTCTCCTTGGAAGTGTCGATCAGCTGTGCCGTGATGCGCACTCGATCTCCGGAGCGGAGCACCGTGCCTTCCACAATCGCATCCACTTCCAATTCCCGCGCGATCTCCCGCAACGGTCTATGCACACCCTTGTACTGCATTGCCGTGATACGCGGCACAACCCGCAACCCACCAACCTTGGCCAAGGTAGTAATCAGCGACTCGGTCAGTCCGTCGGCGAAATACTCCTGTTCTGGATCGCGCGACAAGTTTTCCAACGGCAGGACAGCTAGTGCCTCAATCGGCCGAGGGCTACGATCAATCGTTCCGATGAAGCGATAACCCCTACGGGACAGTGTTTCGATCAGGCGAGGTTTTTCGGCCGAGTCTCTGAGGGCCTCGCGGAGGCGTCGGACGGCGTTGTAAAGGCCTTGCTCGAAGTCAACGAAAGTGTCTGCAGGCCAAATCCTATTTCGCAGTTCTTCCCGCGTGACGAGCTGGCCGGGATGCTCCAAGAGCATCTGCAGAACGTGCAGGGGTTGTTCCTGAAGGTTGATCTTTGCGCCCCCGCAGCGCAGTTCCCCTGCACCGAAATCTGCCTCGAATACTCCAAAGCGTACCGTCGTCCGCGCTGAACGCACGCCAGCCACAGTGCGCACCTCTCTATGAGAGCGGAGTCTAGCACCGTTCAAACCTGGGCGCAGCCCATACTTAGTTCGCGCACGGGGTTATGGGCAGAGAAAAAACAGAAAAAAAGCAGATCGCCATTATGGACTCCGCAGGCAAAGACGAGCAAGAGTACGTATCGCAAGTCCAGCGTGAGGAGGGCGATCATGAATCGTCAAATGAGAAGAGCAGTTCAGCTTGTCTTTGGATTTCTTTTGAGCTTCGGACCTTGGTCGTTGCCAGCTGTATTCGCTTCCGTGGCCTGTACTCAATTTGCGATTCAGACTATTTCTCCATCGAACACCACAATCGTATCCGCTATACCTCAATCGGATCCTGTCCCGTACTGTGAAGTGCTCGGGTACGTGACCACACTACACCCTGGCCCAAATCAGGTGAATTTCGAGTTGAACCTGCCAACGCTGGGGAATGGACGTTTTCTGTTCATTGGGAATGGCGCTTTCGCCGGGGGGCTAGGCTTCCCCGAAGTTTTCCCTGATTTCGAGGATCTTCCGGCCTTGACCCAGGAAGGTTTTGCGATTGCATTCACTGACACTGGGCATCAGGGCAGCTTCCTTGATGGTAGCTGGGCGCTTTTTGATCAGGCCAAGCAGGACGATTACTTGTTTCGAGGAGTGCACGTCACCGCAGTTTCGGCAAAGACGATCACCAACAACTTCTACGGTCGGCGGCCGCGTTCGTACTTCGCAGGATGCTCGGATGGCGGGCGCGAAGCACTTGTAGAGGCCCAGCGCTATGCCGCCGATTTCGATGGTATCGTAGCCGGCGATCCTGCCATTGGCGCTGTTATTGCCGGGTTCAATTGGAATCAGGAACATCTGACGGCCGACGCGAACAACTATCTCCCTACAGACAAGCTAGCACTCGTGGACGCGGAAGTGCTGAAGAGTTGCGATACTGCCGATGGTGTTGCTGATGGCCTTATCCAAGACCCACGAATGTGCTCGTTCGACCCCGCAAGGCTGCTCTGCTCGTCAGGCGACAGTTCAGATTGCTTAACTTCAGGGCAGGTTGCGTCGTTGAAAGCTGTGTATAGCGGCGCTACGAAGAGGGATGGCCGTACTATCTACCCGGGTCTTAGCGAGAGTGATTCCGCAGGAGACGGCAGCTGGGGCACCTGGACAATGGGACTTGTCCCACCGGATGCGCCGGGAACGCCCGAGCCGTGGAGCGATCTCGCGCTGGCTCCTTGGCAGTTTCTCATAGAGGATCAGATCCTGAAGTTTTTCGTCTTCGGGGACCCTGCGTACAACTCGCTCAGTTTTGACCTTAACAGCGGCGATCTCAGAAAGATGCAGATGGTTTTGAATCGGGGCGGAGCGGAAGGTGCAAACCCGGATCTATCTTCTTTCCAGAAACGCGGCGGCAAATTGATCATTTACCACGGTTGGAGCGACCCGGTTGTTTCTCCACAAGCAACGATTCGGTACTACAACTCAGTTATTCAACAGCAGGGCGAACTTAATCGCACTGAGCAGTTTGCTCGGCTGTTCATGGCTCCGGGTATGCAGCACTGCATTGGCGGTGGCCCCGGTCCGAATGTTTTCGATCCTCTCTCGTCATTAATTGATTGGGTCGAAAGGAATGTGGACCCGAAGAAGATCGTAGCCGCACATTTCCAGGACAACGACCCCAGCACTGGGATCGTCACACGAACGATGCCTCTTTGCCCTTATCCCAAAACAGCTGTTTTCAAAGATGGAGACGTAAACCAGGCCTCGAACTGGAGCTGCCATCGCGCAGAGGAGTAAAGTCCAGGGCGATCACGCGAATGTAAATTGCTGCGACGCATGATTGCCCGTGTTTCCTTTGGGTGCGAGTCAACTAGATAACTTCCGGATGGTCGCCCAACCGAAACTATCCACAAACGGGCTTGGCGGAGATCAACGACGATTTCCGCGAAGCCGACTTCGAGACAACTTCACGTCTCGCTGGCTGAAAACCACCGATCGATCCAGTATCCGCCTCGGATAACTTCCGCATAGCTCGTGATTCAGGAACCATGAGCGCATTTGCGCCTCGGATCGTTGATCGGCTCGCACGAATTTGTTTGGCCTACTACGCCCTGTTCGAATCCTTTGGCCTTCTACAGAAATCTCATACAATGCACGGAGGCCCGCTATGCCGTCAGACAGTCAACAAGTCGACACGCAGCAAGACCGTGGTGAGCGGAACCCCGCACCTACCCTTGGTGCCCCACTCCAGGAACTTGCAATCGCGACCGGTGCTGATGACGGACAGCCCAAACTCCTTTCCGACGAACAAGAACTGAGACGAATCGTTGATCTTATTCCGCAGACAATCGTTGTTTTGAAGCCGGATGGAAAAGCCATTTACGCCAACCGCGTGACCCTGGAATACACGGGGCTATCTCTGGACGAAGTGCGCGCCGATAGCTTCCGGGATCGCGTGTTCCATCAAGAAGACGTTCAGAGACTTCGGGGAGCGCGGCAGAAAGGTCTCTCTGGTACGGTCCCGTTCGAAAATGAGCAGCGCGCTCTTGGCAAGAACGGTAAATATCGGTGGTTCCTCATCCGCTACAACCCACTACTGGACGAACGGGGGAACGTCCTCCGTTGGTACGCTACGGGCACAGACGTTCAGGATCGTAAGCAAACTGAAACCCTACATGCTGCCGAAAAGCGAACGTTGGAGATGATCGCCGATGGCGCAAGCCTGAAGGACGTTTTGAACTACCTGTGCGCTTCCATCGACGTCCAGGTTGCGCCGTCAGTCACGACGGTCTTCTTGATGGACGCGGATGGGAAACACCTTGTACTAACGGGTGGGCCCCGCGTACCGGGCCAATGGATTTCCGCAGTGAGCCCTAGGCCGGTGACTCATAACTGCGGTCTGTGCGGGAAGGCCGCATTTTCGAAGAGGCGAGTCATCGTCGCCGACGTGGCCACCGATCCCGGTTGGCCTGATGAATATCGCGAACTGGCCCTCCGCAATGGGATTCGAGCGGCGTGGTCAGAACCAATCCTGACGAAGGACAACGAGGTACTGGGCACTTTCGCACTTTACTCGCACGAGTCGCGAGTTCCCACCGACGGAGACCTCGCGCTCATTGAAGGCGCAGGGCACATCGCTCGCATCGCAATCGAGCGCCAGCGGTCGCAAGAGGCATTGAGAAGCGCCTTTGAGGAAATTCTAAACTCGGAAGCGAAACTTCGACAGGAAGAGCGCGAGCTGCGACAGCTCATAGATTTCCTTCCTCAGCATGTGCTTGTGCTCGATAAGGATGGCACTTTGCTTCAAGTCAACAAGACGATGCTTGACTACAAGGGCTTAACCTTGGAGGAAATGAAAGGCAAGGGGACTCGCGAGCGTATCAACCGAGACGTTCATCCGGATGATCTAGAGAGAGTTCAAGGCGAAAGAAGCGCGGGCCTTTCAAGGGGAGTGCCGTTTGAGACGGAAAAGCGGCTGCTGGGTAAGGATGGCCAGTTTCGTTGGTTTCTCTTTCGCTACAACCCGGTACTCAATGAGCCCGGAGATATCGTTCGGTGGTACGCAACGGCGACGGACATCGAAGATCGCAAGCAGGCCGAAGATCGCATGCGAAATGAAGCCGTCGCATTGCGAGAAGATATTGTCCATTCTTCGATGTTCGAAGAGATTGTCGGATCATCGAAGGGAATGCGCAATATACAGGCGCAAATTTCACGCGTAGCGCCGACTGATTCCACTGTGCTGATTCAAGGCGAGACGGGAACCGGCAAGGAATTAATTGCGCGCGCGATCCACAACCGCTCGAAGCGTGCGCATCGTGCCTTCATTTGCGTCAACTGTGCGGCGATTCCGTCCTCGCTGATCGCTTCCGAATTGTTTGGTCACGAAAAAGGCGCATTCACGGGCGCATTACAAAGACGACTCGGTCGCTTCGAATCGGCCGATGGCGGAACGATTTTCCTTGACGAGGTTGGGGAACTTCCGCAGGAGACGCAGATTTCGCTTCTTCGGGTTCTGCAAGAACGGGAATTCGAACGCGTTGGTGGAAGTCGGTCAATACACGTTGATGTGCGGGTGCTGGCGGCCACAAATAGAGACTTGAATGCGGCGGTGGATGAGGGCGGCTTCCGCCAGGACCTTTTCTACCGACTGAATGTTTTTCCCATCCATGTCCCGCCGCTTCGTGACCGCACCGATGACATTCCGTTACTAGTTGGGTATTTAGTCGATCGATACGCAAAGAAAGCTGGCAAACGAATTCGCAGCGTCAGCAAGCAGACGCTGCAGTTGTTTCAGAGCTACAGCTGGCCCGGCAATGTGCGCGAATTACAGAACGTAATCGAGCGCGCTGTGATTGTTTGCGACAGTGAAACGCTTCGCGTCGATGCAAGCTGGTTCACTCGGACTGCTCCCATTTCAAAAGCCAATCGTCCCTTTTCTGCCGATCTTGCTACGCGCGAGAAAGCGATGATCGAAAATGCGCTGCGCGAAACAAAGGGCGTAATTTCTGGTGTCGGCGGTGCGGCTGCGAAATTAGGTCTCCCGCGGCAGACTCTTGAATCAAAGATCCGCAAACTCCGTATCAACCGACATCGTTTTAAGGCATAGCCCTTTCCTTTCTCATTCGCCGTAATTCCCGATTGATCTCACTGCAATGCTGATCTTTCAGCAATGCTGAAATTTCGGCCTGTCTTGCAGCTCACAAGAAGCATGATTTCACTCAGTTACGAGTGGCGCGGCGATTGCGATCCTCCACGGCGATTGGCCCCGATTCCTCGGAAGACGATGCTGAATATCGAAAAGAATTCCGACGGGCACAAGACAACCATTCGGCTGATAGGTCGAATGCAGGCAGAGCATTTGCCGGCGTTGCAGGCGCTCATCAAGGAAAGCAGACCAAGGATCGCCCTGGATCTGGAGCAACTCACTTTAGTCGATGTAGAAGCTGTTCGTTTTCTGGGAGGCTGCCGCAGAAATGGCATGGCCCTGCTCAACTGTTCGCCTTACATCAGAGAGTGGATCGCTAAAGAGCAAAAGAGTGGTAAATGACGATGCAGTGCTGCTTGAACATTGCGGAAACGGGCAATCAATCCCAGGCCAAATGCAACCTCTTTATCTCGGCTATGAAAGAGCTAGCAGCATTCTTTACCGCGATAGATAACTTGTTCGGCCCCGAGCAGGCTCGCAGATCAGCGATCAATTGGATCGAAGAATTGGATTCGATCGATGGGCAAAGTGAGGACTCTATGCCGAATTGGCGTCAAGCAACGGTGGCAGCGAGCGCTCTGCTAAGCGCTTCGCATTGCAGAAAGGTTAGCCGTCCCAATTACGAAGCACTCGAAAACTGGTCAAACGGAGGAAGAACGTAATGGTTACGAAAACAAATGTAGGGAAAGTCGGCGAAACGCACCCACATTCCAGCCTGAGATCAAAGCAGCGATCCCTCGTTAAGGAGCCCATTATGACCATTTCGACCCACTCACTCATAAACACGCAAGTCCGAAAGATTGATGGCTTGTCGATCCGGTATGCCGAAAGTGACGCCCGTGACGTATCGGCTATTCTCCTGAGCCCGTGGCCGGAGAGCCTCTTCACGTTCGAGCAAATGTGGTCCCGACTCGCCGAGCACGCACACCTCGTGGCGATCGACCTGCCAGGGTTCGGGCACTCGGAGCGGCGGAACGACCTGCTCACGTCGTCTGCAATGGGCGAGTTCGTCGCTCACGTCGTCGAAGAGTTCGGACTCAGGCGCCCGCACGCAGTCGGCCCCGACATCGGGACGTCGGCGCTGCTGTTCACCGCCGCGAAGCATCCTGGCCTTTTGCGGAGCATCGTCGTCGGCAACGGCACGGCCGCTGTGCCCATTCAGATCGGCTCTGTGCTGAAAGACGTCGTCGAAGCGCCTAGTCTCGATGCCTTCCGCAACGTCGACCCTCGCAAGAGTGTCGAGTCGGTTCTTGCGTTCGTCGAGCGTTACAAGCTTCCCGACCACGTGCGCGAGGACTTTTTGAGCTCGTACGAAGGAGACCGTTTCGTTGAATCGCTGCGCTTCGTTCGCTCGTATCCGGCGGAGCTGCCCGTGCTGGACAAGCTACTGCCCGCGATCGAGACTCCAGTGCAGATCATCACCGGAGACCACGATCCCGGTGTGCTCCCGGTGAACGGCGAGTACCTGCACAAGAGGCTCCCCCACAACAAGTCCGACATGGTCGACGCTGGCCACTTCGCATGGGCAGACGCCGCTGACGAATACGCCACCCTGATCATCGACTGGTGGAATGGGGGCTACGAACGCGTGTAAGACAAAACGCCGAGTGTTCGTACATCGATTATCACCTGAATGAATTTGCAGCTAAGAGAGGCGATATGAGCGCAAAGTATAGAGCGATTGAGGTCTCGAAACCTGGAGTCTTCACTGAAGTTAACAGGCCACTACAAGATCCCGGTCCTAATCAGGTTCGCATCCGGGTCGAGGCTTGCGGTGTGTGCCATACCGACAGCCTGCTGGTAGACGGAGCACTTCCGAACCTTGCGTATCCGCGCGTTCCTGGGCATGAGGTGATTGGGCGCATCGATGCGGTCGGCGCGAATGTTACGACGCGCGCCGTGGGTCAGCGGGTGGGAGTTGGGATCTGTGGTGGATGGGACGACACCTGCCTCGCATGCCTCCGAGGAGACTTTGTCAACTGCTCCAACGGCGTGCTCACCGGCATCATGATCGACGGCGGGTACGCAGAAGTCATGATGATTGAAGCGCGCGCAACCGTAACGATTCCGGACGGTCTACAAGCCGTCAAGGCAGCACCGATCCTGTGTGCGGGTGTGACGACGTTCAATGCTCTGCGAAATGCCGGCTTGCGTGCAGGTGCGCTCGTCGCAATCCAAGGCGTTGGCGGACTCGGTCATCTCGGCATTCAGTACGCGAGAAGGATGGGATTCAGGACTATCGCCGCTGGTCTCGGTCCGGAGTCGGAGAAACTCGCAAAGGAACTCGGGGCACACGAATACATTGACAGCGGGGCGGAGGATGCGGGAGCCAAGCTGCGAGCGCTTGGCGGAGCCGACGCCATCCTCGCTACTGCTCCAAGTGGTAAGGCTATGTCCGATCTCGTGAAAGGACTCGCCGTAAGAGGAAAACTGTTGGTGATTGGGCTCGCCCCGGATCCATTGGAGGTGGATACCGGTTCCCTCGTCTTTGGCATGCATTCCATCTCCGGGTCAACCACTGGTAGCGTGCAGGACGAGCAGGAAACGGTGGCGTTTTCTTTGCTCGAAAAAGTCGAGCCAATGATCGAAGTTATGCCTCTATCCAAGGCGCGCGAAGCGTACGACAGGATGATGGCCGCAAAGGCACGCTTCCGGATGGTACTGGTTACAGAAAACGGCAATCAGCGGGCTGGACAGGCGAACTGAAACATTCAGCGTGCGAACAAAGCTGTTCGCGACATTGAGTGAAATTCCCGGAATAGCCGGGGTGGCGAAAGCCAAAGGAGATGAAGATGTCGACGAAAGTGGAAATGGAGATATTTCAAGCGGCAATGGCTCAACCTGCGAGCGAACAGACCCGGGCCCAGGATTTGTTTAACAAACAGAAGGCCTACTTTGCTTCCGACGCGACAAAGACCCACGAGTGGAGAGTCGACCAGCTGAACAGGTTGATTCGCATGCTCAAGGAGAACTATGAGCGTTTCACCGACGCCTCGCGTGGGGATTTCAAGACGGCATCCCAGGAGAATGTCTTCGAGGTTTCAGCCACGATTGCAACCAGTGAATTCGCAAAGTCCCAACTTAAAGAATGGATGAGGCCGGTCGAAACTCCGCTTCCAAAGTTCCTCGCCGCATCGGGGCACAAGGGCGTCGTGTATCGTGAGCCGTACGGTGTTACGCTAATCATTTGCCCATTCAACGGACCACTCCTGCTCTCGTTGCGTCCTGCGGTGGCCGCTCTTTCGGCTGGCAACCCTTGCATGTTGAAGCTCTCTGAAGCGCTACCGGCGACTGACGAGCTGCTTTTGGAATTGATCCCAGAGTATTTCGAGCCGGAAGCCCTTAATGCCGTCGTCGGCGGGAAGGAAGTAGTTACGAAAGTCCTGACTTTTCCCTTTGATTTTATATTCCTCACCGGAAGCGTGGGTGTAGGAAAGGTCGTGATGCGAGCGGCAGCCGAACACATTACTCCAGTGTTGCTGGAATTGGGAGGCCAGAACCCTGCCATCGTTGATGAGACGGCAAACATTCCGGATGCCGCTAAGAAAATTGTTTGGGGCGCGATGGCGTGGGGCGGACAATGGTGCACTTCGCCGGGCTACGCGGTCGTTCATGAGTCTGTCGCAGAAGCGTTCGTTGCCGAGTGCAAGAAAGCGGTTGTGGAGCTCTACGGCTCAGACCCCAAGAACAATCCGGACTATTCACGTGTCATAAGCCCCGCTGCTGTAAACAGGCTGGCTTCGCTGATCGATCCTAGCAAGGTGGTTTTTGGCGGCAGGTCCGATGCGAAAGCTCGCTACCTCGACCCGACCATCATCTACCCGGTTTCCTGGTCTGACAGAATCATGGATGATGAAATCTTCGGGCCGCTTTTGCCCATTCTCACCTATTCCGACCTTGGAAAGCTACTCGCAAAGATCAAGTCGATGCCCAGGCCGCTTGCCGGCTATGTGTTCAGCCGCGACCAAAAGGCGATCGACCGCGTGTTGTACTCTCTGTCTTTCGGAGGGGGCGCAGTAAATCAGACCAACGTCTTCCTGTTCATTGAGTCCATGCCGTATGGCGGAGTGGGAACGGCTGGTATCGGAAATTACTATGGGAAGTACGGCTTCGACTCCCTTACTCACGCCAAGTCTGTCTTGATATCTCACCCAGACGTGGCAATCGACCACTTGTTTCCGCCTTACACCAAAGAAAAAGCGGAGGCGCTCAATCAATGGTTCGACTACTGAGCGGGCCTCAGGTTCTCCACTATGGCATTGACACGATTGAAATCGGTCGTCGGCGTTGGTATTCCAGATACGGAACTGTGCAATGCCGCTGTTGATCTCTTGCAGGCCAGTTCGCCTGAGTTTCTCTGCACCCATTGTCTTCGCACGTATATCTTCGGCAGCCTTGCTGTGAGGAGCATCGGTCGTTCGATTGTTGACGAAGAAGCGGCGTTTTGCGGGGCAGCTCTGCACGATCTCGGACTGGTTCCTGCTTATCTTGGAGAGAATCGCTTCGAAGTAGACGGCGCGGATGCTGCTCGCGAGTTTTGCTCCAAGCATCAAGTGTCGCCGGAACGCGCTGATCTGGTCTGGGAGGCGATCGCCTTGCACACCTCTTCGGGCATCGCATCTCGGATGGCAGCCGAGATCGCATTGGTCCATCTCGGCGCTGGGCTCGACCTGCTGGGTCTTGGCCTTGATCAAGTGCCTGCGCAGGTAGTTGAGGAAGTGGTAGACAAATATCCACGACTGAACTTCAAGGCAGAATTCCACCAATTGTTAGTGAAGCACTGTCGACGTAATCCGGCGGCCCAAGTCCTGACCTGGACGGACGATATTGCGCGCGCCGCCGGCTGCACATTACATGGTCAGCCGATTCCGACCGTGTCGCAATTAATGGAAGCTGCTCCGTATAGCGAGTGATTTTGACAGTCTTGATCGGTGTCCGGAAATCATAAACACCCTTTCAAGGAGCTCATCATGGCTACGCCACCGCCTCGCTGATTAAGACGCAGACACGTACGATCGACGGCTTATCAATTCGTTATGCGGAAAGTGCTCCTCGTGAGGTTTCTGCGATTCTATTGAGCCCTTGGCCGGAGAGCCTTTACACATTCGAGCAGATGTGGCCGAGGGGTCGAGATTTGCAGAAAACCAAATTACACAATTTGAGGACAGCTTATGGAAATTGGAACCATTGGAGCAGGAGATTTCGCACAAGCGTTTCGCAAAGCGGGCAGTTAAGGCCCTGAACAACATGATCGTTCCGAACTGGGAGGCGACCCCATCGTCGATGGGGCGAGACGAGTCGCATTTATTTCGGCCGACGATGACGGTGCGAAGAGGCGAGGTCAAAGCTTACTTGAAGGTTTTGGCTATTCAGTCATTAACCTTGGAAACCTCCGCGTTGGAGGGCTGATTCAGCAAGCAGGCGGCCCCCTCGCAGGGCGAGATCTGTTTAAAGCAGGGAGAGCGTCATAAGTGAAGACCATTCATCTCACCGCCTATGGCGGTCCAGCTCAGAACCTAAGAATGAGTCGCGAGAAGGAGAGTTGCAATGATTAGGAAAGTCGAAGTCGAGCGATTTAGTCTGACGTCTTCTAGATCATTCGACGAGGTACTTGCAGCCATTAACGATGCGATAGGCCATCCGGATATGGCTGAATTCTGGAAATCCGCTCACCAGACTCGATCTGCCGTCGAACAGGAGAGCACAATCCAGAAAGCGTTAGGAAGGACTGGCCTAATGTCCTTCGTGCAATTTGATCACGGTGCGATCATACGCAAAGATACGGGCCGCGACTCACCTAGAATGGTTCGCGTCGTCATGGGTAACCCACTAATCATGCAAGAAATGGCGAAGCATGTTCCGGACGCCGGCTCTTATGCTCCTGTCACCGTGCTCATCGACGAACGATCTGACGGCGTGCATCTGTCGTATGAGAGAATGGCTAGTTTGTTGGCTCAGTACGGGAATTCCGACGCGCTCGCAGTCGCCCGGAACCTCGACAAGAAAGTCGAAGCCCTTTTGTCAGAGGCGACGGGTTGAGTCGACAACAATTGAGGTGACAGAATGCCAAAATTGGATGGAAAGGTATCACTGGTAACAGGCGGCACGAGCGGGATCGGCCTAGCAGCGGCGAACGCGCTGGCAAAAGAAGGGGCACACGTTTATATCACTGGTCGTCGCGAACCAGAACTCAGGACTGCGGTCCAACAAATTGGCAGGAATGCGACCGGCGTCCGGGGCGATGTGTCGAAGGCACATGACCTCGACCGTCTTTTTGCGCAGATCAAGGACGAGAAAGGCAAACTCGATATTCTCTTCGCGAATGCAGGGATCGCCAGATACGCGACCCTCGGAAACATCACTGAGGAACTCTTCGATTCAATTTTCAACGTTAACGTAAAAGGGGTCCTGTTCACAGTACAGAAGGCGCTTCCCCTGATGCCGCATGGCGCGTCAGTCATTCTCAATGCCTCGGTCGTAGGTAGCAAAGGCCTTTCCTCGAATAGCGTATACAGTGCCACGAAGGCGTCCATCCGTTCTTTCGCGAGACCTGGACCACAGATCTCAAGCAACGCCGAATTCGAGTTAATGCGATCAGCCCTGGCACCATCGACACGCCCGGCTTGAATGATTTGCTCGCATCGGACGAAGCAGGTGAGCAACGGCGCAAGATGGTCGCCAGCGCAATCCCACTTGGCAGGTTTGGCCGACCGGATGAAGTTGCTAGGGCTGTGGTGTTTCTCGCATCGGATGAGAGTAGCTATATCACCGGGTCTGAAATTTTTGTGGACGGTGGTTTTGCGCAAGTCTGAGTCGTGCCTCAGCGTTAGATGGGAGCCGCAGTTGAGCGGGTGGCACCACACACCTGCTCAAGGGCGGGGGGAGAGCGACCATGAGACTCTTACTGTTGGGGGCAACAGGTCTAGTGGGCAGGACGATCTTGAGCCAGGCTCTTGCCAAAGACGCTATTTCCGAAGTCGTTGCGCCCACCCGAAGCCCTTTGGTGCCGCAGAACAAACTGGTCAACCCGGTCAACTTGCGCCTCGATGAGCTAGCTCCGCGAGTGAAGTCCTGGGACGTGGACGCGATCATTTGCGCCTTGGGAACGACGAAGGCGAAGGCAGGTTCGCAGGAGGCTTTCCGCTATGTCGACTATACACTCCCTCTTGTCTTCGCGAAGGCGGCCCACGGTGCCGGTGTAGAAACGTTCGCCCTCGTGTCCGCCATTGGAGCCGCGACCAACTCTATGTCCTTCTATGCCAGGACCAAAGGAGAAGTGGAGAGAGACATTCAGCAAATCGGCTTCCGCTCCCTTACGATCTGCCGACCAAGCATTATCGCTGGCAAGAGAAGCGAAACGCGGATTGCCGAGGGTACCGTTTTGGCTATCTCGCGAGCGTTGGCACCCATTTTGCCGAAAAAGTTTCATGTCAATCCGGCTCCTGTCATCGCGGCATCCTTGCTCGATTCAGTTCTCACAGCGAGACCCGGTTGCCGTTGGGTCTTTGCCGAAGAGCTGAACTAAAAACACTTCCGGCGTTCTTTTATTTCTCGCTGGTGGGCGGCTGCTTGACGGCCTGCCTCCCGAATCCCCGAGTAGTCGCAGGAGAGGACATGTCGAGACCGAACTCTGCTTATCTCGTAGAAACTAACCCAAGCACGCATCTGAAATGGAGTACGTTCGTCACGATAGCACCGTTCTCGAGATTTTCTATGAGGAACTCGGCCCCGAAAGTGGGCCACCGGTTCTCTTACTTCATGGCTGGCCCGATGCGCCTCGCGGATGGGCGAGCGTCGCTAACCTGCTTCAGGCAAACGGCTGGAGAACCATCGTCCCCTATCTGCGGGGCTCGCGTCCGACGCGGTTTCTATCTCAGGACACTCCACGATTCGCAGCCGGTGTCGCACTTGCGCAGGATGCAATCGACCTTGCCGATGCTCTGCACCTTGATCGCTTTGCGGTGATTGGACACGATTGGGGTGCTCGTGCCGCCTATACAATGGCAGCTCTATTTCCGGAACGATTAACCGCAATTGCCGCCTTGGCCCTTGCATACCAACCCCGCGGCCTGTTCGAGCTTCCCGATTTTGAGCAGTCCAGAAGATTTTGGTATCAGTGGTTTCAGTGTACAGAACGTGGTTCTGAGGCCGTGCGAAAGGACCCGGTTGGGTTTGCCCGTATTCAATGGGATACGTGGAGCCCGCCAGGATGGTTCAACGAGGCAGAGTTTACTGCCACAGCAGAGACTTTCTTAGGTCCCGATTGGCCCGCCATCACGCTGAACGCTTATCGAGCCCGCTGGATGCCCGGCGAGGCCACAGATGCGCACTATAACGCTCTTCGACTCAGACTTCGAGAAATCGACTGCCTCTCAACGCCTACTCTTATGATTCAGGGCGCATCGGACTTTTGCGATGCTCCAAAAGATTCCGAGGGTTTGGAGAGGTTTTTTGGGAGAGCGTATCGCCGCGTCTTGCTTGACGAAGTAGGTCATTTCCCGCATCGTGAAGCGCCTGGACGAGTGGCCGATGCTGTCCTCCGCCTGCTCGAGACGTATGCTCGCCCGTAGTTTCCGCACAAGGCGACAATTTCCGGATCACTCGTTATTCGGGAACAATCCGGAACGATTGGGCGGATCCTAGCAGATCACTTCAGCTATGCCGACTTGAACGAAGCCGCTCTGCGGCGGACGCTTTCGCGTGTTGCTGAGCCAACCGTCGAGGTGATCTGAGCTAGTTTGTGTCACAGAGGAGGAACTCTCTGTGACACGTCTACGCCAGATCATGCTTGAGGAGCTACGGCGGCGCAACTACGCCGAGTCCACCATCTACATTTATATCCACACGGTCGAGCATTTCAGTCGGCACTTCCATCGTTCACCCGATCAGCTTGGCCCAGAACACATTCGCCGATATCAGGCCGCGCTGTTTACTCGTTGGAAGCTGGCACGGAACACCGTAACGCAGCGCTTAGCCGCTTTGCGCTTCTTCTATGTACAGGTGTTGAAGCGCGGCTGGAGCGTTGCCGAGACACCGTATCCGAAGAAGGTTTTGCACTTACCGCAGGTGCTGAGCCAGGACGAAGTGGCGCGTCTGATCGACGCGGCAGAGTTTCCCTTTCATCGCATCCTGTTGATGACGCTGTATGCCACGGGCGCACGTCGAGCCGAAGTGGCGCACCTGAAGATTAGCGATATCGACAGCCAGCGGATGGTCATTCATATTCGGGGCGGCAAGGGACGCAAGGACCGCGATGTCATGCTCAGCCCGAAGTTGCTCGACGCGCTACGCGTCTACTGGCGCGGGCTTCGGCGCAAGCCTACCAACTGGCTGTTTCCCGGCAATCGATGGCACACAGCGAGTCATCCTGTCTCCACCAAGGTTCTCTGGATTGCCTGTCAGCAGGCCGCCGAACG
>Ga0209801_1001215_pt1 | contig 16120 bp, 25 predicted proteins | sample GraSoiAngelo_127_FD_185884 | JGI IMG/M metagenome (GOLD analysis project Ga0209801, IMG submission 185884) | Grasslands soil microbial communities from the Angelo Coastal Reserve, California, USA - 14_0927_09_40cm (SPAdes) (version 2) | ecosystem: Environmental > Terrestrial > Soil > Grasslands ... | reverse complement strand
CCATTGACCTGGGCTTCATGCGGATGGTCAGGCCCGGCGTAGACCTTAAGATGGCGCAAGAGATGGCGCGCCAAGCGGTTGCGGGGGAGCATCCCCCGGACGGACAGCTCGATGACGCGCCGGGGCTGGCGCTCAAGCATATCGCCCAGGACCGTCTCTTTGAGGCCGCCCATGTAGCCGGTGTGGCGATAGTAGATCTTGTCGTCGAGCTTTTTGCCGGTGACGCGGACCTTTCGGGCGTTGACGACGATGACGAAGTCGCCCATATCGAGGTGCGGGGAGTAAGTGGGCTTGTGCTTACCCATGAGCAGGGTCGCGACACGCGTGGAGAGGCGACCGAGGGTCTGGCCGGTGGCGTCGATGACGTGCCACGACTTTTGGATTTCTTTGGCGCTGACGCTATAGGTTTTCGTGTTGTTCATTTGGTTGGTTCCGTAACACTCCTGACGTTGGCCAGCGGACCGCTTTAGTTCGCCGGCTTGCGGGCACCAGTCGTATAGTCTAACGGTAACGGGGCCGGAGGGAACAGCCCCTCAGGCCAAGGGGTCGCTCTCGTAGCGGACTTGCATGAGGCAGAGGCCATTTGCGGGAGCGACGAAGCTGGCCGCGCCAGGCTGCGGATCTTCGAGGAGAGAAGCGAACTGAGCGTATGTGCGCTTACCCGAGCCGATCTCGACGAGCGCGCCGACGATGCGGCGCACCATCTGGGTGAGGAAGGCGTTCGCCTCGATGTCGAAGAGCGCGAGTTCGCCCTTTTCGCGCAGGTCCGCGCGCGTCACGTAGCGTTCAGTCGGGCGGCGGCGGGCTTCGGATGGCTGTGCGAAGGAGGCGAAATCATGGCTGCCGACTAGCAGGCCAGCCGCCTCGGTCATAGGATCGAGATCGACTGTCGCCGGTGCGTGCCACGCGAAGTCGCGCAGGAGGCCAGGGCGCTGACGCCCGAGATGGAGGGTGTAGCGATAGAGGCGCCTGAGGGCGTGGCGGCGAGGGTCGAACTGAGATGGGACGTCTGCGACCGCGCGAACGCTGATGTCAAGCGGGAGGAGCGCGTTCGTACCGCGCGCGAACGTATCGAGAGGGAGGCGACTGCTGGTGTTGAAGGCGGCGACCTGCCCCTTCGCATGTACTCCGGCATCGGTGCGGCCGGCCAGCGCGACCCTGATGGACTCGCCGGTCAGGTTGCGGAGGGCCTGTTCGAGCGCGCCCTGCACCGTCGGCGCGTTGGCCTGCAGTTGGGAGCCGGCGTAGGCGGTGCCTTGATATTCGAGGAGGAGGGCAAGGCGGCGGGCTAATAGCGGCTCAGCGAGTCGTTCCGAAGAATCAGCGGCTTCCCTTCTCAGATCAGCTTGGCGATGCATCGTACTTCTCCGTTGGCGTTCGGCTGCTCGTCCCTAGGGCGGCTCCTAAAGTCGCCGCCAAGGGGTGTGGGGGACACCCCACACCCCCGGCGTGCGGCGCTATTAAATTACGGCCAGCAGGCGGGAGGGCATCCAAGGCCGATCCTTCGTCCACGCTCAGCCATCATGAAGGGCGCTGCGGCTTAAAGTTCCAAGATACGCCCGGCGTGGGAAGACATCCCTAGCCTAAGCGAAAGGCTCTCGTTCGCCGCGGCTCCAGTTCCGGTAGCTCCGGGTCGTTGACCCTTCGCCGTGAGGGGCTAGCCCTCGACGATGAGCTCGAGCTGGGCCATGCGGGCGCCATCGCCCTGGCGGGGGCCGAGCTTGATCATGCGGCTGTAGCCGCCGGGGCGGGCGGCGTAGCGGGGGCCGAGTTCGCCGAAGACCTTCTCGACGACCTTTTTGTCGTAGACGAAGCCCATCGCGCGGCGGCGGGCCGGCAGATCGCCGCGCTTGCCGAGCGTGATGACCCGCTCGGCCAGGCCGCGGACCTCTCTCGCTTTAGCCTCAGTGGTGATGATCTTCTCGTAGCGCAGCAGGTCAGTGACAAGGTTGCGAAAGAGCGCAAGACGGTGGTCAGTGGCGCGGCCCAGCTTGCGGCCGTCGACGCGGTGGGCCACCGGCTACTCCCGACTCTCGCCCTCGCCGGACTCACCGGTAAGCTCAAGCAGCTTGCGCTTCCAGTCCTCGATGTCCTCTTCCGATTCTCCTGAGGCCTCGGGAGACGGCTTTGCTTTGGCCTTCGGCGCTTTCTTGCGACCGACGGGCTCCGGTTCTATCGAAGGAGGTGCGGTGGGCGCCTCAAGTTCCGGCTCGGGCGGCGCTTCCAGGGGCGGCGGGGGCATGATCGGCGTCTCTTCGTCGCTGAGCGGTGGCGCTTCAACCAACTCTTCGCCGCGGTCGATGGGAAGGAGGCCGAGCTCGTCGAGCTTCTCGCGCAGCTCGTCGTAAGACTTACGGCCGAAATTGCGGAGAGCCAGCAGCTCTTCTTCGCTCTTTTCGAGCACTTGAGCGATGGTAATGAGACCGCTGCGGCGAAGACAGTTGTAGGCCCGCATCGAGAGGTTGAGGTCCTCGATCGGCATGGCGTACTTGTCAGGCGGAAGCTGAATGCCGGCGCCGAGACCGCGCTCGACGATGGGGAGGGCGGGGCGGCCCATGTGCGAGAAGAGACGGAACTGATCGATAACCACGTCAGCGCTGCGGCTGACGGCCTCGACGGCGCTCACCGTGCCGTCGGTCCACACTTCGAGGGTGAGCTTGTCGTAGTTCGTCGCCTGACCAACGCGCGTGTTGGTGACCTTGTAATTGACCTTGCGAACAGGCGAGAAGATGGAGTCGACGGGGATAACGCCGATTGTGGCGCCGTCCACCTGGCCAGCGGGCGCGTACCCACGGCCCGGCTCGACGTTGAACTCGACGTAGAGCCTTCCGTCGGGGGAGTCTACGGTGGCGAGGTACAGGTCCTCGTTCACGATCTCGTAGTGTTCGGGTACCTGAAGGTCAGCGGCGGTGATCGGCCCCTCGCGGCCGCTGATATCGAGAATGAGGGTGCCGGGCCGGTCCGAGAGAGCGCGCAGCCGCAGCTCCTTGACGTTGAGCAGGAACTCGATTGTGTCCTCTCTGACGTTCGGGATCGTCGAGAACTCGTGGAGGACGCCGTCGATTCGCACCGAAGTCACAGCAGCACCCTGAAGGGAGCTTAAGAGGACCCGGCGGAGAGCGTTTCCGAGGGTGATACCGAAGCCGGGCGGCAGCGGTGCCGCGACGACGCGCGCGTAGTCGCCGATCGCACTCGTCTCTTCGACGTCGATGCTGGGATCTTCACTTGGCTGTTGGAGTTGTGGGGGCGCAAGGGGCGTGGACGCCGGGGAACCGGGCCTCCTATAGAGCTGGGATTCTAGCATAACCTTCCTTTAGCGCGAGTAGTACTCGACTATCGTCGCTACGTTGAACTTAGGGCCGATTTCTGCGACTTCCGGCAGGGCAAGGACGCGGCCGGTGAGGTTTCCGGCGTCCAGGCTGAGCCAGGAGGGAATGCTCTTACTTGCAATCTGCTCGCTCACTATCTTGAAGTACTCGCTCTTCTTGCCGCGGCCGGTGAGGCTGATCACGTCGTTGGGCTTGAGGACGTGCGACGGGATGGAGGACTTTCGGCCGTTGACGGCGATATGTCCGTGGAGGACGAGTTGGCGCGCCTGCTGGCGCGAGTCGGCGAAGCCGAGGCGATATGCTACGTTGTCGAGACGCAACTCAAGCGTGCGCAAGAGCGTTTCGCCCGTCACACCATGCCGCTTGGCCGCGATTTCGTAGTACTTGTTGAACTGCCGCTCGAGGATGCCGTAAATGGCGCGGGCGCGCTGCTTCTCACGCAACTGTAAGCCGCGGTCGGAGACCTTGCGGCGGCGCGTCGAGCGCTGGCCGGGAGGATACGGCCGCTTTTCGAACGGGCATTTGGGCGTGAAGCATTTCTCGCCCTTGAGGTACAACTTGTCCCCGAGGCGGCGACATAGACGGCAAACAGGACCGGTATAGCGGGCCATAAACTCTCCTACACGCGACGGCGTTTGGGCGGGCGGCAACCGTTGTGGGGCATGGGCGTGACATCGCGGATGTTGGTGACCTGGAGCCCGGCGGACTGCAAGGAGCGGATCGCCGCCTCGCGACCGCTGCCGGGGCCCTTGATGCGCACCTCCACCTGCCTCAGGCCATGCTCCATCGCCCTGCGAGCGGCACCCTCGGCGGCGAGGCCGGCGGCGTACGGGGTGCTCTTGCGAGAACCCTTGAAACCGGCCGTGCCCGCAGACGCCCAGGATAGGACGGCGCCGTTGGGGTCTGTTAGTGTGATCGTCGTATTGTTGAAGGTGGAGGCGATGTAGGCGCGCCCAACGGGTACGTTCTTCTTCTCCCTCCTTCTTGTACGTGTCTTCCGTTCTGCCACAGGCGTTATTTCCTCACTTTTTAGCGATTGCACGGCGGCGGCCAGCGACGGTTCGGCGCGGGCCCCGCTTCGTCCGGGCATTAGTCCTCGTGCGCTGGCCGCGCGCGGGCAGACCGCGACGGTGACGTATACCGCGGTAGCTTCCGATCTCGATCAGCCGTTGGATGTCCTGCCGGACCTGCTTACGCAACTCGCCTTCGACGGTGTGGTTTTTGTCGATATACTCGCGGATGCGGGCGACTTCGTCGTCTGTCAGGTCGCGAACCTTGGTCTCGATGGGGACGTTAGCCGCCGAGCAGATCTTCTGAGCGGTGGGGCGGCCGATGCCAAAGATATAGCTCAGGGAGACTTCGGCCCTCTTCTCACGCGGTATGTCAACGCCTGCGATACGCGCCAAGGGCTACCCCTGCCTCTGCTTGTGGCGTGGGTTGGAGCAGATGATACGTACGACGCCGTGGCGGCGCACGACCTTGCATTTTTCGCAGCGTTTTCGGACTGAAGCCTGGACTTTCATTGCCTACCTGAAACGATAAGTAATCCTGCCCCGGGTCAGGTCATAGGGGGACAGTTCCACCAGTACCTTGTCTCCGGGGAGGATCCTGATAAAGTGCATCCGGATTTTGCCGGAAGCATGGGCCAGAACTCTGTGCCCATTTGCCAATTCTACACGAAACATCGCGTTTGGCAAATTTTCTTTTACCGTGCCTTCAACCTCAATCGACTCTTTTTTCGCCATTCAGCGGGTAGTTTCCATCACCTCCTGGATTCGGCCATCCAAAAGGAATATTCTACTGAATAGAGAGAGTTGGGGCAATGGGTAGCAGAAAGGCGGAGCGCAGCTCCGCCACCCTACGGCAACGTCAGGACTTCGGCTTCGCTGTCTGTGATAGCGAGGGTGTGCTCGAAGTGGGCGGAGAGACTGCCGTCGAGGGTGCGGACGGTCCAATTGTCGGCGTCGCGTTTGGTGCGCCAGTCGCCGACGTTGACCATGGGCTCGATCGCGATGACCATGCCGGGCCGCAGGACGGGGCCGGAGTGGGGCGTGCCGTAGTTCGGGATCTGCGGGTCCTCGTGCATGTTGCGGCCGACGCCGTGCCCGACGTACTCGCGGACGACGGAGAAGCCCTCGCCTTCGACCCAGGCCTGGATGGCGGCGCCGATCTCGCCGATGCTGGCGGCGCCGCGCGAGGCCGAAATGCCCCGCCAGAGGGCCTCGCGGGTTACCTCGATGAGCTTCTGGGCTTGCGGCGTCAGAGTTCCGGCACCGAGGGTGACGGCCATGTCGGCGACGAATCCTTTGTGGGTGCAGCCGATGTCGATGCTCACGACATCGCCGTCCGCTATCTCGCGGTCGCCGGGAATGCCGTGGACGATCTCGTCGTTCACCGAGACGCAGATTGTGGCCGGGTAGGGCGGCTGCCCGTACTTGAGGAAGGTGGGGATGACGCCGCGCTTTTTGAACTCGCGGCGGGCGATCTCGTCGAGCTCTTTCTCGATTACGCCGGGCCGCACGTGGCTTACGACGATATCCAGAGTCTCGGCCAGGATGCGGCCGGCCTCCCGCATCAGGCGGATTTCATCTCGCGATTTAACGATGATCGGCACTAGCGCTCCCGTTCCAGGCAGGCGCGGACGGCGCGCGTGACCTCTTCGACAAGGCCCTCGCCGGACGCCTCGCAGAGCTTTCCCTGCGCGCGATAGTAGCCGAGCAGCGGTACGAGGTTCTTCAGGTTCACTTCGAGGCGGGTGCGGACGGCCTCGGGCCTGTCGTCCTTGCGCTGCTCCAGCCGGGAGCCGCAGTTATCACAGACGCCGGGTATTTTGGGCGGCAGGCTGATCTCGTTATAGACGGCGCCGCAGTTCGGGCAGCTCCAGCGCCCGGAAAGGCGGCGGACGAGCTCGTCAGTGTCAACGGAGATGTGGATCGCGCGGTCGAGGCGCTTGCCTTGTGCGGCCAGCGCCTCATCGAGAGCGCGCGCCTGCTCGACGTTGCGGGGAAAGCCGTCCAGCATACAGCCGCCGGCGCAATCGGGCTGCGAGATGCCGTCGAGCAGCATGCCGATAGTGATCTCGTCCGGGACGAGGCGCCCACTTTCGACAAACGGCTGCGCCTTCTTCCCGAGGTCTGTGCTCTGGCGGATGTTCTCGCGAAAGAGCTCGCCTGTGGTGACGTGAGGGAGGCCGGTCTCGTCTTTGAGGATAGCCGCCTGGGTGCCTTTGCCGGCGCCCGGGAGGCCGAGGAGGACTACGTACAAGCGTGCCGCCCCCCGGTGTCCCTCGAAACGTTATGTTGCTCCTTCTGATCAAGGAATGTTTTTCGGCCCACCCGCCCGCCCGGCAGTATAAACTGGTGGACACCCCCAAACCCCCGGCCCTTCATGTCCTCCCACATTCCCCATTGCCGAGTGACAACAGGCTCTCCGGTGGCCCAGTCGCCGGTCCCAGTAGTAGGCACGTCCGCTGAGCTGCGATCCTTTCCTGACTGGAGATCGCGGGAAGTAAGCACGGCCGCTTGGGGAAGGTCACGGAGGCGCGGCTAGCGGATGAAGCCTTCGTACTGGCGCATGAGAAGCTGGGCTTCGATCTGGCGCAGGGTATCGAGGATCACACCGACGACGATAATGAGACCGCTCGTCGTTATACCGAGCGCGGTCTGCCGGCCACTCGTCGTGCCCGCGCCCACGAGGTGAGACGTGATAAAGGGGGCGATCGCTACGATGCCCAGAAAGAAGGCGCCGCCCCAGGTGATGCGCAGCAGGACTCGGTTGATGTAGTCCTCAGTCGGACGCCCGGGACGGATGCCGGGGATAAAGCCGCCCTGTCTCTGGAGGTTCTCCGCCAGGTTTTGTTGCTGGAAGACGACAAGCGTGTAGAAGAACGTGAAGACGACGACTGTGACGAAAACGAAGCCCCAGTACCAGACGTTGCCGGGGTTGAAGGAGTTCTTCAGGAAGTCTCCGATGTTGCTCAGCAGGCTGTTGTCGGAAGTTTGGAGCGCGCTGCCAACGAAGGCAGGCATGATCACGATGGAGAACGCGAAGATCAGGGGGATCATGCCGGTGCTGTTGACGCGCAGGGGGATATGAGTCTGGCCGGACTGGCGGTACATGCGGCCCGAACGGAAGACGCTGCGCGAGTACTGGACGGGGATGCGTCGCTGGGCCTCCTGGAAGGTGACGATGAAGGCGACGAGGCCGACGATCATGATCGTGAGGAAGAAGGTAGCGGTTACGCCCTCACCGGTGCCGGTGTACAACCGGCCGCCGATGAACTGCGGCAAACCGGAGATAATGCCGGCGAAGATGATAATCGAGATGCCGTTGCCAATCCCTTTCTCGCTGATTAGCTCGCCGATCCAGACGAGGAACATCGTGCCGGCGGTCATCGTGATGATCGCGGAGAGCGTGGGCAAGGCGTCCGGGCCGGAAAGAGAGGGCTGGGGAATGGCACCGGGTGCGATGCTCTGCACGATGATTAGCTGACCGTAGCCCTGCACGAACGCCATGGGCACGGTCATCCAATGCGTGTAAATGTTGAGCTGCTTGCGGCCCTGCTCGCCTTCCTTGGAAAGCGCCTGGAGGGCGGGAACGAGCGGGACCATGAGCTGCATGACGATGGACGAGGTGATGTAGGGGTAGACGCCCATCGCCACGACGCTCATATGTGACAGCGCACCACCGCTGAAGATATTCATGAAGCCGAGGACGGTGCTCTGCTTGAACGCCTCGTCGAGCTTCGATGGCTCTACACCGGGGACAGGGACGTTGGAGACGAAACGGAAGATGATGATAAGCGCGAAGGTGAAGAGCAGCTTCTCACGGATGTCCGGCTGGGCCATGGCGCTGATGGCTGCCTGAAGGAGCTGCGGCCTCTGTGTCTGCTGCTGTCTACCCGCCGCTGCCATCGCCTTCACCTTCGGCCGCGTCCTCGTCGGCTGCCTGTTCGCTAACGGCGGGCTCTTCGGCAGCTTCGACCGCGGTCTCGCTCTTGTCCTTCGTCGAGGCGGTACGATCGCGAGGTTTCTTCTTCCTGCGCTCGCCAAGCTCGACGGTGGTCCCGCCGGCTGCCTCGATTTTCTGTTTGGCCGTGGCAGAGAAGCTGTGGGCGTGCACCGTGAGCTTCTTGGTCAGGTGGCCGGAAGCGAGCACTTTAACGGGTTTCCGGAGGCTGCGCAGGAGTCGCCTTTCTTTCAAGAGCTTCGGAGTGACCTCAGCGCCGCTGTCGAAACGCTCGAGGACGTCAAGGTTGACGGCCTGGTACTCGACGCGGAAGGGGTTAGTGAAGCCGCGGCGGAAGGGAAGCTTTTTGAAGAGCCGGGTCTGGCCGCCCTCGAAGAAGCGGCGGGGCTTATTGCCTGCCCGCGCCTTCTGGCCCTTAAGGCCGCGGCCGGCAAAAGTGCCCTGGCCGGCGGCGTTGCCGCGACCGACGCGTTTGCGGGCATGCCTCGCCCCCGGCGGAGGCTTCAACTGGTGGGCTTGCATTAGTCCTGGGGAATCTCTGCCACCTCAACGAGGTGCCTAACCTTAGTGATCATACCACGCAGTGGCCGGCTATCCTCGCGCTCCACACTCTGGCCGAGACGCCTGAGTCCGAGCGCCTCGATCGTCTGCTTCTGATTGCTCTTGTAGCCGATCGCGCTCTTCTTCCAGGTGATACGCAGTCTAACCGCCAATAGACGCCTCCTCGGGGGCGGCGCGTCGGCGCTGGCGGATCTCGGTGGGCGAGCGCAGGCGTGACAGCGCAAGCATCGTGGCTTTGACCGTATTGGCCGGGTTGTTGGAGCCCAGGGACTTGGCGACGGCATCCTTAACGCCCGCCATCTCAAGCACCGCGCGCACGCCGCCGCCGGCGATAAGGCCGGTACCGGGCGGGGCGGGCTTCATGAGCACTCTCGCGGCGCCGAAGTGAACGAGGAGTGGGTGCGGGATGGTAGTGCCGTTCAGCGGGACGCTGATCATGTGCTTGCGGGCGATCGTGCCAGCCTTGCGGATCGCCTCCGGGACCTCGGTGGCCTTGCCCATCGCGGCCCCGACGCGGCCGGCGGTGTCGCCGACGACGACTATGGCGGTGAAGTGAAAACGCCGACCGCCCTGCATGACCTTGGCGACTCGGTTGATGAAGACGACCTTTTCGGTCAGCTCGAGGTCAGCGGCGTCGACCCGGTCTCTCTTGGCGATGTACTTGCGTGGATTCGACATTTAACAGCGTCCTAGAATGTGAGTCCGGCTTTGCGGGCAGCCTCGGCGAGGGCTTTCACACGACCGTGGTACTTGAAGCCACCGCGGTCGAAGACGACGGAGGCGATGCCCGTTTCCTTTGCTTTCTTTGCCAACGCATCCCCCACGAGCCCAGCCACTTCGCTCTTCTTCTTGCCATCGCGTCCCGATTTGACGCCGGCTTCGAGGTCGCTGGCGGAGACGAGTGTGTGGCCCGCGCTGTCGTCGATGATCTGCGCGTAGATGTGGTTGAGACTGCGGAAGACGGCGAGGCGGGGGAGTTCAGAAGTGCCTGCTAGGCGTTCGCGAACGCGGAGATGGCGCCGCGCCCGGGCGGCGCGGGGGAGACGTGACTTCTTCATAAGAGGACCTCTCGAGCTGCCTCACCCCACCCCAATAAAGGAATGGTGGGGGACACCCCCACACCCCCGGCCTGTCGACGCCGAAGATTGTCCGAAGGGCTCTCGGCCTGAACGCGCACGAGACAACCTGCGAAAACGGCTCCCCTCTGGGGGCCCTCAGGGGCGCGTGCAGACACATATCGAGATGCTCTCGCGGCGCATATTGTGACCGAGGTGTCTGGCAAGTGAACGGCTTGGCCTGGGTGCTCTCGATAACGATTTCCGTCGACCAGGTTCATGACGTGCATCCTAGTGGGTTGCCTTGCCGGCCTTGCCGGCCTTGCGGCGAACATATTCGCCGGCGTAGCGAATGCCCTTTCCCTTATACGGCTCGGGCGGGCGAATCTTGCGGACGTCGGCGGCCGCCTGGCCGACGTGCTCGCGGTTGACTCCCTTGACCGTGATCCGGGAGGTACCTTCGACCTCGAACTCGATGCCGGGCGGTGGGGGCACGTTTACGGGATGCGAGAAGCCGATCGCGAGGACCAGTTCTCTGCCCTGCATCTGTGCGCGATAGCCTACCCCCTGGAGCTCCAGTTGTTTGCTGAAGCCGGCGGTAACGCCAGTGACCATGTTGGCGACGAGCGAGCGGGTTAGTCCGTGCATCGCACGGTGGCGGGGTTGCTCGCTCGGGCGAGAGACGACGATCTGGCCGTCTTTCTGCTCGATGCGCATTTCGGGATCGAGGTCGCGGCTGAGCTCGCCCTTAGGCCCCTTGACCGAAACGTGAGTGCCCTCGATTCGAACCTCAACTCCGGAAGGGATTGCGATTGGGTTCTTTCCTACTCTAGACATCGGTTTACCACACGTAGCAAAGGACTTCACCGCCGACCCCGCGGCGGCGGGCTTCCTTACCAGTCATAACGCCCTCCGGCGTCGAGAGGATGGCGACGCCGAGACCGCCGTAGACGCGCGGGATCTCGCGCTTGGCCGCATAGACGCGCAGGCCCGGCCGGCTCACGCGCTGGATGCCCATAATCACGGGCTCGCGCCCGGCGGTGTAGGCGTGATGGATGCGGACGGTCTTGTGGCTGCCCTCGCTGCGGACCTCGAAGTCACCGATGTAGCCCTCGCTCTTGAGGACCTTGGCGAGAGCGACCCTGGTCTTGGACGCGGGCATGTCCGTGTGATCGTGGCGGGCCACGAGCGAGTTCCTGATCCGCGAGAGCATGTCGGCGATGGGATCTGTGACCATGCGCTTACCAGCTAGACTTCTTCACGCCGGGAATGTGGCCTTCCAGGGCGAACTTGCGGAAGCAGATGCGGCAGAGGCCGAACTTGCGGATGTAGGCCCGCGGGCGTCCGCAAAGACGGCAGCGGTTGCGCAGGCGGACCGCGAACTTGGGGGTCTTGTTGAAGGTCTTCTCGTAGAGCGCTTTTCGGGCCATCTGATCCTCTGCCTAGCCTCGCCTGGCGAACGGCATGCCCAACAACTCGAGCAGCCGCTGCCCCTCTTCGTCTGACCTGGCGGTCGTGCAGATCGTTATTTGCATGCCGCGGATCTTGTCGATCTTGTCGTATTCGATTTCCGGGAAAATGACCTGCTCGCGAATGCCCAGGCTGTAGTTGCCGCGGCCGTCGAACGAGTTGGGCGATACGCCCTGGAAGTCGCGAATGCGTGGCAGCGCCGCGTTCAAGGTCCGGTCGAGGAATTCCCACATGTGGTCACCTCGAAGGGTGACCATTACGCCGATGGGCATGCCCTCGCGGAGCTTGAAGTTCGCGATCGACTTCTTCGCCCGGGTAATGACTGGATGCTGGCCGGTGATAGTGGCGATATCGGTCGAGGCGGCGTCGAGCGCCTTGGCGTTCTGAACAGCCTCGCCGGTGCCGATATTCAGCGTCACCTTCTCGAGGCGCGGGGCCTGCATCGCGTTGGCATAGCCGAACTCCTTCACGAGAGCCGGTACGATCTCCTCTCGATAGCGTTCCTTCAAGCGCGGAGGCATACGTTAGTCCTGGTTCGCGTCACAGCGCTTGCAGAAGCGTACTTTACGGCCATCCGCCTGTTTCCGGAAGCCCACGCGGGCGGGCTTGCCACAGGAAGCGCAAACGAGCGCGACGTTGGCCCACGAGATGGGTGCTTCGCGCTCGACGATGCCGCCCGGCTTCTGGGGGCCGCGCGGCTTCATGTGCCGCTTGACCATGTTGATGCCGGTGACGATGAGGCGCGCAGGCCGCGGCTCGCCCAGCTTGCTGATCTTGCCCGTTCCGAGCAGGACCTTGCGCACCTGCCCGGTGCGGCCACGGTCCTTGCCCTTGGTGATGAACACGGTGTCGTCGCGCTTGACCTTTTGCACGTCTACACGACCTCCGGCGCCAGAGAGACGATCTTCATGAAGTTGCGCTCTCTAAGCTCGCGGGCGACGGGCCCGAAGATGCGCGTTCCACGCGGGTTAAAGGCGTCCGAAAGGACGACGGCAGCGTTCTCGTCGAAGCGGATGTAAGAGCCGTCTTTGCGACGGTAAGGCTGCGCGGCGCGTACGACGACCGCGCGCACAACTTCGCCCTTCTTGACACCACCCATCGGGGTCGCCTGCTTGACGGAGGCGACGATGATGTCACCCACCGTGCCGTACCGGCGCCGGGAGCCGCCAATAACCTGAATACACATTAGTTGGCGGGCGCCGGAGTTATCGGCCACCTTGAGGCGGGAGTAGGACTGAATCAAGAGGGTTCCCCCTCGTCTGGTGCTTCGTCGGACTCTGCCGGGGCTTCGTCGGACTCTGCCGGCTCATCAGGAGCCTCTTCTTCCTCGACGGCCGCCGGTTCCTCCGGTGCGGCTTCGACTGTTTCGATTTCAGGCACCTCCTCCGCCACCTCGACCTCTTCGGGCACGACAGCTTCGGCCTCGGGGACCGCCTCGGCGGGGACAGCCTCTTCTGGCTCGGCCTTCGCGCCGTCAGACCGCGCTGCGGCCTCCTCGACTTCCGTCTCTTCGGGCTTGACTTCGCCCAAGAGGTCGAGGTCGATCGATTCGGGCGCGACTTCCGGGAGCTCGACACGTGTGAGGACTTCAAGCAGGCGCCAGCGCTTGCGCCGGGAAATCGGCGCGGCCTCGATGATGCGGACGCGGTCTCCCAGCGCAGCTTCCTCGCGCTCATCGTGGGCCATCAGGCGACGCACCCGGCGGACCGTCTTTTTGTACAAGCGGTGGCGGACGTTGGCCTGGACGGCGACGACGACCGTCTTCTGCATCTTGTCGCTGACGACGGTGCCATCGCGGACCTTGCCGCGCAGGCCGCTCTGCTTGGCCGTCATCTGCGCGCTGCCTCACCGCCGGCCGCTCGGGCCAGCTGTCGCTGTCGTTCGATCGTCTTGAGGCGAGCGATGTGGCGTTTCATTTTCGGCAGCTCCTGGTAGTTCGTGAGCTGGCGGGTCTCGCTCTGGAGACGCATGGAAAAGACACGGCGATGGGCCTCTTCGAGCTCCTTGCCCAGATCGGCGTCGGAGAGCTTGCGGATGTCGTCAAGTTTTGTCTTCAGCTTCTTCGCCATCGTTACATCTCCGAGCGTGCGAGGAAGCGCGTGGGGATGGGGAGCTTGTGGGCGGCGAGGCGCATGGCTTCACGAGCGGTGTCTTCCCCGACACCGGCGATCTCGTAGATCACGCGGCCGGGCCGAATGACGGCTACCCAAGCCTCGACCGGGCCCTTGCCGCTACCCTGACGAACTTCGAGCGGCTTCTTGGTGATCGGCTTGTCCGGGAAGACGCGGATCCAGAGTTTGCCGCCGCGGCGGACGTAGCGGGTGATGGCGCGGCGGCCGGCCTCGAGCTGGCGGGCGGTGAGCCAACAGGGCCCGAGCGCCTGGAGGCCGTACTCGCCGAAGGTAACGTGATTGCCGGCTGTCGCTATGCCTCGCCGGCGGCCGCGATGGGCTTTGCGGAACTTCGTCCGCTTAGGTTGTAGCATCGCCGCCCTCTTGCTGAGCCGGCTCGGCCGGGGTTTCCTGAGATCCCGCTTCCTGTTGATCAACCGCGGCCGCTGCTGGGGCCGGCGGCGTTTCGGCAGCCGGCTCGGCAGCCGCGCGCGCCTTTTCGAGCGCGCTAACCGGAGGCGCCGTCCGCTCTGTGATTTTGTCGCCTTTGTAGATCCAGACCTTGACGCCGATGCGGCCCAGGGTGGTGCGGGCCTCTGCGGTGCCGTAGTCGACGTCTGCTTTCAGCGTGTGCAAGGGCACCCGGCCCTGGCGCTCCTGGTCTTTGCGGGACATGTCTGAGCCGCCGAGGCGTCCCGAAATGCGGATGCGCACGCCCTGCGCGCCGCGCTGCATCGCCCTCATAGCTGCCTGCTTGATAGCGCGGCGGTGGGACACACGACGCTCGATCTGCTCGGCAACCGCCCGCGCGACGAGCGGCGCCTCGACTTCCGGGAGCCGTATTTCGTTGATGTTGACGCGAACGCGGCGTCCGCTCGCCTTTTCGAGTCGGCCGCGCAGTTCGTCTACACGCTGGCCGCCGCGGCCGATGACGATTCCGGGGCGCGCCGTGTGGATGCTGACGGTAACCTGATTGGCGTTCCGCTCGATCTCGACACGCGAGATGCCGGCGTCCGGCAGCATACGCTCGATGGCGCGGCGGATGCGGAGGTCCTCGTGCAATTGCTCAGTGTAGTTCTTGTCCGCATACCACTTACTGTTCCAGGTATAGATGTAGCCCAGGCGGAAGCCGTGGGGGTGAACTTTCTGGCCCATCAGCCACCTTCCTCCACGATGATCGTGATATTGCTGCGGCGGCGGATGATGATGTCGGCGCGCCCTCGGGCGCGGGGGGTCATGCGGCGCATCTTGACGCCGTCGCCGACGAAGGCACGGGTGATCTGAAGGTGCCGGGGGTCCATGTTGTAGTTGTTCTCGGCGTTGGCCGCGGCCGAGCGCACAGCCTTGGCGATCGTCCGGGCGTGCGGGCTCTGCATGAAGCGCAGGATCGCCATCGCCTCATCGACACGCTTGCCGCGCACCTCGTCGAGGATGAGGCGCACCTTCTTGGGGGCGACCTGAGCGCCGCGCGTGTACGACTTAACGGCCACCACTACTTTTTCCTCACCTGGCTGACCTGCGCCGAACGGCTGGTATGGCCGCGGAAGGTGCGGGTCAGCGCAAATTCGCCGAGCTTGTGCCCGACCATGTTCTCGGTGATGAAGACCGGGATGTGCCGGCGACCGTCGTGGATGGCAATCGTCAGGCCGACCATCTCGGGCAGGATGGTGGAGCGGCGCGACCAAGTGCGGATGACCGCCTTCTGGCCTGACTGCTGCACCTTCATCACCTTTGCAATAAGTTTGGCGTCGGCGAACGGGCCTTTCTTCGTCGAGCGGGACATTGTCTAGACCTGGTACCTGCGGCGGACGATGTACTTGTTGGTGTCCTTACGGCGGCGGGTGCGGGCGCCCAGAGTGGGCTTCCCCCACGGACTGCGCGGGCCGGGGAGGCCGATCGGCGCGCGGCCTTCGCCGCCTCCGTGCGGGTGGTCGCGCGGGTTCATGACGGTTCCACGCACGCTTGGCCTGCGGCCCATCAAGCGCTTGCGCCCGGCCCTGCCGAGTTTGACCTGGCTGTGCTCGACGTTGCCGACCTGGCCAATCGTAGCCATACAATCGGCATGAATGCGCCTGACTTCGCCAGAAGGCAGTCGTACGAGCGCGTAGTCGCCTTCGCGGGCGAGGAGCTGGGCGGAGCCGCCGGCGCCGCGCACGAGCTGGCCGCCCTTTCCCATATGCATCTCGAGGTTGTGGATTGTCGTGCCGGAGGGGATATTGCGCATGGGGAGCGCGTTGCCGGGCTTGATTTCGGAGTTGGGGCCGGCCACAACGCTGTCGCCGACCTTAAGGCCGACCGGCCAGAGGATGTAGCGCTTGTCGCCGTCCGCGTAGTGGACGAGGGCGATGCGGGCAGATCGGTTCGGGTCGTACTCGATTGAGGCGATTTTGCCGGGCACGCCTGTCTTGTCGCGGCGGAAGTCGATGAGGCGGAGGCGGCGCTTGGCGCCGCCGCCGCGATGGCGGACGGTGATGCGGCCCTGGTTGTTGCGGCCGGCCTGGCGCCGGAGAGGGGCGACCAAGGACTTCTCGGGCTTGGAGCGGGTGATCTCGTCGAAGCTGTGACCGCTGGCGCCGCGACGGCCGGGCGAGGTGGGCTTGTACTGCTTGATCGGCACGCTATATGC
>Ga0209801_1001211_pt1 | contig 16158 bp, 12 predicted proteins | sample GraSoiAngelo_127_FD_185884 | JGI IMG/M metagenome (GOLD analysis project Ga0209801, IMG submission 185884) | Grasslands soil microbial communities from the Angelo Coastal Reserve, California, USA - 14_0927_09_40cm (SPAdes) (version 2) | ecosystem: Environmental > Terrestrial > Soil > Grasslands ... | reverse complement strand
CATACGCACGACGGCGCTCTTCGCGCTTGCGCCACGGATATTAGCGGAATCCGAGCGAGAGATTTGGGTAAATGACGTCCATTCACAGCTCAATCGGATCCGCGTTCGCGAGCTTCTGACGCCGCGTACCCGGGACGAACTCGCAGAGATTGTGCGTTCGGCGTCGCGAAAAGGCTTGCCCATCTCCGTTTCGGGATGTCGGCATTCGATGGGCGGCCAGCAATTCGCCACAGACAGCATTTGCATCGATATGCGTTCACTCGATCGCGTAATCTCTTTCGATCAGGAGCATGGTTTGGTCGAAGCGGAAGCGGGCATCCAATGGCCCAAATTGATTCGCACTTATCTGGACGCCCAGGCGAATAGCGCAAAACAATGGGGTATCGCGCAAAAACAAACCGGCGCGGACACATTTACGCTTGGGGGGAGTCTCTCTTCGAACGTGCATGGACGCGGGTTAACGATGAAGCCGCTTATTTCCAACGTTGAATCGTTCAACCTGATTAACGCTGACGGGAAATCGATTCGCTGTTCACGCGACGAAAACCACGAATTGTTCCGACTCGCGATCGGTGGTTACGGGCTGTTTGGGTTAATCGAGAGCGTAACGCTTCGTCTCGTTCCCCGGCAAAAACTTCGACGTGTAGTCGAGATAATTCGAGCGAGTGATCTGCCCAAGCGGTTTGAAGAGCGAATCGCGCAAAATTTTCTTTATGGCGACTTTCAGTTTTCAGTCGACGAAAAAGCGACGGACTTTCTCCAACGCGGCGTGTTTTCTTGTTACCAGCCGATCGACGAACGCGAACCGATCGTCGCTAAGAAGGAGCTACGCGACGACGATTGGCTGGAGCTCCTGCGGTTGGCTTACACGGACCGCGGGAAAGCTTTCAAGCGTTATAGCGATTACTATTTATCGACAAACGGACAGACTTATTGGTCCGACACGAATCAACTTGGCGCTTATCTGCCGAATTATGCGCAGAAGATCCGGGGTCAGATCGGCGGAGATGAATCGAGCCTGATCATCACTGAGATTTACGTGCCGCGAGGAGACCTTCCCGACTTTTTAGCGCAAGCGGCAGAGCTCCTGCGCTCGAATCGCACAATCCTCATCTATGGCACAGTCCGGTTAATCGAAAAAGATAATGAGAGCTTTTTGGCTTGGGCCAAAGAACCTTACGCGTGCATCATCTTTAATTTGCTCACGTTCCACACATCGGACGGCATTGAAGCGTCCGCGCGCGCCTTTCGCGGCTTGATTGATTTGGCGATAGCCCGCGCCGGAAGCTATTATCTGACTTACCATAAATTCGCAAAATCGGAGCAGGTCATGGCGTGCTACCCGCAGTTCAAACAATTTCTGGACCTCAAAAGAAAGTACGATCCGACTGAGCGCTTTCAGAGTGATTGGTATCGCCATTATCGGAAGCTTTTCGCGAGCTCGTGAATTCTCTGTCATGTTGAGCGAAGCAAAACACCTCTGAATATTTCGGTTAGTTTCGCTTCTAATTACGAACTGAGATTCTTCGCTTCGCTCAGAATGACATACTAGAATGGCTTTTCATGCAGCCGTTCGCAATCATTGCCTTGGTTCTGATTCTGACGCGCGTCGTCACTGAACTGTGGCTGAGCGGACTGAATCAGCGTCACGTGCGGGAGCGGGCGAATGAAGTGCCGTTTGCATTTCGCGGCGTCATCGACGCGGCGATGTATCGCCGTTCGGTTGATTACACACTAGCCAAGGGCCGCTTTGGAGACATCGTCAACGTGTTCGATACCGTGGTACTCATCGCGGTACTGTTTAGCGGCCTGTTGCCATGGGCGTTTGGAAGATTCAGCGTGAACCTTGGCATGTCGATCCTGGCCATGGTTGGATTTCTATTTTTTACAGGCATCGCGTTGAGCATCCCGGGATTGCCTTTCGCCTGGTATGCGCAATTCAAAATCGAACAGCGATTTGGCTTCAACACCACAAGCATGAAGACGTGGATCGCTGATCGTATCAAGGGATTATTCCTCGCATTGCTGCTCGGCTATCCGCTGCTTCTGCTGGTGTTGAAACTGATCGAATGGACTGGCACGAACTGGTGGCTTTGGGCTGCGGCGGTTGTCATCGCCTTCCAATTGCTTCTGCTGCTGATCGCGCCGGCGATCATCATGCCGCTTTTCAACAAGTTCACGCCACTGCCCGAAGGAGAATTGCGCCAACGCCTTTTTGCACTGGCGCAGCGTACCCATTTTCCTACGCGCAGCATCGAAGTGATGGACGGGAGTAAACGCTCGCGCCACTCCAACGCCTTCTTTACCGGCCTTGGACGTTTTAGAAAAATCGTGCTGTTCGACACACTGATCGCACAACTCACCGAGCCGGAGCTGGAATCCGTACTAGCGCATGAAATTGGCCATTACAAAAAACGCCACGTAATCAAGATGCTGAGCGTTTCCATGGCCGGCGTCGTCGTGGCGTTCGCGGCAACAGCCTGGCTGGCACGCCAGCAGTGGTTTTATCGCGCGTTTGGTTTCACGTATCAGGGAGGCTTTGCCGCCGCACATTTCGTTCCCGCCATATTGCTGTTCGCGATGCTGGCGGGGACAATCAGCTTTTGGTTTTCGCCGCTGGTTCACGTCTGGTCGCGCCGTTTCGAATACGAGGCGGACGCATTTGCCCGTGTCGCGATGAGAGAGACGCAGTCGCTGATTCAAGCGCTCCGCAAACTGACCAAAAACAACCTGAGCAATCTCACGCCACACCCGCTCTACAGCAGCTTTTATTACTCGCACCCGACTCTGCTGGAACGGGAACGCGCTCTGGGAATAGAGGGTTAGGGCTAGCAGCGGATGTCTTGTAGATTCCCCGCGTTGCATTTTCTTGTCATGTTGAGCGAAGCGAAACATCTCTGGTTATTCTCTGACACGTTGTGGAATAAATGACCTGAGATTCTTCTCCCGCGACTGCGGGATCAGAATGACAAGGTTCCTACTATGTCGAAAGTCATTGTTGTTGGGGCGGGAATTAATGGTGTCACCGCTGCAATCGAATTAAAGAAACGCGGACACCATGCGATTCTGATCGATCCAGGACCGTTACCGCATCCGCTGGCGGCATCCACTGACATCAGCAAAGCGGTTCGCGCAGCTTATGGCGCGGATGAAGACTACATAGAGCTAGCAGAACGCTCGATCAAACTGTGGCGCAAATGGAATGAAGAATTTGGAATTGAACTGTATCACGAGACTGGCGTGATGTTCGTGCGCCGTCGGGAGATGAAGCCCGGCGATTTCGAATACGAAAGTTTCAAAACACTACAACAGCGCGGGCACAAGGTTGAGCGCATGAATTCAGCGCAACTGTGGAGGCGGTTTCCAGTCTGGAATCCTGAATTGTTCCGAGATGGTGTTCTTGAGTTCGAAGCGGGTTATGCGGAAAGCGGTCGCGCGGTCGCGACGTTAATCCAACGCGCGGAGTCCATCGGCGTCGAACTTCGCCGCAGCAGCCGTTTCGCCCAGTTGGATGAACGTGATCACCGCATTGAGGGAATTATCCTCGACAACGGAGAGCGCATCGCGGCCGATCGCATTGTGATGGCGGTTGGCGCGTGGTCACCGTATCTGCTGCCGTTCACAAAAAAATTCTTCCGCGCCAGGGGCCAGCCAGTGTTCCACTTGAAACCTCCGCGACCTGATCTCTTTGCATCTGAGCGTTTCCCCGTATTTGGCGCGGACATTACGACCACGGGATATTACGGATTTCCTCTTAATCGCGATGGCCTCGTGAAGATCGCAAACCACGGGCCGGGACGCGAGATGTCTCCCGAATCTCCCCAACGCGCAGCCACTTCCGAGGATGAAGAAAACCTGCGCAAGTTCTTGTCATGGGCCTTGCCCGAACTCGCCGAGGCGCCAATTGTTTATACCCGCGTGTGCATGTACTGCGATACCCACGATGGAAATTTTTGGATAGCGCCCGATCCGGAACGTGAAGGACTCGTGATCGCCGCCGGCGATTGTGGACATGGATTTAAATTTGCGCCGGTGCTTGGCGAAATTATTGCGGATGCCGTCGAGCAGAAATCCAATCCGATTCTGGAAAAATTTCGGTGGCGACCGGCAGTGCCTGTAGGAACCGGAACAGACGTCGCGCGTTTCCAGAGCAACCATGAATCGGCAACTGATCCTTGAAAAGAGGACAGAGAGTCTGAATCAAATCGCACCTATCGGACGGCAACCACGCGGCGATACAACGCCTCATATCGAGGGACAACGCGAGCGGCTGAGAATCTTTCCCTCACGCGAGTGCGACTTCGTTCACCGAGTTCACGGGCCAGATTTGGAGATTCGACCAACGCGTCTAAGGCAGCAGCCGCGGCGGTTACATCACCAAAAGGATATAGCGGACAAGCGTCACCTATCACTTCGGGAATACCGCCGACACGAAACGCGACGACAGGTTTGCCATAAAATGCCGTCTCGAGAATGCTCAGCCCGAAGCTTTCGTATTCGGATGTGTAGAGTCCGGCATCCGCGGCTTCTAAATACTCTTCCACCGCAGCTGTGTTCTGGCGAACAATGACGCTGTCGCGGAGTTTCAATTCGTCGAGCAGTGGCTCGTAAGGCTCAAAAGCGTCGCCTGCTAAAATGAACAATCGAAGGCGCGCTCGGTTCTTCGACATCGCAATCGTGCGCAGCAACAGATCGATGCGTTTGACGGGTCGCAAATTCGACATGTGTAGGACAAGAAATTTATCGGTTACGCCGAAATCGCCTCGAACTTCTTCGCGGCTCCTCTTCGGTTTATTCGGAGTGAAGAAATTCGGAATCACTTCAATCGGTCGCTTCAAACGAAAAACTTCCTGAGTTTCGTTCCGAAGACTCTCTGACACTGCGGTCACCGCGTCGGAATGCACAAGGGCGTGCTCGATGGCGGTGCGGTAGTCAGGATCCTGGCCGAGCAGAGTGGTATCGCTTCCGTGCAAAGTTGTGACGATACGCGGAGCTGACGATCCGACGATTTGCGAGGCTAAACACGCGGCTAGCGCGTGGGGTACCGCGTAATGAACATGAAAAAGGTCGAGCTGCTGGGAACGCGCCACTTCCGCCATTTTCACTGCGAGCGGCAGGGTATAGTCGGGACACGGGAACAAAGCGTTGTTCGCAAAATCAACTAGATGGAAATGAAGGCCTTCCTGCGGCAGGTCTAGCCGAACGGGTTGAGCATAACTGAAGAAGTAAACTTCATGACCGCGCCGCGCTAATTCTGACCCGAGGGCCGTCGCCAAAATCCCACTTCCGCCAATCAACGGAAAACATGCAATCCCAATTTTGAGCGGCTCCGATTCCATTACAGTTCCGTATAGGCTCTATCGAAATCAGAAATTTCGTCGCGCTTGATAAATTTCACGTTGGGAGCGTCCCCCTTATTGATGTAATGCTGCTCGCTGGCCCCGGCGACGTAATGAGTGCATCGAATCACTGATTGCATCCAACAAAAACGCGTATCGCGCGTCGGGCTGATTTGCTTCGGACCAAATTCTCCTCCCGGAATCTCCAAAAACCGATTGCCGCCTTTGTGTAGCAACAATTTCCCATCGCGGTAACGTGCGCGAACGATCTCTCCTTCATAAGGTTGATCGACGAAATAGTCTGATACCGCAACAGCACGGGCTCGGAACTCGGGCACGCTGGATCGCTCCACCCTCACACCTTCGAGCAACGCCATGCGCGTGTACATCTCGAGACAAAAATCGGCGACATTTGAACATTTTGTCTCCTTGAAGTGTGCTACCAAAGGCGCTGGAGCATAATTTGGAAGTTGGCGCGCAGTTTTTTCCTGCCATTCCGGAAGGACACGTTTGGCATACAGTGGCGAAAACTCTTTTTGGATCTTATTCTCGAATCGAAAGTTTAGGGCTACTTCCTGCTTGCTGCTTCGATCTCGCAAAATGGTAATCGTCTCGCGCGGGTCATGATCACTGTCATGAAGGAAAAAGACGATTTCACCGCCAATCTCTTTTTGGAGACGTCTGGCCGCCGAAATCTTAGCGAACAAAAATCGCTTGGGAAAAAATCCGCACGGCTGCTGGCCGAAACAAATAATCGGATGGCCCATCGCTCAGAACGACCTTCATCCTGCAGCGTGAGCTTCCGTGCCGCGAAAGATAGTTTGCTGCAAGACCGGCGCGACGATCAGCACAGCCGCGCATCCAATAAAATTGTACCAGAGATAACCGATATTCGTCGTAGCGAACAGGACGAAGACGAGCATTTGGGCAAGGAGCGCCGCGAAAAACGCGGCCGATCCGGTAACTCGACGAATAAAGAAAGCGGCCAGAAAGAGACCCAGGATGCTGCCATAGAATACCGAGCCCAGAATGTTGCCCGCTTCGATCAGATTTTCGACTAAACTGGCAAACGAAGCGACTCCGATGGCAATTAAACCCCAGGCCGCTGTCAGCGCTTTCGCCGCGACGACATAATGATGGTCGCTTGCGTTCGGGCGAATCAACGGGCGATAAAAGTCGATCGCGGTAGTGGAACCGAGAGCATTCAGAGTTGCTGCCATCGCCGACATGGTCGCGCACAAGATCACCGCGATCAGCAATCCGACAAGCCCGTGCGGCATCTGCTGGAGAATAAAAGTAATGAATACGTAGTCCGATTCCTTGCTTTTTGGATCCGCGCCCGCCTGCTGGAGAATTGTCTTGGTTTGGTTGCGCAACTCGCGTGCCTGCCCCTCGAGTTCCCGCACCTTGGTCATGGCGACATCACGCTCGTTTGAGGAACCGTTGGACGATGCGCTGGAGACAGCGCGAATAGCAGCGCGTTTTTGGGTGAAGACGTCATCGAATTGCGTTTGCAACGCCGCCAGTTGCGGCGCATAGCCACTCTCCATGGCACGTTGGTACGCCGGCTGATTGAAATAAACGGGCGGTTTTTCGAATTGATAAAACATGAAGACGATCGCACCGAGCAGCAGAATGAAAAATTGCATTGGCACTTTCACAGCGGCATTGAAAAGCAACCCGAGACGACTCTCTTTGAGCGAGCCTCCCGCGAGATATCGTTGCACCTGCGATTGATCCGCCCCGAAATAGGAAAGCGCGAGAAAAAAGCCGCCAATCAGGCCAGACCAGAATGTGTAGCGCTTGTGGGGATCGACAGAAAAATCAACCGCCTCAAGTTTGCCCATTTTGCCCGCAACCGAGAGCGTGCTTCCAAACGAGAGATCGGGCGATAGCCGGTAAACCGCTACTGCAAATGCAATCGCCATGCCGATCAAAATCACAACCATCTGGTAGCGTTGGGTGATGCTTACAATCTTGGTCCCGCCCACGACCGTGTAGATAATGACTAATCCACCCGCGAGCCAGATGGTCAGGTTCAAGCGCCACCCGACCAACGCGGAGAGAATAATGGCCGGCGCGTAGATCGTGATGCCAGCAGCGATGCCTCGTTGCACAAGAAACAGGAATGCGCCGAGTAGCTGCGTCTTCCGATCGAATCGCTCGCCCAGGTACTGATAGGCCGTGTAAACTTTGAGCCGCTGATAGATCGGAACGAAGACGGCGCACACAACGATGAGCGCGAGTGGTTGCCCAAAATAATTCTGGATAAAACCTATGCCGCTCTCATACGCCTGGCCGGGCATGGAGAGAAACGTGATCGGCCCTGCCTGGGTCGCGAGCACCGAGAGTCCAATCGTGCCCCACTGAATACTCGCATCACCCTTGAGATATTCACCTAACGAGGCGCTTCCGCGGGTTCGCCAGAGCCCATAAATCGGGATCGCCAGAATCGTGGCGATGAGAACGAGGTAATCCAGCCGGTTCACGAAAACCGGAGGGTAAAGAGGTAGAGGAGCACCACCTCCACGGTAAAAAGCGAAAGCGCCAGACCATACGCTTTGCGCCAGGAACGCGCATCTGGCTTACCATCCCCCACGTTCATTTTCCTAATGACAGCATGTTCGCGACTAACCGGTAAGCTCCGGGGACGCCGGCCGGCAATTGCCTGAACCAGGAATAACTCGTGTAGATAAAGAAACCTTTCCCTGATTTCGCAACCAGTAGACCGCCATCGAGCGGCTTTTCCTTTGGGTCATTGGACGAAAGGATCGCTGTCCAGGCTGGATCCCACTTCTTGGGAAAGTAAAGTCCGCGTTCCTGCACCCATCCTTCAAAATCTTTCGACGTGATTTTGTTTGGAGTAGTCATGAGTGAATGATCCGGCGCAAGAATACGCACCTCCGCGTTTTCGTCAGTGACGCGGTCGCGCGAGATTTCCAAAGGATACGGCGCCAATTGATCAGTCTTAAGCTCGGCCAGGGTGTTGTACTGCGCGACAGCAACTCCGCCAGCTTTTACATACGCAAATAATTCCGGCAACCAATTGGCAATTCGCTCCTGCGTGTTATAGGCGCGGACCCCCAGCACGACTGCAGAGAACTGCTTGAGGTTTTCAGCCGTGATATCGGACTCGCTCAAAATCTTCACCGAGTAACCGATCTGTTGGAGGCTTTCTGGAACATCATCGCCGGCGCCGGGGATGTAACCGATACGTTCGCCTTTTTCGCGAATATCGGCGCGAACAAGCCTGGCTTCCGCCGGTGGCATCAGCGTGTGCACGCCGATGTGCGGATACGAAATGCGCACGCGCCCCAACGAATAGTCGCGGCCGTCAATTGAGACGACGGCTCGCAACGTCCCTTCGCTATCCTGGTCTGGTGGCTTGACGGTAAATGTGGCTACCATCTCGGCATCGGCTGCCTTTAAATCTATCGGAATAGACGCCGGATAAACTCCCCACCCCTGCGGCACAGCCAGTTTAAGTTCCCCTTTCGCAGAACCGGTGGCGGCCGTGATATGTACTCCAACGGATTTCGGTTGGTTCGTCGCGAAAATCAATACGCTATTCGCGACTTTCGCGAAAACGGGTGGCTCAATAACCAGCGGTCGCCGCAGCTCGCCCGCCACTGGGTCGACCAAGCGGTACTTTGTATCCACGATATAACGGAGTTCCTGGCCATTGACCTGCAGAACAATCTCGACGGGCAGATCGGGCGGATTTTCGGGCAGGCCGACCAAGGTTTGTTCATCCACCGCGAAGGCGCCAAGCGTTCCAGATTTACGAAGCCAATACGGCTGGGAATAGGGAGTATTCTCCGGGATCTTGCACGACAGATCCCTCGTAACTAGTTCGTTGGATGGAAGCGCTGCGTCAATTTTCATCGAGTCGCCCGAGAGTGAAAAACGGATTTCCTGCAGCGTGACTGGAATATTACAGCGATTGATTGCCTCCAGCTTTATCGTCGCCGTCTGCCCTGGAGTGATGGCCTCGTTGGTTGTCGACGCCTCCACATGCAAGCCGAGACAGGCGGCGATGATCCCATCCAACTCGGCTTTCTTCTCCGGGACCCAGGAATCATCCTTAATTCCATTCATCGCCTGCCGTAGCTTCAACAACTCAGGCACCGACGCAGCCGGGTCGGCTGGAAGAAACTGCGAAATGATCTGGCGAATCTGTGTAGCAATAGATTCCGAATTTGCCACGCGCGACCAGTTCGTATCGATGCCTTCGAAAAGCGAGGTCGTCATGGGCTGACCTTCCAGCAGTTTGAAATATTCTTTTCGCGCGCCGCGTCGCGGGGGACTGCCTACGCCCTGGCTCTTGTGCATGCTCAGACTGGCGGCCGCGATTTCCGTGTACGCCTTTCCGAGAAGCGAATTGTAACCGCCTGCTTCCAAAACGGTCAGACCGGTCGGATCGAAAGGAAGGTTGCGGTTCGAAAAGAAAAATGGAGACGTGTTCCAAACCAGCCGCGTGGGGCGCCATGGTTTTACGAAAGCCAGTTGCTCTGGGAAACGATTGGGGTCACCGGCCGCCGAGAATGCTTCGCCCGCCAGAATGGCTGACGCCGTGTGATGGCCATGCGTCAATTGATCTTCCGGACTGAAGCGCGTCACTATTACGTCCGGTCGAAACTTCCGAACCACCCAGACCACATCGGACAGAATTTTGTCATGATCCCAGATGCGCATGGTCTCTTCAGCCGTCTTGGAAAACCCGAAGTCGATTGCTCGTGAGAAGAACTGTTTGCCATGGTCGACGCGCCGCGCTGCCAGTAATTCCTCAGTTCGAATAACGCCGAGTCTCTCACGCAGTTCCGGTCCAATTAAATTCTGACCGCCATCCCCTCGCGTAATCGAAAGATAAGCGGTCTCATAAAGTGAGCCGTTCGACCACAATGCCATGAGATTTGTGTTCTCATCATCGGGGTGAGCTGCAATGTAAAGAACCCGGCCAAGCACGTTGAGCTTCTGTAGTGCGAGCTGAATCTCGCCGGCATTCGATTGCTCATGAGATAACAACGGCGGCGCATCCGACGCATTGGCCATGCATCGGACGGCGAACATCGCAACCCCAATGGCTGATCGCCAACAACGCGAAATGCTCTGGTGCGTCAAACGCAAAGTCGGACTCCCGGTTGTGAACGTCCCATCGCGCGCTATCGCCGTTCCTCCCAGGATAGCATGTGTTACGCGCTACTTATTGACGTCCTGCTTTGCTTCGAGTCGCGTGATTAATGCTTGGATGCTCTGTTTCTGCGCATCGGTAGGAGCAGCAGCTTGTGCCTTCTTGGCATCGCTGGCCGCGCCGGCGAAATCACCTGCTGCAGACTTGATGCGGGCGCGCGCAAGATCTCCGTAAACTCCCTGCGGAAACCGTTTGTCGACATCTTTGAAGATCTCCATCGCTTCAGCGTTCTGTTTCTGAAACTGCAGCCGTCGACCATAGGAATAGAGTTGCGGTGCAGTCGCAACTTCAACAGCGTGGTTCCAGGTGGTTTTCGCCTCATCCGGGCGGTTCAAAGCTTTGAGAATATCCGCTTTGGTGCTGAGATTATCGAACCTTTCCTCATTTTGAATTGAGGCATCGGCCCAGCGCAACGCTTCATCGAGATTAATCTTTCTGGCTAAACAAAATTGCGCGCCTTCATCCAAAGCCTGCCAGGTAAATTGACCGCGACCCTTTAGTTGCGCCCGGATGTTCTCCAGCGTCTGCTCCGCATCTTTAATCGAGACAGTGAAGGGAACACCCAACTTTTCCCACTTGAGTGTCACGGCCGTCGAATCTGGTTTCAAATCTTCGAACTCAAACTCAAGCGCCTCTTCCGACTCAGACAGGGGTTTCGGTTTTACATTCACGCGCAAAGCATCTTCGTCCTGCTTATAACTGTAGCTTCCCCACCCCGTATTGGTTTTCGAAAAGATAACCGTCCACGAATCCGGGTTCGGAATCATGTGCAGACCATAAACTCCTTTGGCTAGCGGTTTCCCCTCCACCGAAACCGGATCGCTGAATTCAATCGTCGTGTTTTCATTAGCACCTGCGCGCCAAACTTTGCCGTACGGAACGAGGCCTCCCCAAATTTTTCGGCCGTTCACCAATGGACGATGGTACTTGACCGTAATATCCGTCAGGGCGATGCGCTGTTTGACCTCGGCAGCCTGACTGACATCAGGCAGGTTCAAATCGTTTTGTGCGGAAACGGTTCCGCCAAGGACAAAAATGACGAGACAAAGAGCAAATAGCTTAGGCGTGAGTGTTTTCATGATTTTAAGCGATTACCCTTCTCAGATTTTCGGCACTCCGCTACCGGATAATTACAAGATTTTTCTTCCACGCCTTCGAGTTGAAGTGACGCCCGATCTGCTGCGATGGAGCTGTTTTTGGTACGCGAAGCCGGCTTATTACGCCACCTAACGAGTGTGATTAGAGCAAGCTGCGACCCCAAGAGAAATTCTTCGCCTGATTCAGGATGATATCTGCTCTTTTTGCGCTGCTTCTTTTTTTGACCAGCGTGATTTGCTTGATGCGCGCCGAATCGGACGGGCTCCACGTCGCGACATCGGGATCGTCCTTGAAAGCATTGTGGACGAGACGCCGTTCGTAGGAATTCATCGGCTCGAGCTGAAGCGAGCGACCGGTAATGCGCACACGTTCGGCCAATTCCCGAACCCGTTGCACGATGCGGTCTTCGCGCATCGAGCGGTAATGCTCGCAATCCACGATTACCTTTTCAACATCCTTGTCCCTGGCTTGCAGCAGCCGGTTAAGCAAAAACTGGATGGCCTCCAGCGTCTCGCCGTTGCGCCCAATCAGGCGACCACTTTCCTCGGTATAAATCTGCAATGTCGGGTTACCGCCCTCATTACTGGTCTCCTCGATTTGCACCACGAAACCGAGGTAACCCAGCAAAGTATCGAGCAGATCTTTCGGTGGCATCATCGCTTTCGCTTTGCTGTTGGCGCGACTTTTTCCAGTGTGGGCATGGGTTGTCGTTTATTCTGATAAAATTGCAAGATGCTGAAAAGATTCTGTGCGGTGTAATACAATGCCAGAGCCGCGGCAAAATTGTAGCAGATAAATAAAAAGATCAGCGGGGTGAACATCATCACGCGGCGCTGAGTCGGATCGCCGGTTTTTGGCGTCATCGCCATAAGCCAAATCTGTGTCGCCGCCATACACAGCGGGATGATATTTACGGGCCAACCCAGCAGTGGCAGGTGCGCTATTGTGTCCGGCTGGGAAAGATCCCTTACCCAAAGAAATTTTGCGTTCCGCAATTCCACCGCCTGGCCCAGCATTTTGAAGAGACCGAAAAAGATCGGGATTTGAATCATCATCGGCAAACAGCCACCGACCGGATTGATGCCGTACTGTTTGTAAAGTTTCATCAACTCCTGATTCATCCGGGTCGGATCGTCTTTGTACTTTTCCTTCAACTCCTGCATCTTCGGCGATAGCGCGGCCATCTGCCGCATGGACCGGTTTGCTCGATTTTGAATCGGCCAGAGCGTCAGCTTGATAATCGTCGTGAGGGCCAGAATGGAGAGGCCATAGTCCCCAAGCCAACTGTGAAGCAGGTTCATGAAATTGAGGAGAAACTGGCACACCAGCTTGAAAATCCCGAAGTCCATCACCTCCGCTTCATTATGCGGAAGTTGCGCGAGCCGATGGTAAAGCTTCGGCCCGGCATAGATTTCAAAACGGGCGCTGTATGTTTGCCCGGGTTGCAACTGAAATCCCGGCATCCCAAGCGCGCCTTCGATCGCGGGTAGTTTTTGGTCCGACGCATATTCGGTTTCAAAGCGCCGACCCCATACGCTAGTGGCCTTCGCCGTGAGTGGCGCCATCAGCGTGGTGAAAAATTGGTTACTCACCGCGACCCATTCCGCACCGGCGATACTCTCCTGGTAATAAGGCCGCGCAGCGCGCTGGCCCAGCCCAAGGAATCCGCCGCTGCTACCAAACCAACCAACATCGATTCCTTTTGCCTTGCCATCGATGCACCAGACGAGCCGCGTGTAGGAAGGATAATCTTTGGGATGAATAGGCGCTGCCGACCCAAGCGCCACAAAATAGCCAGGGTTTTGATATGGCTTGCTCCCCCGGTTCTGGAGATCGACGTCCATTTCGATCACGTAGTTGTCTTTCTTCTCCGGGGATTTCTCGAAGAAGAACTTTTTCCGAATGGCGACTTGTTCGCCCGTTGTCCCCTCAAATTGCACAACCGAATTTGATTCTGTCGATGCGTTAAACTCAGGAAGCGTTGGCGTCTCGATAAATCGCGACTCAATGATTGCGCCGATTGGCGCGTTCTGCGCCGAATTCAACACAACGTGCTGTCCTTTCTCAGCCATCTGCCTCAAGAGAACGGCTTCCTTGATGCCGCCTCCGCGATTCGTTAGACGCAACTCAACATCCGAGTTTCGCAGCGTTTCTATCTTCTCAGCAAAACTCGGAGCCGCCTCGGCGCTCTTCGGCGTAGTCTCTGGGGTAGCCGGCGACGGGGATGCTTCAAAAACTTTCGGGGTTGCCGTGGGCGACGCTTGACCTGACGCGGCATTAACTGGCGCCGGCCGCGGAGGCATCTGTTTTGCTATGTAAATTTGCCACCCTACGAGCCCGATTACGCAAACGGCAACGACAATCCATGCAGTTCGATCCATAAACGGTAGGTCGTCGTTGAGCGGCTACTCAGCAGAGCCGGATATGGCGTCTGACGCGGATGCTAGATACTGGATGCTCGATTCTGGATTTTTCCGGTGCGGCACTGGATCATACCCACATCCGCCCCAGGGTTGACATCGCGCGAGGCGTTTTAATCCCAGCCAGCTTCCGCGGCCGATGCCATGTATCTCTACCGCTTCCAGAAAATAGGCCGAGCATGTCGGCGTAAATCGGCAGCCCGAATCAGGTCCGCACAGCAAACCAAGGAGGGGCGAAAGCGTGCATTGATAAGCGCGAATCATAGAACGAAGCAGCCAGAGCATCAGAGCAGAATAGAAGCGCGTCTCGCGAGACGCAACCATTCATCCTCCAAGGCTCGATAGCTCGCATTCGCAGCGTCGCGCTTTGCAATAAGCACGATCCAAAAGTCCTGTCGCAAATCATGCTGATGCTGGCGCACAATCTCACGCAAACGGCGCCGAACACGATTGCGAATTACCGCGCTTCCCAAGCGACGAGAGGTAATGAAGCCTACACGACACAACCCGGAATTCTCGACGACTGTTGCGCTGAGTGTTAGCAAGTTGCCGCGCCGTACCAGGCCTTCTCGTTTTACACGCTCGAATTCGGACGCGCGCGTCAGGCGACGCGATTTTGGAAATGAAAGCGAACTTGACCGCTTCATATCGGTTGTCGATTCGTTACTATAGACCGAAAAATGTTGGAGGAGCTCTTCGACGCAATCTTGGGCTCGCGGAGCTCGCCCCTCCAAGTACGGATGCGGCATCCGTACAGCAAAAGTCTTCTCCCGGAAAATCTCGAGAGAAGACTTCGCGAAGAAAAAAGCCGACGAATTTAGGGAGTTGGCGAGCTCTCAGCAGGAGATTCGCTGGTCCCACCGGTAGATGTTGACGTTTCGGGAGAAGATTCCGTTGTCGAAGCCGGACTGGTTGTTTCAGTTGTTGTCGGCGGACTCGTGGCCGCCGGACTTGCCGCAGGCTCAGTTGTCTCGGTCTTTTGCTCGCACGCCGCGAGGAGCGCGGCACCGGCCAGAATGCAGATGTATTTTTTCATAATGTTAATTGGAAGAGGCATATTGCTTTAACAGTTTAATCGGAGCAAGGCGGTTTTTGACCGCATTTGATTCTGCTTTTTAAAAGTAAATGCTTGGTGCGCGCGGATTAAAGCGGGGCCTCGTATTTGAGTCCATGCGCCTCCGCCACCGCCTTGCAAGTGAGTCGTCCGTCGCGGGTGTTGATGCCACCAATTAAGGCAGGTTGTTTTTTACATGCGCCCTCGAGACCGAGATCCGCGAGCAATTCTACATAGCGAAACGTGACATTTGTAAGCGCCTGGGTTGCTGTGCGCGCGTAGGCTGCCGGCATGTTTGCCACGCAATAATGCGTGACATCTTCCTCCACGTAAACTGGATCAAGATGCGTGGTGGGTCGCGACGTTTCCGCGCAACCGCCTTGATCGATGGAAATATCCACCAGCACACTGCCCGGCTTCATTTTTCGCAGCATCTGTCGCGTGATTAACTTCGGCGCCTTCGCTCCGGGCAATAGGACGGCGCCAATCAGCAGATCGCAATCCGCCATCAAGTCCTGTAAGTTTGCCTCGCTTGAATAGAGCGTATTGGTATTTTCCATCGCGAGGTCGAGATAACGCAGACGTTCTAGATCAACATCAAGGATCGTGACTTCCGCGCCCAGGCCTGTTGCAATGCGTGCTGCATTCACACCCGACGTCCCGCCGCCCACAACAACGACGCGTCCAGGCAAAACCCCCGGCACACCGGCTAACAAGACCCCGCTGCCTCCGTTGTATTTCGCGAGAAAATTCGCGCCCATCACCGCTGACATGCGACCTGCGATCTCGCTCATTGGCTCGAGCAATGGCAAACGATGATTAATCTGAATCGTCTCATATGCCACTGCGGTCACGCCCGACTTCAGCAACGCTTCAGTAAGAGATTTACTCGCCGCCAGATGCAGATACGTGAAGAGGATTTGACCCTTTCGCAGCAATGGAAACTCCGCCTCGAGCGGCTCTTTCACTTTCACAACCATGTCAGCTCGCGTGAAAACTTCTTTCGCTTGATCGACAATCTCAGCGCCGGCTTTGACGTATTCTTCATCCGGATAA
>Ga0209801_1001207_pt1 | contig 16213 bp, 10 predicted proteins | sample GraSoiAngelo_127_FD_185884 | JGI IMG/M metagenome (GOLD analysis project Ga0209801, IMG submission 185884) | Grasslands soil microbial communities from the Angelo Coastal Reserve, California, USA - 14_0927_09_40cm (SPAdes) (version 2) | ecosystem: Environmental > Terrestrial > Soil > Grasslands ... | reverse complement strand
CAACATGGCTGCATTACCGGAGAGTGAGTTGGAATCCGGCGGTCAGGCGTTACTGCCGGGCGCGGCTGCAGAATTTTGACGTGGTGCACATTTTCGGGCTTTACGACCTGCTGGGTCCGGTGGTTGCCGCCGCCAGCCGCAAGCGAAGACTGCCGTACGTGCTCGAGCCCATCGGCATGTTTGTGCCCATGGTGCGAAATCTTTGGCTGAAACGGATGTATCATGCGGCTTGGGGTAGGCGGCTACTCGAGGGGGCAAGCGCAGTTATTGCCACCTCGGATCAGGAAGCCGGCGAACTCCTCGCCGGTGGCCTTCCTCGCGCCAGGCTCGTGGCGCGGCGGAACGGTGTGGAAGTGCCTGCGACGTGGCCCGCGCGAGGCACGTTTCGGAAGGCGCGCGGTATTTCGGCCGAGGAGAAGCTGGTCCTTTTCCTTGGGCGCCTATCCGCCAAGAAGAGCCCGGATTTGCTGCTACGGGCATTCGCGGAACTTTCAGGGCGCGCCACCGGAATCTCCATGACACTGGTCTTCGCCGGACCTGACGAAAGCGGCGTGGAAGCAGAACTGGGTCAGATGGCCACGCAACTGGGCGTGCAGTCGAAGGTTCAATTTGCCGGACCGGTCTTTGGCGAGTCCAAGTGGGCGGCCTATAGGGATGCGGACGTTTTCGTGCTTCCGTCGCGCAATGAAAACTTTGGGAATACCGCGGCGGAAGCGGTGGCGGCTGGGACTCCCGTTATCGTGACGGAACAATGCGGGATTGCGCCACTACTTGCGGATGAGGCTGGCTTGGTGGTGCGCCACGACACGACGGCACTATCAAACGCGCTGGCGCGCATCCTGAGTGAAGCGCAACTCCGCGCGCGGCTGGTGGCTGGATGCGCCGTGGTCGCATCGCGTCTGGGGTGGGAAGAACCCGTTCGCGACATGGAGGCGTTATACGCCGGGCTTGCGTCACCGCAGGCCGCGGGGGCAGAATCTAAGGCGATGGGATAGTTTCTTGCCAACACTGGGACATAGTACTTTTCGCGGTATCTGGTGGAGCAGCAACCTACTGCTGGCCGTCGCGTTTGTGTCCATGCTGTACTCCTGGCACCGAGAATATTCCGTGCGCTGGTATCTCGACGGCTTCTCGGATGCGATTGTGTCCAATACCGTGCCCCCCGAGCAAAGGGTCGAAGCCATTTTGAGCTGGATGCGCAGCGAGCCGTCGAGAGCCACCGCCCCAAATCCGGACACCCTTCGGAAACGCGACCCGGAAACGACGCTTACCTACCACCAGCTGTTGAACGTCTGCGGTACGGCGACGAACGCCTTCTTGAATCTTGCGCGAAGCTCCGATCTGCGAGTCCGCCGCCTACTCCTGTTGACCCCCGATCGCCAAACCAAGCATGTGGTTGCCGAGGTTCTAATCGACGATCGCTGGGTCATCGTCGATCCCACCTACCGGCTCATCATGAAGGATGCACGGGGCCACTATCTGACGCGCAAGGATTTGCAGGATCCGGTCTTGTTTTCCCAGGCCACTGGCGCCGTACAGAACTACCCGCATGAGTACACTTATGACCAATTCGCGCACGTACGGCTGGCGCGGCTACCGCTCGAGGGCTTGCATATGCGGCGGGTGTTAGATTGGGTATACCCGGGCTGGGATGAAGTGGTCGACTGGAGCCTACTGCTGGAACGCGAATCGTTCTTTTATGTGGTTCTCACGGTTTCAGCGACCTTGTTCTTCTTGTTGTTGCGGGCCCTGCTGGCCTGGTATGCGGACAGCCGTTTGAGAATCCCGCGCTTCCAATTGCGAAAGCATGCTGTCCGTGCCGGCGCCGCCTTCTTCTCCGCGCCGGAGATCAAACAGTAGCGTGTGCGGTATATGCGGCGTCGCGTTCGCTTCGCGCAGCGCCAGCGCTGAGTCTCGCGTACGGGCGATGACCGCGGCGATGCACCATCGCGGTCCGGATGAAGAAGGGTTTCTTGCCGGCGATGCGCGGGCGCCGGGACTTGCACTGGGGATGCGCCGGTTGAGCATCATCGATCTGGCCGGCGGCCACCAGCCCACCTGGAACGAAACCAAGGATGTCGCGGTCATCTTCAATGGCGAGCTGTACAACTATCGCGACCTGCGCGAGCGCCTCATGCTCTGCGGTCACCACTTCGTCACACAATCGGACACGGAGATACTCGTTCACGCCTGGGAGGAATGGGGCGACGACTTCCTCGCCGAACTGCGGGGCATGTTCGCTTTCGCGTTGCTTGATCTTCGCGCGCGATATGCCCCGGCACCGCTTCTCTTGCTGGCGCGCGATCCGCTGGGCATCAAGCCGCTCTATTACACGCAGACGCCGGAAGGTTTTGCGTTCGCTTCGGAGGTGCGCGCGTTGCTGGCCTCGGGCGCGGTTCCCCAACGCTTGTCGCAGGACGCGGTCACCGCCTATCTGCTTTTTGGCAGCGTCTCCGAGCCAGTGACGCTTGTGGAAGGAGTGTTTTCCCTTGCTCCCGGACATCGCATGCTGCTGCATGTCCCGGAGCGGCGGCGCACCCCGCGGGCGCGGCCTTGGTGGGACCCCGCGGTTTCGCCCGCGGCGCGCGAACCGCGCAAGCCGCGCGATCTTCCAACGGCGACGAAAAAGCTGCGGCCGCTTCTTGAAGATGCCGTGCGCGCGCATCTCGTCGCCGACGTGCCCGTGGGTTTGTTCCTTTCAAGCGGGTTGGACTCCGGCGCCATCGGGGCGCTCGCCGCCCAGGCCCGCGCCGGAATCCAGAGCTTTACACTGACGTTTCCGGGCACGGAGTTCGATGAAGCGGAGCTGGCGCGGCTGGCGGCAAATCGATTCAAGACCAAACACACCGAAGTGCCTTTGAGCGGAGCGGCGGTCCTTTCGCGGCTGGATGAAGCCCTGGCCGCGCTCGACCAGCCCACCATGGACGCGATCAATACTTACTTTGTTTCTTGGGCGGCAAGAGAAGTCGGGCTGAAAGTTGCGCTATCGGGGCTGGGGGGAGATGAGCTTTTCGCGGGCTATCCAACTTTTACAGATACGCCGCGTCTTGCCCGACTGATCAGATGCGCGTGGTACCTGCCTGGAGCGGTGCGGCAAATGACTGCTCCACTGGTTGGCGGTCTCGCCGCGCGGCCAGCCTCACCGGACGCTCGGCACAAGGCCGCGGCCGCGTGGGCCCGTCCCGACGCCTTGCCGCATCCTTATTTCTACGCGCGGACGCTCTTCCCGCCGGGGCAGCTCGATCGAATCATCGAGCCGCGGTTTCGCCCCAGCGCGGTGGGCGCCGACGGCGTCACGCTCGAGCCGACTTGGCTCGCATGGCTCGAACGAACGGCCGACGAAGCCCGCAAGCTGGAACCGGTGGCCGCCGTTTCCTGGCTTGAAATGCGCACCTACATGGCCAGCACGCTGCTGCGCGACACGGATGCCGTCAGCATGGCGCAATCGCTGGAAGTTCGCGTGCCGTTGCTCGATACACCGCTGGTTGAATTTGTTGAGTCCCTGCCGGATGGCGCGCGCCGCCGCTCCGGTCGACAAAAGGCGCTGCTGGTGGAAGCGCTCGGCGATTTGCTGCCGCGAGAAATCCTAACGCAACGGAAACGCACGTTTACTCTGCCGTGGGAGGAGTGGCTGCGTGGACCACTGCGCGCGCGGATGGAAGCGAGCTTCGCCGACCCTGCGCCGCCGCTGGCGGTTTATCTCCGCCCGGGAGGTGTCTCGTCGGTGTGGACGAATTTTCTTGCCGGGAAAACCAGCTGGTCGCGCCCCTGGTCCTTGTATGTCCTGAACGAGTGGTGCCGCCGACATCTCGCGGCATAAACTTCCGGCTGAGGTACACTGACAAATCGCGAGATGAATATTCTTGGGATCAATGCGTACCACGGGAACGCTTCGGCGGCCATTGTCTGTGACGGCCGGTTAATCGCCGCGGTCGAAGAAGAACGCTTCAACCGCGTGAAGTATGCAGCGGGATTTCCCGCGCAGGCCATTCGTTATTGCTTGAAGGAAGCAGGCCTCACGCTCTGTGACATCCATCACGTTGCCGTGCCGCGAAATCCGTACGCCAGGCTGGCCACCAAACTCTTGTACGCGCTGCGCATGCCGTCTTTCGCGCGGACACGCGTCAAAGTTCTCGCGAAATTCACAGGTATTCCCGAGGCGCTGGCGGCAGCCTTTGACGCCGATCCAAAAAAAACTGGCGCCACGTTTCACCGCGTCGAACACCACCAGGCGCATCTTGCGAGCAGCTTTTTTGTTTCACCGTTCGAACGTGCCGCGTTGCTTTCCGCTGACGGCCTCGGCGATTTCGCGAGCACCATGTGGGGCGCCGGCGCCGACAACCGCATGAGGATCGACGGGGCGGTAGCTTTTCCGCATTCGCTGGGGCTGTTTTACACCGCGGTGACGCAATATCTCGGCTTCCTGAAATTTGGCGACGAGTACAAAGTCATGGGGCTCGCCGCTTATGGCCACCCGGACCAGCTCGGCTCTTTTCGCGACATGGTGCGTTTTGATAGCCGCTCCAATGGCAACGGTTTCCGCCTGGGGCTGGCGTACTTTTCGCATCACCGCACTGGCCCGGAAATGTCCTGGGCCGAAGGCCAGCAGACCCCCACGCTCGGCAAAATGTTTTCGGGGCACATGGCCAAGCGGCTGGGACCAGTTCGCGCTCCCGAAGAAGCGCTCGAGGAGCGCCACCGCAATTTGGCTTGTTCGTTGCAAGCGCGGCTCGAAGAGGTCTATCTCGGCATGTTGAAAAAGCTCGGCGAGAGAACCGGACTCAAGGCGGTGTGTTTGGCAGGCGGCGTGGCTTTCAATTGCGTGGCGAACGGGAAAGTTTTTGACGCGACGCCGTTCGAGCAGGTTTACGTTCATCCGGCGGCGGGAGACGCGGGATTAGCAGTGGGGGCCGCGTACTACGTCTGGCATCATAAACTCGGCAAGCCGCGCTCCTTCGTGATGCATCACGCCTACTGGGGACCTGGATATTTGCGGGAAGAAATTCGCCGCGCCATTGATTCGAACGGTCTGGCACAAAGCGGCTATTCCATCGCTGAACTGAACGAAGAGGAGTTGTCGCGGAGCGCCGCCAGGATCATCGCGGACGGAAAGATTCTCGGCTGGTTTCAGGGCCGCGCCGAATGGGGCCCGCGCGCGCTTGGCAACCGCAGCATCGTGGCCGACCCGCGCCGTCCGGAAATGAAGGAAATTCTCAACCGCCGGATCAAGCACCGGGAAATCTTTCGACCGTTTGCGCCTTCCATCCTGGCAGAAGCCACCGCGGAGTATTTTGAGAAGTCCTACCCTTCGCCCTTCATGACCCTGGCGTATTCCGTGCGCCCGGAGAAACGCGACAAGATCCCGGCACCGACGCACGTGGACGGCACCGGCCGACTGCAAACCGTCACGCGCGAGGCCAATCCTCGCTATCACGCGCTCATTTCCGCTTTCCGTGATCTCACCGGCGTGCCCGTGGTGCTCAATACTTCCTTCAACGACAACGAACCCATCGTCTGCCGCCCCCAAGAAGCGATCGATTGTTTCCGGCGCACGCACATGGATGCCCTGGTTCTCGGCGATTTCCTCGTCTCGCGCCCCTAATCTTTGTTCATGCAATTTGGAATTTCGGGCCCCTAGCCACGGCGAACGAACTATGGCAAGATAACGGGCATGGGAAACAAAGACGCGCGAAAACGTGAAGTGAAGAAGCCGCCAAAAAAGAAACCAACCGCCCATGAGCTGAATCGGGCCGCTGCGCCGGTTTTCAAGAAGCCTGCCTGAAATCGTTCAGGCGACACTGCCCTGCCGAGCGACGGAACTCTGTACAATCTTTCCCCGTGCGCATCCTGCTGCTCAATCTCTATTTTCCGCCCGACAGCTCCGCGACCGCGAAGATGATCGAAAGCGTCGTGGATGCTCTTTCTCTCGCGCATGGCGTGACCGTACTGTGCGGGCGGCCGTCCTACGATCCCACCGAACGGCGACCGTGGCGTCCTTACCAAACGGAAATCGCGGGCCGGGCGCGCATCATTCGTGTGGGTTCGACGGCCTTTCCGCGCTTCGAAATGAAAAAACGAGTGCTGAATTATCTCAGCTACGTCGCGCTGGCGATTCCGCGTGGGCTCCTGGTGCCCTGTGACGCCATCGTGGCCATGACCGATCCTCCGTTTCAGGGAATCGTTGGCGCGGTCGTCGCCATGCTGAAACGTAAGCCGTACGTCTACAACATACGGGACATGTATCCGGACATGGCCGTGGGGGGCTCCCTGGTTCGACCTGGCAGGCTCGCGACGATCTGGGAGAAGCTCCATCGCTGGGCGCTGCGCCGCGCTACCCGCGTTATCGTTCTCGGTGAGGACATGCGCGCGCGCATTATCGGCAAGGGTGTAGAACCCGCCCGCGTGCTGATCGTTCGCGATGGAACCGAAATCGTTCCGCCCAATACGCCGCTTCCGGCCCCCGATTCTGAAGTTGTCCGCGCGATCCGCGGCAGTTTTTCCTTTGTTCTTGTGCACGCCGGCAACCTTGGTTTCTATGGCGCTTGGAACAGCCTGGTGAGCGCCGCGCGCCTGCTGGCGAACGATGGTGTGGGCTTGGTGTTCGTGGGCGACGGAGCGCAGCGCTCCGAAATCGAAGCCGCGGCCGCGGGTTCCGGCAATATCCGTTTTCTGGAGTTCTTCCCGGCGAGCAAAATCCCGTCTGTCCTGGCGGCCGCCGATGCTCACGTCATTACCGTGAAGCGGGGTCTGGAAGGCGTGGTGGTGCCCAGCAAAATGTACGGGATTCTCGCAGCGGGAAAACCCATCGTCGCGGTGGCGCCGAAAGAGACGGACGCCGTGTCGCTGGGGATTCGGCGTGGCTTCGCGGTAGCTGCAGATCCCGACCGCGCCGCGGAAGTTGTCAGCGCCGTGCGCGGTCTTGTCTCCGACCCCCATAAGCTGAAGACCATGGGCCAGGCGGCGCGGGCCGCCGCTCCCGATTATGATAGAGTCAAGGAATTGCAAAAATTTGTGGAAATCATCGACCACCTCGCGGTGGAATAGAGAAAATCAAGGAGGCCACTCAAGCGTGACGACGGCGGATGGGTTTTGGACGGGCAAGACTGTTCTGGTAACCGGCGGAGTATCGTTCATCGGCTCGACGCTTACCGATCAGCTCCTGGCGCGAGGCGTGAAAAAGGTTCGCATCGTCGACGACCTAAGCAGCGGCCATCTCGACAACATTCGTCAGCATCTCGGTACCGGCAAGGTCGATTTTCTGCAGGCCGATTTGCGGGAACCAGGTGTGACCCGGGCCGCCATGCAGGGCGTCGACACGGTTTTCCATCTCGCCGCGGATCACGGCGGGCGCGGCTACGTGGACCTCCACCAAGCCGGCCCGGCGTCGAACTTTTTCCTGGACGGACTGGTCTTTGCCGAGGCCCTCAAAGCCAAAGTAGGAAAAGTGGTGTTCGCTTCTTCCGGCTGCGTGTATCCGAATTTCCTGCAATCGGACACCAAAAAAGAGCTTTATCTCACCGAAGACCTGACCAAAGGCCCGAATGATGCCGACAATACCTATGGCTGGGCCAAGTTGATGGGCGAATTCACGCTGCAGGCTTATGCCAAGGAACACGGAATGGGAACGGCTTCCTGCCGTTATTTCACGGTGTATGGTCCTCGCGGAGTGGAGAATCACGCGGTCATCGCCATGATTGCGCGGGCTTTCCTCGGGCAGAACCCTTTCGAAGTGTGGGGCGACGGCACTCAGATCCGCAACTGGACCTATATTGAGGACATTGTCGAGGGTACCATCCTGGCCGGGGAGAAGATCCACGACGGCACGGCGATTAACCTCGGAACGATGGAGCGTATCCGGGTGATCGATTGCGCGAAAATGGTGTGCGAATTCACCGGACACAAAGCCGAAATCAAGCTCCGCCCGGATATGCCCACCGGTCCGCTCAACCGCGTGGCCGACAATTCTCTCGCCAAGAAACTTCTCGGCTGGGAACCGCGAGTGCTCTTCCGCGAAGGCCTCAAGCGCACCATCGAGTGGTACTACGCCACGAGGAACAAAGAGGAAGTGAAGCGCATCTTCACACGCATGCTCACGGAAAGATAAGCAGACGGCCTGCGGGTTAAAAAAGAAACTCCGAGTCATTGGTCTGGCAAAAAGCAATGGATTTAGAACTGTGTATGGGCCTTCCCGCCAAGCGCACTGTTGGCCCACATTCGCCGGGCCGCGGTTTCCATGCATCTCTCCTCCCCACCAACGCCTATTCCCTACCCCCTCTTTCCCACACCAGCAACCATCCTGACGATCCCGATTGAAGCAAAACTAAAATCGCAGTATTGTGTTTGGGCTGTGTGGGACAGCGATTTGTTAGCGTCACTGGGGAGCCGGACCCCATTCCGGCAAGGATCACCTGAGGCACCGGCGGCAGCAGTGCGGCCGGATTCGGCTCATCTGATAAACGAGGTTGCATGGCCGCAGACCTGCTGGCTTTTTTCATCGCCCTGTTCGCGTCGCTGATGCTCGTCGTTCCCGTGCGCGCTCTCGCCTTGCGCGTTGGAATGGTCGATCTGCCTGGGCCGCGCAAAGTTCACCTTACGCCCATCCCGCTTCTTGGCGGCCTGGCGATGTACGCTGCGGTGGTCATGGCTGTGCTGTTGGCCTTCAATGGACCTGCACGCGCCCAGATTGTGGGCATACTCATCGGCGCGACGCTCGTCGCCGGTGTTGGCATTCTCGACGACCGGGGGTTGCTCCATCATCAGGTCAAACTGTTTGTGGGCATGCCCCTGGCGGCGGCGATACTGCTCGTCAGCGGAATTCGTGCGCAGGTTTTCAGCGTGCTGGTGGGCGGGCGCGGCGGGGATTTTCTGGACGCCGTTCTCACGGTTGTCTGGGTGGTGGGAATTACCGCCTCCTTCAGCATCCTTGATCACATGGACGGCTTGTGTGCAGGCGTTGCGGCCATGGCATCTGTTTCTTTCGCCATGCTGGCCTATCTGAACGGCCAGACGCTGGTTACCACGCTGGCTGCCGCCGTTCTCGGCGCGGCCAGCGGGTTTCTGCGCTGGAATTTTAAGCCCGCCAAGATCTTCATGGGCGATGGCGGCGCCATGTTTCTCGGTTACTTGATGGCCACGCTGGGGCTGAAACTACGCCTGGAGAACACCAATCATCTGTCCGCCTGGCTGGCGCCGATTCTGGTCCTAGGTGTGACCATATTCGACACCACGCTGGTGACGATTTCCCGCTCGCGGCGCGGGCTGCTGCCTTTTGCGACGCCCGGGAAGGACCACGCGGCTCATCGCCTTTCGAATCTAGGTCTCGGCCACCGCGGCGCCGTTCTCACCCTGTATGTGCTCGGCGCCCTCGGCGGCGGCGCCGCCGTACTGGTCAGTTATCTTTCCGCGCGAATGGCTTTCTTCGTTGGGGTTCTGGCCTGCGGCATCATCTTTGCCGGCGTTGCCTATCTTGAGCGCGCACCCTATGAGCGCCAGACGCCGAAGACCTCCACCGCTTCCTAAGACAACTTGCCGATTCGAACGCATCGTCCATCGTTGGTTTTGCGACTCTCCGCGTGTTGGCCGTCGGTGGCGGATTCGCTATACTTAGCGGTCGTCCTCTCACTCACAACTCGAGCAGCCCGCACGGCTCGAGCGGGAAGCAGGTAAGTTTTTTGGCGTGGGATCCCTAGAATTTACAGGGAAGGCACGTCCTTGGGAAGCACGGAAACTTTGGAAAACACAGAAGCGCAGCTCCGGCCTGGACGGGGCGACCGGGAAGTCATCGTTGTTGGCGGCTCCGCTGCGGGACTCTTCACCGCCGCGAGGGTGGCACGCGGCGGCCGTAGCGTGCGCGTGCTGGAATCAAAACCGCAATTCGAGCCCGCGGCTCGGACGTTGATTGTTACGGATCACTTCCGCAACCAAATGGGGGTTTCCGCTCGCGAAAGCATCATCAACGAGATTCGCCGTTTCGAGCTTTTTACCGACGGCCGCTCGGCACAGGTCGCGCTGAGCAAGCCTGATCTGATCATTGAGCGCTCGCGCCTGATTCCCGCGCTGGCCCGCGAGGCCCACGAGGCCGGCGCGGCACTATCGTTCGATACGCGTTTCCTGGGTATCGGTCCGAATGCCCGCGGCTTGCGGCTGGAAGTGGAATCCGGCGGCAAGCGCGAAGACCTGCACGCGGACAGCGTGGTTGGCGCAGATGGCGCCGCGAGCCGAGTGGCGCGTGCTTCCGGCTGGCCCCCCATCGAGACGGTGCCACTCGTTCAAGCCATCGTGCGCCTGCCGAAAGACTGCCCTCCCGATACCACCCGCGTCTGGTTCGTGCCCGATGATACGCCTTACTTTTACTGGCTGATTCCCGAATCGCCCGAACGTGGCGCGCTGGGTGTGATCGGCGAGCACGGCAGCGACACGAAGCGCTGCTTCGAACGCTTCCTTGAAAAGAAACAGTTGGAGCCGCTCGAATGGCAAGGCGCGCGCATCCCGGTCTATCGCGGCTGGGTGCCGGTACGGCGGCAAGTCGGGAACGGCGAAGTTTACCTGGTGGGTGACGCCGCAGCGCAGGTCAACTGTAGGGGGAATCGTTACCGGTTTTCGCGGCGCGCTGGGCGTCTCCGAGGCACTCTTGCAGAATGGCAAGAGCCGGGAGCTAGCCGCCTTGCGGCGCGAACTCGGAACCCATTGGCTGATTCGCCGCGCGCTGCACCATTTTGAGCAGAAGGATTATTCACAGCTCGTGGATCTGCTGGATGCTTCGACGCGGCAATCGCTTGGCGAAATCAACCGCGATGAGTCCACCCGTTTATTGTGGAACGTGGTGCGCCGGCAGCCGCGCCTCGTACTCCTCGGGCTGCGCGGCTTGCTCATGGGCAAAGCCGAAAGTAGTTAGACCAAGCCTCGGCCGGCCTGCCCAATCACTCAAAACAAATCGAACGAGAAGATGTGGCCGGTCGAGTCACCCACATAGAATTTCTGGATAACGGTGTCAAAACTTGGATCGCCGATGGTCGCGCCGGCATTAATGAGGCGATTCGCGGCGTTCGCGCCGGTTGTCGGATTGATCTTGTACAAATGACCGTCCGAAGAAGCGACGTACATGAATTCGGCTTGCGGCGGCGGACTGAACACGAGTGAAGAGGGGTTGGTAATCGCGGGATTCACCCATCCGCCGGGTGAAACCGAGAAGGTGACGGGGGCACATGTCGCGAGCGGATAGGCCACGTGGACTTTGGATACGCCGGTCGAAGTGGAAAAGAACACATCGTCGTTTAAGGCCGCGGTTTCAATGGGAATGGGGAAGCCCCGGGGAGTGACGCCCAGAGCGGCGCTGCCCGCGGCGCAATTGTTGATATCCGTGCGCACGGCGTAAAGCACCCCGCCGTTGGTGGTGACATAGATCACCCGGCCGTCGAAGTTTTCGGTCGGCGCCTGGTCGATATCGTTCAGGCTGAAGGACGCCGATAGAGCTCCGGTATTGGTGCTGATTTTCCAAAGGCTGGGCTGGGCAATACCACCAGCGGAGCGGCTGGCAACCCAAGCCATGTTGTTGACGTAGTCTACATACGGAGTGGCGTTCACGATGTCCATGTTCCCCGGATTGAGTGTCCAAACCGTTGCGCCGGTGTTTCCGTTCAAGCCGAAAACCCTATTGTTGGTTGTGCTGCCCGCGCCGACATTTCGCGTGGCCACGATGACCAGGTCAAAAGCGCTGAGGTAGCCAACTCCGCTGAACGACTTCACCTGGACGGCTGGGGCCGCCAGGAAACCGCTGCCAGCGCCAGTGGTCAGCACTGCGGTTTGCCACAGCAAGGCGCCCGTGTCTGCACGGAAGGCATAAACCGTGCCGTCGCCTGCGGCCACATAAGTGACGGCACAGACGTTTTTGCAGGTGGGATGGGATGTATCTGAAGCAGCGATAAGCGGAGGCCGTCCCTGGATCGCGCCACCGGTAACACCCGATGTTCCACCGGGCTGATAATTGCGCTGGCCGTTGGTGACGCTCATGGCGTGAACCGAGTTGTCGTTTCCACCGGTAACAACAATATTTCCGGGATCCAAGGCCGGTGCCGCCAGAGTCGTTGCGCCCGTCTTGTAACTCCAGTTCTTGTTCGCGCCCCCGCCGGCCACCGTGGTGTTCGTTTGTGTAGCGGTGTTGCCGAAAGAATAGTGAGGCGCAGCAGTGGAAGCCGCTCCGGCAATGGCCGTGGCATCGTGGGTGTAGGCTTTGTAGGCGTACGGCGTGCCAGGAAGAACGATGCTGTTGTCTCCGTTTTCATCAAAGGCGCTGACGGTCGCGAACGCGCCGGTGTTGGCGGCGATGAATTGCCCGGCAACGGGCTGCGCCCCGATGTTGTAGACCGTACCGTCGGCCGGAGCAAACGTCGGCGCGACGTTTCCTGCCTGCTTGGCGAACAATACGCCGTCGTAATTGGCATTTGTCGAGCCGATCGGAAACGTCCAGTTCAGCGTGATTTCCGAAATTCCCAGCGTCGGCACGCCGAGCGTCACATCGCGCAGATAGCGTAGGTTGAGCGTCGGCTGGTTGGCCACGATGTTTTCGCGCGATCCATACAAAGGCGACAAGGCATTGGCCGACTCGGCGGCGACGGCGGTCACCGGCTCGGGCTCGGTGTAGCGGCGGGCCAGGAAATTGTCGAAGTCGTAGTTCACTGGATTGCCGTCATAGACAAAGAGTCCGACGGAGCCGGCGGTCGTAACGTTGTTGTTGCCGACGATGGACGGCGCCTGCAGTACACCACCGACGTAGGTGCGCATCGTTGCGGGGCTTCCGAAAAATGCTCCGGCGACGGTATAGAACGTGGCGTCGACCCAGGGGTAGAGCGGCTCCTGCAAGCTAAGGAACGCGCCGGCATTCCAAGACGCGAGCTGCGACACTCGCTGGTTCGTAAGTGCTCCGATGGTGATGAACTGCAAGCAAGAACGGTAGGCGGTCATATTGGCAGCCGTGGTCCCGCCAACCCGCCCCAGCGGGCATCCCGTGCTTTCCAGCCCCGCGACGGTAGTCATGCGAACGTCGGCCTGAACCAGCACGTCCCTCTCGTTGGCAACAGCAGTAAAGTAAATGACGTTTCGATTGGCGCCCACGGCATTGGATTCGCGAAGGATCCGGTTTGTCCCGACGTCGGCCACCACGTTCCAAGGCCCCCCACCTTGTACCGTCCAGCCGGCAGGCGGCTGAGCAAGCGTATCGGCGTCAAAATTGTCGTAGGCAAGATAGACATTGTTCAGGTTTGCCGGGGGAGCAGGTGCGTTGGCGTTGCCGTAGAACAACGAGTAGCTCGCGTCTGCGCCATTGGCGGCGATATCCGCCTGCAACTTGAACCAGATCGTGCTGCTGGCGTTGTTGCAATTGATTACCTGCCGGTCGAGCTGCGTCCAAATGTTGGCGGCGAAGCGCGCGATGCGCAAGTCGTTGCAGTCGGCGCGCATCTTTCCGGCGATGACCAGAGCAGCGGTATTGAACCCGGTGATCGCAGCGCTGTAGCCGTTGTACCCGCCAAAAGGCGCGATGGCGCCAACCGTAACGGTGATGGCCCGAGTGAAGGACCACGTGACTCCATCTTCCAGCTGATCTTTCACCAGCAAGCCGTAATTCGGAATCGTTCCGTTAATCCAACCCTGGGGAATGTTCGCCGACGTCGAATCGCTCAGAACGTTAAACGAAACCGCCGTGCCCGCCGTCGTTCCCGAAGGCTGCGTGTCGGTCGCCGTGGGATCGAAGTCGCCCCCCGCGGTGGTCCATGCCAGCGCGCCATTCCGGGTATTCCAGGTGACCCCGGCTTCCGTCCAGTCGGTCAATCCGGTAATGCGATGGATTTCCTGGCTGCGACTGAGAAAGGGTGGCGTGGTGCGAACTAGATTGAGTGTCGAAGTCTTCAGTGCGGTGTTGGGGGTTAGTCCCGTGGTGCTGAGATCGAAACGCACCAAGGAACGTTGGTTGGCATTTTGCGCGGTATGCGTGGAAACCGTTGTCGCAGCGCCGTTATTGATCGCGGGGGCGGCTTGACTGACGGTCGCGTCTCGAGTCGATGTCACCGCGGTTTGTTCGTCCGAGAGGAGTGGCCTCGCCGGGCAAACCAGTAGCAGCACGAGGAAGCAGCGTAGCGCGGTAGCTAGAAAACTTCGAATTGACCAGGAATTCGTTCTCATCGCTCCGCTTCTACTTCCGCCCTGGCTGGAGTGGGGGGCTGGTGGGGGAAGAGTGTGAATTCCGATTCAAGCACCAGGCGGTCGTCCAGGAAAACGCGCACGCGCCAGGTCCCGCTGAGATTTCTTTGCGTGATATATGTTCCACCGACGGGCAGCACGGTGAGAACCGAGGAATCGCCCCGGCTTTTCATCAGCAGGGTGGTAATCCCTTCCGGATGAACTTTGTTGGCATCAGCCACGAGGTGCGGCGCCGCCGGGGCGGGTGAGACTTCACTGTTGAACGCCGGGGCCCTGGCCGGCGCAGGACCGCCAATCGAAAACTGTGTCTTTCTAGAGGAATACATGCTTCCACCCGGCAAAAGAAATTCCACCGTCTGCACATGCTGGCCGCTCACACCCGGCCACACCACAAAAACGAACAGATCGCGAAGGTCGGCGATGGGAAAGGTATCCTGCGTGGTCCGGCAGGAAGTATCCGGCGTCTCGCAATAGAAAATCTCCGGCCCGCGGGGCCGGGGTAGTGGGCGACGCGCGCCTAGCCGCGCGTCGGAGTTAAGACGGCCCTTTTCCTCGTTGGGCCGGACTGGCCGGTTCGAAGATTGGGCGGTGGCCTGCTCGGAAACACACCAGAGCAAGCCGAGAGAAGCGAAAATTAGAATGGCGAGACGAATCCGTCCCATGGCTGCCTCCGCAGACCAGTTGTGCTACCTGCGAACATGACCCTAGTTTCAAACTAACTAGGGTCAGGCGGGCTGTCTATAGGCCTATGGTTTGAAGTTTCTAAGAAACAAGGGTATGGCAAGGCACTCGCCCGAGAAATGGGGCGCCTACGAGGGAGGCTTTGTTCCTTCCGACGAATAGGTCAAAATAAGACCCTAGCATTCCACCGCGGACGGGGGTCCGAAGCTCATCCTAGGGAGAGTTCGTTTTGCGTCTTTCAGTCATCGGTTGCGGGTACGTAGGTCTCGTCACCGGAGCTTGTCTTGCCGAGGCCGGACACGAGGTAGTTTGCACGGACATCGATCGGGAGCGCATCGCCAAGCTCAATGCCGGCGGCGTTCCGATTTACGAGCATCACCTTGAGCAAATCCTCGCATCCGCTCGGAAGGCGGGAAAGATCTCCTACACCGCCGACGCCGGTGAAGCCATCCGCGCCGGAGATACCATCTTCATCTGTGTGGGAACCCCGCCGAAAGATTCCGGCGAGGCCGACCTCTCGGCCATCGACCACGTGGCTCGGCAAATCGCCGCGGAAGCGAAATCGCCTAAACTCATCGTTGAAAAAAGCACCGTCCCCGCGCGCACCGGGCTCGAACTCAGCCGCGCCCTTTCCGCGTATTCCAAGAACAGCAACGTGAAATTCCGCGTCGCTTCCAATCCGGAATTCCTTCGCGAAGGCACCGCCGTCGCGGATTTTTTTCATCCCGACCGGATTGTCGTGGGTGTCGAGGATCCCTCTTCCGCCGCCGAACTCCGCGAAATCTACCGACCGATTCTCGAACGCAGTTTCCGCTGCCCGGTGCACAACGGAACCTGCCCCCCAGGCCGCATAGCCGAATTTCTGGTTACCACCATCAACAGCGCCGAGCTCATCAAGCACGCCTCGAATTCTTTTCTGGCGCTGAAAATCAGTTATGCCAATGTGATCGCTGATCTCTGCGAAAGGATCGGTGCCAACGTCGAGGAGGTTACGCATGCCATGGGACTCGACCCGCGCATCGGCGGACAGTTTCTCAAGGCCGGGCTCGGTTATGGCGGTTTCTGTCTCCCCAAGGACGTACAGGCATTCATCCACTTGTCGGCTTCCGTCGGAGTGGACTTCGACATCCTGAAGGCCACCGAAAGCGTCAACAAGCAGCGCATCGACCGCTATTTTGAAAAAATCCGCCAGGCGCTATGGGTGGTAAAAGGCAAGCGCGTGGCCGTCCTTGGACTGGCCTTCAAAGCCAACACCGACGACATCCGCTTCGCTCCCGCGCTGGAAGTCCTCAGGCGCCTGCTTGAGGAAGGCGCGGTGGTGCATGCCACCGACCCGGAA
>Ga0209801_1001205_pt1 | contig 16232 bp, 14 predicted proteins | sample GraSoiAngelo_127_FD_185884 | JGI IMG/M metagenome (GOLD analysis project Ga0209801, IMG submission 185884) | Grasslands soil microbial communities from the Angelo Coastal Reserve, California, USA - 14_0927_09_40cm (SPAdes) (version 2) | ecosystem: Environmental > Terrestrial > Soil > Grasslands ... | reverse complement strand
GACCTCATTTCTGCCTCTTCCCAGGCCTGAAAAGGTGGCAGTTCCTTAAATCGCGTGCTCATGGGTGTTATGAATCCGCGGGCTGCCATCACCGCCAAACGCGATCTTAAATGCTCGGAAGACCACACACAACCTAGGGCTTGGGCGTTTCCAGCGCCACCACGGTATCCCCGCCGCGCTTGCGCGCCTCTTCGATGGAAAACTCCGCGCGGTTGATCAGGTCCGTCACGATGTCTTCGCTGTCGTACTCGTGCTTGGCCACGGCCTCGACAATTCCCGCGCTCAGCGTAATTTGCGTCGCGTCCCACGGCGGCCGCAGTCCGGACGCCGCACGGCGCAATTTATCCACCAGGTTGTGCGCTCCCGCAAGCGTCGTATCGGGCAGGATAAATGCCAGCGACCACGAAGTGTATTTCACCGCCACGTCGTTTTGCCGCACGATTGGCAGCAACGACCGCGCCAGTTGCTCCAAAAAACGTTCCAGCGGCGATTCGCCCTGCTGCCGGAGAAGTTCTGCGCCGCGATCGATCTGCAGAATGGTAAGCGCCAGCGGCGTGCTCTGCGTCCGCGCGCGGTCCGCTTCCGTTAGCAAACAACTCTGGTACGAACTGCGGCTCAGCAAACCCGAGCGCTCATCGGAGACGCCCATGCGTCGCACCAGCGAGCGCAGCCGCGTGTGGCTGACGCTCATCAGCATCTGGTCGCCAATGGCCTGCAGGAAGTAGGCCTCATTGGCCTTCCACTTGTGCGCTTCGGCACGACCCACGATCAGCATCCCGGCGGGCATCTGCGTCTCTTTGTCCATGATGGTCACGCCCAGCGCGGTGTCCAGCCCCAGGTCGCTAAGAATCGATCCCTCCGAGGCTTGCACCACGAGTCCGCCGAGTTCATCCGGCTCGGCCTTTTCAATGTGCGCGAGTAGCAGGACCACCTGTGCGCCGGGTGCGGGCTTCACCTCTGGCGCGCAATATTCCGCGGCCATTTCCGGCGGCCGCCCCGGTGGGCCCACGACGGCCAGCGCGCGCGTCACGCGAAGATAGGTGCCGACCTCGTTGACCGCCGTATTGAGCATGGCCCGCGGCGTCTGCTGGCGAAATATCTTTTGATTGACCTCGGAAATCTTTGAAAGATCGCGCAGCGTCTCAACCGAATAAACTCCGGTCTTCATGGTGATGGGCGTTGGCGCCTCGGCCACAGGAGCCACAGGAGCAACCGGCGTCGCGGGCGTGGCTGGCGCTGGCTGCACAGGAACGGGCTCGGTCTTCGATTTGGGCGCTCCTGGGGGCCACCAGTTTGCCATTTGGTAGAGATTGGCCAGCCGCGCGCTCCGCTCTTCTTCCCCGGGGAACATCGCCGCAATTCGTTGCAGACGCTCCAGTGCCTTGTTGTGCAGCGAGTACTGCAAAAAAATCTCCGTCTGCACGATCAGATCTTCCAGCGCTTGTAACTGCCGGCCTTCTTCGCTGCCCGGAGAAGGAGCCGTGGAAGCCTGCCCCGCAGGAGTCTGCGGCGCAGCATGACCCGGCATGGGGGTGCTCGATTTCACCAGTCGGCTTGCGATCTGTTTCAGGTGGGTGTCATCCACTCGGCCGCGCAGCAGTTCCATCCGCTCTTGATTGCGATGGTCGTATGCATCGATGTCTACGAGCCTCTCGAGAGACTCCGCAGCCTTAATGACATTCCCTGAGGACAGGTACAGGTCGAAAAGCCTGATCAGCACTTCGAAATACTGTGATTCGCGATTCAATTCGTTGTGGATGGAAGCCCAGAATTCAAGAATAGCTTGAGAATGGGGGTGCTTGGCCCCCACTCCGTCCATCAGCACCGCGAAATCGTTTTGCCGTTTGTCGGCAAACATCCGCCGCTTGAGCGTCAGGAGGATCTCCACGGCCTTGGGGTCCTGGCCCGCGGCGATGTAACGGTCCGCCAGGTCGAACAGCTGGGTCATTCCTTCATTCTTTTCGCGGAGAAGCCGTTCGAGCAACTCGCGCGCGCGCTCGAGATTTCCCGATCGCATGAGCGCATCGCTAAAAGCGGTCACGAAGGCCGCGTCAGTTTCGGAGGAGGCAAACGGTTCCAGCAAGGCTGCCGCGCGGACGGCATTGCCGGCCTGCAGATTTGCCTGGGCATACAGAAGTCCGACGCTGCGCTCTTGCGGCGCGAGTTTGTAAGCACGACCAAGAAGATGGAGCGCATCGGTCGCGGCGCCGCTCGCCGAAGCAAGCTGCCCGGCCCGCAGGAAGGCTCGTACGGCAAGAGCAGTCTTGCCCATGCGTTCGGCCGATTCCGCAAGACGAAGCTGGCGAGCAAGATTCTCAGGATCGAGCTGGGCAATCCGCTCGCTGCAGAAGAGCGCGTCTTCGTTGCGGCCGGCCGTCGTGAATAGCTCCGCGGCTTTGGTGTATTGCTCGATGGCTTCGTCAGGATGATTTTGTTTTTGCTGCAGGAAGGCGTATCGGGCGATGCGCTCGGGCAGTTGTTGGCTGATGCCCACCCGCAGAAACCGGTTGTAGATGGCAAGAGCTTTGGTTTCGTCCTTGGGCTCGACGAGGAGATCAAAGAGAAGACCGTAGTAAACCGCCGCGCGATCCGGCTGATCGATCCGCGCGTAGAGATCGCCGAGCGCCTGCGTGGCTTCCTGATGTTGCGGCATCTCGTCGAGCACGGCGAGATAGGCCTCGATGGCGTCCTCGACGCGGTTCTTCTCGAGGAAGCGTTTGGCGCGATCCAGATGCTTGCTTACGTCTGCGGCCATCCGTTCAGGTTGCCTTTGCGGTGACTGAAAGCTGTCCATCCGGCGCCCAACTGGCGCCAAACAATTTTCCACTCGATGACGATTCTGGGCTGCACGTTGCGTCCGGCGCGAACGGCCCTGATTAACTATATACCCCCATGGGGAAGCGGCAAACGGCCGAAATCGACGGATGCGGTATGCGTCACGGCAATCCAATCCGCCCGAATCAGTCTCGCCGGCCGCAGAATCGCTCGGTGGTACAATTTGCCAGCATATGACGACGACCAAGACCACTTCTCACTATGCGCTCGGCAGCACCGACGCGGAACAGGAGCGCCTCATACGGCAAGCCGCGCTTCTGGCTCCCTTCACCGAACGATTCTTCCGTGGCGCAGGCATTGGCACCGGCCAGCGTGTCCTGGATATCGGGTCCGGGGTCGGAGACGTGGCCATGCTCGCGGCCACGCTGGTCGGTCCTTCAGGTGAAGTTGTCGGCGTAGAGCGCGACGAGCGCTCCATCGACCGTGCCAGGACTCGCGTGGCCCTGGCCGGGCTGCACAATGTGACCTTCACCCAATCCGATGTCTCTCAAATCGCGAGTGGCAAACCCTTCGACGCCGTCGTGGGTCGTTTCATCTTGATGTTTCTCCCCGATCCCCCTACTGTGCTGCGCTCTTTGTCTCAGTTGCTTCGTCCCAGCGGAGTGGTTGCTTTCCACGAGCTGTCTTGGGCGCCTTTTCTTTTGCTGGCGGCACGCCTGCCGCTGTGGTCTGCGGCCACTTCCGTGATCCACGAGACCTTTCGGCGTTCGGGCGCAAACACGGAGATGGGCTTCGCTCTTTACCAGATTTTCCAGCAGGCGGGGCTGCCGGCGCCAGCCATGACTCTCGAGATGCCGCTGGGGAACGATCCAGAATTCATACGTTGGGTCCCCGACGTTCTGGGCAGTTTGCTGCCGCTAGCTCAGCGGTTCGATCTTCCCCTCAGACCGCTCGGTGACCTCAACACTCTTCCACAACGGATCCAAGCGGAGGTCTCCGCATCAAACTCGGTGGTCACCTGGATGGCCCTGGTGGGCGCCTGGTCCCGCAAATCAGCAACCCACGCGTAATTGGCCCATTCCTCATCCATTTTCACGCGGGTTACGGCGCAGTCTTCTCGGAAGCAGCAACATGAGTGTCGCCGACGCGAACAACGAAACACCCGCAACCGCCAGGCCACCATACAAGCTGCCCGTCTTCTGGCTGATCCAACCTGTCGCGTACGGGCCGGCGAATCCCCCCAGATTCGCAAGCGAGCTCACCAAGGCAATCCCGGAGGCCGCCGCAAATCCCGTTAGGAAATCGCCCGGGAGCGAGTACAAAGGGCCATAGACGCTGTAGATGCCCAGGGCGGCGAAGGACAGAAGCAGCATCGTTGGGAAAATGGAATGAGTTGCACCCAGCGACGCCAGAGCGATGCCCGCAACGATGGCGGGAATCGCCGCATGAAACCTTCGCTCTCGCTGGCGGTCGGAGCTCCGCGACACCATCACCATCACGGGCAGGCCGACAAGATGCGGAATCATCACCAGCAGTCCGATCAGACTGTTGGAGTGCCCGGTCGATATTGATTTCACCAGCTTTGGCATCCAAAAGTTCATCGTGTACATGCCGGTATTCAAGGTGAAGCCGATCAATCCCAGATGCCAGATCCGCTTGTTCATCAGTGCCTGTAGTGCTGAGATCTTGTGGTTGGCCAGCTTCTCGCGTTCTTCGCTCGCCAGCACCGCTTCCATCCAGTCTTTTTCTTCCTGGCTAAGAAATCTAGCCTCTGCCGGGCGGCTGGGCAGCAGAAAGTACGTGAGCACCCCGCCAACTACGGCCGGAATTCCCTCCAGAATCAGGAGCCACCGCCAACTGCTGATGCTCAGCCAGTGCACGTGGTCCAGGATGAAACCGGAAAGCGGAGCACCGAGTATGCTGGTGACCGGTATACCCGTCAGGAATAACGCAATTGCCTGCGCCTGATCCCGTTGTCGAAACCAGTACGTCAGATACAAGGCGATTCCAGGAAAATAACCGGCTTCCGCCAGCCCCAACAAGAAACGCACTGCGTACAACTGGTCGACAGATTGCACCAGGCCGGTCAGCATGGCCAGAATTCCCCAGGTAATCAGGATGCGCGCGATCCAGATGCGCGCCCCCAACTTGTGCAGCAGCAAGTTGCTGGGAATTTCAAACAGAAAATACCCCAAAAAGAAAATCCCCGCGACTAATCCAAACTGCTGGCTGGTAATGGCCAGCTCCTTGTTCATCGTCAGCGCCGCAAATCCGATGTTGATCCGGTCTAGAAAAGAAATGATGTAGAGAAGAAAGACAAAGGGAATAATCCTCATCCGCACGTTGTGAATGGTCTTAGCTTCGAAGCGCACAGCAGCGGTAACGGTTTCGTTGGCCACGATCACCTCGGCGCGTGTCCACCCCGATCGAAGGGTCTCCTTGGCGGCGTCGCCGGCCGCAGGTCGTAAGGATTGGCGAGACTCTATGGCGGTACAGGGTGCCCGTCAAGCAACTCCGAATTGCCGCCACGAGCGGTCCTCACTTGTCGGGCTCTGCTCTGGTCACCCAGCTTTTGTTTTCGCATGAGATGGGTGGGCAAGCTGACGGGGCCTTCGAATTGTGGCAAACTGAATGTTTATACGGCACGGTTTTTGCGCTGCGTGTGTTGCTCGTTCGAATGCAGCAGGCCCGTCGGGAAACCCAAGCAGGCGAATCAAGCTCCTGCCGGTAACAGAGAAAACCGGTAAAAAGAAAAAATGGACCCGCAGTTCATTCGAAACTTCTGCATCATCGCGCACATCGACCACGGCAAATCCACGCTCGCCGATCGCTTGCTCGAAATGACCGGGGCGCTCACGCAGCGCGAGATGCACGAACAAGTGCTCGATTCGATGGACCTCGAGCGCGAGCGCGGCATCACCATCAAAGCAAAAAGCATCCGTCTGCACTACAAAGCGAAAGATGGAAACACTTATCGATTAAATTTGATCGATACGCCCGGACACGTGGATTTTTCCTACGAAGTTTCGCGCGCCCTCTCGGCGTGCGAAGGCGCGCTGCTGGTGGTCGACGCGAGCCAGGGCGTGGAAGCTCAGACGGTGGCAAATACATTTCTCGCAGCGGGCCACAACCTGACGATTCTGCCGGTGATCAATAAGATCGATTTGCCCGCCGCACAACCGGATTTCGCAAAAGAACAAATCGAAACCGTGCTCGCGATTCCGGCGGAGGACGCCTTGCTGATCAGCGCGAAAAGCGGCCTCGGCGTCGAAGAGGTTCTCGAAGCTATCGTCGCTCGCGTGCCGCCGCCCAAAGGCAGCGCGGAAAATCCGCTGCAGGCGCTGATTTTCGATTCGTGGTTCGACATTTACCGCGGCGCCGTCGTTCTCGTGCGCGTGATGGAAGGCCGTATCACGAAGCAGATGAAAATTCGCCTGGTTTACAGCAATGAGGTTTACGAAGTCGAGCAACTCGGCACGCTCACACCAAAGCCCATTGCGCTTGAAGAACTGTCAGCCGGCGACGTCGGTTTTGTCGTCGCCAACATCAAGCGCGTGGCCGATGCGCGCATGGGCGACACCGTTACGGATGCCAGCCGCCCCGCACCAGTGCTGCCCGGATTTGAAGCCATCAAGCCGATGGTTTTCGCGGGGTTGTTTCCCGTGCTTGCCGATGATTACGAGCCACTGCGCGACGCACTAGGCAAATTACAATTGAACGACGCGGCGTTTTTCTACGAGCCGGAGAATTCTGTCGCCCTCGGTTTCGGTTTTCGTTGCGGTTTCCTGGGCTTGCTGCACATGGAAATCGTGCAGGAACGGCTGGAGCGCGAATTCGGCCTGAATCTGATTACCACCGCGCCGAGCGTGCGCTACCGCATTACGCGCGTGACCGGCGAAGTGATTGAAGTGGACAGCCCGGCGAAATTTCCAAACCCCAGCGACATTCAAAAGATCGAAGAGCCGATCATTAAAGCGATGATCATCACCAACGAGGACTCCGTCGGTGGAATTCTGCAGCTCTGCCAGGAAAAGCGCGGCACGCAGAAAAATTTCGAGTATTTGTCGCCCACGCGCGTCATGCTCACCTACGAACTTCCGCTGAACGAAATCGTGCTGGATTTCTACGATCGGCTAAAATCTGTTTCACGCGGCTATGCCTCGCTGGACTACCACCTTGCGGGCTACAGCGAATCCGACCTCATCAAACTGGATGTGCTGGTCGCCGGTGAACCGGTGGATGCACTCGCACTGATCATCCATCGCGACTTTGCGGCCGAGCGTGGGCGCGATCTGGTGACGCGCTTGCGAAAGCTCATTCCGCGGCAGATGTTTGAAGTGCCGATTCAGGCTGCCATCGGTAGCCGCGTGATTGCACGCGAAACCGTGGCGGCCATCCGCAAAAACGTTCTCGCCAAGTGCTACGGCGGAGACATTTCCCGCAAACGCAAACTCCTAGAAAAACAAAAAGAAGGCAAGCGCCGCATGAAGCGCGTCGGGCAGGTGGACATCCCGCAGGAGGCCTTCCTGGCCGTCCTGAAAGTGGCTTCCTCTTCCGACGACGAGTAGAATCAGGCTCCGCCGGCAAGATCGGAGTGTTGATCACCGATATTGGTGCGCACTTGTTACCTTCCCTTCGCCGCCGCATCACGGTGTCTCTTCTGGCCCTGCCGGGGGTGAGGGCGAGCAGATGCGCTCGACAAGACAATCCCCTGCAGACCGAAGAGCAGAGACAGGCGCGCGAGTTATTGAACGAGGGCGTGCCAAACTTCGAGAACGGTCAGTATGACCAGGCCGCGCGCGACTTTCTCCGCGCAGAACGGCTCGACCCGAAACTCCTGAATGCACGTTTGTAGCTCGCGACAACGTACGCCTCGCGGTACGGCCCTGGCGCACCGAGCAATGGGCTGACGAGGTGGTCGGCAAAGTTAACGAAATCAAGCAGAAAAAAACCGAAGCAACCCGCCAACCCTAGGCTTGCGCGAGGGGAGGAGTTCAGGTTGTCTCTCTCTTCCGCACCTCGGTGCTGAGGCGGCCGCGGTGGAGCTGGATGGTTACCGTGTCGCCGAGGTCGACTTGATCCGCGGAACGGAGGAGGTTACCGGTGGCGTCGGTGGCGATGGCATAGCCGCGTTCCAGGATCTTTAGAGGGCCGCGTTCTTGGAGTTGCAGGGCCAGGAGCCGCCAGCGTTCACGCTTGGCGCGGAGCACGCGCTCGGCGCGGATGCCGAGTTCGGCAGTGCGCTTTTCGAGATGCAAGCGAAAGGCTGCGATCTTCACGCGAAAATCAAACGAAGCGATGCGCAGGTGGGCGGCGGTGAAACGCTTGCGCGATTGTTCGAGGCGGGCGCGAAGACCGAGGGCCAGGCGCGAAGTCATTTCATCAGCGCGCTGGCGCTGCTGGCGCAGGAGATCGAGGGGGCGGCGGAACCCTCGGCGCGCGGAAAGCTCGTGGACATGGCGGGAGAATTCCAGCAGGCGATAGCGGATCAGTCCAGCCAGCGTTTCGCGCAAGTCGGCAATGTGCTTGTCAAATTCGCGACGGGTCTGAACGACCAGTTCCGCGGCGGCCGAAGGGGTCGAAGCACGGACGTCAGCGACGAAATCGGCGATGGTGAAATCGGTTTCGTGGCCGACGCCGGAGATCACCGGAATTTCTGAAGCGAAGATAGCGCGCGCGACGATTTCCTCGTTGAAGGGCCACAGATCTTCCATGGACCCGCCGCCGCGCGCCAGGATCAGCACGTCGACGAGTTTCTTCAACGCTTTGACGATCTCCTCGGCGGAGCCTTCGCCCTGGACGCGCACGGGGTAGACCGTCAGATGCACATTTGGAAAGCGGCGCGTGAGAATGCGGACGACGTCGCGCACGGCGGCGCCGCTCGGCGAGGTGATGATGCCGATGCGGCTGGGGAGGAGCGGCAGCGACTTCTTGCGCGCTGCGTCGAACAGGCCCTCAGCTTCGAGGCGTTTTTTCAATTGCTCGAAGGCAAGTTGCAGCGCGCCGCGCCCAACGGGCTCGAGATTTTCCACGTAAATTTGATATTCGCCGCGGGTTTCGTAGACGCTTATGGAGCCGCGCACGGTCATCAGCAAGCCGTCTTCGGGGCGGAACTTGATGCCGCGCTGCTGCTGCTTGAAATAAACGCAGCGGACTTGAGCGCGGTCATCTTTCAAGGTGAAGTAGATGTGGCCGGACTGGGCCTCGCGGCAGTTGGAGATTTCCCCCTGGACGCTGATGTCCGTGAAGTTTTTGCTGAGCAGGTCGCGGATCTTGGCGGTCAACTCGCTGACGGTCCAGATCTTGCGGTCGGGCATGAGGTTGAAGGTGAGCTGTTGGGTCATGCGGGACCCTTGGGGTGAAGGTCCCCTGGTCTCCGTGCGGGGCAAGCGGATGACGAGTGGCGTGTGGTGAGCGGGAGGAGGTTGAACGTTGAAAGTTGAAAGTTGAAAATGAGTTGGAAGTGGCTCACACAGTTGCGGATCGAGACGGGCTGAATTGCAGTAGCCGCAAGAAAGTAGAGGGCGCGTGCTATTCGCCAACCACTCACCAACGGAGCATCCCATCTTCTTGTCATGGGTGATCTGACGTATCGGGAGGTTTGGGTCGGCAGAGAACGTTTAGCGAGAGTGAAAAGGTCAAGATCCGCTTGATGGCATGCTGCTGACCATTGGACGCGGCCCTTCCGCTGGTAGTCTCGCAATGTCGAGCCAAATGCGGGGCCTAGAAGAAAAGAGGAACGCCGACCTGCCGACCAAATCGGGATAGTTCCGGCGGCCGCTACCACGGAGGTGGTCATCGGTTGCTCCGAGAGAGGCCACGGAGGTTGGGGCTAAGGCTGAGGCGGGTGACGCAGAACTCGAGAGAGGCACAGTGGCAGTGTAGAAGGCCCTGGAGGAGAGATTTGAGTTTGAGGGAGCGGGAAATGTTTTCTTTGACTTCGACGAGTTTTCGGCTGGCGAGTTTTTTCCAGCGAGGGCCGACGGGGATGTGGTCGCCCAGGCCGTTGAGGAAGAGCTTGATTTCCGAAAGGGTGAAGCCCATGTCGGTGGCGAAGCGCACGAGGAGGACGCGCTGGAGGGCGCCGCTGGGGTAGCGACGCTGCCCGCCGGTCCGCTGTGGCGCAGCCAGGAGACCAAGTTTTTCGTAGTAACGGATGGCGGAGGCGTTGAGGTTGGCGCGGGCGGAAAGTTCACCGATCTTCATGATGGTGCTCCTGAAATATCGCTTGACTTAAAGTTGACTTTAAGTTCTAGCATCCGGGGATGGGACGTGGCAAATCCTATTTTGGAGGAAAGCCATGAATAGCAACCGGGAACGGTTTGGAAAAGTGAGCCAAAGAAGGGCGGCGGTGACCGCAAGTGCGGCGCTGGCGCTACTGATTGTGGGCGGCGAAGCGGCAGGGCTCGTTGCTCAAGACTCAACCGCACTCATGGAGCAGGAGAAACAAGTGGCAACGACACAAAGCAAATTCTATTGCAACACCAAAGCGCTGAATCCGGCGGAGCGGGCGCGCCATCAGCAATTGGGAGAGAAATTGCAGGCGCTGCGAAAGGCGATCGCGGAAACAGCGAAAGGCTACGAATTTCAGTACCGCCCGACGGACATATCGCTTGCTGAGCTGGCGGAGTGGGTCGGCGCGGAAAGCAAGTGCTGCCCGTTCTTTGATTTTCACATCGATGTCGAGCGCCAGGGCAAATTGCTGTGCCTGCGATTGACGGGGGAGGAAGGGATCAAGGCTTTTATTCGCGCGGAGTTTGGCGTGGAGAAAATAAGGTAAGGAAGTTAGGGCCACAAGGAGGTAAACCAAAAGACCCGGTTATTTGCGGAGATGTCCAAAAAGCCAGAAGAGGAGAGAGAGGCCGAGGCTGAGGACGAGACAGGTGACGATGGGGAAATAGAAAGTGGTGTGTTCGCCTCTATGGATGATGTCGCCGGGGAGGTGGCCGAGACGCAATGGGAGTTTTCCGCCGAAATAAAGTACCGCGCCAACGGAGAAGAGCAGGGCGCCGAGAACGAGGAGGGTGCGGCCGAGTTCGCGGACGGGATCCATGGGAAAGAGTGTAGAAGGAATGCGGTAAAGAAGTAACCAGGGGAAGGATCCTTCCTCGCCCGCCGCGGCGGGCTCCTCGGGATTTCGCCCCTGTCGGGTGGTCAGATCAGTTCGAGACCGGAGAAGAAGTAGCCGATTTCGAAGGTGGCGGTTTCAGGGGCATCCGAGCCGTGGGTGCAATTGCTGCCGATGCTGGTGCCGAGATCGTGGCGAATGGTGCCTGGCGCGGCTTTCTTCGGGTCGGTGGCGCCCATGGTGTCGCGCCACTTCAGGATGGCGCCTTCTGCTTCGAGGACCATGGCGAAGATTTTGCCGGAGCTCATGAAATCGGTGAGTTCGGGGAAGAAGGGGCGCTCTTTGTGGACCGCGTAGAAGCCGCCGGCTTCTTCTTTGGTCAAGCGCATAGATTTTATAGCCATGATCTTGAAGCCCGCGCTGTGGATGCGAGAGAGAATCTCTCCCTGTTGACCGCGACTGACGGCGTCGGGTTTGATGATTGCAAAAGTGCGCTCGATTGCCACGAGAGAGTTCCTCCCCATTGACCTGCAAAATTTGCCGGCAAGATGCCGGCGCTACCGGGCGGATATGTCCTGCCGCTAAACCGCAGGGCCAAAAAAGAAAACGGCCAAAGCTATTTCAAGGCGGAGGCGACGGTGGCGCCGAGGTCCGCGGGCGTTTTGACGGTGCGGATGCCGGCGGCGGCCATCGCGTCGTACTTGTCTTTGGCGGTGCCCTGGCCGCCACTGATGATCGCTCCGGCGTGGCCCATGCGACGTCCCGGCGGGGCGGTTTGGCCGGCGATAAAGCCAACGACGGGCTTCTCCATGTTGGCCTTGATCCACTCCGCAGCGCGCTCTTCCGCGTTGCCGCCGATTTCGCCGATCAGGATGACGGCGAGGGTGTCCGGATCGGCGTTGAAAAACTGGATGGCGTCGAGAAACGTCGTGCCGATGATGGGATCGCCGCCAATGCCGATGCAGGTGGATTGGCCGATGTCGAGCTGCGTCAATTGATGGACAGCCTCGTAGGTCAACGTGCCGCTGCGGCTGACGACGCCGACATTTCCCTGCTTGTGTATACGGCCCGGCATGATGCCAATTTTGCACTTGCCGGGGGAAATGATGCCCGGGCAGTTCGGGCCGATCAGACGCGTTTTCTTGAAGTCCACAACGGAGGCGACCCGTACCATGTCAATGGCGGGGATGCCTTCGGTGATGCAAACGATGAGCGGTAGCTCGGCGTCGGCAGCCTCTAAGATGGCGTCGGCGGCGTAGGGTGGGGGAACGAAAATCACAGAGGCGTTTGCGCCGGTGGCTTTCGCGGCGTCAGCCACGGTGTTGAAGACCGGGCGCTCGAGATGTTTCGTTCCGCCTTTGCCTGGCGTCACGCCGCCAACCACATTCGTGCCGTACTCAATCATTTGTTGAGCATGGAAAGTTCCCTCACGCCCCGTAAATCCCTGGACGAGCAGGCGAGTTTTTTCGTTTACCAAGATGCTCATCGCGCACCTACCCCGAGGGCCACGACCTTTTGCGCGCCGTCCTTCATGCCGTCGGCGATGGTGAGATTCAAGCCGCTGTCGCGGAGAATTTGCTGGCCGACTTCGACGTTGGTTCCCTCCATTCGAACGACCACGGGGACTCTCAATTGCAAATCCTTGGCAGCAGCGACCACCCCGGTGGCGAGGACGTCGCAGCGCAAGATGCCGCCGAAAATATTGATGAACACGGCTTTGACTTCCGGATCGCTCATGAGGATGCGGAAAGCGTTTTTCACCTGTTCGGCAGAGGCGCCGCCCCCGACGTCCAGGAAGTTTGCAGGAGAGCCGCCGGCATACTTAATGATGTCCATGGTGGCCATAGCCAGACCGGCGCCGTTGACCATGCAGGCCACGCTGCCATCGAGCTTGATGTAGTTGAGCCCATGCTTGGAGGCTTCGACTTCGAGGGGATCTTCTTCATCAAAGTCGCGCAGCTCGCGCAGTTCCTTGTGACGGAAGAGTGCGTTGTCGTCAAAGGTCATCTTGGCGTCGAGCGCGACGAGTTTGCCTTCGCCGGTCAGCACGCAAGGATTGATTTCGAGCAGCGAGGCATCCGTATCGATGAAAGCTCGGTAGAGAGCCTGGAGGAACGGTGTCGCGGAGTTCACCACTTCGATGGGCAGGCCGAGGCCAAACGCAATCTTGCGAGTTTGATACGGCTGCAGACCCACCGCAGGATGAATCGCTTCGCGCAAAATGGCGCCGGGATTTTCCTTGGCGACTTCCTCGATTTCCATGCCGCCCGCGGCGCTGGCCATGAATACCACGCGGCCGGTGGCACGATCCACGAGCAGGCCGAGGTAAAGTTCGCGCTTGATGTCGAGGCCTTCTTCGATGAGAAGACGCTTGACGATGCGTCCGGCGGGACCGGTTTGCGGAGTGACCAATTTCATGCCGAGAATGTGGCCGGCGATATCGGCGGCCTCATCGGAGGAACGCGCCAGCTTCACGCCGCCTGCTTTGCCCCGGCCGCCCGCGTGGATTTGGGCTTTCACGACGGTGATGTGCGACTTCAGGCGCTGCGCCGCTTCGCGCGCTTCTTCCTTGGTGAAGGCGACTTCGCCGCGAGGAGTGGTCACGCCATAGCGCGCTAGAATCGCCTTCGCTTGATACTCGTGGATCTTCATCGCGGTCCTGTTTTCCGTGTGACGATGGAGCAGTCAACCAATGTTAGAATTTTGAGGATGCTCGAAACTGTAAAGTTTACTCGGAACATTAAGATCGAGCAAGGACACGGACGCGCCTAATGAGGCTGCAAGCGGCGAAAAAATGTGCGGACTGCAGAACGGTGCGGCGGTCGACCGGGGCCGCCTTCGAATGACACTTCCCCTGATCGAGCTCGTCGAGGCTGGACACATCCTTGCGCACCAGGAAGCGGAAGCGGTGATGGAAGAGCTGCTCTCCGGCCACGTTGAAACGCCGGAGATCGTGCGGTTGCTAGAGGCGCTTAATCGGCGGCCCCTCGAAGTGCAGGAACTTGCCGGCTTTGGGCGAGTGATGCGACGGCGCGCCGCACGCGTGTTTGCGGAGGGCGAGGCGCGGCCCGCCAATATGGTGGACACGTGCGGAACCGGCGGCGATGGCTCGAACACGTTTAATATTTCGACGGCGGCGGCCATCGTTGTGGCGGCGGCCGGCGCGCGCGTTGCAAAGCATGGAAATCGCGCGGTCAGCTCGCGAAGCGGATCGGCAGACGTGCTGGAAGCGTTGGGGGTACGGATCGATTTGCCGTTCGAACAGTATGGGCGTGCCATCCGGGAGATTGGCATCGGATTTCTGTTCGCGCAAGACGCACACACGGCGACGCGGCATGCTGCTCCCGCACGTAAACAAATGGGCGTGCGTACCGTGTTTAATCTTCTGGGGCCGCTCACGAATCCAGCGGGGGCGCAATCGCAGGTGCTGGGCGTTTTTTCAGCGGATGTGATCGACCTAGTGGCCGCGACGCTGGCGGAGCTTGGTGTGGAGCGCGCCTTTGTGGTGCATGGGGCTGGGGGCCTGGACGAGATTTCGCTCGCCGGCGAGACGCTGGTTGCGGAGGTCCATGGTGGTGCGGTCCGGCGCTTCACGTTGACACCGGAAGAGTTCGGCGTGGCGCGCGCGCCGCTCGAATCCATTCGTGGAGGAACGGCTGCCGAAAATGCTGCACTCATACGGCGGGTCCTAGAAGGGGAAGCCGGACCGGCGCGCGATATCGTGGTGGTCAATGCTGCTGCTGCGCTCGTTGCTGCAGATGGCGCGGCCAATTTTCGCGAGGCAGCCGGACTCGCAAGTTTCGTCATCTCATCAGGGGCAGCCAGCGAGAAACTGGCGAGTCTGGCCGAATTTACCAGCGGGAGTTAGATTCACAATCGGGATTTCGATTCAAAAAGAATTCGGAGTTACCCCGTGGGGCCGTAAGGCCCCGGACTTCAGGCCGGGGAGGAGGTCAAGGACGGTCGGGGCTTTCGAAGACTTCGTGCAGGGCCCATTCCGTGGCCCAGGCGACGGCCACGATTACGATAATTTTGAATTTCTTGTTTTCACGTCCGGCCTTCACTGGGGGCCGCTGGGGGAAAGGCGGCGCAGCTTCGGGAGGATCCAGAACGATGCGGTAGGACGCGCCTTCGGCTATCTTCTCGGTTTCGCCCGCATAGGCAAATTGCAAGACACCGCGCCGAGCGCTGATCTGCAATTCCTTCGGGCCGATCATGGTGACTTGAGCCACCGTGGGACCATCGGCACCCGGGCGAATGAGAGCCTCATCGGCAATGATTTCCATGGCGGCAGCTTTCGCTGTGGAGAAGACCACCGTGCCGGTTTGAAGCTGTGCCTGCGTTCTCATCGGCAGGCCATGCAAGGTAACCCCGCTGGATCCGGGCAGATACAGCTGCGCAGCTGAACCGCGAAATTGGAGTGCTCCTTCGGCCTCCGTGGACAAGCCATCGCCGTCGTAAATGGTGGAACCTGCGGAGACCTTGGCGGCATTGAAGTGCGCGCCGGAGGCTTGCGTGACAACACCCAGGGGAAGCAGGTTGGGAGTGCCCGCAGCTCGTGCAGGCAGGGGAGCGCCCGCCAGCAGAAACAACAGCATGGTAGCCCAAGCGCGGCGAGGCATAACTATACGAGTCCTCCGATAGAAGCGCACCCTAAGTCTAGAAGATAGAACGGCCTAACGGGTGGTACTGTGCCCAATCAGTCCTTAACTGGGGCAGGGCTGCCCTCGTGTCCGGGGTGCTCTCCCGGAACAGCGCCAATCGGCAAGAGGACCAACCCCACCCGGATAACTACTCCTGCTGCTTCAGGCAGCGCACGGCAAAGGCAAAACAGGCCAACGAGAAAATCAGGAACGCCGCCCCCTCGAGCAAAATCGAATGGAAATTGCCGATTCCGATGGAGGTGTAGCGTAGCCAATCGATCTCCCAGGTAATGGGATTCAAGAGCCCGGCCCGGCGGAACCAGATGGGGAGCGGCTCGAGCGGATAGAACATCGAGCTGGCGAACATGAAGGCAAAGTAGAAGACGCTGGTGATGCTGTTAAAAATGTCGTTGCGGCGGATTCTCAAAGCAAAGATCGCATAAAAGAAAAACCAGCCCGCCGTGCCGATGGCCATCCCCGCGAGAAGCAGCGGTAATTTCGGCCATTGAAGGCGAATGCCAAGCAGGGCTCGGCCAACGGCGAGGGTGAGGGCAGCCTGAGCTACGGCGATGAGGACGTTGAAGAGGACCTTTCCGAGCAGGTATTCGCTGCGGCGCATGGGATAGGTCAGCATTTCGTAGAAGATGCCGTTGTCGCGGTCGAGGAAAAACGACCACGAGGTATTCGAGGCGATTGCAAAACTGGCCATGGCCAGAACTCCGGCCAGAAAGCACTCGTTGTAACCC